>Ga0194133_10009064_pt1 | contig 11483 bp, 4 predicted proteins | sample TA2KigOf40mmetaG_FD_155448 | JGI IMG/M metagenome (GOLD analysis project Ga0194133, IMG submission 155448) | Freshwater microbial communities from Lake Tanganyika, Tanzania - TA2015055 Kigoma Offshore 40m | ecosystem: Environmental > Aquatic > Freshwater > Lake | place: Tanzania: Lake Tanganyika...
GAACAATGCCACGCTAACAATAGAAGCAACGGAAACACCGGTGATACAGACCGAGGCACAAAAAGAGGAACGCAGCCAAGCCACGCTAACAATAGAAGCAACGGAAACACCGGTGGAACAGACTGAGGCACAAAAAGAGGAACAGACCGAGGCAGTGCTATTAAACGAAGCTACCGAAACGCCCGAGGAAATACAAGTAGCGGAACCCGTTATAAAAGAAACAGCGACAAAGGAAGAAAGCAATGACAAATCCTCCTTTTTCTCTGGTATGTTTGGGTGCACACAAGGTGCGCTAGACCAGTCCCTATCCAAAAAGCTGCAAGAGGAAAGAGACCGCGAAAATATGAAAAATGCATCTAGCGGTTCCGGCGTGAATCCGGTGGCAGTGGAACAACAGTCTTCCAACAAAGAGGAAGTAATGAAAACCTTGAATGAACTAAAGGAAGAAATCGCGACCCCGTCCAAAAACCTGAGCAACGGGGTTTCCGCTTTTGCGTCTGGTTTGGTGAAAGGAACCGCGGGGTTATTCAGCAAGATAAGCAGTGCCACCACCGCCAAGCTTACTACCGTCCCCTATGAAATGTTAAACCCAGACATTAAATATTTGTCCATCTACATCAACCCTGGGATTGAGTTTGTCCCTAAGATGTTGAATAAATATTCCACTAGCAATTCCGTGCAATTCAATCCCCTGGTGCGCTACTCGGAGCGTGTTATTAACTCTATCCCAGAAGGCAGACCGCGCACGGATATATACGAGAAGCTTTTTAATAACCAGGCGTTTAAAGTCATGCTTGCCGAAACGATGAGCAGTTTGTTTGGCGCGCAAACAAAAAAAACAATTAAGCAATCAATGGATGCAGGGATTGTAGACGACAACATTACCACCACGCTGAACACCTTGTTTGCCACTGGGAATGTCCTTTATATTAATGACGCACCGTATACTGTATATTCATACACTTGGAACGGGGAATGGCAAATAGATACCAAGGTGCCCAACTCGTTTGAGTATATGGTCCATCCATACCAAAGAGAAGGGCTCTTTAAGTATGACGAAATGCAACAAGAAGCCGCACGAAAACAGCTTGAAAAACTGCCGAAAGAAATACTGATGAGCAAAAAACTGCAAAAACGGTTAGAGGAACCAGAAGAACAAGAAGTAGAAGTAGAAATAGAACCCGCGCGGGACACCTTCCTGAGCAAAATCGTAGATGCGATTAAGCCAACCGTGAAAAGCAGTCAAGTAAGAGTGATAGATAAAGCAACCGTCCCTCAAGGAACGCCGAAAGCAGGAGTGCGCGCCGTGAATGCGAGTTTGCGCAGGTATAAGGCGTTTATGCCAAATGACACCAACAAATGGGATGTGGAGGTGGACCCATACGTGTTCACATTGTGCTTTACGGATAGGGACCAACTACAAGAGTTCATAAAAACAAGCAAATCCGCTGGATTACAGGAAAAATATGCGGAAGTAGATGCGACGAGAACATTGTATACTTCGTTAAGCGATGACTACAACAATGCGTTGCAACAAATTACGCTGAATAATACGGAGATATCCTCTCAGCTTGGTGTATTGGCAATCCGCCTGAAAGATGTTCCAAATAGTGTTGGCCCATTGATTGAAACCGCGCTAGATAAGCTCGGGCTACGCGACAATATAAACATAAACAACCAAGACGGTATAAGTGAGTTTATTACCTTTTTATCCGACCACGTATCCAAACAAATCGGCGCGCTCGTTCAGCACACCAGTAAAATGCCCCTATACAAATGCGACAAGGTAGGCCTGCTCAACAATATGTTTGAACGGGTGAACCAGGATATTCAAAAAGCAATCAATGAGCTGGTTGGGAAGGAGGCGTGGGAAGAAATGAGCAAGGCATCGGGCGCCGATACAAGCAAACTAGAAGAGTTTACCAAAGCGATTGAACTATTGCAAACAAGCGGTGCCAATGTAATCACCCTAAGAGAATCCCTTATTGCAGACCCAAATAATAGCGAAGTGGCAACCAAGTTAACCGACGCACAAACCGCCTATAACAAGACGTTTATGGAATTACAAGAGAACCAACTGCTTATGAAGCCGTGGATTACAATGGTGGACGCAATATGCGCGACCGAGTTTCAAAAAATGAAATCCGTAAACGGCAATGCACCTGTATTTGCAGTGAATTATAAAGACAAAAGCATTACTGCGCGCTTGGCGGAGTTATCCAAGCTGAAACCATTTGAAATGATTGCGCTCGTAGATAGTGTTACCCAGATGTTTATGGCAGAACAAATGGAAAAAGCGAACGCTATAAGCAAATTATATGTGGAACAAACAGATGCGCAAAATACGTTAACCGAACTACTGGGTAAAAAGGGCAAATGCGCAAAGGACTATTACAATAAGCTATCCGAGTTTCTAACATTGCTTCGAAGCGCGATTGACAAAAAGGATGCGCGCATTCATACCTTGACTACGGCGATAGAGGCGGATATAAATATGTGCGCGCGCATTGCGGCTCTTCCTTCAAACAAACCAACAGAGGAACAAGCCCCTCTTGCATATGGCGATGCGTATGCGATGGAGTTAATTGTGGTATACAGCAAATGTGATGCAACCATTGTGGATTCATTGAAGACAGATATCAAGATGAATATATTAAAACGTGAGATGGATATGAACACGGATTTGTGGAAATGCATAAGTGATTCCTCTGAAGTCTTTGCTGAGGTGGTTAACTCGGTAAATACGGATGTAATGAATGCTCAGAAACAGCAAGAAAAAGAGAAAAAACAAGAAAAGAAGATACAACAAGAAAAGGGGAAAGAACCAGTAAAAGAGGAAGAGCAAGAGCAGTTTGAATATGAGGCGATTTTGATAAAAATAAAAATGTCCGAAATAGCAAACTTGCAAAAAATACAAATACTGAGTCAACAGCTTTACAGCATTGAGTTGGGATTATACATTGACAAGCATCAGGAAGAAAAGAGGAAAAATTGCAGTAAAGACAGTATTTGCATTAATACGGATGCGGCGTTGCTGAATAAAACAAGCATATGGGTAGACTTGAAGCAAAATTGCGCGGTATTGTCGGCAGATTCAAGAGCGAACTCTTTTAAAAAGGGAATTGCACAAAAAACAGCGATTATTAAACAGCTATCCGGAATAATTGGGAACTTTAATAAATCTTTATTAAATGTATTTGACTCCAATAAAGATAGTAAGGTGGAACCGGTAGAAAGCAAAGTCAAAATGCTTTGCAATGCGGTGGCCACAAACAAAGAGCAACTCGTTGTGCCCACGTTGGACGAGTTTTTCAAAACGGATTGGGCACGAAACCCAATCGTAACCCGTCTATTCCAGTTGCATATTGTGAGCTCGGTGTTTGCGTATATGAAAAAGAACGGCGCCCCATTCACCGACATATTAAGTGTGAAATCCATTGAAAACGTGAACTTTTGGGATGTTTATGAAAAGACCCAAGAAACTGGGTCCCCCATTCTGGATGCAGTGGCGACGATTTTAAATAGCGAGCTGTATTTGACGAGCTCAACCATCGTTTCGTCCAGTTGCCCATATTTCAAAGACGGACAGTTTGACTTTTCAGAGACGAATACATCCCAGGGGGTCGCCGATTTAAAGAATGCATTGAATAAACAGAACTCTCTGAACGTTAAGCTGAATGTGCTGCAACAAGTGTTCAAGATACAGTTTACCGTAGTGGAGCTTATATACGATAACGTTAAGGAAACCCATAAGATGAATATATTTGGGTGCAATTTGGAGTTAACAAAGGAAGAAGAATCCTTCAAGCCCGAAGATGTATCAAAGGTGGAGTATTGTGCGTTTATGATTTTGTATAAAGGGAAATACTATATTCCCTATAACTACAAAATTGGGTCGTTCCTATACAAAAAGGCGGATTTAAAAAAGGTCTCCATCAATTATCTGCTTATGGAGGGATGTAACGTAACAAAAGGAGTTCCGCCATCCATATTCAAGTTTGACCAACAGGGCGGTGCAGAGGAAGACAATAAAACGGTTGTCCAAGCGCAACCAGTGATTGCACAAGCCCAACCGGTAATTGCTCAAGCCCAACCTGTGAAAACAAACGCAAGCAACTACCGTATCAAGATGGAGAATACCAAGGAGTCTAAGTTAAGCTACTATATCGCGGTGGATTTGAAACTAGTGCCAGGAAAAACATTGAATCTTACGGACAAGTTAAAAATGACGTGCGAGATGAATGCTGACAACGTGAGAAAAGACCTAAGTCGTTTGTTTGGATTTGTGTACGTGCCCAAACCGCCATTAATATATACCGCAACCAAAACAGACACAACCGCGAAAACGACGCAACCCCCTCAGTCTGCAACTAGTTGGATGCAGACCAAACTGCCAGACCTAATAAGGGAGAAGAATTACAGCCAGGTGGCAGGGGATGATTTCGTAAACCTGATGAAAACCAAGATTCATACTTCGGAAAAGTTTAAATACGCATTTATGAACTTGGCGATTGCGTCCAATGAGTATAACGAAATATTGAAAACGCACCGTATTAGCACGGAAGAGTTGAATAATCTAATTACCGAAGCGAGATATTTGCCCGCAACGGGAGGGAGCCAATCAAGGCGCGCAAACAAACGCGCGACAAGAGGCACACGCAAAGTGCGCGTTTAGAGGACAGGGGATTAGAGGACAGGGGATTAGAGGACATGAGCCTCCCCATCAAACAAATATTGTTCAAAATTGGCAAATTGGCATTTATACTTTTTTCTGACCTCATCGCAAATCAAATGTATCTCAATCTTTTTAATAATTATCAATGTGTCCTGTATTTCGTTTATAATATAGGGAATGCGTATGGCGGGCGTCCAATTGCTTGCGCAAAGTATTGAACTGCAGCAAACACATTCTATTCCCTTATATTTTTGCAAGTAGGCGACTCCCTTTGGGTTCATCCTTTTTTTAATAATATTGTAGTGCACATCGTTTATAAACACATTCAACGGTGGGCGAAACGGATACGACTTGCAGAGCTCAAACTTAAATACGTTTTTTCCTATTGTCGCGTGGATTATATCCATTTCTGGCAACTTCTTTAAAAATACGCTGTCGCACTGAAAAAACAGGGTGCCAATTTCCTGGAGCAGTCTGGTTTTGTTGGGTCCTTGCATTTTCATGTCTACGTGCGGTTCTAACATTGTAAACTTCATGGATTCGGGCACAAAATAATGAGAGCCAATACCGAAGTCTCCTTCTTCCCAACATAGTTCGTTGGTTTTATTATATTTACTAGGAAGAACGCTCATATTATACTATACATTACATTACATATTATATTTAATTCATAATATGCAATAGTAGACATCTTGGCAACAGTGCCCTTATTCAAACACCGACTTGTACATTAGCAGCGCTTTTACTTTCTGCTCCTTGTAGTCCACAATCGGCGCAGGGTATTCCGTCTTGGAGTATTCTGGATATTTGCAATACGCATACCAAGTATGGATTATCTTCGGATTTAGCGTTGCCAGCTCAGGCACCCATTGTTTAATGTAGGTCGCATCTGGGTCATAACGATTGGCTTGCTCCCACGGATTAAAAATGCGAAAATACGGTTGCGAATCCGCCCCTGTCCCTGCGCACCATTGCCAGTTCCCGTTATTGCTGGCAGGGTCATAATCGGTCAGCTTCTGCGCAAAGTATTGCTCCCCTTTCTTCCAGTCTATCAGCAGTGTTTTGATTAAAAATGTGGCTACAATCAAGCGCGCGCGGTTATGCATATATCCAGTGGCGTTTAGTTCTCTCATTCCCGCGTCCACAATCGGGAACCCAGTGGTGCCCTCTTTCCACTTCTCAAAAAATCCGCTATTGTAGTGCCATTTAATCTTATTATAGGATGGTTTTAGTGCCGAGCCGTATACTTGCGGATACGCGCGCAAAATATTGGCATAAAAGTCGCGCCAATAGAGCTGGCGTATCAGCCCGCAATTCTTGCCAAACCGGTGCGCAAACGCTTTGTATACTTCTCGTATGGATACACAGCCGAACTTGATATACGCAGATAGTTGCGTGGTGCGCTTTTCTAACATATTATGCGTTTTGTTATAAGACCCCTGGGTTTGTAGTGCGCGCACCAGGCATTTCATTCCCTCTTTTCTTCCTCCTTCTACTAAAATAAAGGGATTGAACACGGTAAACCTGTCTAACGCATCCTCCAACCGAATTGTATACTTGGTGCTTGTTACAGATGGTTTTGCGAAGTAATACGTTTGAATAGACCGTTTGCGCATTGGCTCTTGCACTTCGTTTTTTATAGCCTGGGTATAATAGGGGGTAAACTTTTGATACACCTGGTTGGTGCCATTCAATACGGCAGAAGGCGTCTGCAAATAATAATCATACGAGACCTCTACGGAGACACCCATCTTGGCGCATAACTCAATAATCTGTTTGTCTCTTTCTATTGCGTAGGGCGTGTAATCCGCATTAAATGCGATGTAGGTAACATTGTAGAACTTGATTAGGTGCGTAAGAACGCGCACATTGTCGCCGTAAAAGGTGTGAAGACCGTCACCACCGGATTGCTTAAGATTGTCGTGCAAATCTTGCAATGAACGAATCATAAACTGGACCGCGTTATTAGACTTGAACGTATTTGCGCTGCCGACTTGCTCGGGAGTAAATATAAACATGGGCATCACTCGGTCGCACTGCCGAACACACATATTCAGACCCAAATTATCCACAATACGTAAATCACGGCGAAAAATAAAGAGCCCTAGGGAATGCTTGGTATTGGTTATTGTTGTTTCGGAAGTGCTCATCACAATAGTATTATATTAACAATATAATATTATATTTATTGCTTTTATTGCTTTTATTGCTTTTATTGCTTTATTGCTTTTATTGCTTTATTGCTTTTATTGCTTTATTGCTTTCATACATTACGAATACACATTAATGGTAGTGAGAACAACGGTAGACGCGCCAAAATAGGTTACTGCAAAGTTTTGGATTACATGATTCCCCGAGGCAATGGTTGGCGCGGTAGTGCCGTTATACTTTAATGTTGCTGCGGATGCGCTAGGAGTGCTCGTTGTAGACAAGGTAACTGTATTGCAATAGTTTGTAGCACTTACTGCTACATACATAATCGTCATAATATAATTTTGTGTAGTGCTTGTGATGCTGGGAACGTTAATAAACCGCACACTAAATGTGCTGCTTGATACAGAGGCAGGCAAAAAGAATAAAGGTCCCGTATTATAATCGCACACATAAGGGGTGGATGCCGCGCCAGTGGGTCCAACAATTTGTTCGCTAATACTTCGCAAAGAAGCAACTGTGTTTATAGTCAAGTTTGTGCCAGAGAATGTGTGTCCAGTTGTTAAGGTATAAAGGCTGTTTGTTGGAATCGTAGAAGTTCCGCCCACACCGATTTCGACAGAAGTTTGTGTGGTGCGAACTCTACAGGCAATGCTGGAATCACACGTAAAGTTCATCGGAGGTTGATTGTTACTAATTGGTATAATCAATACATCACCAATATTTGTGGTGTGGTTATAAGAACCAATAGGTGTATAAGGCACCACGGAAAACGCATTTGTGCTTGGGTCTTTTACGTTTAATGTTGGGGTAGGCTGGATGGACGTGCTTCTCGCAGTAAAAATCCCCGTAGTCAATGTGTGGGTGGATGGATTATATCGTAATGTGGAACCGCCCATGGTTATTCTCATGGACTGATTCCCTGTGCTTCCTACAAAGGTCGGAAAATAAAAGGTATTCTCATCATTGCTATCAATATTCAATGTGGAGTTTGCAGTTCCCGTAGGTCCTGTTGCTCCAGTAGCACCTGAAGGGCTTGCGCCTTGTGCACCAGTTGCGCCAGTCGGACCGATAAAACCAGTGATTCCTGGTGACCCTCCCGACCCCGCAGGTCCAGTCGCGCCCGTTGCGCCGTCTTCTCCTGTAACACCAGTTACACCAGCGATACCAATCCCCGCAGGTCCAGTTGCGCCAGTTGCGCCAGTTGGTCCAGTTGCGCCAGTTGCGCCAGTTGGGCCACCAGACCCAGATAAGCCAAGGTCGTATACGGGTATTCCATTGATAGAGTATACATTCAAATTACCAACATACCCAGTGGGGCCATAATTTGTGCTAGTAGGAATGGTGTCCCCGACCCAACCGACATATACATTACTGCTGTCTATTATCGTGCGATACGCCGTCGCGCCAACGGTGTCGGTAAAACTCTCAATAATAACCGTATCGTGGACTTGGAAAATATTTGACCCAGATGTCCCGACCGCACCCGTTTGCCCTGTAGACCCTGGCACTTGGACTGCAGGCAAAAAAACATTTACTAAATTATTAAATGAGTTCGCTACAGAAGTGGTATAACTATTGTTCGCATTGTTTGAAAGAATGGTGGAACTTGGCGCGTTACCTAAATCTGTAGCAGAACGAATCGTGATTGGAGGTTGGTTGTTACTCATATATTATACACGGTTATAAAATAAAAATATATAATAACACATTTGGTTGTATGTTGTTATATGTTGTTATATGTTGGGAATCGCTATTCGCGTAGATACTTGCGTTCTCTACTGGTTATATTTAAGCAAAGACGCTAATGGTTGTCAATACCACTGTCGCTGAGCCAAAATAGGTCACTATAAACTGTTGTAATACGTGATTTCCGGTGGCGATAGTTGGCACAGAGGCAACCCCACCATTATATTTTAACGTTGCGGCAGTTACACTAGGAGTAGATGTAGTAGATAATGTGACCGTGTTCGCATAATTGCCCGCGCTGGAGGCTACATATGCAATGGACATCACATAATTTTGTGTGGTGCTTGTGATGCTGGGAACATTAATAAAACGAACGCTAAATGTGCTCGTGCTGACGGTGGCAGGTAGAAAAAATACCCCTCCTGTGGTGTAATTACATACGTAGGGGGATGCGGCAGTTCCAGTTGGTCCGACTAACTGCTCGCTAATATTTCGTATGGAAGTCGTGTTTGCGTTGATAGTAACGCCCAACCCAGAAAACACGGCACCCGTTGTTCCAAATGCGAGATTGTTGGTTGAAGGATTTGTAGTCCCGCCTGCGCCAATTACTACCGACTGGGGAGTAAGACGAACACCAGAAGAAGTAGCAGACCAACAGGCTATATTCAAAGGAGGCCCGACTTGATTTACAGAGCCAACAGAGACTATCACCAAATCGCCTGCTGCCGTAGTAGGATTAAACCCACCAGCGGCTGCATTCGGCACAATGCGTAACTCATTTGATGTTGCGGTATCTCTAACGTTCAATCCAATTGTGTTCGCTGCATTATTGGTGACTACATTTAGAGCGCCTACAGTCATTGTTGCTGTAGATGGAATAAATGTGAATGGGTTTCCCGATGTATCAATAAATACAGACCTAGACCCGGTTCCTCCTACAAAAGTGGGGTAATACGTGCCTGCATCGTTCACGCTTGTAATATTCACAATACTATTTGCGGGTCCTGCAGGGCCAGTTGGACCCGTTGTTCCAGTTGTTCCTGCAGCTCCCGCTGGTCCAGTGGCTCCTGTTGCGCCAGTTGCTCCTGTGGAACCAATAATACCGTCCGCCCCTGCTGGTCCTGTCGCTCCCGTTGCCCCTGTCGGGCCAGTTTCTCCCGTAGAACCAATCACTCCTGGCGGTCCTTGTGGGCCTGTAGGCCCTGTGGCACCGATTGCGCCACCGCCTCCACCTCCACCTCCAGACCCAAGGTCTGATACTTGAATCCCGTTGATAGAGTATACATTTAAATTACCTATATACCCAGTGACCCCGTAATCTGTAGCAGACGGAGTAGTGCTCCCCACCCAACCGATATATACATTGCTACTGTCCACAATCGTTCGGTAAGCAGTGGCACCGCTGTCTGTAAAGTTCTCGCATACAAGCGTATCGTGGATTTGAAGAATGTTGGACCCAGCAGACCCAACCGCACCCGTTTGCCCCGTGGACCCAGGCACTTGCACTGCAGGCAAAAAAACATTTACTAAATTATTAAACGAGTTCGCTACAGAAGTGGTATAACTATTATTGTCATTGTTTGAAATAACAGTCGGCAGTGGTGCATTGCCTAAATCTGTAGCAGAACGAATCGTGATTGGAGGTTGCTTGTTACTCATATATTATAAAGTGCTATAAAATAAAAAATAAAATAACTGGTGCTTGAACCCATAATAACTGATTATGTTGTTATGGATGAATTATATGAGTCTATGGGTCTATGGGTCTATATATCTATGGGTCTATAGGGTTCTTACACTTTAAATATCTAAACTAACTGTGTTCTTATCGGACTTCTGTCTGCGTTTGCTCTTTTTTGGAATATTGATGTTTCCCTGAAGCTCTTTCAAGTCGGATATGCTAATCGTGCTGCTATCGTTGGTATCTTGTGCCATAATATCAATATTTTGCTCTTGGGAAGGCATTGTAAAGCTCGTTTGGGGGGCGCTGGATTCCTGGATATTAATCGTCTTGGTTTTTAGCCCAGACAGGATGTCATTAATGTCGCTTGGTCCGCGCATCTCTGCTCGGGGGGCGGGGCGCGCAGAGCGTTCGTTCTCCATTCCTGCGTTGAAGCTCTCGCGAATATTAATTCCGTCATTGCTCATCTCCGAAAACGCATTCTTCTTCATGGACATGGGTTCGGCGCGGCTGTTTCCAGGGCGGTTTGCCGAGTTCACATAGGAGGCACCTGGGCCGTGGGTTGGTTGGGGAGGAGGAGGCCCTCTACCCATTGGTGTCTGGGGCTCTGGGTTCATTATGCCTTGCATAAACCCAGAAAACCCAGGATTGCTCTCGCTCATACTATTTACGGCGGCGCTCTGGAACTGGCGCATCAAGTCGGGGTTCTGGCGGAAAATATCGTCCATACCAGGCATGGCGGTCTTAAACATCGTATTCGTCATGTGCACCATCATTGCGCTCCCGCCAAGCTGGAATAGGAGTTTTAATTCAGGGGACATAGACGCCTTGGACTTATACTTCTCATACAGCTCTCCAAACACTTCGTCGTAGTCGCTAATGTTCTCATTAATCTGGTCTCCCCACCCATCCAGCTTGATATCAAAGGGGTCAAACTTGCTATTCAAGAACTCTATCCCGTTCACAATCGCCATCATCATATTGGCTTGGAACTTGACCGAGTTCTTGCACGCCTTTTCCTCCATAATCATCTCATATTCCCCCTGCATTTCAAGCAGACTGGATTCCATTGTATACTTCTTGGTAAGCTCTACTCCCTTCTTTTCTAAACTTTCCAGCTTTCTAAGAAACTTGAACTTCTCGCGCAGCAACTCTTCCTTTGTCAATTGAGGTCCAGATTGCATATTGGCATCTGGGTTGACAGGAATGTTGTTAAACTTGCTAAAGCCATCCCACGTTTTGGTGTCGGAAAAGCTACTCGCGGTTTGCGCGCCTACATTGGAGGAT
>Ga0194133_10009065_pt1 | contig 11483 bp, 9 predicted proteins | sample TA2KigOf40mmetaG_FD_155448 | JGI IMG/M metagenome (GOLD analysis project Ga0194133, IMG submission 155448) | Freshwater microbial communities from Lake Tanganyika, Tanzania - TA2015055 Kigoma Offshore 40m | ecosystem: Environmental > Aquatic > Freshwater > Lake | place: Tanzania: Lake Tanganyika...
GGCAAAGACTAAAGAGGCAAAAGTTTTACCTCTTCGATTGAGAATCTAGGACTTTCGCCGAAGAATTAGGACTGCATTTTATTTTCGCTTTGGCGGCGGGGCACCGCGACGCTCGGACGGGGGGGGCCCGCGGGGTCGGGCCGTAGCCCGAAAGCGACCCTCTTTTCGTTCCGAGACGAGCCCCTTTGGAAGGCGTCGTCCGAGTTCCGACCCTCCGACCCCACGCCGAGAGAGCGAAAACGCGAGAAGGGGAAAGGCCGGTCCCGCGAGGAGCCGACCTGAAAAGAAACCCGTCGGCGGCGGGGAGAGGCTCGCTTTCTCGCCAATGACTCCACGCCGGGTCCCCGCGGCGCGTCCGCTTTCTCTTCCCCAGTCCCGCAGCCCGGCCCTGCCTGCTCCACCGGAGTCCGTCGAGCCTCTCGCCAACGAGGAAGGACGACGGACAACCCGAAGCAAAAGCGGGGCCTTTGCCCGTCGGGCGTCGACGCCCGAACCCTTCTGTGGCGGACCGGGACGCGACCCCCGACCGACCCCGAGGGAAAAAAACAAATCTGGAAAGGGGCCGGGAAATCCTTCCCCGCGCCCCGGCGTCTCCCCCAAACGAAAGACGGGCCCGAACAAACCTTTTCAGGCTTTTTCTGTTTTCTGAGCAGACTTGGCATCCGAAGCGGGAGTCTTGCGACGGAACTCGGGCCGCCCGGCGCCCGCACCCTTTCTTCGCCAAAGAAGTGTCTCAGTTCTCAGTGTCTGCACGCTGCACGTTGTGTGGAGCTTTTTTCCGAGCTGTTTCCTCGTGCGGCATCGGGCGTCGGGACCGGGACGTCCGATCGGTCAAAGCCTTTCCGGCGGCCGCCGCGGCGCAACACAGGTGGACAAGGGAGAAAGGGCAACGTTCTAGCTCTCGGTCTCGGGCACACCCCAAAAAGAGAGACGCTTTCCCGGCCTTCCTGCACCTTTGAATTTTGAAGTGCAGACTGCAGACTGCAGAGTGCAGAGCCTGAGAGCCAGAATCTCTGTCTGAAGTGGGGCTCGGACGGTCCCCGAAAAAGACGGCCAAGGGCAAAGGCGCGGGGCTCAAAGTACGTTAAAGCTATCCCCGACTCTTTTTCGAGGTCGGAGGACTAGAAAAGTGCCCGGTCCCCGCCGAGAGACTTTCTCGAGGACGCAAACGCTCGGCCTCCCTTCCTCCTAACTTCCTAAGGTCCCCCTCGGATCTCCGAAAAAGCGGACAATGGTGTGAACGAAATAACAGAAACCTCTTTCATTAAAATCCTCTTTTTCAACACTTTGCCAACGCTCCGACCCTAACGTCGCTCGAGGGTGTCCTCAAAAAAGGGGATACAGACGAGGACGGCCGGCCAGGGACGTCCGCAAACGTTTCCTAAACCCCAAATCCTCGAGATTCCGATTCCAAATCCAAATCCAAATCCAAATCAGAGTCCGACGGGGGGAAAAAAGTACAGATTGCATTGACACGCGACTCAGAGCCAAGGGTTAGCGTGTGAAGGAAGCTCTCTAAAAGTTATCGTAAAATAATAGACGAAAAATTATGTTTGACCTCCTTAAAAAGGACGACGTCCCTCGGGCCGCTCGAGAATCTAAGGCGTGAGGCGTCCCTCCCCCGGCTCCGACCCTTGAAAGGAATTTTAAATAGCCTTCGATGTTATCCAAGTCACGTTTTGGAGTGCTTTCTTGCCCAAGTGAATGAAGTGACTTTACTGCTCATGCCTCATGTAGAGTTCAAGAGTTGTAATTCCGTGGCGTTGGTGTTGTGAGAGGTTGCGTGTTTCGAAGGAAAAGGTGCAACAGTTTTTCGTCTCCGCGGAAATCGGAATCTTCTACCTATTCTTCCTAAACGTGCGCGCCTGCCCGACATTCGCCTTGCTTCAGTTGCTTGAGTACAGAAACAGACGTTTTGGGCCGCGGCGGGAGCTGAGGTGAAAAAGACGGACACGTTTCGCCTCGGCTCGGCACCGGAAGGTCGACGGGAAAGATAAAGGGCATACTGCCGGCCTCCTAAACGAGAAAATCAAACGAAACGTTTAAAAAGTGAGGCCTCCGTCCCAAAAACGACGACCGTCGGTCGACAGCGGAACAGGCAAAATAAAGTCTCCATCTTTGTTCCTTCCGGGTGTCTTTTATTAGGTCGCTTTGTTGAAAATCTCGGGCACGGCTTTCGACCTCGAGGTCGAAGTCAAAGTGTTGGCAAAGGCCGGACCCCATATATTAAGAATGCCAACGTGCACCGATCTATCTATCCAAAAAGCTAGGTTGTTGAAACTCTAAAAACTGTTGCGCTTTGTGTTGTCGTTCTCTCTCTTTTTTTAGTGCGGGATGCACTTGCACCGACGTCGCCGCGTCTCGGCTCGCGTGGGCCGCCGAGGCGGGGAGAAAGTGCGGGAGCGCGTCCTCGCCTAGAAAAGCGACGGAGAGGTTGAGCGAGCCCCGCGCGCTGCACCGCTGCACGCGTTGAGTCGTGCGGCAAAACACCCACTCGGAAACAAGCGTGCGCGGCGCTCACGGTTGCGCGTCACACACGCACGCATTGTACAGAAACAGAACAGAAATAGAAATACTAGATGGATGGTGGAAAAAAAGTAGCAGCGCCAAGAAGTGACAAATGGATAGAAACGAAACGCGATTTTTGGGCTGTTCAAGTTGAAATAATGTGTGTAGATATATAAACAGCTTCTGGTGCTTGAAAAATACTTTCTTTCTTAATAAATGAGACATTGATGAAAGTTTCAAAATTCTACGTGTCCAAAGTGAGACATGGTGTGCGTGTTTTAGTTCATTGAGGTTAAACTAAAGTGACTTGATTGTGAGTTTTTGTTTTCAACTTTTTCTGGCCGGACGTGGGTGGGTCGTTCGCAGCAAACGAGTAGCTAAAAAGCTTCCAGGCTGTTGCACTCCGAGTCTTCCCGTTTTTAGAGAAAAGGTAATTCAACACTTTGCCACAGTGTGCCAGCCATTACTGGACCCAACACTCTAAGAGGCAACATTTATGAATAATAATTGAAAACGTATCCTTGCCTTGAGCTGAAGTACACAGCAATCAGTTTGCCGTGTTGTTGAATGCTTCAAGTGCTCTCTGTCTCCGTCTCTCATCTTTCTGAGTCAACAAGAATACCTTTGCAAGTGGCTTCAGAAACGCCTTGCAAGTCCGACGCAGTGACAAAACGTGTTTCAGCTGTCTTAACATGGACTATTTTGATTGAAATATTACTTAAAAGTTTCTATTGTTTTTAGCTTTAGCCATGACGTTATGACACCTTGCGCCAGAATCGTTTCTCATTGTCGGTTGTCGAGTCGATGTCGGCTGTCAGGTCGTTGGCAAAGGCAAAGACGTCGCTGAACAGCCGGTTCGATGGACCCAGCCTCTGTTATTACTCAGGCTTCGCCGGATGATGACAGCTCACAGCTTTTTACGCCTCAAACAGGTAAAGACTTTATGGGTTTGACCTTTGATTGACCTTTGCCACAACAACATTCCTCAAAAGTACAATATCCTTCGCGAGTCGCGTTACAAAAATGGACTGAAGAATTCTTGTTGGTAAATGAAACCAACGTGATGCACTGATTTCAAAATCTGTCGACCTGTTCCGTCAAGGGGAATCTCTCTTGCCCACGAATGAAAACTACTTTTCACGTGCCACGTGAAATCCACCCAAAAGACGTGAGCTTAATCATTCTTGAACCAAGTCTGGGAAACTAGATCTTTGCTTGTTGGAATTTCGGTTACTTCAATTAGAGTGACACGTTTATCTGATCAAATACATCTATTAAATCCAAGGTCGTTCAAGGTGGAGCTCGAAAGACAACTTTTACCGTCGAGATTTGCATTCCCATGCTAGAATTGGAAACATGCAAAAAATTATTTGGTTTAGGTACAGCAACGCAGTCATTTAATCACTTTAGCAGTCACGAGGGTAAAACCTCAGATTTTCAAATCTTGGAGGTTTTGCCACATTTCGATTATTGACGGGCAACGTATTGCGCTCAATAAACGCTTTTCAGCAAAATTCGGAGGTTGTGTTATCAGAAGATAGGGAATTAACTTGATTAAAAAAGCGACGTGTGTGTGTGACTGGTGCATCAAAAAACGATTTAGATAAGCTGGTTATCTGTTAAATTATGTCTCTTTCGTTCTAACAAAAGCAGGGTAAAACTGTAAAAAAGGATAAAAAGGAAACTTTCGAATCAAAACTTTTGTTGTTTTGTGTATATACAAAATATGATTTCTGCAAACGAGTTTGACCTCAGACAACCGGTCTTTTCAGTTTACATTTCAAAAAAAGTATATTCACGTGGTGTTGTGAAGATTACCTACCTTTTCATGAATAATTTGACATTAATATTTCTTTCGATTCAGTTGTTTTGTCTTGTAAACTAGAGAATTCCCTCATGAAAAAAGTCAGATCTTTTTTTTTAATGATATGAAACCTATTATTAACATACAATGAAACGTCGTTCACCGAGGTAGAAATATTCTGAGCGTAACTTTATCTTATTTAAGAGACCCAAGAAGAAATGGGTTTGAATTTCAGTTATGTATACATTTAAGGAAAATCACTTGGGCATTGTAAAAAAAAATATCTGACATCGTAACAAAAGCAACTTTTATCATTTAAAAATTATCAACACTTTTTAGTTTCCAAGAAACGGTCGAGCTTTCTGTGCTCCATTATCTGCTGTCTCGGCAAACGTAGTCCGAAGTTCAAATCATCCAAAGATGGCAGTGGTCCTGGTAAGCTTTTTTTGACATCGTTAAATTTATCCCACACGTCAGGCGTTACAAATTTTATGAAAAAACTTTTTCCACCTGATTGTTTAAACAAAACTCTCTTCAAATAAGGAATTCTGAGATATCTATAACAGTTTGTCCATCAAGCTTAATTTTACAGTTTCTTACGATATAACTAACATTTTAGGGAGCTCCCTGGTCGATGGAAATGTGCCATCCGACAAGCCAACACCTTACACAGGAAAATTCCTACTTAAGGATGCCAGGCCGGGTAAACTTGCTTTTCACCAAAACAAATAGTATTTTCAATTAAATAATTGGAATTAACATTGATTTACAGAGGATGTTAACAAAAAATGCATTGTCATCGACCTGGACGAGACACTTGTCCACAGCTCATTTAAGGTAGCTTTTTGATGTTCTTGAAATGTTGAGGGAGTTAAAAAGTCAAGTAAATAAGTGCTCATTCATTAACTTTGTACGAAGTGACTTTTAGATTCGAATTTACTTTTGAGTGAAATATTCATCTAAACTTTGAGTACATTGACATTTTTCTAAGCAGTAACATGACACTATGCTATTTGAGCAACACAATTAAGATCATTGGGAAATTATTTTTTTTGCTTGGAGTAATGTAACAATAAAAGAACTTTTGTAAGGATTTTATCCCATATGAAAAAGCAATCTTTCCTCTAACTTTCTCAATCCAAAATGTCGAGAAAATAATAAACTTTGTTAATTTGCAGCCAATAAGCAACGCAGATTTTATCGTTCCGGTGGAGATTGACAGTGTTATTCATCAGGTACGTACAATTCATACAACAAATGGCCTCATAATAGGGATTCTCTCAACTCAAATATTTCTCGCAAACTCATTTCTCAGAATTAGAACTTCTTTTGCAAACTTTCCAGGTGTATGTACTCAAGCGGCCATACGTGGACGAGTTCCTTTGCAGAGTGGGAGAGCTTTTTGAGTGTGTTCTATTCACCGCTAGTTTAGCAAAGGTAAAAAAGGATTTTTGAACTATCTTCAAAGTCAAATTTTTGTAATTTTGTAACACTTGTTGACAAAAGAATAAATCAGCTTTGACTTATGTTACATGCTCAATAATGTCAAAAATGCCCTTAAGAGTAAGAGACAAACTCAGTTTAGATGATTCATCAGAAGTCAAAGTGTGGCACGTTATGCTGATCCTAATTCCTAAATAACTTCACACATTATGGATTTTAAAAAAGATTGCATTTTATTGGTTGAGAACCTATTCCATAGGGCTAATATGATGACCTGCTTGGCTGTTCTAAGTTAATCAAAACGAGATATCAAGCTTTGTGATATTTGGGAATTCAGGAAAAGTTGTACTTATTGCAAAAATATGCTGCAGGCTGGAGCAAAGGTCAGCTTTCTCACATAGCTAAGACAAGCTAAACTGCTGATTTTCCTAAGCTTTTGTTTGACGAAAGCAACTTCGAACATTATTTGCTTAAAGCCTTCTTTTCTACCCACTGATGTTTATGAAATGACCTGTTAGATAAATTTTCTTAATTGAAACAGGTAATCATGAATGAATTCCTTTCTTAACGAGCAAACAAACCCAGATTCAATGAAGTCTCAATTATAAAACTTTCTGCTTCAACATATAAAACTGATTTTTATCTTCCTTTTAGTATGCAGACCCTGTCACCGACTTGTTGGACAAGTGGGATGTGTTTCATTACAGACTCTTCCGCGAATCTTGTGTTTTTCATCGGGGTAATTATGTCAAGGACCTGGGAAGGCTAGGACGTGAGCTTCACAAGATTATTATAGTGGACAATTCTCCAGCATCTTACTTCTTTCACCCAGAGAACGCTGTAATTTTGCATTTTTGACATTGGTTTATTGTAAGAAGCCCAACTTACTTTTTGCCATTTTCAGGTTCCAGTAGCTTCATGGTTTGATGACATGAACGATAGGGAACTTTTGGATCTGATCCCGTTCCTTGAGCAGCTAAGCAAAGTGGACAGTGTATATGCAGTCTTGCAGTCAAACCACAAACCATTTCAGATGAATGTGACGGGGACCACGTCGGTAACTGCCACAGGGATGGCTCCAGTGAGCTCGTCACCCATTACGTCAGTCACGCAACCTCTGCTAGAAAATAACTCGGCTTCCGGGGCCAAAAAATAATGATAGTTTATAGTTCTTTTTTTCCGATAAAAACTCCGAAATATTTAATCACAGTAAAAGTGATGGTCCAGAGTATACAATCAAACTGTCTTGAGATGCATTCATCGATTTCATTCCTGCTATGGTTATACCCTGCCCTTTTTCTCTTGTCAATCAATTTCAGCTGATGGGTAAACCCTCACAAGGAACTGTGTTCTTCTTTTGATTTATTGAGATCATCTCAACGAGAAAGCAAAGACTAATTATTCCGTTCAAATCCAATGTGTCAAGGGATTGCCTTGTAATTGCTTATTTTCACATTTTGTAATTGAATAACTATTTTGGAAAAAAGTTTGTTTAAAACATTTTTCTATGAAACAATGTATGCCGAAAATGTAAATATGGTTGATATATATTCTCTACCAATTTCCAAGAAAATTATGCAAAAATTGGCTTTTGTTTCATTTTATATACGAGTACGGTGAGGATATTAGCTTTACTTTTTGCTTTCAGAATAGATAAAACTATGAAGGCAATTGGAAATTTATTCTTTGGAACCTAATTCAATTGTAAGCTATCGATTTCTTTGATGTAATACTTTGAAAGGATGCATAAAAAATCGTTGGATAATCTTCAATAATAAGAACGATACTTTTTCAACCAAGTAGATAGAAATGAAATTATAAGACTCTCTTTGAAAGAGCTTTTCATTTCAATTACAAGAAAAAGTTCAATACTTTCTTCAAAAGCTTAATTTTAGTTCTCAAAACAAAAAAATGTATTAAAATTAATTGACAATGATTGTGGGAAACTAACAAGTAAGATTGGGGTGTAAATTTTGTTACACCCTTAAGGGTTATTTGATGATTGTGTTTCGGAATCTTCATTTTTGTTATTCAAACACTTCGAAATAAGATCTGACGGAATTGGACTTTGTCCATTTTCATCCGATTGATGCAAAGCTATTGAGAAGTTAGCAATATTTTCCACTTTATGGAGGGTAGTAATGTTAAGTTTAAGCTCATGAGAATTTTCCTCGAGCTTTTCATCATCCAAGAGGGTTAAAACTGTCCTTGTGATTCCTGAACGAGATGAGCTCATCATTTCAGTCTGAAAAGGAATTTTACAAATTTAATTATTGCCAATTGTTTGGTTTTGAATTGATTGTTTCCCCATCTTGCCTTTGGCGATATTGTTGTAAAACCGACCAATATCGGGTAAGCCTCAACCCTTGCATTTTTCATATTTGGTCTGAGGGTTTGACTAAGCTAAAAAAACAGGTCGATTCCTTTAAACTTGACCTCCATCTTTGACCTCAAATAACTCCCTCAGTTTTGAAGCTAGAAACTTAAAAGTTTGGATCCAAGCAGCCTCATCCAAAAAATGCACTCTTTTAGATTTTTCATAGCTTGTTTGGGAGCCGAGAAATGAGGGTTTTACTTATCGTACGAACCAGATGGAGCTATCACAATTATTTTATTTTTGACCTCCATCTTTGACCGCAAATATCTCAGGTCCCAGTCAAAATATCAAAAACTGTTTGGTAAATTTTGCGCCTTTAATATAAGAATTATATCAGCCCACTATTAGCTTTCTAGCTTCGAAACAGTGGGAGGAGATGGAGGTGACTAACAGTCAGACTTTTTTTACCAACTCAAACCCTATTGAAAAATCTAAACTCCACCCTCACTCCGCTCGGGAGGGATAACTTTATATTTGCCTACCAGGATCACTAATCCAGTTCCTTTATTATCATCAAAACTATTTTATATAATTAGTTCAATTTTTGTATTTGTAGTCTTTTAATTTGCATTACAACATCCTTTTTAGGGTGCAACTCCTTTTACTATTGGAGTGAATAAGTTCTTTGCTTTCAGTTGTTTGATTTTACAGCTTGACCGAATTACTTGGTTAGATTCACATCAACTTTTGTAGTCACTTTTAGTTAGAGTTTAAAGCTTCATTGCCTTTAGGCTATTAAAAACTCAAAGATAATTATATGTTGTTGTACTTTGCAACTTTTTTCCTCTTTCAAAAATCAGAAATTAAGTAGACGAGGGCATTAATTGTTACAGGGAAAAATGCCAAACCCTCTCGAGCGAGGTTTCGTGACTGACAGTCTGCTAACTGGCTTTTAAGTCAAAAAAGTGTTCTTCATTTTTTTCAGCCTGGGGTCTAGGAAAACCCCCATGCTGGCTTTGAGCTTAATTTTAGAGTAAAGTAATATTTAGATATTAGTTCAAGTTGTGTCCATGCAAAATATCAGCTCTTTAACTCTAATATTGTGGTATCTATTAAAGAAAGAGGACAAAATTAATGAAATTTTGGCAATTTTTCAACCATATCTAAGCTATTACACAAAAATTTAAAAATTTGGTTCATAACTTTAATGACATTAGTATAAGAAGTCTGTATACAAAATTTCACCTCTCTAGCTTAAAAATTGAGGAAGGAGATAGAGGATGACAGACAGACATACTGTAAAAATGCAAAATTTCAAACAATAATACTGCCAGTTGATTAACTTTATTTTTTTTGGATGATTGTCACCTCAAAAAACTCCACAAATCTAATGATGTACATAGTATTTACACATCCTTATACAAAACTTATTTCAATATGGAAAGAGATATTACTTTTTAACATTCTTTAAATGTCTGCTTTATCTAACCTGTGTTTTTTGAGGAACAGGAAAATTTGAGACTGAGTTCCGGATTAGCGATTGGGACGGATTTCTCTCTGTTCTTGACAAAGCCCTGGCCAACCTTCTTCCAAGTAACCCTACGGAACGTTGTCCAGAAGAGAGTCCACAGGTCAGTAGCATGACGTGTAAGAATTTCTTGTCTCTCCAACAATAGATTAGAATATTGATGGAAGAGTTAATCACAAGAGCAAAGTGGTTAAAGTGGATGAGATTTTCCAGCCAGGAAGGCCAACTTGAAACTTTTCCATGCAAAGTTACTTGAATACACTCGTACAAGTTAATGATGAAACGAATAGAGTGACAAATCACAAAGACCTATAATCAAATGAGAAATAACTGTCAAAATTTGATTCAATATGCTTCATAAGATATTTTGTTTTGTTCATTACAAGAACAAGTATTATGAGCATTTTTGCTACAGAATGATCGCTCCTTTGGTGTGATGAAATAGCATTGTGTCTGGCATTTGCTTGGCTTATTTTCCTGAAGATCGAAGTGTTTAGAATGATCAAGACCAGCATGGGTACAACAATGAGGCTGATGAAGTTAGCAATCATCACATAGTCGCGGGAGTAGGATGGATTTTTTCTGATTTCAGTCATCACAACTTGGGGCATCATCTTTTCCTCAGTTAAATTGGTCCCTTCAATAGTCATATTGGTCAGCTTCATTTCAGTGCGGAGCTCAAAGAACCGTGGAATATTGAAAAGAAATGAGCAGAATATAATCGGTATCGTGTAGACCATGTATATCTTTTTACTGTTGGCCTAGAAAATGGATTTTTAAATTTGAGACCAAATTAAATATTATTATTGTGGTGTGAAACTTACAAATTCTGAGGTTTCGTAGCTTAGACAAACAGTGAAATACCGTTCAAAACTAACTGCCATGGTTGTCCAAACTGATCCAGTTAAAGATATCTAAATTATTTGTTGGATATTTACTTTGAATGAACATTGGGACATCTTTTTCAAACAAAATTTTTATTCGGGTTTACATACCACAACCAAGCACCCCAAAACTTAGGGTGCTGAATTGACTTTACATTAATCAAATTATTAAAAATGAGAAAATTACTGGGTAAACAGTTTTCAGAAACTACATAAAAAGATACTGATACAGAAATTAGATCAGATGACAAAAGATTGATTAATATTTCATGAAATATTAAATGTTATGGCAGATCGTCACCAGTAAAGATTGCATGAGCTCCATAGGAGCAAGAAACAAATTTCTAACATTTTACAAATAATAATGATCTGAGATTCTGATGTCAAATGTGAACACCTATTGGTGTTGCAGGATGTAAAATGATTTGGCCTAAGCATGTAAAATGTCAAGTAGAACATCGGAACTTACTTGGACTATAGGAAGCATGTAAGGAGATACCCATGGCCGGATGAAATGCTCGTAAGTCTTTGACCAGGTTCCGAAGCAAAATAAAGCCAAGGTGAAGATCAAAAAGTTTGCATCGAAGGCAGCCAACATTCTCAACTGTTAATACAAAATTGAGACATGAAGGGTTACCTGCTTTATCTCCACAAGCGAGCAAGCGGGTTCGAATAATCAATGTGGTTCAAATTTTTTAGCATGTCGTCTGTGTGTCTGTCACCCCTCCCCTCAAAATCCCCTAAGTTTGGAAGCTAGAGGAGTGAAATTTTGCATATAGACTCCTCAATTTATTGATTAACAAGTTACGAACCAGATTTTTAATTTTTGTCTTGGAGCTGAGGTATTAGGGTCTTTCTGACTAGGCAAGGCGAACAGACAGGGGCCTTTTACTATTCAAAAATTTACCATATTTGTAAAAATATGTCACACTCAAGCTAGTGGAGGCTATGGATATTTCAATGTACAAAAAATGCACATCTACTTAATTGATATTTTAC
>Ga0194133_10009066_pt1 | contig 11482 bp, 7 predicted proteins | sample TA2KigOf40mmetaG_FD_155448 | JGI IMG/M metagenome (GOLD analysis project Ga0194133, IMG submission 155448) | Freshwater microbial communities from Lake Tanganyika, Tanzania - TA2015055 Kigoma Offshore 40m | ecosystem: Environmental > Aquatic > Freshwater > Lake | place: Tanzania: Lake Tanganyika...
GTAATTGCAGGCTAGTGTGAGTAATAGTTCAGGGGGTTAAAGGGTGAGGAAACAGTGTGGTGTGGGAAAGTGTGGTTTAGTTTGCTAATTGGACGGTTGGAAGGGTAGTGGAAGGAAATCTTTGTTATAATGATGGGTACAGGTCAATTTTTTGTTGCTCAGGTTGGGTCTGGTCAGCCATCTTTGGTTTGGGTTTGGAAAATTTACCCTTAAAATCCCAAATTTCTCAATTTTTTTCTCCTTTGGATCAAAAAAATCTCATTTGGTCGGGTCAAAAAGTGCCCGGATCAAAGACGGGTTGGCCCCTTATTTATTGCGGGTCAAAAGTATGATCGGATGGGGTTAGTGCCCACCTCCACTTTGGTATGAATTGATGGTTTGAGTGCCATGAGATTGTGTATAGTGTAAAGTGCAAGCAGAAGTCTAGACAAGGATCATTTAAATGGAGTTTTGAAAAAAGTTTGACAATTTAAAAAACTGGCTCAGAAATTAGAAACCTTTGACTCCTGACTTGATAAATAACCTCACACAGGATGGCAGTCTAATTCAATTTTCCGATCAGCTTAAAAATAGTAAAATAAAATTCATAGTTTCTCAGAATATAATTTTTTTATTTAATCTGTCAATTTCTCTTATCTTCTTTCTAAATTCAGCCCCAGCCAAAAAAAAATGGGCAACTAGTTTTTTACTGAGTTTTAATTTGCTCCAAACCTTTCAGCAGGAATGTCTGAGCTTCTTTATATGCAATATTTGCATTGTCAAATAACCTTAAATTTTGGAATACTTTCATAAACTCAAGGTTAATTTTTAAATAAATTTTAGTTGCTTGTATTGACAAATTATGATGCATATAAAAACATGTCAAGAGATGAAGTTGTATTGGCATTAATTGCAATTTTTTTAAGCTGTTTGTGCTCTTAAAGGTTTGAATTTTTTCCTAGAAAATTATTAAATTTTATTTTCATCTTTTAGAAGAGTAGGAAGACACAGTACCCCCAATGTGTAAAGTCATAAGTATTATTCTCTTTTATTGTCATGCATCATGACTTTCATAACTCTAAATTATTTATGTACACACTTATGAAAAAGACAAGCTTTAGTTTCCAAGTCATGACTTCTCTTTATACTACCATTTGTGTTTGCTTTGATGTCTTTTGCACCAACCTGGAGTCTTCAAAAGTTCGGTTTGGTAGAAGAGGATTTGAATTTTTATCACCATGATCTCAAATTTACATGAAACCAAGGTTGCTCAAATCAAAACAGCCAAGTGTCATCAATTGAATTCATCAAATTAAGATAAATCAGGTGAAACTCATTTCATATCTCCAACTGTCCAGAATATTGTTTTTTGATTCATTTATAGTAAAATGACTTTATCATCTTTCAAATTGAAGTTATATTTTCTTTAAAAATGTTTTTACAATCTTTCTGAATCACCGCACCCTTTCGTTGATCTACAACTTTAATCTGGTATTATCCTTTAATAATAATGCTTACTATTCCCTTTGGATAGTAGTCACACTCCTTTCAATCCAATGGTAAATATTGATAAGAAGCTTGACCGACAATTCTGACAGTCAGAACTTCCAGACCGCAAAAATCAATTATCCATTTTGTATGTAAACCCTTCCAAAGTATCCTATTGGTCTTATTTCTTGAGTTCAAATCTCCTCATTTTGATTTACTATACATTAAAGTTTTTATTCATTTGTATTTAAGAAAATATACAATCAAATAAACTAATTTAATTTATGCACCTGTTAAACAATTAAAAGTTTTTATGTTTTTCTTTTGGTTTTGGAGAATAATATTTCAAATTTTCAAAGTATTTCATAAATGACACACTTTTTTTGTTTATTCATTGAAATCAATCTTGATTTGTTCTTATTTTAAACATGACTGACACATCTTCATCTTGTTCTCTGTGAGGGCAACAATTAATTTGTTTTTACAGACTTTTTTTTCCTTCCAACCCAAAAAAATGCTCGAGTTTCAAGGTTGAAAAAGACTGTTTGGATACCTACAGAGCAGAAAATATTTTGTTATTTGGATCGAGAGATGCGTTTTAATTTTAGAGGAATCTTTCGCCAACAATATATTGGATTGGATGAACTGAAAAAGTATCTGTTGAAAATCAAATTCACATTTAAGAGGGTTTTTTTTCATTTCAATTCCAAAGTTTACCCTTTGTTGGGACGTATGTTAATTGTTAACAGTCTGGTGGGCAACCTTCACTTGCTCAAAACTCAATTATTTTTGTGGTTATATAAGAATACAAATGCTCAACCATTTATTCTAATTAAGTTTAGAATTGTGAATGCTTCAAATCAATATTTCTGAGCTTATTACCACCCTAAGATTGGAAATTATTTGAAACTTAAAACTAAATTAAGCCTTTAATTGTTTGTGAGAAAATTACTTTTTGCATTGAAATATATGATATCAAATGGGTTTTTACTTCTTCCATTTGGAAGAACCATAATAAGACAAATCATTTTTGAATGTCAAAACGGTGGAAAAAATGAAACCGTGCTTTGCAGCTCAAAAATCCAATTAAAATTGCAAGACAATTTGACGTGGAATAAAAAATGAAAAATAAAAACGAGAGACTAGTTTATTGTAAAGTCATAACAATACGCCAAACAAATAAGATTAAAAACAATGGCAAGGCTGAGAGGATCATGTATATAAATAATAGGAAAAAAAGATGAGAAATTGAAAGCGCAATCTGAGTTTGAAAATAAATTAAAACAAAAAAAAAATAGATTGTGTGCGATGAATGGCGTGTTTGCTTTCAGCCTCTAGCCTCGGAGGTTTTTCTTGGCTGGGGCATTGCGGTTGAAGGCTGATTTGCCATTCCTTTGTCGGCCAGCTCGGGCACCAGCGTTGTAGTCACCGATGGGGGCCTCGGGGGCAGCTGGGGCGCCGTAGAGTGTGCTGGGCTGGGTGGGGGCACCGTACCCCGAGTCAGCTGGGGTGGGGGCACCGTAGCTGGTATCGGCAGGGGCACCATAGTTATCAGAGGCTGAGGAGGAGTAGTCAGGAAGACCCTCATCGTCGGACGGGGCACCGTAATTGGTATTGGCAGATTCGTAGTCATCGGAGGGGGCGCCGTAGTTTGAGTTGGCGGAAGCGTCATCAGATGGGGCACCGTAGTTTGTGTTTGCAGAAGCATCATCAGATGGGGCTCCGTAAGAGGTGTCAGCTGGGGCGCCGTAGTTGGCTGGTGAAGAGGCTGCCTCCGGAGCTCCATAACTGTTTCCTGTAGCTTGAGCTGCGGGGGCACCATAGCTTCCAGGGGCCTGGGCTGACGGGGCACCATAGTTTCCAGGGGCGGCGGCCTTGGCTCCATTTCCACTTTTGGGCTTTGGCGCTGCTGCCTTTGGTTTTTGAGCTGGAGGGGCTGGGGCCTTCCTGGGGGCCGGGGCTGGACCGTTGTACGAGGCCTGGTTGTTGGTCTGATAGGTTGGCACGTTTTGTGACTCGGCAGCATTGTAGCTGGCCAAGTTGTCGCCTGTCTCTCCAAGTTGATCGTTCAAGCTGTAAAGACCCTCGGCAGTGGAGCAATCAAAGTTAAACCACCTAAAAAAGTTCATTGTTTAAAAAATATGAATGAATCTATTTTCCAAACAGGATTTTTTTTCTCATTGCAAAGGTATTTCTGGATGGAATACTTCACTTTGCAGTACATTTTTTTTGATCACTGAATGCATTTGCAACCTATTTTTCTTCTGCAATTTCATTTTTTTCTGTTGCTGGACAGTGCAAAAATGATTTTGACCATGAGGATTTTCAGACTCTTTTTTTTTCATCCTGTCAGACCTGAACAAATGCTTTTTTTCTCACCAGTCGCAAATGAAGTAATTCTGGTTGAAGATGGTGCCGTTGGGGCAGAGGAAAGACCACTTTGATCTGGGTCCATCGCCATCTTCGGCACAAACGTGAAAGACTTGACACTGGGCCTCAGGATCAGCATAGTAACCTGGAAAATGGGTTCCAAAATAAAAAAAAATGTTCTTTGATGGATTCTATCATTATAAAAAACGAACCTCCAACTTTTTGTCCTTTGCATGAGAATTTGCTCTCAGGGACCTCGCTAAAAATGGGGTAGTCTTCACCAGGTGTCCCAGGCACAGAGTTCATCAACATTTTCAAGTTCTAAAGATTTCAATTGAAATATTGTAAACAGGAATGAAATAGATAGAGGTTGCTGTGGCTGCGAGGTCATAGGAACCTGACTGCGAGAGCAAAGATCTAAGGTTGTAGGTTCATTCCCCGGCCCCATGCCAGCAATATTTCAACCCCAGATTGAAAAAATATTAACAAAGACACCCTTAGTCAGGGTAATAGTAATCTGCAGTGACTATAGACTTCTACGGCCAGTCTCTAATGAAGGTGTTGATCGCGCATTAACATCGCCTGAGTCAAAACTGCGCAAGATTATCATTATTAAAGATTCAACCCACTTGTTCATCTGCGCTGAGTTCATTTCCATAAGTTGGTTGGTCGTTGTAGTTGGGCTGATCATCAGAACCCCCATAAGTAGGTTGTTGACCTGCGGGGCTGCCATAGTTGGTTGGTAGTTTGTCAGTCAAGGCTGAACCAATCACTAAACAAAATTTGTGACATTCTTCAGTGAAGTTTGAAATGCTTTTTTTACTTTGCTAATAGTTTTAGGGGAGGTTTGGTGGAGCATTTAACCTCTTATCCCAAAGGTTATTATTGAAAAATCCTAAATTATTGAGCTGTAAAGTCTGAAATTATATTAGAGGAACAGACAAGCAGCCATAATGATTGGTATAAAAAATCTGAACTCTACCAATCTGTATAGTAAGTCCCTGTGAATGTAAAAAGATGCAGAGATTAAAGGTAAATGCTATGGTAAAACCATATTAAGACCATGACTTTAAAATGTGGCCAACTCTGTTGTAATTTAACAAATACTGTTGTATTTTTAGGGCTGTGCCTGACTGTGGGTTTGATCCCTGGCCATGACAGCAATTTTTCACCCCCTCACTACAAACAAAATCAATGAGGCACCCTAAGTCAGGGTAATGATAATCTGCTGTGACCATAGACGTAATGAAGTCTTTCGGGAACCCTGATCAAGGCGTTGATCTTGCATCAACATTGCCTGAGTCTATACTGCACCAGATACAACCAAGAGTCATATAAAGCCAAACCAGGAAAGTTTTCAGTTAATCTGAACTCACTTGAGGAAAATGACATTTTATTGTCACCTTTCAGACAGACAACCAAATCCAAATGCATTCAACTAACACCTAACTGGTGTGTACAAATAAAAGTTATCTTCAATTCAATATTTATCACATTTTTCAATCAGCATATCTCTTGAATTGATAAAGAGGCAGATTGGCTAAAATGAAATTTACTCAGTTAAAAATTATAGAAAATCAAACAATAAGAGAGTTCAAAAGCAGATAGTGTCCAGTAAATCCCTTAATTTTCTGCCTCTTCTCAATCAGGAATAAATGAAATTTATCAATTAATATCAAAGATTTGTTTTTGGTCGGAGTATTTTCCTTAACTTTATGAGATGTTGAGTTGTATTTTTCAAAAATTTACTTTATCTATAACCCCCAACGTGACAGCAAAATTGGTTCGATTGAGTGACAATCAAGGTTGACATCCATTCTTTTCCAAATAAAAGTATATTTTTTTATCTTTTAAAGTTCAATATTTTATACTCACCACAAATGAATGTAACGAAGAGAAGCATGTTGTGATAAAGGGATTGATAAAAGATTCACACCATAGAAAAAAAGGTTGATCTTTGACTAGATTCAACTGCTATCACAACCTCTGTTGACTAGTGGAAGAAGGAAACTGATGCTAGAATGGAAGATGGCTCAGCATTAAATAGGCCATGTTGCAGAGGGTTAATGCCTGTTGCGTTGGCGTTGTTGCCCCGGTTCTTGTTGCTGGTGGTTCAAGAAAGTCCCTCTCTCATCCATAACACAAAATAGGTCCAAGAACTACTTTTTTACACACTGTAAAACAAAATTTTGACTGTCAATTACTTTCAAGATATGAAAGTAATGTCCATCTAAACATTTTTGTATAAAACTCATACTTTTAAGTTAAATTTAGGGCCATTTTTTTTAAATTTTGATCATCTTCATTGCACAAACAGCCATGTGGGTGTTGGAGTTGGTCCTCCTCAAGGACTTTGTCTTAGACGTAGGAGAACGAGAGATGGACAAAAATTTGATAGGAAACATGAGAGGAAGAGACCAAATGGAGCTTGGGGTCACATTTTTATCTGTCTCAATTCAAAAGTGAACAACACGTTTCAATAAAATTAAGATCGTGGTTTGACAATAATGTAGGTATATTGGCATTCAGGAATGTCCAATCGACCAGTTAAAAATTGTGAGACTTGTAAGTAATAAATTGAAAATAAAAATATTTCTTTTTCAGATGATTCAATATATGTGGTAAAACAAAATCAAACTTCCTTAGAGGTCACAAAATCTGAGGGTTTAAAAATTATACTGTTTTCTAATTTTTAATTGTAACTTATGTTGATAACATTGGAAAATGATACATTTTTTCTTGCTGCTCATAGACTTTTTGTTCATAATAATGGTCATAATCTTGTACAGTATTATTTCATATGTTGTTGATGCGAGATCAACACCTTTATAAGAGTCCCCTCAAAGCAATTTAGTTATGTCTATGGTCATTGCAGATCATTATTTTCCTGACTGAGGGTGCCTTGTTGATTTTTTCTGCAACTCAGGATTGAAAAATTACCAACATGACTGGGGAGAGGTAGCTCAAATGTCAGGTGACTACTAGCACTTTACTTTAATGTTGATAGCTCCAACAATTACAATAAACTCCAACAAAAAGTAAGGTGATATGAAATCATTCCAGTATCTGCCAGTATGGGCCACACTTTCTACAGGGGGGGAGAACAAAGCATCTTGAATTCAAATCCTTGCCCTTAGGGCAACCTCTGATACCAGGTTGACCTGAAAAAGTCAATAAAATATGCTCTCAAATGAGTAACTAAATTAGGTTAAAAATTAAACAATTATGTAGGGCATGATTCCCACCCATTTCATGAATAAAAAAATAAAAGTTCCTGAATAGGAACTACTTGAAAAAGTCTACAAATGATCTGATTACATTTTTTGTGCGTCTAAAAATAATGAGATGAAAAAAATGTTGGAAATAAAAATTAAAATATATTAGATAGTTGATCAATCCGGAAAAAAGTTAACCCTAGCTTACAAAACAAACCAGACTTTGAAATTTTATATAAATTTTTTTTATCTTAAACACAATTCAATCTAAGTTCAAAGCTTTTATTCTTGAAATTGTTATTGGACATTGTTGTAACAATAATAACATGGTGCAGTATAGACTCTGTAGTGATAGGTCTGGGTCAAAAATTTTTAACCCTGGTCGGGTCGGGTCAGCCATTTGTGGTTTGGGTTTGAATTTGGAAAATTTCACCTAAAAATGTCAATTTTTTCATTTTTTTTCTCTTTGGGTCAAAAAAAATCTCTTTGGGTCAGGTTGAAAAGTACCCGAGTCAAAGGCGGGTTGGCCTCTTATTTACTCTGGGTCAAAAGTAAGCTCAGGTCAGGTCGAGTCAGGGTCCATCTTTAAGGCTCAGGCAACGTTGATGCCGGATCAACACTTTTATTAGAGTCCCACCATAGAAGCTTTAGTCTATGGTCACTGCAGATTATTATCACCCTGACTGAGGGTGCCTTGCTGGTTTTATTTGCAATCCGGGGTTGAAAAATTGATGGTTAGGCTGATGTTTGAACCCACGACCTTTAAGAATGAATAACATGATATAGTTGGTTTAAAAGAATGAATAAATAAATGCATTGTCATTGTGATTCTTGATTTTGATGATGTCTTGAGATGTTGATGGGCCCATGGGGAGTCTAACCTGAGCCGTCTTGGTGTGAGTTGAATGCAATGCCACTTTGCCATTTTGACGCCTTTAATTATTTGGTTTGGGGAAAAAGGTTCAAATGATAAAAAAGTCAAACAATGATTACACTCACTTTGTCAATCACTGCAGGTTTTTTCATTCTTTCTCTGACTTGTTGATGTCTGGGTACAGAACCCACAACCCCAAACCTCAGTTCTCATTTAATTGGCCTTTGAAAATTAGATGGGGTTACTTTGGTTAGGCGGTCATAAAGGCTCCTGATTGATATCGCATATTTATTACACCTAAGAATATTGTGTTTCCCATGATTGAGAATCTCATATTAGGAGATTTTTCATCTGGGAAACTAGTTACATCAGATATCTTATCTGATGTCTGGGTTTCTCATTATACATCATTTTCTTGTTTGGTGTTTGGAGAACCACTTATGTGTACTACCTATCTGTATCCTGATTAGGTTAGGGTATAGAAGAGAGCATGTTGAGAATCTGAAGTTAAGTTGAATAAAGATTCAAAACGAATGATGTTGTCTTGTTACTTGGGATCAAGGTCTGACATTGAGAACTATTATCTAAGGTTCTGATTTCGATCCCAAGTCATACCAGCTGTATTTCAATTATAAAAATGCTATAAACAAGGGAGGACTAAAGTTCATCAGGCAGAAACTGAACTAAAAGTGATGAGCTGCCTTTTTTACAGAACAGTTCACTACGATAGCCGGACATAGCTATGTGTTAATAACTGATTATTATAACACTAAATCACGTGAATGAGAATAGTGTTGACTTAACAACAGTTATTTTTGACTGAAGGTGTCCTATAAACGTGAATAAATGAGTTTTAGAGATGATTCTAATTGAGTTTCTGAAAATAATCAAACCTGACTGAGATAATTCATCTCATAGAAATGATTAATTAAGGCAAAACCAGGGATCAAAAAATTTGCCTAGACTGGGTATTGAACCCCATTCTCCCATTTCTCAGCCAGCTGTCATAGCAATGAGCTACAACGATTACCGGCCGTTACCTAAATTTGTGATTGCGATAGAAGCTAAATAAATAATTCATTCATAGCAAAAAAACTGAGGCACACTTAATAAGGTTTATTTTAATCTGCAGGTACTGAAGAGATAATCATATGACAATGGCATGACTTTCCATAAAGGTCTTGATCTCGCTTTAACATCAGATGAGTTTCTTGGTGCACCAGATTATATTATTACAGCAAGCTGAGGTACTAGGCGCTACCAGGGTTAATTTGCAACCTGCTGAACATCTTTTGTTTTGTAACCAGTTTTCAAAAAAAAGTGTCCTTCAGCTTTTAGAGTTTCAGGCCCAGGGTAGTGAGGGGGCTGGGGTCAAAACTGTACCAAAACCTTCCTTGGACAGGTGGGGATTTGCAAGCAAAATTTTATCAAGATCTATTCTGGGGTTTGGATTTCCACTGTCCCTATCCGCATACGAACACCCTTACAGACAAACATCTATATGCCCATTTGTATGTAGAGAGAGATATTTTAAGGCCATTGCAATCACCAAACTTTTTTAGGGTTTTTTTAATGATCCCAAAAAATTCCTTTATAATCTTGACATCATGAGTCTGGAATACTTTTCAACTTTTTTTCCTCCATTGAAACCTACTTTGTCTATACATAGTTTGAGCATAAAAAAGATCAACCTTATGTGATCGGTATCTAAAGTTATCTTATTTGTTTGCAAGTTTGATATTGAAATTTGCTTGTATTAGGTTACACGAGAATTGTCTGTCGTAAAAAATAAGAAGGTTTGAGTCAGCAAACTAAAGGAATTTTTTTTCGGCCATGATGTGAGTTTATATCTAGACAACATTACGGAAGAAATAATCAAATCATGTTTTTTTGATTCAATTGGTCGCGAAGAGAGAAGAGATTCTCTTTTTTTTATTCTATCCATTCCGGAAATGACAATTCCAGATCCATTTCCAACTATTTTAGCGCTTAAATTATGTGCTTTTTTACCTAGTGTTAAATCCTTTTTTTTTACCATCGTTTGAATGCGTCGCCCCTTTCTTAATGACTATCAAAATTCATGTCTTCTCGAGTTTTAATGAGAGATTTGAAGCCTTTCATATTTAAATAAATGATCATAATGAGGTATATTTTTATTTGTTGTTCAATATTGGGAATGAATCAAGTAACAGTTTAGGTTGTCTAACAACAATAAGGTCATGGAGAAGTCAAAAAAAATATTTTGAATTTTTCAAACTGTTATATAGTTGAAATTAATAAAGTTTTTGGCGAGTGACTTGGTGCAAAATAATTTGATGCCCAGTGCCAAATTAGTTATTGGATTGGGTTTAATGGCGGAGAATGAAAATGGAAACCTTTTTGAAGGAACTTCCGACAATCTAAATTGTAAAAGTAAAGTCATGATCAAGATGTTTCGAGAGCTATAAGCGAAAATTGCTCTGCAAAATGTGTTTTGAATATTTTGCAATCTTTTTTTTAAGAGACGACTATTGGGGTGAAATTGGCTGGGGGTCATGGGCATCTGAATGAGAACTAGTATATCCAAGGTTGTGGGTACAATTTCAAGCACCCACATAGTCTGGGCAACAGTCATCTACAGGGTTCTGGTTGGGAGCATTTTATAAATTTTTGGGTCAACCTGGTGTCAAAGGTTGCCCCCCCCCACACTTCCCCTTTTGTTACCACCAAGAATATTGTTCTGCATTATATACTTTGTATCCTAAATGAAAATATTTTATACTACTATAGAAAATGCTTCCTTTACTTGTATAAATCTGTGTTTATCCCTCATCAAATTGATTTGCGACTAAACCCCTCTAACGTTTACATGATATTTCACAATCAAGTGGTGCCAATTGACCGGTCAGTGTCTAGACCACTTTCATCTACTGTTCTTCCATGTTCCAATCATTCCTCACCCTTTGGCTTAACTACCCAAGGAATGTTAATCTGCCTCCTATTGAGGGTAAACTGTATTAAGCCAGTTTATAAACACGTATATTTGATAGAAAAAGGCAGTTAGCGCATTCAAACTGATTTGGTACCAAAATATTACCACCTTTTAAACTAGTACTTAGCATTTTTGTGGCAACCATGGGTTAAAGATTGCTGCAGGTGTGGAGGTTGAACCATAAGGTTGATCTTGCCGTGGCTGAGCGGACATGGGTACTTGACTTTGAACCATGGGGTCGCCATGGCCTAATGGTTATGGCATCTGACTGTGGACTGGGAGGCTGGGGTTCAATCCCCGGTCGGGGCAAATCTTTGACCCCAGGATTTGTCTTTAAATAATCATCTAATATGATGGTTACCACAGTCAGGATTGATGGTTGTGCAGATCAATCACATGAACAAAAAACCTGATTTAATTATTAAAAACACAAAATAATTACATCAGAATTTCCAAAATTAACCAGGGATAGTTCAGGTGACTGCAAGACACAATAATAGTGTAGGGAATTGTTGTAAAGTCTAATACTTCGGTATTAGAAGAATCAGTTCCTCAACCAACTATAAGCTGTCAATCAATCAATCA
>Ga0194133_10009067_pt1 | contig 11481 bp, 9 predicted proteins | sample TA2KigOf40mmetaG_FD_155448 | JGI IMG/M metagenome (GOLD analysis project Ga0194133, IMG submission 155448) | Freshwater microbial communities from Lake Tanganyika, Tanzania - TA2015055 Kigoma Offshore 40m | ecosystem: Environmental > Aquatic > Freshwater > Lake | place: Tanzania: Lake Tanganyika...
CTGATCGCGGCCAACATCTGGCGCGGCATCCCCTTCGTCGCGATCTCGCTGCTCGCGGGGCTGCAGACCATCTCCCCCTCCCTCTACGAGGCGGCGATGCTCGACGGGTCCACGCCCTGGCAGCGCTTCCGCTACATCACCTTCCCGATGCTGCTGCCGATCCTCGCGATCGTCATGACCTTCAGCATCATCTTCACCTTCACCGACTTCCAGCTCGTCTACGCCATCACGCGCGGCGGGCCGGTGAATTCCACGCATCTGCTCGCCACCCTGGCCTTCCAGCGGGGCATCCCCGCGGGCCAGCTCGGCGAGGGCGCGGCGATCGCCGTCTCGATGATCCCGTTCCTCGTTTTCGCGACGCTCTTCAGCTACTTCGCGCTCGCGCGCCGCAAGTGGCAGCAGGGAGAAGGAGATGACTGACGCCCGCGCCGCCGCGACGACGGCGGACGACCACGGCATGCAGCCGGCGCCGGACAAGCCGCAGTCGACGGCCCCCGAGGCGCTGTCCTGGGACAGCAGGTCGCGCCGCGTGGTGACGATCTACGTCCCGCTCGCGTGCTTCCTCTTCATCCTGCTCTTCCCGTTCTATTGGATGAGCGTGACGGCGTTCAAGCCGAACGCCGAGCTCTACGACTACAAGACCTTCAACCCGTTCTGGATTGGCTCGCCGACCCTCGACCACATCTACCTTCTGCTGTTCAAGACGGACTATCCGCGCTGGCTGTGGACGACGATGATCGTCGCCTTCTGCTCGACGATCCTGTCGCTGGTCGCCAGCACGCTCGCCGCCTACGCGATCCAGCGGCTGCGCTTCAAGGGCAGCCAGTATGTCGGCCTCGCGATCTACCTCGCCTATCTCGTGCCGCCGTCGATCCTGTTCATTCCGCTGGCGACGATGGTGTTCCAGCTCGGCCTGTTCGATTCGCCGCTGGCCCTGATCCTGACCTACCCGACCTTCCTCATCCCGTTCTGCACATGGCTGCTGATCGGCTATTTCAAGTCGATCCCCTACGAACTCGAGGAATGCGCGCTGATCGACGGCGCGACGCGCGTCCAGATCCTCTGGCGGATCACGCTGCCGCTCGCGGTGCCGGGCCTGATCAGCGCGGGCATCTTCAGCTTCACGCTGTCGTGGAACGAGTTCATCTACGCGCTGGCCTTCATCCAGTCGACCGAGAAGAAGACCGTGCCGGTCGCCATCCTGACCGAGCTCGTCACCGGCGACGTGTACCAATGGGGCGCGCTGATGGCCGGCTCGCTTCTCGGCTCGATCCCGGTGGCGCTCTTCTATTCCTTCTTCGTCGACTACTACGTGTCGTCCCTGACGGGGGCGGTGAAGGAATGAAGCTGGCCGCGAGGCCCATCGAAAGCCGCACGGATCCGGGGGGACCGAAGCAGTGACCAAGTTCACCATCCTGACGCCTGCCGCCGCGTCGTTCACGACCGGCGGCGGCGGGTACGAGCACGAGCTCGAGGCCCTGGAAGGCATGGGCGCCGAGATCGTCGAGTGCGCGCCGACGGAGGACGCCTTCGTCGCCGCCGCGCCGTCGGCCGACGCCGTCTACGCCAAGGGCATGAAGTTCACCGCGCGCATGATCGAAGCACTGGCGAAGTGCCGGATCGTCGCGCTGGGGTCGGTCGGAGTCGACTACGTCGACGTTGCCGCCGCGACCGCGAGGGGCATCCCGGTCACCAACTGCCCCGACACCTTCATCGACGAAGTCGCCGACCACGCGATGATGCTCCTGCTGGCGACGCATCGCCGCTGCATCGAGCAGGATCGCATGGTCCGTGATGGCCGATGGGGCGAGGGCAGGCCGCAGTTGCTGAAGGTCCCGCGCCTGATCGGCCAGACGCTCGGCTTCGTGTCCTTCGGGCGCGTCGCGCGCGCGACGGCACGCCGCGCCGCCGCCTTCGGCCTGCGGCTTAAGGCCTTCGATCCCTTCGTCGAGGAGACGCGGATGACCGAGCTCGGGGTCGAGCCCTCGAGCCTGCAGGACCTCCTCGCAAGCTCGGACTTCGTGTCGATGCACCTGCCCGACACGCCGCAGACGCGCGGCTTCTTCGCCGAGAGGCATTTCCGCCAGATGAAGAAGACGGCGATCTTCATCAACACCGGGCGCGGGCCGACGGTCCAGGAATCGGCGCTGATCCGTGCGCTGGACGAGGGATGGATCGCCGGCGCGGGGCTCGACGTGTTCGAAATCGAACCGCCGAAGCCCGACAACAGGCTTCTGCGCATGCCCCACGTGATCCTGGCGCCCCACAACGCGTCCGCCTCCGCGCGTTTCGATCCCGCGCGCAAGCGCCGTGTCGGTCAGGAGCTGGCGCTGGTGCTCTCCGGCCGTTGGCCGCTGTCCTGCGTCAATCCCACGGTTCTCGCGGCGAGTGGGCTGCGGCGCTGGCAGCCCTTCTCCATGGATCGCGGTCCGAATTCCTGAACTGCAAGCATCGAGGAAACTGCAATGAAGGTCGTCATCACCGGCGGAACCGGCATGCTGGGCAAGAAGCTCGCCCGCAAGCTTCTCGAACAGGGCACGCTGTCGCCCGACGGCAAGCCCGCGAAGATCGAAAAGCTCGTCCTGATGGACGTGGCCACCGCGCCCGACGTGCCCGTCGATCCGCGCGTCGAGGTCGTGACCGGACAGGTCTACGACGCCGATCTGATCAAGCGCCTGATCACGCCCGACACCGGCGCGGTATTCCATTTCGCCGCCGTGGTCAGCGCCGGTGCCGAGAAGGACTTCGACCTCGGCTACCGCGTCAACCTCGACGGCACGCGCAACGTGCTCGAGGCCTGCCGCGCGCTGGGGACCAAGCCGCGCGTGGTCTTCACCTCGTCGATCGCCGTCTATGGCGGCGACCTGCCCGAGCGCCTGTCCGACGACCAGCCGCTGACGCCGCAGACCTCCTACGGCGTGCAGAAGGCGATGGGCGAGATGCTCGTGGCCGACTACACGCGCAAGGGCTTCGTCGACGGGCGCTCGCTGCGCCTGCCGACGATCGTCGTGCGTCCAGGCAAGCCGAACCTCGCCGCCTCGACCTTCGCCTCGTCGATCATCCGCGAGCCGCTCGCGGGGCAGGAGGCCATCTGCCCGGTGCGCCCGGACAACTGGATGCCGCTGCTCAGCCCGCGCAAGACCGTCGAGGCCTTCGTGCGCGCCCACGACCTGCCGGCGAGCGCCTGGGGCTGGAACCGGTCGCTGACGCTTCCATCGCTCGACGCGACGGTGCAGGACATGGCTGACGCGCTGCGCCGCGTGGCGGGCGAGGAGGCCTATCGCCGCATCAAGTGGCAGCCCGACCCCATGATCCAGAAGATCGTCGACGGCTGGCCGAGAAAGCTGGCCTCCACCCGCGCCAAGGCCATGGGCTTCACGACGGACCCGTCGATCGACGCGCTGATCGAGGCGCATATCGAGGACGACATCCGGCCCAACACCCGGTGACGCGCGGCGGCGGCTTACCGCCATGGGGAGCCGCCGTGTCGTTCAGAGCGCGACCGTCAGGCCGCCATCGACGTAGACGGTATGGCCGGTGACGTAGCTGCCGGCGTTCGAGGCGAGGAAAATCGTCGCGCCCGCGAGCTCCTCCGGCTTCGCCCAGCGCCCCATCGGCGTGCGCTTGTTGACCATCGCGACGAACTCGGGGTTCGCGAGCAGGGGCGCGTTCATCTCGGTCTCGAAGTAGCCTGGCGCGATCGCGTTGACCGTGACGCCCGTGGTCGCGAGCTCAATCCCCATCTGGCGCGTGAGGCCGTCGAGGCCGGTCTTGGCCGCCGTGTAGGCGGAGACCGTCGCGCGTCCGAGGCGCACGGTCGCGGACACCGTGTTGATGATCCGGCCCCAGCCGCGACGCACCATGTGCGCGCTCGCCTCGCGCGACAGGATGAAGGCCGCGCGCAGGTGCACCGAGATCACCGCGTCGAAGTCGTCGGTCGGGAACTCGCCCAGCTTGTGGCGCAGGTTCATGCCCGCGTTGTTAACGAGGATGTCGAGGCTGCCGCGCTCGGCGACGATGCCGGCAACCGCCTCGCGGCAGGACCGCTCGCTGGCGACGTCGAAGGCCTTCCACGAAGCGTCGATGCCCTTCGCGCGCAGGCCCGCCGCCGCCTGCTCGAGCTGGCGCGCGTCGCGTGCGTTGAGGACGACCGCGGCGCCCGCGGCGCCCAGGGCCTCGGCCATGGCGAGGCCGAGGCCGCGCGACCCGCCGGTCACGAAGGCGACGCGGCCCTTGAGCGAAAACATCTCCAGCGACATTCCTGTTCCTGTCTTTCCGGTTCGGGACGCGGGCGAGAGTAGCCGAGTTCCGCGCATGCCGCTCGCGCCGCGCGCGGGGGATGCGACGCGGCGCGCGCGGCGCTAGCGTGCGGCCATGCAGAAGAACGCTAGGCTCTCACTCGCCACGCTGCCGCGCGCCGCCGCCGTGGCGCGGCGGCCTGCCATCGACCCGCATCGCCTCGGCGTCGGCATCGTCCATCTCGGCTGCGGCGCCTTCCACCGCGCGCACCAGGCCATGCATGTCCAGCGCGCCATCGAGGCCGGGGGCGGCGACTGGGGCATCGCGGCCGCGAGCCTGCGTGGCGAGGCCGTGCCGGCCAGCCTCCTGCCGCAGGACGGGCTCTACTCCGTCCTCGAGCGCGACGCGGACGGCATGCGGCTCTCGATCAACGCTGTGCTGCGCGAGGTCATCGGGCCGTCGCGCCTCGCCGCCGTGGCGGCCGCGATCGCGCGCCCGGCGACGCGCATCGTGTCGCTGACCGTCACCGAGAAGGGCTATTGCCACGATCCTGCCACCGGCGAGCTCGACGAGGCGCATCCCGACATCCGCGCCGACCTCGTGCCCGGCGCGGTGGCGCGCTCGGCGCCCGGCCTGCTGGTCGCCGGCCTTGCCGCGCGCCGCGCGGCCGGCCTCGGCGGCCTCGCGGTCCTGAGCTGCGACAACCTGCCCGAGAACGGCGCGACGACGCGACGCATCGTCCTGCGGATGGCGGCGCTGCGCGATCCCGGGCTCGCCGCGTGGATCGCGGGCGAGGTCGACTTCCCCAGCTCGATGGTCGACCGGATGGTGCCCGCGCCGACGGTCGCGGATCGCGCGAACGTGGCCGCGATGCTCGGCCTGTCCGACGAGGCATGCGTGGTGACGGAATCCTTCTCGCAATGGGTGGTGGAGGCCGCGTTCCGCGCGGGGCGCCCGGCGCTGGAACTCGGCGGTGCGACGCTGGTGTCTGACGTCCGGCCCTTCGAGCGCATGAAGCTGCGGCTGCTCAACGCCGCGCATTCAACGATCGCCTATCTCGGCTACCTGGCGGGCCACGAGACGGTGTCCGACGCGATCGCCGCGCCGGGCTTCGCGTCACTGGTCGGCCGGCTCTGGGACGAGGCCGCGCCGACCCTGTCGCTGCCGGCAGGGACGGACCTCGCCGCCTATCGCGCGAGCCTGCTGGCGCGCTTCGCCAACCCGAACCTCGCCCACCGCACATGGCAGATCGCGATGGACGGCTCGCAGAAGCTGCCGCAGCGCTTGCTCGTCACGATCCGCGACAACCTCGCCGCGGGCAGGCCCTGCGCGATGGCCGCGCTCGGCGTCGCGGCGTGGATGCGCTACGTGCGCGGCATCGACGAGAGAGGCCAAGCCATCGACGTCCGCGATCCGTTGGCCGTCGAGCTCGCCGCGCGATCCCGCGGCTCGCCTGGCGAGCGCGCCGACGCCCTGCTCGGGATGTCGCGGGTCTTCGGCGCGGACCTCGGCCGGCATGCCGGCCTACGCGCCGAGGTCTCGTCGTGGCTTGGCCGCCTGGAGCGCGAGGGCGCGGCAGCCGTGGCGCGCACAGCGGCCGCGGGCTGAGCCCGGGCCGCCGCCGCGCGTCCTCACATCGTGGCGCCAAGGGTCCAGGGCGCGAACTCGTCGGCGCCGAAGCCCAGCGCCTCCGACTTCGACTTCCTGCCGGAGGCGACCTCGAGGATATACTCGAAGATGCGCTGGCCGCATTGCTGCACGGTCTCGTCGCCGTCGGCGATCGTGCCGCAGTTGATGTCCATGTCGTCGGTCATACGCTTGTAAAGCATCGAGTTGGTCGCGAGCTTGATCGACGGCGCGGGCTTGCAGCCATAGACGGAGCCGCGGCCCGTGGTGAAGCAGATCATGTTGGCGCCGCCGGCAACCTGGCCGGTCGCGGCCACCGGGTCGTAGCCCGGCGTGTCCATGAAGACGAAGCCGTTCCGCGTCACGGCCTGCGCGTAGCCGACGACGTCGACGAGGTTGGTCGAGCCCGCCTTCGCGGCGGCGCCTAGCGACTTCTCGAGGATCGTCGTGATGCCGCCCGCCTTGTTGCCGGGCGAGGGGTTGTGGTTTATTTCGCCCTTGTTGCGCGCCGTGTATTCCTCCCACCACTTCATGAGCCCGACGAGGCGCTCGCCGACCTCGCGGCTCGTGGCGCGGCGGGTGAGCAGGTGCTCGGCGCCGTAGGTCTCCGGCGTCTCGGAGAGGATCACAGTGCCGCCGTTGCGCACCAGGATGTCCGAGGCCGCGCCCAGCGCGGGGTTGGCGGTGATGCCCGAATAGCCGTCGGAGCCGCCGCATTGCAGGCCGATCGAGATGTGCGAGGCCGGCGCGGGCGCGCGCACAAACCGGTTCACGTCGGGCAGGATCTCGCGGATCATCGCAACGCCGCGCTCCACCGTCTTGCGGGTGCCGCCGGTGTCCTGGATGGTCATGGCGCGCATCATGCGGCCTTCCTCCAGCTTCTCCGCGCGCATGAAGCCGCCGACCTGGTTGACCTCGCAGCCCAGCCCGATGTTGACGATCGCGGCGAAGTTGGCGTGGCGGGCATAGCCGCCCATGGTCCGGTGCAGGATCTCGAGTGCCTCGCCGTCGTTCATGCCGCAGCCCGTGCGGTGCGTGAGCGCGACGACGCCGTCGACGTTGGGGAAGCCGGCGAGCGGGTTCTCGCCGGTGAAGGGGTTCGCCTCGAACACCCTGGCGATGTAGTTGGACACCGTCGCCGAGCAGTTCACCGAGGAGAGGATGCCGATGTAGTTGCGCGTGCCGACGCGGCCATCGGCGCGGTGGTACCCCATGAAGCTCGCCGGCGGGTTGGCGAACTCCGTCGGCCTGGCGAGGGTGCAGTACGCGTAGTCGCGCGCGAAATCGCCCATCACGCAGTTGTGGGTGTGGACGTGGTCGCCCGGCTCGATCGCGCCGCTGGCGAAGCCGATGATCTGCCCGTAGCGATGCACCGGTTCGCCGTCGCGGATCGGCTTGGTGGCGACCTTGTGCCCGACGGGGATCCGCGCCTTCGTGGCGACGCCCTCGTCGGGCAGCTGCGTGCCTGGCAGCAGGTCGGCGCGCGCGACGACGATGTTGTCGGCGGGGTTGAGGCGGATCGTGAGCTTGGCGAGCGCCATCGGCGTTTCTCCGTTCGGGCGTTGTCGTTCGGCGCCGAGTATAAGGCGCGTCCGGCGCGCTTGTCAGGGCGCGCCGCGCGCCGCTAGCCTGCGCCGGATCAATTTCCGAGGGGGGACACGAACGTGGGCGGCAGGCTGGAAGGCAAGAAGGCGCTGATCACGGCGGCGGCGCAGGGCATCGGCAGGGCGAGCGCGCTCGCCTTCGCGCGCGAGGGGGCGCAGGTCGTCGCGACCGACGTCAACGAGGCCAGGCTGCGCGAGCTTGCCGGCACGCCCGGGATCGCGATCCGCCGGCTCGACGTCACCGACAAGGCCGCGATCGAGGCCTGCGCGGCCGAGGTCGGCGCGGTCGACGTGCTCTTCAACTGCGCCGGCTACGTCGCCGGCGGCACGATCCTCGAATGCGACGACAAGGCCTGGGACTTCTCGAACGACCTCAACGTCCGGGCGATGTTCTGGATGACCCGCGCGTTCCTGCCGGCGATGATCGCGAATGGCGGCGGCTCGGTGGTGAACATGTCGTCGGTCGCCTCGTCGGTGAAGGGCGTGGTGAACCGCTTCGTCTACGGCACCACGAAGGCCGCCGTGATCGGCATGACGAAGTCCGTCGCGGCGGACTTCATCAAGCAGAACATCCGCTGCAACGCGATCTGCCCCGGCACGGTGCAGACGCCGTCGCTCGACGACCGCATCAACAGCGCCGCCGACCCTGTCGAGGCGCGCAAGGCCTTCGTCGCGCGCCAGCCGCTGGGCAGGCTCGGCTCCGCGGAGGAGATCGCGGCGCTGGCGCTCTACCTCGCTTCGGACGAGAGCGCATACACGACGGGCGCCATCCACGTCATCGATGGCGGCTTGACGCTATGAGCGAAGGGCTGCGCGCGCGGCTGCGGTCGGCGGTCGCCGTCCCGGTCATCACCGCGGGCGAGGTCGCCGACACGGTCGAGCTCTGCCGCGCGCTGGTTGCCGGCGGCCTCGACATGCTCGAGGTCACGTTGCGCACGCCGGCCGCGCTCGCGGCGCTAGAGGCCGTGGCACGCGCACTGCCGCAGGCGCATGTCGGGGTCGGAACCGCGCTCTCCGCCGCCGACCTGCGTCGCGCCGCCGATGCCGGCGCGCGCTTCGCGGTCAGCCCGGGCTTCGACCCGGGCATGGCGGAGGCCGCGCGCGCCGCGCCGCTCGACTGGCTGCCGGGCGCGGTGACGGCGTCCGAGATCATGCAGGCGCGCAGCGCCGGCTTCGCGACGCTGAAGTTCTTCCCCGCGCAGCAGTCGGGCGGCACCGCCGCGCTGAAGGCCTTCGCCCCGGTCTTCGCGGACGTCGCGTTCTGCCCGACCGGCGGGCTCGACCAGAAGCTCGCCGCCGAGTACCTCGCCTGCCCGAACGTCGTCGCCGCCGGCGGCACCTGGATGATGCCGAAGGACGCGATCGCCGCGCGCGACTGGCGCCGCATCGAGGAACTCGCGCGCGCCGCGCGCGGGGCCGGAACGGCGCGGTGAGCGAAACCCCGCGGCCGGGCGCCCTCGAGCGCGATTTCCGCGAGGTGCACGCCGCGGAGATCGCCTGGATCAACGAGGGGCGGGGCGACGGCGGCAGGCTCAAGCAATCGGAAACCGGAAGCCCTCCGCCGATCCAGGGCGCCGGCCTCGCGCTTTCCGGAGGCGGCATCAGGTCCGCCGCGTTCTGCCTCGGCGCGATGCAGGCGCTTGACGTCCACCTGAGGGGCGGTCCCCACGCGCCGGACGGGATCCGCTTCTTCGACTGGATGTCGACCGTGTCCGGCGGTGGCTATGCCGGCGCGTCGGTGCGCCTCGGCATGGAGCAGAGGAACGGCGAATTTCCCTTCGCGCACGCCGCGGGAGGCAAGCAGGACGGGCCGGCGCTCGGCCATGTCCGCAACTATTCGCGCTACCTCGCGCCGCGCGGCGGGATCCTGGAGATGCTCGGGTCGATCGCCATCGTGCTGCGCGGCCTGCTCGTGAACCTGCTGGTGGTGGGATCGGCGGTGCTCGTGCTCGCCGCGCTGACCGGCTTCCTCTATCCGGACCAGGGCTTCAAGGCGGCCACGGGGCCATGGCGGGTGCTCGGGACCAGCCATTTCGACGTGACGCTGTGCCTCCTGGGTATGCTGGTCGCATGGATGCTCGGCTGGGCAGGGTGGCGCTTCATGCGCGCAGGCAGGGGCGGGCCAGAGATGTCGGCGATGGCGCTGCGCGTGGCCCTGTGGCTGATCTGCCTGACCATCCTCCTGGGCTTCCTGCAGGCGCAGCCGCATGCGGCGTCCTTCGTCTTCGATGCCTTCGGCAAGCCGAGCGGCGAGGATGGCATCGCGAACCTCCTCCTCATCGAGTTGCCGAAGATCGCTGCCGCGCTCGGCACCGTCCTCGCCCTCGTGAGCAGCGTGCTGGGCCGGGCCGCCACCGGATCCGGCGGAGGGATGGAGAGCCTCGCGCGGAGATATGCCGCCAGGGCGGGTGTCTGGGCCGTGGCGCTGATCGTCCCGCTCTGCATCTGGATCGCCTACCTGCACGCGACGCTCTGGACCGATATCGGGTTCCAGCATCGTCCCGCGACCCTCGCGGCGGTCGTCTCCTGGTACTGCGGCCTGCCCGACGCGAGCACCGCCCTGCTGCAGGGCGCCAGGGCGCGAGCCCTGTGCAACGAGACCTACCTCGTGTCGCGGATCTTCCTCGTCGGCGGCCTGGCGATCTTCCTGCTGCTGCTCTTTCTGTTCCATCTAGAGCCCAATGCGACATCGCTGCACCGGCTCTACAGGGATCGCCTTTCGAAGGCATTTCTCTTCGGCCGCCTGCCCGATCCCGCGCAGGCAGGCGACAAGCAGGATCCACCGCAACCGGCCTCGACAGCCCTCCAGGACCTGAAGCCGCGCCATGGTCCGCTGCTCCTCATGAACTGTGCGCTCAACATCCACGCGTCCAGGACCATGAACCGACGCGGACGCAACGCCGACTTCTTCTTCTTCTCGCCGCTATGGGCCGGGTCGGCCGCCACCGGGTTCCTGAAGGTCGCCAGCTGGCCGACCACGGGACCTGGAAAGTGCCCGGACATCGGCGCGGCGATGGCGATCTCCGGCGCCGCGGTCTCGTCGAACATGGGCGCGACCATGCCGAGGCGCATGGCGCTGACGCTGGCCGTGCTTAACCTCCGCCTTGGGTACTGGATGCCCAACCCGGCGCATGTCGCGTCCAGGGCCATGGCGGCCACCACGGTCGGGCGTGGCGCCACGATCCTGAGGCCGCGCGCCGCGATCGACGCGGTCAAGGTCGCATCGGCGAAGGGCCCCGACTTCTTCCGCTACCATCCGTTCTTCGCCGAGATCTTCTCCAAGCTCGACGAGGATTCCGATCGCATCTACCTCACCGATGGCGGCCACATCGAGAACCTGGGCGTCTACGAGCTGCTGCGGCGGCGCGTGCGTACCATCGTCGTCGTCGATGGCGAGGCCGATGGCGAGATGAACTTCGGCTCCCTCGTCAGGCTGCAGCGCTTCGCGCGCATCGACCTCGGCGTGACGATCGACCTGCCGTGGCAGGCCATCCGCGAGGCGACGCTCGCGTTGGCGCGCGGCGAGCCCGCGCCGGCGAGCGCCGCCCATGTCGCCGTCGGGACCATCGACTATGGCGACGCGAAGGGCACGCTCGTCTACGTGAAGTCGTCGCTGACCGGCGACGAGAACGACTACATCCGCGACTATGCGCGGCGGAACCCGTCCTTCCCGCACGAGACGACCGGCGACCAGTTCTTCTCGGAGGAGCAGTTCGAGGTCTATCGCGCGCTCGGCTTCCATGCGCTCAACAGCGCGTTCACGAAGCCGGGCATGGTCGCGAGCGACCTCCAGCTCCACGGTGCCGCCGCCTTCGCGGCCCTGTTCCGGCGCGAGGTCGTGGTTCCCCCGGCCTAGCTCCTCCAGCCCGCGAGGAACGCATCGACCTCCTCGCGCGACGGCGTCGTCGTGCGGCTCCCGAAGCGCGCGCACTTGAGCGCGGCGGCGACATTGGCGAAGCGCGCGGCCTCGGCGGCGCCGCGTCCCTCCGCGAGGGCGAGCAGGAAGGCGCCA
>Ga0194133_10009070_pt1 | contig 11478 bp, 12 predicted proteins | sample TA2KigOf40mmetaG_FD_155448 | JGI IMG/M metagenome (GOLD analysis project Ga0194133, IMG submission 155448) | Freshwater microbial communities from Lake Tanganyika, Tanzania - TA2015055 Kigoma Offshore 40m | ecosystem: Environmental > Aquatic > Freshwater > Lake | place: Tanzania: Lake...
TGTATAAATTTTATACAAGTATATCTCTTTGCTTTTAATGAAAAATCAAAATCTTACTTATAAGGCTAGTGGTGTTGATATTGAAAAAACAAATAAACTTGTAAAATATATATCTAGTTTAGCTAGAGGCACTGAAATACCAGGAAGTAAAATAAAAAACTTTTCAAACATTGGCGGGTTTGGCTCAGTTTTTGATATCGGAAAACTTAAAATTAAAAATCCATTAATAGTTACATCTACTGATGGTGTTGGAACTAAACTTGAAATTGCAAATGAATTAAAGAATTGGTCAACTATTGGTATTGATTTGGTAGCAATGTGCGTTAACGACATAATCGTTCAAGGTGCAAAACCAATTATCTTCTTAGACTATATAGCTTTGCCCCGTGTTAATAAAAAAAAATACAAACAAATTTTAAGAGGAATTGCAAAGGGTTGTAGGTTAGCAGGTTGCGCTCTTACCGGTGGTGAGACTGCGGAAATGCCAGGTATATACACAAAAGATAAATTTGACTTAGCGGGCTTTTCGGTTGGGGTTGTTGATAAAAATAAGATTATTAATGGATCAAAAATTAGTATTGGGGATCAAGTATTAGCTGTGCCATCTTCTGGAGCGCATTCCAATGGATATTCTTTAATAAGAAAAATATTAAAAAAAAATAAAAGAAAAATAAATTTATCACAGCTACTGATACCAACAAAAATTTATGTAAAAGAAATTTTAAAATTAAACAAAAAAAAATTAATTAATGCATGCGCTCATATTACTGGAGGCGGTTTGGTAGACAACATCCCAAGGGTAATCCCAGATAAATTTTCTGTAAAAATAAATCTATCTTTAATAAGACCAAATAATGTAATGCGATGGATTAAAAAAAGTGGTGTAAATAGTGCTGAAATGATTAAGACATTTAATTGCGGTGTTGGATTTGTAATTATTTCAAAGAAAAAAAATTTAAATAAAATTAAAAGTTTATTTTCAAAAAAATTTCAACCATATGTAATTGGTGAAATTATAAAAAAAATTAATAAAAATAATATTTTTTTTAATGGCTCAATTAATTGGTCATAAATTTAAAATTGGAATATTTATTTCAGGTAGAGGATCGAATTTAAAAAATCTTTTAAATTTTTCAAAAAAAAATAAAGTTAATTGGAAAATATCTCTTGTTATATCAAATAAAAAACGTGCAAAAGGTATAAAATATGCACAGCAATATAAAATTCCCTTCAAAATATTTGAAAATAAAATTAAAATTTTTGAGAAAAAGGCTTTGATAGCTCTTAAAAAAAACAAAATAAATATACTTTGTCTCGCAGGTTTTATGCGAATACTTTCTAAAAAGTTTATTAAAAAACTCAAAATAAAAATATTGAATATACATCCTTCTCTTCTTCCAAACTATAAAGGTATAAATACTCATGAAAGAGTAATTCAAAATAGAGAAAAATTTACTGGATGCACTGTTCACTATGTAACATCTAAATTAGATTCTGGAAAAATAATTATTCAAAAAAAAGTCAGGGTTTATAAAAAAGATAATCCTAAAACTTTATCTAAAAAAGTTTTAACTCTTGAACATAAAGCTTATCCTGAGGCCCTACAAAAAATTTGTAATTAATTTTTTGAAAAAAAAAAACTTATTTCTTTTTTTGCATTTTCAAAATTATCAGATCCATGCACAGAGTTTTTTTCAAGGGATAAAGCAAATAAATTTCTAATTGTACCTTTTTTAGCCTCTTTAGGATTTGTAGATCCCATTATCTCTCTATTTTTGTTAATTGCATTATTTCCCTCTAAAATTAATACAATTATTGGACCTGAAATCATGTATTCACATAAGTCTTTAAAAAAAAATTTTTCTTTGTGTACAAAATAAAAATTGGCAGCCTGCTCTTTTGTTAGGTGAATCTTTTTTATATCTATTATAGTTAAACCATTAATTTCAAAAATATTTAATATTTTACCAACAATATTTCGATTAACTGCATCTGGCTTGATTATTGATAAGGTCCGTTCAATCATTATTTAAAATAATTTTCTACAAAGTTTATCAATAATCTCACTCCAAAACCTGTAGCTCCTTTTGGAACTATCTCTAAATCTTTTTTTGTCCAAGAAACTCCTGCAATATCCAGATGTGCCCAAGGTGTTTTGTCAGAAACAAACCTTTGTAAAAATTGTGCAGCAATAATAGATCCTGCGCCTCCTAAATATGAAATATTTTGCATGTCAGCTGATTGGGAATCTATTAGTTTGTTATAATTTGTATGTAGTGGAAATCTCCATAGTTTTTCATTTTCATTAATTCCTGATTTAATTAAATTTTTGGATAGTTTGTCATTATTAGAAAAAAGTCCTGCATATTCATGGCCTAAAGAAACAATTATAGCTCCAGTTAATGTTGCCAAATCAACTATTGCTTCAGAATTATATTTTTTATCAATATACTGAATTGCATCTGCTAAAATTAACCTTCCTTCTGCATCGGTATTTAATACTTCGATTGTCTTTCCTGAATAAGATTTAACAATATCTCCTGGTCTTTGAGCGTTACCACTTGGCATATTTTCAACTAAAGCTACCGCTGCGACTACATAAGTGTCAATTTTTTTTAATGCCAACGATTTCATTAAACCAATTACTGCGCCTGCTCCTGCCATATCATATTTCATATCCTCCATAAATTTTGCTGGTTTTAATGAAATTCCTCCTGTATCAAAACAGACTCCTTTTCCAACAAAGCATAATGGTTTTTTATTTTTAATTTTTTTCGGTCTCCATTCTAAAATCACAAAAAAAGGATCATTAACACTACCCTGAGCTACTCCGAGAAGAGCATTCATTCCCATTTCTTTCATTTTAGATTTATTGAATATTTTAATTTTTAATCCAAACTTTTTTAACTTTTTTATTTCTTTAACAAAAGCAATGGGTGTTAAAATATTTCCTGGCTCAGAGACTAAGTTTCTTGTTAAAAAAACTCCCTCAATAATTGAGCTTATGTTATTAAATATTTTTAAAAATATTTTTTTATTTTGTGAAATAAAATTAAAATTAATATTTTTTTCTTTTTCTTTTTTTGTTTTATATTTAATAAAATAGTAGTTTTTTAAACAACATCCAAGAAAAAAACTGTTATAAAAAAACTCATCATTTTTTTCTAAAGAATAAAATAGACAATTTACATTAAAGTCATCTTGAAATTCAGAAAATATTTTTCCACCTAAGTTTTGTATATTTTGATTTTTTATATTATCCAGATTAACAAAAAAAAATTTTTTTTGGATACTATCAAATAAACTAATCGTAAAATAATCTTTTAAAATATTTTTTTTTAAATGATTTGATTGAAAAAAGTTTTTTTTAAGCATTGTTGGAAATTTATCTAAAAAAGTTAAATTAGATCTAAAAAAAACTAGTGTGTTAGAAAAGTTATTTAGTTTATTTGAAACATTAAATTTTGCATTAATCATAAAATTATTTATACACTTAAATAAAATGTTTAAAAATAAATTAATACGTTATTTTATATTAGAGTTTCAAAAAATTTTTTTCATAACAATACTTTCTATTAGTCTAATTATATGGATTTCTCAGGCTGCAAGATTATTAGATTTAGTAACCGAAACTGGGAATACTTTTGATACTTATTTTTTATATTTATTAACAATTTTTCCCAAAATATTCTCTAGATTAATTATTTTTATTTATTTTTTGTCACTTTTACTAACTATCATTAAATTTAAAAATAATAATGAATTAAATTCTTTATGGTTATCAGGTTTAAAAATAAAAGATTTTATTAATCAACTAATTTTTTTTTCATTTTTTTTCTTAATTTTAGTAATTTTTTTTAAGGCTGTGATAGTTCCTTTTTTTAATAACCTAGGCAGATCAATTTTAATTGAATCTCCAATTGGAACGTTTGCACCTTTAATTAAAGAAAAAAACTTTAACTCACCTACAAAAGATATGACTATTTTCGTAGAAAAAAAAAACTTAATTAATGAAATTGAAAATATTTTTTTTTTTGAAAATAATGATGGAAAAAAAAGAACTATACTTGCTGAAAGTGGACGTTTCATATTTGAAAACAATAAAAACTTACTAGTTTTGATAAATGGAAATGTTCATGAAGAAGAAAAAAATGCTCTTGAATTTATAAAATTTAATAAAATTACAATTGATCTTTCTAACTATAAAAAAAAAGAAATTGATCACTATAAAATATCAGAATTATCTACATATGACTTGTTTAAAAAAGCTTTAGATAACATTGATGATCAAAAAATAAATTCTATGGGCGAATTAAATGGAAGGATTTTAAAACCAATGTTTATTCCAGCTATAACTTTAATAATATCAATTTTATTTTTTTTTAATAAAATTGAAACTAAGCAAAATTTACTTTTTTTTTTTGTTTTTTTAACTGGTTTTTTTTTTATTTTCGCAGTGGATGTTTTGATAGATCTTACAAATAGAATCTTGATACTAAACTATATTGCTTACTTTTTACCATTTTTTTTTTTCACAATTTTTTTTATAATAAATGCAACTTTACAAAAAAAAGGCAAGATTTGAGTTTTAACTTATCAAAAACACTAAATATTTATCTATTAAAAGAGTCAATCAGATACCTATTAATTTCAACAGTATTCTTTATATCAATAATATCACTAGCAACTTTAGTTGAAGAATTAAATTTTGCAAAAGTTAATACCGGTATTACATTTAAAATATTAATTTTTTTAATATTAGCAAGCATACCGAATCAACTTTCCCAAATTTTACCTTTTGTGTTTCTAGTGGGTGGTATTTTGTTTTTTATAAATCTTTTTAATAAAAATGAAATATTACCTATTAAAACTACCGGATATTCAAATTTAAAAATATTGATGATACCCTCTATATTTTCGTTATTAACTGGATATTTTTTAATATTTTTTTTTATAACTTTTTCATCAAGTCTGTACAAAAATTATATAAATATAAAATCTTTTTATGACCAAAAAAAAAATTTTATTTTTTTTCAGGAAAATGGAATTTGGTTAATAGATATAAAATTATCTAATGAAAAAAATTTTATTCATATTGAAAGTATTGAACCAGACTTCCTAAAAGCAAAGAATATTTCAATTTATGAAATGGATATTAATAATAATTTAAAAAGAAGAATTGATGCTGAAGAAATAACATTTGAAAAAAAAAATTGGAAATTAAGTAGAGTCAGACTGTTCAATGTTAAAGAAAGCAAAATATCAAACATTAAAAATTATGAATATACTTCATCTTTTGAGTCTATTGATTTGAGAAAAATTTTTAGAAACCCAGAGGTTTTATCAATATTTGAAATAAAAAATGAGATTATAAAACTTAAAAATAAAGGTTATTCACCAATAGAATATGATATTTATTTCCAAAAACTATTATCTTTTCCAATATACTTTTCATTAATGACAATGCTAGCTGGAATACTAACCATTAACTTAGGGAGAACTTCAAATTATTATTTGTATACATTTATAGCAATATGCTTGTCAATTTTGCTGTATTTTTTAAATAATTTATCAATAACTTTTGCCAAAGCTGGAATTATATCATTTGAGATATCAGTGTGGTTACCTATATTTTTAATTACATTATTTAATGCAACAGGAATAATACAAATAAATGCAAAATAAAAAACTTACATTTTTCTTTTTTGTTTTTATTTTTTTGGGAGCAAAAATAACCTTTGCACAAAAAATAGAAAACTTTGATCTATCTGCTAACAAATTAATTTATGGTAATGATCAAATTGAAGCGATTGAGAATGTCATACTAAGTAATAAAGATAAAAAAATTTCGTCAGACAATTTAATTTATTTTAAATCAATTAATACAATTAAGCTTTTTGGTAATATAACTTTTACAGACACAAAAAATAACAAAATTACATCAAACTTTTTCGAGTATAATTTAGATACTAAAGAAATATTTGCAAAAGATAATATAAGTTTTGAGGATAAATATAAAAATATTTACAATTTTAAAGAAATAAAATCAGATGATAATCTTTCAAAAATAGAAGGCACAGAAGTGAAAATAGCACTATTTTTTGAAAAAGATAAGTTTAAAAATAATTTTAATCCTAAATTAACTGCAAAAAAAATCATTTATGAAAATGAAATTAGCACACTTTTTGACGCTTCATTTTCAACGTGCAAAGAAAACAATAATGAAAAAAATTGTCCTAATTGGAAATTAAACTCAGATCAAATAATTCACAATAAACTTAAAAAAACTTTAACTTATAAAAATACTGTATTAGATTTAAATGAGGTTAGCATAATTTATCTTCCTTATTTTTCACATCCTGATCCAACGATAAAAAGAGAGAGTGGGTTCTTGCCTCCTAAATTTTCATCTCTCGGAAATGACCTGGGCTCAACCATAAAAATACCCTATTTTTTTAATTTATCAAAATCCTCCGATTTTACTTTTGCTCCTGTTTATTATTTTAAAAATAATCCGCTATTTCTAGGAGAGTATAGGGAGAAATTTAAAAATGGAGATGTTTCTTTAGATTTTAGCTATACCGAAGGATACAAAAAAATAAATAATAATAATACATCTGGATCAAGAAATCATTTTTATGGTCAATACTTTGAAGAGTATAAAAATTTCATTTTAGATGAAAGTTCATTAGATTTAAAAATACAACATGTAAATAATCGTACTTATTTAAGAGTAAATAAAATTAATTCTATTGACGATAAATTTAAAAGAAATTTAGTTAAAGATAATGACACTATATTAACAAATGAAATTTCAATAAACTCATTTTCTAATAAGGAAAATATTTCAATAAAATCCGCTTCTTATAAAAATTTAACTAGAAATACAGATCAATTCGATTACTTAACTCCAAATATTGAATATTATAATTATGATATTATAAAAAATAATTATTACAAAATAGACTGGGTTAGTGCTTTTAGACAACAAAATACAAATACAAACCAAAATAAATCAGTTTTTACAAATAATTTATTTTTAGAAACTAACGAAATAGAAAGTCCCATAGATGGCCTGAAATATAAATACTTGGGCCAGATACAGAACTTCAATTACAATTCAGATTATAACGACCCAAAAAAAAACCAAAATATTGAATTAAATTCTGTTATTGCTATGGACACATACTTGCCGATGACTAAAAATACAGACTTAAGTCTGCAAACTTTTACTCCAAGATTTTTTGGAAGGTACTCCCCTGGTCAGATGACAAGCTCACAAAGAAATGAGACATCTATCACAAGTGACAATATATTTTCATTAAATAGACTCAATACAAATGAATTAATTGAAAAAGACTTATCCCTAACAGCTGGATTTGACTGGTCATTACTAGGAAAACAAAATTATAAAAATCAAAAAGCCAAATTATCTTTAGGACAAGTATTTAAAATGAATGATAATCAAGATTTACCAAGATCATCCTCATTAAACAATAAAAGTTCAGATATAGTGTCTTCACTTTATTATGAAGAAACGAACAATTTACAAATGAATATTAAAAATACTTTTGATAATAATAATCCAGATAAAATTTATTACACAGATATAAATTTGAAAAAAATTTTTGATAAAGATTTCATAGGAATCCAGTTTTATGAAAAAACAAAACATGTAGGAAATAAAAGAAACTTAAATTTAGAAGCTGAAAAAAACTTAGAAGATTTTTTAAGAGTAAAATTAAATTTTGATAGAAATATGAAAAACAATCAAAGTGATAATAAAAAAATATCTTTTGAATATGAAAATGAGTGTATAAAATATTTAATTAGCTTAAATAAAAATAACTATTCTAATAATGATGTTAGACCAGAGACAACTTTATTTTTTGGCTTCACTCTCGTTCCTTTTGGAGAAGGATTAAGCAGCTCATTTTAAAAGTGATAAAAAAAACATTAGCTATATGCATTTTTTATCTAATTTTTATAACAATTAATATTGTTAATGCTCAAATTGAGAATTTTACTAAAATTCAAGTAGATAATAAAATTATAACTAATATTGACATAAATAATGAAAAAAAATTTATAAAGTTTATTTCAAATCAAAATATTGACAGCGAAGAACTTAATGATGCAGCAATACAAAGCTTAATAAATAGAAATATTAAAGAAATTGAATTTGAAAACCTTCAAAAAGTATACAAAGTGATAATAAACGATAGAGATATTATAAAGGAGTATGACAGCTATTTGAATTTAAACAAAAAATCTGAAAATGATTTGTTAAATTTTTTTAATAAAAATCAAATTTCTACAAATTATTTAAAAAATGTAATTAGAACAGAAGTTAGCTGGAATAAATTAATACAAAATATTTATTATTTTAAATCAAATATAAATCTTACTGAAATAGAAACGCTTGCATCTGATATAAAAAAAGACTTAGATAATAAAAATATTACTACAGAACAAATAAAATCAAATATAGCTCAAGATGAATTTAATAAATCAATTAACAAATTTTCTCAAATAATGCTTGATAGAGCAAAAAAAAAATATCTCATTAAAGTTTTGTGAAAAATAATATTGGCATCCTCCTTGGTGAACCAAAAAGTATAAATTACGAAATTTTTTTTAAATCAATTAATTTTTTAAAAAAATCGAATAAAAACTTTTTTATTGTAGGAAGCTTTGAATTATTGAAAAAAAATTACAAAATTAAACTATCTGACTTTAATCATATAAACACATGTAATTTAAATAATATAAAAAAAATTAATTTTATAGATGTTGATTTTATTAATAAATATAACAGTTTTTCACATATTAAAAAAAGTTTTGATGTAATTTACTATTTATTAAAACAGAATAAAATTAGTAAATTCATAAATCTACCAATCGATAAATCACAATTTACGAAATCTTCTTACCCAGGAGTTACCGAGTATTTAGGAAAACAGTTTAAGATTATTAATACAAGTATGTTAATTTATAATGAAAAATTTTCTGTTCTACCAATATCAACTCACATTCCAATAAGTGCTATATGTAAATCGGTTTCATTTAAAAAATTAAATTCTGCATGTAAAAATATTAATTATTTTTATAGTAGAATTTTAAAAAGGAAATTTAAAATCGGAGTTTTAGGACTTAATCCACATAATGGAGATAATGGATATATAGGAAATCAAGAAAAGCTAATTAATAAGTGGATAATCAAGCTAAAAAAAAAATACCCTATTGCTGGCCCAATATCGCCGGATACTTCGTTTATATATCAAAAAAAAAATAAAATTGATGTTCTTATAGGTTGGTATCACGACCAGATAATTACAACTTTTAAAACATTATTCGGTTTTAACGCTATTAATATAACCCTTGGTCTTCCTTTTTTAAGGGTTTCACCAGACCATGGAATTGCAAAAGATATAGTTGGAAAAAACTTAGCAAATAACGATAGCTTTATTAAAGGTTTAAAATTTTTATTTAAATATAGTGTTTAAAAAAAAAAAATTTGGTCAAAATTTCTTAAAAGATAAATTAATTTTAAAAAAAATAGTAGAAATTGGTAATATTAATTCTGAAAGCGAAGTTATTGAAATAGGTCCTGGTGATGGCAGTCTTACAAATGAAATCTTACAAAAAAAACCTAAATCTCTTTTTGCTGTAGAAATAGATAAAGATTTAAAGGAAATACTAAACGAAATTAAAAAAAAAAATCATAATTTTGATTTTACAATAGCAGATGCAGTTAATTTTAATGAAGAAAAAATATTTAAAAATAACTGTATAATATTTAGTAACCTTCCTTACAACATATCAACTACATTATTATTGAAATGGATTTTTTTAAAGAAATGGCCACCTTTTTTTTCTAGACTAATTTTAATGTTTCAAAAAGAAGTCGCCGACAGAATATGTGCTAAAAGTGGAGAAAAAAACTTTGGAAGATTGTCTTTAGTTACAAGAGCTAGGCTTGAAACAAAATTTCATTTTAATGTATCAAAAGATTTATTTAATCCATGTCCTAAAGTTGACTCATCTGTAATCAGCTTTGCTGTTAATAGTGAAACAAATTTTAATAATAATGAGCTTATGATTTTATCAAATATTACAAATATTATTTTTAATAAAAAAAGGAAAATGATTGGAAAAACTTTAGAAAAATTACTAACTCTAGAAGAGAGAAAAATAATTAACTATGATAATATAAAAACTAAAAGACCTGAAGATTTGGATTTTAAATTTTATCAATCTCTCGTTAGCCTATTATCTAATAGAACAAAAATTAATTAAAATTATTTCTATTTTCTAATTTTATAATGGTTATTAAACAATCTACTGTCTGCTGTAAGTCTTTATTAATCAAAACATATTTATAATCTTTCCAATGACTTATTTCTTTTTTTGCAAAATACATTCTTTTAGAAATTTCTTGCTTATTATTTTGTTCTCTTTTTTTTAACCTATTTTCTAATTCAATAATACTTGGGGGTAATATAAATACTGTCACTAAATCTTTTATACCGCTTTGAGCAATCTGCTCTGTTCCTTGCCAATCAATATCAAAAATAAGATTTAAGCCTAATTTTTGATTTTCTTGTATTTCGCTTTTTAAAGTACCGTAGTAATTCCCAAAAACTTCAGCGTGCTCTAAGAATAAGTCTTTAAATTTGAATTTATTGAACTCTTCTATCGATAAAAATTTATAGTCAACCCCATCAACTTCATTTTCTCTTGGTTTTCTTGTTGTACAGGATACAGAAAGTTTAAAGGTAGGATCTAGATCTATTATTTTTTTGGCTAGTGTTGTTTTGCCTGCGCCGGATGGGGAAGATAAAATTAATATCAATAATAATAAGATATTTTGAAATTATCTTTATTTATTTGAAGAGTGACTTTCAATAAATCTAACAGCATCACCTACAGTTAAAATTTTTTCAGCTTCTTGATCTGATATTTCTGCTCCAAATTCCTCTTCAAATGCCATTACAAGCTCCACTGTATCAAGACTATCTGCACCAAGATCATCTATAAAACTTGCGTCCTCAGTAACTTTAGCCTCATCTACACCAAGATGTTCTACAATAATTTTTTTTACTTTTTCTGCAACGTCACTCATTAAAATCTCCTATTAGTTAACAAATTTGTATAGTGCATTAGATGAATAGAATAAATAAATCAAGCCATATACATTCCACCATTTACGTGAATAGTTTCACCTGTAATATAACTAGATAAGTCAGACGCTAAAAAAATAGCGCAATTTGATACATCTTTTATACTGCCTAGTCTATTCATTGGTATATTTTCTACTAACTTTTTTTTAAAATCATCATTAATTTTATCAGTCATTCTAGTCTCTATAAAACCAGGTGATATACAATTGAGTCTTATATTTTTTTTAGCATACTCTTTTGCAAAGCTTTTTGTCATTCCAATTACTCCTGACTTTGCAGCGGCATAATTTGACTG
>Ga0194133_10009072_pt1 | contig 11476 bp, 9 predicted proteins | sample TA2KigOf40mmetaG_FD_155448 | JGI IMG/M metagenome (GOLD analysis project Ga0194133, IMG submission 155448) | Freshwater microbial communities from Lake Tanganyika, Tanzania - TA2015055 Kigoma Offshore 40m | ecosystem: Environmental > Aquatic > Freshwater > Lake | place: Tanzania: Lake Tanganyika...
GGCTCAAAAATATTTGCTGCAACACCAGGCCTGTCATCAACGCCTTCTAAAGTAATTTTTGCATCATCTTTGGAGTAGGCAACTCCTGAGACGACATTTTCATATGAAATTTTTTGATCACTTGTAATTCTTGTACCCTCGTTATTTGTGAAAGTTGACCTCACATAAATATCAACATTGTTCATCATGGCATTTTGAACTGAATAACTTTGCATTACTTTTGCACCTAAGGATGCCATCTCAAGCATTTCCTCATATGATATCTTTTCAATTTTTTTTGCTTTTGGATTTATTGCAGGATTAGTTGTGTAAACACCATCAACATCTGTATAAATTTCGCAGTAATCTGCACCCAAACATTTTGCAAGTGCAACGGCAGAGGCGTCTGATCCTCCTCTTCCTAAAGTTGATAATCTCATCTCACTCGTTATACCTTGAAAGCCAGGTATAACCGGAACCTCACCTTCATTCATGAATTTATTTAATCTCTCAGTTTCAATAGAAACTATTCTTGAATTGGAATGGAAACCTTCGGTGACAATTGGAATTTGCCATGCTTGCCAAGATCTAGATTTAACACCAAGTTTTTTTAGTGCTCCTGAAAACAATGCAGAAGTTGCTTGTTCACCTGATGCAAGTAACGCGTCATATTCTTGAAGATCAAATTTTTCATCAATATCTTTTGATTTTTTTACTAAATCATTAGTAACCCCAGCCATTGCAGAGACTACAACTGCAACCTGATGACCTTTTGAAGTTTTTTCTTTTATTAACCTCGCAGCATTTGAAATTCTTGCTGTATTTGCAACAGAAGTTCCTCCAAATTTGACTACAATTTTACTCATCTAAAATTTTAGATTTATAAATATCGTTATGTTAGATATTTCGCAAGAAACATCATGAATAATAATTCAAATTACGGAACTGCAGACGAAAAAGAAATACAAAAATTTTCAAAATTGTCTGAGGATTGGTGGAATGAGAAAGGAAAATTTAAACCTCTACATGATTTCAATCCAGTACGACTTAAATACATCATAAGAGAAATAAAAAAACACTTTAAAATTAATCCTAATCAAGGTCTTCCTTTTAAAAATTTATCAATCATTGATATTGGCTGCGGAGGCGGACTTGTAACTGAGCCTATGGCAAGGCTTGGAGCTAAAATAACAGGAATTGATGCATCGCTTAGTAATATTGAAGCTGCAAAATTACATGCGAAAAAAATGAACCTCAATATCGACTATAATGTTAATACGCCAGAGAATATTAACAATAGCTATCATGTTATTCTATGTCTTGAAATAATTGAACATGTAAATAATGTTAATTTATTTATTAAATCTTGCGAAAAAATTTTAAAAAAAAATGGAATTATTTTTTTTGCAACACTTAATAGAACAATAAAATCTTTTTTTTATGCCATAATTGGTGCAGAATATATTCTAAATTGGCTTCCAAAAGGGACACATAACTGGAATAAATTTATTAAACCAAGCGAGATAACTTCAATTTGTAATAAATTAAATCTTAAATTAATAGACAAAGCAGGTTTTAGTTATTCAATTTTTCAAAGAACTTGGTTTCAAGAATACATGTTTGATATTAATTATATTATTGTTTTTAAAAAATAATTGGTAAATAAAATCTTTTTAACAATTGAGCCTATTTAATAAATTTTAACTATGGAAAAAGTTATTCATTATATTTTAAATAAAATTCAAGCACAAAAATATGTAATTAATAAATTTGGTATTTTTTTTTTTGTAATTAACAAAATAAAAGTTTTACTAATTAAACATATTCCAAATTTGGTATTATTAATAATATTTTTTCCTTTAGCCTTAATTACAAGGTTAATTTCTTCTTTTTATTTAATACGGTTTCAGCCAGTAATATCATTCAGATTGGGTCATTATGTTGCAGAAATGGAATTATACCTATGTGAAAAAAAATTTAGGATTAATACTCCCAAAGCGAAATACATTGACTTTTTTTTTAATATGTACGAGGGGTCATGTAATAATTATTTTGAGAAACTCTTAAAAAAAAAAGTAAATTTAATTCCATACAGAATTGGAAATTCATTTTTTTTATTAAATAAATTATTTAATTTTATCCTTTTAAAAAAAAAAAATATTTTTGAAATTGGACGTCCAAAGGCTCATGATAGGGATGTTAATAATTTATTTAACAGATCTAAAGTAAATATTAAAATTCCTAAAAATGATATCGAAAAAGGCTATAAATTTTTAGAAAGTCTTGGTATTAAAAGAGGATCAAAATTTGTTTGTGTAGCTTTTAGAGATAAATCATATTTAGAAAAAAAATTTCCTCAAGCTGACTATAATTATCACTATCATAGAAACGCAAATATAAACAGTTTCATAAAATCAGCGAAATATTTAATTTCAAAAGGCTATTATGTTTTTAGAATGGGTAGACAAGTAAAAAAAAAAATTAATTTAAATCATCCAAAGATGATTGATTACGCAACATCAAATTTTAAAAGTGATTTTCTTGACGCATTTTTATCTCATGAATGTCATTTTTATGTAACAAGTGGCTCCGGGGCTGAAACTTTTGCATATATATTTAGAAAACCAATGGTGTATTGTTCTTTTGTCGACTTTTTTCTTCTAAATACATTTAATAGTAAAAATATTTACATTTTTAAGAATTATATATTAAAAAAAAAAAAATTAACCTTAAGTGAAATTGGTAAAAGATATTCTAATGTAATGAAACTAAATTATATAAAAAAATTAAATATAAAATTTCAAGAAAACTCTTCTAAAGAAATTTTAGAAACTATTAAAGAAATGTTGTCAAATTTAAAAAAAAAAAACGAAAGTAGAATAGAATTTAAGTTACAAAAAAAATTTAGGAATAATTTTAAGAGATTAATCAAAATTAATAATTTACAACACTTTCATGGAAAAATTAGAGGGAGTGTTGGAATATATTTTTTAAAGAGAAATCTGCATTTATTAAAGTGAAATTTTTTTATTATAAATGCTTTGAAGAGTATCTATTGCATATTAATCATAAGGTATAAATTTGGATAATTTATTAATCTGTGTGTAAAAAAAATATAGTAAGATTTTTTATTGAATAAATTATTTAATTTTTTTAAAAAAAAGTTATTGCTGAAAGAAATATAAATTTAGTATATTATAAGTTGTATTAAATAAATTAAATAACTTACTTAAATCGAATAAAAATATTTACAAATTAAGAAATTTTTTAATTTTATTAATTAATAAGAATTGAATGGAACAACTATGTGATCAAAACCTAATCTTGACATTCTGCCCATCAACACTCTAGCATAATCTGGACCAGTCATGACACCAACTTTACCAACATATGATCCATCAGGACCTGGGGCCTTGATTCTATATGGTAGGTTAGGATAAAATTGCGATTGTCTTTGAGGATTATCATCTAAAATAAAATCAAATGGCATTTTTTCTTTATAAAAAGAGGCAAATACTGGAAAATTTTGAGCTGCTCCAAAACCAAACTTTTCTTTCTTCTTCAAACTTTTGAATCGATTTTTTAGAGACTCAATTTGAATGCCAAAATTATTATAAGAGTCAAAAATATACTCAGGGTATATTTCCATTTTAGTATTGTATGTTTTAAAATTTTTTGTTTTTTTTTTGAAAGCAATAGCTATCTGACCCCAATTTGGAAAATTAGTATCTATTTTTATTACCTCTCCTCCAGCCCTCTCCACACACAATCTCAACGAGTGCTTTGTAAACTGTTGATAATGTTGATGGGACAGCTGATCAAATCTACTGTTTTCGTACAAAAATTCTGAGCCAGGCACACCAATCACAATAATAGCATCATCTTTGCAAGAGCCTAAAATATTCTTAATAACATCTTTTGGTTGTTTGATATGTTCAAAAACAAAATTTGACATGTATAAATCTGGTTTTTGATCCAAGTAGTCTAAAAAATTTACATTTTCTATAAAGTCTCCAATAACAATAAATTTTTCCTTTAACCCTGCAGGAACGTTATCTATAAGTCTAGACTCATTATTTTTTAATATAGGATCTACACCAATCACTTTTTTTGATTTTTCTGCAAATTTTTGTAAAAAATATGAGTCATTGATACCTATTTCAGCAACAACATCAAAATCTTTCTTAACAGACGAGATTATAAAATGATATAGCCAGTCGTTTGCTTGTTTGGCGGACATACTACATGAAGTACAATGTTGAAAGTTTGTATTATATAAAAAGTTTGGATCCAAAGCATATGATAATTGCGCATGACCACAATCCATACATACGTTTAGGCTATTATCCACAAATGGATAATTTGACTCCTCATCAATATTTTTAACATATACACCTACATGAGGTAAATTATCCATTCTTACAGCTTGCTTTAAGTTAATCGAACCACACGCTGAGCAGTTTTCAATACTTGTTTTATGAATATTCATAATATTATTACATTTATTTATTCAATTATAATTGTCAATAAATTTAGTCTTAACCAATTAATTTCTTTTTTAATAACTTGCTTAACCTGTATTCTTTATCAGAATAAAATGAATTAGTAGTTAAACCTAAAATAAATTCTATATTTTTTATTTTTTTTAAAAAAAAATGCTTATCATTTAAATCTATTATTTTTGATAAGTTAATTTGCTGCTTCATTAAAGGAGTAGTAAAAATCGTCACTAAAGATCTTCTCGTGCCAGAATTGTTTTCTGATGCTGAATGAAAAAGCGCAGAATCAAATATAAGTAAAGATCCTTTTTTTATTTCAGGAATTTCTTGATTTCTATTAACAAAGTCCAAACTTGGAAAATATGGCCATTTATGACTAGCCTTTAAAATTTTTAAACCCCCATTTTTATGACTGTTTTTATCTAAAATATGTACAAAAGTTAATGCAACAGGTTCATTGGTTGTAAAGTTTTGATATGGCGGCTCTCTATGCCATGTGGCGGCAGGATGCGAAAATTTTTTTGAGTTAATAATTCCTCTGTTAACATGAAGAATAAATTGATCATCAAAGAATGCTTTGTTAATATTAAATACAGTCTTTGAAAAAATAATATCTGATATTTTTTTACTAGATAAATATGGTGATCTCAAAACACCAAGATCGTTAATTTTTTTTAAATTACTAATACCTTCATTTTCAATTTCTTGACCATACAATCTATCAACTTCATTTATGGCATCATTTAATTTTTTTTGATCTAAAATGTTTTCTATAATTGCAAATCCATTCAACCTAATCTGTTCAACAATTAAAGATATGTGAGGCCATTTATTTTTATTTGGATTTCTATTAAGTTTCGAAAAAACTTTCTGCATAATAATAAACCTATGATTTTAACTTGTAGTATCTAATACTCTGCCTTGTCCACCGTCAACTAAAAAGCTAGATCCAGCTGAAAATGAAGTTGCTTCAGAAGTCATGAATATTATTATTTTTGAAATCTCATCTACATTTCCTAACCTTTGAATAGAAAGTTTCTTAATAAAGTTTGTATAATGTTTTTTTTTTATTTTCTTAACTTTTTCCCAATAACCACCATTAGTTAAAAATGCTCCTGGTAAAACATTTGTAACAACAACATTATCCTTTATTAAAAATCTACCTATAGATCTAACATAGCTGTTTATCGCTGCCTTTGCGGCACAATATGCAGGCGTCCCATGATTTTCTAGTCCGGAAATAGATGACACAAAACATATTCTACCATAATTATTTTTTATCATATATTTTGAAAAAATATTAGTTAACTCAACTCCAATACCAAAATTAAGTCTTAAAACTTTTTCAAATTTTGAATAATCCATTAAGGGATTTTTCATGTTTAGGTCACCACCTAAATTATTTATTAATATGTCAGGTGTTAATTTTTTATCTTTTAATTTTTTTTCCAACTTTCTTACTGAATTTTTATTTAAAAGATTAAGCTTAATAAAATATAAATTTTTATTTTTAATTGAATTTTTTGATCTACTAACCGAAATTACTTTAGCTCCATAGTTTAGATATTTCTTTACTAAATCTTCTCCTAAACCTCTACTTGATCCAGTAATTAAAATTTTTTTACTTTTAAAATCAAAGTTCATTAAAAAGGTAAATAATGCATTTTATTTGTAAGACTTATATGATCGACTTTATACTTAATATTTATATTAATTATTAAACAATCCAATTCAGAATTAATAAAATTACTTATATCTGAATTTGATAAATTCTCGTTTAAAGTTTTTGATTTTAAACCAAAAGATTTAATTATTTCACTAATATTATATGGTGGTATATTATTTTTAAAACCTATTTTAGTGCCAATATAATTTGATTTAAAAAAATCATCTTGTGTTTGCCTTATTATACCATAACCTTTATTATCAAATACTAATATCTTCAAATTTTTTTTTACTCTGCAATAATTAATTAATTCTTGAGAATTCATAAGCACGCTTCCATCGCCAATTATACTTAAGACTTTTGTGTTTGATTTAATTGCAGCACCTATGCCAGCACAAATTGAATAGCCCATTGTATGTATATTGAAAGATGTAATTAAATTTTTTTGCTTTAAAATATTTGCTGCTTGATAAGACCAGCTCAAAGTTGCTCCAGCGTCTGAAAAAATTATATTTTCTTTATTTTTTTTATTAAATTTTTCTATAATATTTTTAATTATTTCTACTGGTTTAGACCTATTTTTAAAATTATAATTTTTTTTATTTTCTACGATATTGAAGTTGTTTAATTTTTTTTTGATTTTAAAAATATTAATATTATTTAGAAAATTTACTGTATCAAAATTAAAATTTTTAACACGATTATTAAAATCATACTTAATTCTTTTATTATTATTCAAGCAATTGTTCACATATAATATCTTTGCGGACGGTGAAAAAAAAATTTTATTTTTTCCTGCTTGATGTTGGAGTAAACTTATTCCAAAACAAATTAGTAAGTCTGAGTCTTGTATCATTAAATTAGCAACGCCAGGACTATGTAAACCAAAGTATCCTTTATTAAATTCATTTTTATTGTCCATTATAGTTGATCCACCCCAAGAAAAGGCTATTGGTATTTTCATTTTTTTTGAAAATTTATTAATTAACAATTTTCCACTTTTAATATCTGAAAATCCATTTCCAGCCAAGATTAAGGGTTTTTTTGAACTTAAAATTTCTTTATAAAATTTTTGTATTTGATTTTTTTTTATTTTTTGATTTTTAATTTTATGTTTCTTTAATTTTTTAAATTTAATAAATGATCTACTAAACTCATCTTGAATTTCAATAAAAATAGTTTTTTTAATTGTTAAATTATTTTTTTCTAAAAAACTAATAAATTTTAGTAAACTTTTATCTGAGTCAATTTTAAAATAATTATCTGAAATATTTTTTCCAATATCCATGTGCTGTACCTCTTGAAAGCCGTACATTTTTATTCCAAATTTTTTAGCTAAATTTAGATTTTTTGATACTTGCCCTGTAATAAAAACACTTGGAACATTATCATAATAGCAAGCACCCATACCCGTTATACTATTTAAAAAACCTGGGCCAGTTGTTGTTAAAACTGCAGCAGCTTTTTTATGATTATAATAATACCCGTGAGCATATAAACCAGCAGCTTGTTCATTCAAAACTGGGAAATAATCGCAATATTTTGCTGATGACTCAATAACATGGGCTATGGCTCCTCCCTGGACTCCAAAATATGTATCTATACCACATTTTTTTAGGCTACTGACTAAATAATCTGAAACTTTAATTATTTTCATTTATTTAATAATTCTTGAATTTTTTTTATTATTTTCTTTTCCGAAATATAAAATTTACTTTCTAATTTAGGAGACATAGGAGTGTGACTATCAGGATATGAAATTCTTTCTATAAAATATTTTTTTTTATTCTTTATACTTTTTTGAAGTATTGCAACAATTTCAGCTGAAGCACCATAAGATTTCCATGAAGGATCTAATACAATTACTTTTTTTATTTTTAAAAAAGATTTAATTAAAGTTTTTTTATCAATTGGTGATAAAGTTCTTACATCAATAACTTCTAAAGTTATATTAAAATTTTTTTTATAATAATCAGAAATATTTATTGCAAATTTAGTTAAATATCCTATTGAGATTATACATAAATCATTTCCTTTTCTAACAACATTAGCTTTACCAAATTCTAATCTATAAGGATTTATAGGCACCAATTGTTTATCCTCAAACAAAGATCTATGCTCAATTATAATAGTTGGTATTTTAGAAAAAATACTCTCAATTAAGAAACCTTTTGCGTCGTAAGGACATGAAGGAATAGCGACTCTTATGCCTGGTAAATTTGCAAACCAAGAATGAAAAGACTTTGAGTGTTGAGGTCCTTGACCCCATCCCTTGCCAACAATAGCTCTAATAGTAATTGACAAAGATGTATCTTTGTATGATTTAAATTTCCATAATGAAATCCAATTTACAATCGCATCCATTGAATAAAGCATAAAGTCAATTCTATGATGCACGAGGACAATTTTGTTTATTTGATTTAAACACATTCCAATAGACATGGACGTCATTAAACTTTCGGCAACAGGAAAATCTTGAACTCTTTTTTCTCCATATTTTTTTACTAGGTCAGAGGTGGTACCAAAAACCCCTGGTTTATAATCAACTAATTGTCCAATTACGTAAACGTTTCGATCAATTTTCATAGACTGGTCTAAAGCCTCATTTATTGCTCTAGAGTAAGAAATTAGATGTTTTTTCATTTTATTTAGTAGCCCACTATCTTATCTTTATTTACTGACAAATTATAATTAGGTATTGTAATTTTTTTAATTTTTTTTTTTTTAAAAATATCAAAATCATAATTAAATTTTTCTAAATTTTTTACTAATAAAAATTTATCTTTTTTTGCATTATCTATAAAAGATTTAATTTCACGAGAATATTTATTTTGTATATTTGCAATTTTTTCATGACTTAAATATTTTTTATTTATTAAAAAATTCTCTAAATTTTTTATAGGACATTTCTTTATCCACTTATTAAGTTCGCTTTCACTTCTATAGCCAACATCTAAATCACTATTTGGACCATAATGAGAAGATATTCTATAGGTAATGGTTTCTAAAAAAAATGGACCTTTTTTTTTTTTAATAAGTTTTATTAATTTTTTTATTTTTTTATAAACTAAATTTATTTTGTTACCATCAATCTGAAATGAATTTGACCTTAAGCTAAATTTTTGTACTTTTTGAAAAATATCATAACCAGATTGTCGTTTATTCTGAGGAGAAAATACCGAATAATTATTATTCTCACATATAAAAAGTATTGGCAATTTCCTCAAATTTGAAAAATTAATAGCTTCCCAGAATAAACCCACGTCACAGGCCGACTCTCCAAAACCAGCTATTACTACATTATTTTTACTGTTTAATTTCATATCTAACGCTTTACCTACCGCCACACCTATTGCTCCGCTTAAAATAGCCCCAGAAAAAAAATTTCCTTTTGGATAAGAAATATCCTGCGAACCTGCAAAACCTGAATTTGCACCCCCTTTTTTTCCGTACAATTCCGAAACTAGTTTCTGCAATGGTAAAGATTTTGAATAAAAATAACCATGTGATCTATGATGAGAAAAAACGTAATCTTTTTTTTTTAGGAGTAATTTAAGTGCACTTGGAACAGCTTCTTGTCCAATACAAAAATGAACCGGGCATTGCATTTGATTTGCGGGATGATACTCTTTAGATAATTGCTCTTCAAATAGTCTAAGATAAAAAGCTGCTTTATACAGCCTGAAAAGTGTTCTTAATTGACTTAAAAATTTTTCCTTTTTCAATTTAAAAATATTTGAATAATTTAAGATTTAATTAACCTCGTAAAATATAATCTGTTGAGTAATTTTTTAAATAATTAATATTTTTTTTTGCCCAATCAATAACTTCTTTTAGTCCTTCCTCCCAAAAAATTTCTTGCTTCCATCCTGTGTCTTGAAAGATGGAACTCGAATCAAGCCAATATTTTGAGTCTTGCCCCAAACGATCTGGAGCAATATCGCAAATTTCTTCAAAATTTTTACCTAACGCATTTGCACATAATTCAACAACACTTTTAATAGGTGTAGGCAATTTTGGCCCAACATTATAAATTTTACCAAGAATAGCTTTTTTAGAAATTAGATAAATTGCTTTACCTAAATCTCGAGCATGTATAAATGATTTTTCAGCAATTCCTCCGCCATGTAATGGAATTTTTTTACCAATTAGTCCAGAAACAATTGTTTTAGGAATAATTCTATGAAGTAACTGTCCTGAACAATAAGCATTTGAAGGTCTAACAATGTTCATTGGAAAATTCAAAAACTTGGAAATTGATAGCAAATAAAGATCAAAAGCAACTTTTGATGCGGCATAGGGACTTGAAGGCTGTATTGGATCACTTTCTTTCGATGGCTTAACTACTGAACCATACATTTCTGATGTTCCAATATGAATAAATCTTTTTAACCATTTTTTTTTTGATAATTCTTCACAAAGCTTACTTAGGGCAACACTATTCGTTTCAAAAAAACGCCAAGAATGCTTCCAGGATACGGCCCCCTCTCCTTGCGCTGCAAAATTAATTATAACTTCTGGCTTTTCCTTTTCTAGAATTTCAAGCAAAAGATCTTGCTCATAATAGATGTGATAAGAATAATATTTATAATTTTTATAACTTTCAATTCCTAAGTTGAAAGGTTTTTCTCTTAAAAAATTTCTACCAATTCCTATAACTGTACTCAAAGGATCATTATCTAAAAGATATAAAGACGTATGTAAACCAAATGAACCCCCTCCACCTAAAATACAGTATTTCATAAAACTATTAGTCGCATTCTTTAAACAAATGTCCAGTAATAATCACCTTTGTAATTATTCTTAATAAAAAATTTTTTCCACTGATCAGGGTGTAAGTAAAACTTAGCCGTTAAAACCCAATCTTTAAAAATTTTTTTTTCTTTTTTTGTTCTGTAAGCATCTACTTGTACAAAATTATATTTATAACTTACTCTAGAAATCTCTCTTAATGCTTTTCCGCAATCAATACTATTAAGATTATGTATAACATTAATTGCTAAAACTAATTTAAATGATTTATCGGTAAAATTTAATTTTTTTGCATTTCCTATACCAATTCTACCTTTTACATCTTTATGGCAGTTCTTGACTGCATATTTCGAGATATCTATTCCATAAGCATCAATGCCTTTGTCTAAAAGATCTTTAACCAAAAAACCTTTAGCACATCCAACATCTAAAACTTTATCTCCTTTTTTTAAACTATAGAATTTTATTATATCTTTAGCTACCGCCTGCCATCTGCCGTCATAAGAATATCCTCCATAACCAAATTTGCGATTACCATCAAAATATTCTTTTCCAAATTTTCTAGAAATATTTACTACAT
>Ga0194133_10009074_pt1 | contig 11476 bp, 12 predicted proteins | sample TA2KigOf40mmetaG_FD_155448 | JGI IMG/M metagenome (GOLD analysis project Ga0194133, IMG submission 155448) | Freshwater microbial communities from Lake Tanganyika, Tanzania - TA2015055 Kigoma Offshore 40m | ecosystem: Environmental > Aquatic > Freshwater > Lake | place: Tanzania: Lake...
TAATCCTGACTCTCAAATCTTAAATAGAAGTTTTATCTTTTAACACTGTTTGCAAAATATTCGAACCTAAATCCGAATTCCGATTTCGAACAACAGTGTTCTATGAAAAAAGAAAAGTGTCGCCCCTCGCTAGCCTTAACTGCCAAAACAGCCAAGAACGAGGCATTGGCTCGCGGGCAGACAGGCGCTCAAACTGGGCTAAATATTGGCTCTGTCCGGGAGGAATCTACAGGAAACAGATTAACTGGATTCTATACTCGGCTGCTACAGGCGCTACGTTTATTCGTAAACGTAAGTACCTCAAAAAGCTTGTTAGAGTAAGTTTCGTTTCATAGAGCGTCCTTCTCAGGTCCGTATCTCGCTAAAGTTATAATCTCCAGATTAATAATAGTTTTACTTTTTAGTTTTTACAGATAGTCAAGAGTCAAAATGCCTAAAATAAGACAAATGCTAAGTGACGAATACCTCACCATTGACTGGGGTTCAACCCCTAAATTTCCTCAAGGGCGCGTTTCCGTCCAGCATCTCTCAGATGTAAACGATGTGGGAGTAAAGACGATTGGACAAGCTTTGGAAAATGTTGGCAATAGTGTTTACATTACCGACCTTTATGATTCCAGAGCAAAACTAGCAAAAATTTGTTGCGCTGGTATCTTTCCAATTTTAATAATAAGTCTTACACAGATTTGAAAACGGTTCTTGAAATTTTAGGAAAGAAATCCAAATGCGATCAACATCTGGAAGAGCTTTTTAACCAAACTGACGATGAAGTAGAGCTTTTGCCAAATGAATTAAAAAGGAAGCCAAGTATAATGGAACAAACATGCTCTGAGTTTTAAATGCCAATTTGAATTTTGTTGCTAGGAAGTTTTCTCCTGTTTACTCCAAAGGCAGAAAACCAAGGAAGCACTTCAGTTGATGAGACAATGCAGGACACTCCAAATGTTAAATCACCTTTGGCTTATTCAGTTGACAAGAATGAGCTAAACGTACAAGGTAGTTAATGAAAAGGCATTTTGTAGATGGGTTCTGTGGAGTTTTTAAACTCTTAGGGGTGGATGAGGTGTTTGATGAAAAAGCACTTTTGCCAAATAAGTCAAAAAGAGAAACAAGTACTGTGAAATTAATTTATCCTTACGATTCACTAAAACAGTGGCAAATTGAGTTCTGTTCCGAGGAAAAAGGGCAGCAACGCAAATTTATCCTCTTTTTAATGGCCAAGTAGAATATCGATCGGGTAGGTCCCACAAATGGTTATCCAACCAAGGACAAACCATCTTCTCAAGTGGCTAAGCAAGAAAAGGAAAATATCACTGGAAATTCTTCAAAGTTTGCTTATACTGCAAAACATAGCACGAACATCTCATCTTAGTTTAAAGGGTCATTTCATCATTATTTTTTCTGATGCCTTTGATTTTTAGGATCACCTAAGGATAGTGAGGATCTATTCGATAATAGTGGTGATGATTCTGTAGAGGAGATCAAAGATGAGGACGTAGACGATGATCATGCAAGGCAGAAAAACCTTTCCTTTGTCCCACTAGTCTTCAAAAAAGGCAATTCCTCCCAGATGCCCAAGTCAAGCATAGGAGAGGGTATGGAGGTGTGTCAAAGATGAAACCACTATATTCACAATTGATAACATTTCAGAACCTCCTCCAAAAACGACGTCCACTCCTAATCAAGAATCAAACAAAGTTGGCCAGTCACCACCCAATGGTAGTGTTAAGATTTAAATAATAATTTCAAAGAACGATGATGTTTTTCTTTTCATTGACAACAACGTAGACATAAGTGATCTGGACCTCCCTGACATTGAGGACACGAGTCGTATCTTTGAACAAGAGCCTATTCAACCAAATGTAATCACCACTCACAGTAAGTACATAGATCTTCTACTTCGTATAATAAACTGGCAGTTGAAAGGCAGCTAAGCAGTAAGCCGCCGCCCCCCACCCCTACCCACTTCAAACATTAGGTTTTTTACGGAGTTTTTCTTTCGCATTTTTCGTGTCGCAGCGTCTTAACTTTTCTCTTCATTTGACATTAGTTAAAAATTTGGATCCCGATGACAATCTTGACAATGTTCAAGTGCACGTGGACAACTCTCACAGTAACAGTGACTTCCTTCACGTATCATCCCCTCAGGAATTGATAGATAGTGACGCAGAATTCGAAGAAGAGATTGACTACGAAATACCTACTACATTTCAGCAATCTCTAGGCAAGCTTTTGGATTCCTGTTTGCTTGTCCTTTAGGTGACATAACATTTCTTATTTTTTAGTAAAACTCAACGAAGCGAGACAAAAGTATTACAAAATTCGGAAAAAGTACATCCACATGAAAAAGATAAAGGCTGGACAGGTGGAGCTGATGCCCAACAGTGGGGTTTACATACCCGAGCTATTGTACAAGAGTGTCAAGGCTTCAAGGTTCCCATTCCTTTATTTCCTACTCAATACTTCCTTAAACTAGTAATGTTGCCTGTCTTTCAGCACTGATGGTACTAGGGCGGCAAGGAAGTTGTTAACGTCATTCTTCACACCAGAAATATTGAGAAGCCATAGTTTACTTGGCCTAAAAGGCACGAGAACCGCACCAGAAGTTCAGGCGTTGCCTGAAATAAATAAAGAAGTGCGTGATGCCATAATTGGTGAGGTCCCTTTGCTTCCAAAGCAGGAATAAATATGCTTAACGTAGTGTATATCTGTTTCAGGTTTTGCTCTTCAACATGAAGGTTATAATCTGAAAGACATGACTCCAAGTCACAAAAAGTATAATGATTTCAAAAAATGCCGCCAAAGGATTATTAAGTCCTTATCCGACTTGTTAAGGTCTGAAAGAAAAAAGAACTTGCAAGGTAAAGAAAAAGAAGTGAACGTTGTCGTCCCTTAGTGATTAAAAATTCTGTTGTAGGAGGCGTGCAACCCCAGCTCCAAAAGTGCGCCCAGGCCGCTATCACTTCGCCCAAGCAGCCTCAGACAAGACAAGGCAATCCTTCTGCTGAAAAGTGACGGCCTTTGCGGGCCTTCAGAGAACAGCTGTTATGAGAAAGTTTTCTTCAGAGGAAAAAGTCAGTTTTGAATTTTTGTAGTTTTAGAATTAACAAAACTGCGGACCCTTATGATTAAAAAAAGCATGAAAGAGCCTCCTTCATTCCTCCTATTAGCATTTCTTTTTCAAAGTTTAGTATTGGATGGAAAATTTATTTTTAGCAAATTGGGGTCTATTTTCTAACACATTTATTTGACTAGAAGGAAAGTATTGTATTAAGCTAAATATTTTTTTGTGAATGGGAATAATTTTAACAATTTATTATTTTTTTAGCTCATTTTATTGCATGCAAATGTTAAGCCTTTTGCACTTTGCTCTTCGATTTTTGAACCAAAATTGAATATTTTTCTGTTCAAGTTTAGGAAACTTTTGCCTATAGGGTAGACCGTTGAGGTCGTCAGTGTAGCGAGCAATCAGAGCGTGAGACGGATGACTATTGTGTAAAAACCTGAAATCCAGTCAGGGTTTATTTGACTGATGCCAGAAGAATAAATAGTGATTCAGCAATTACCATTCCTCAAGACGTGGTACTTCAGACACAGGATCAATGAAAGTACGGTTACGTTTTCTCTTCTCGAGGTCATAGCTGGACAGGCCTGGAGGTGAGAGGCCTCCTGGTGGAGAGGTTGAAGCCTAACAAAAATCTGATTTAAAGTTTGGACTTTAAGGATTGTGTCTGATCAACTGACCTGAAGGTAGGGATTCATATAGTGGGATAGATAGAGCATTGAGGCTGGATTGTTCAGGTACAAGAGAGCTGGAGGGATGATCATGTTCCCTGGGGGAGATTTCAACCGGTCCACTGAGAAATTAGAGTGGAACAACTTTTCTGGAAATGTAAAATTTTGTAATTTACTTTAGAAAAAGGGACTCAGAACTTCAACCATGGAACCTGATGCTGTGGATTCAGGTGAGGATAATGTTGCTGCTGAAGACACAGCCCTTTTGGGGGAGTCCTCTTGAACTTTCTGGTCACTTTTTTCAGGATTCTCAACTTTAGATTCAACTGCAGGTGATCCACAATCACTCCTTCCAGGACTCGAACATCCTATGGATGACTTGTCATCCACCTCATCATCTGTGACTGGATCCTGACCAACGTCCCTAACCGTGTTTGCCCCATTGGCAAACCTGTCCTTTGTCAAAACACTACGTCCGGATTCCTTCCCAACAAACTCTTTTTCCACCCATGGAAATCTATTAAATATGCTGTCGGATTTAGCAATGTGCCAATCTTTGAAACTTGGATCCATCCGGACATCAGAAGGTCTTGACTAAAAATCAGATTGAAATTTAAAAATATTTTATTGTACCTAATAACAGATTTCATGTCTTACTAAATTTTCAGACATCGAATTGGCCACCAAATTTGAAATTGGAGATGGGGTTGAGGATGAATTGGATGTCATGAAGTTTGCCCTGGACGCAAAATCCAGCCAAGGCCAGTTAAAGTTGTGTAAAGAAGGTGGCAGCAAATGCTAAGGTAAGGCCTTTTTATCTTTGATTATTACTACCCAATTTATTTTATCACCACCTTTGAGAAATTTCCCTCAGTTTTACTTTTTCCCATGGATATGCAGCCTCCATAGGGTTTAAAAGGTGATGGTGTGGAACATTCACCCAGAGGTGTGCTGCCTCTTATCCTTAAATAAATATTTCTTCATTCAACAGTAATTGAGTTTATTGCTTGAAGTAAAAACCTGGACTTGGCTTCGCTTCTTTTCACAGCAGCTCTTGTATTTTTGAACCAATAAATAACATTGTTGACCTCAAGAGCTTTCCGGCCACGTCTTAAATCAATCCTAAATTCTATTTTCAACTTATCTATGTGTGATTTGAAAGAGTAGTACTTGCCTAGTTTCAGAAGAATTTAGTTCCTTCACATAGTCTTCAACCTGAAAAAAAACCTCGCATTTAAAACCAAATCAATAAGGAGTCAGGGTATGGTCATATGGTGTGAATCAGAAATTCTGTCCCGGCAGTCAGGGGTTGACTCCCACAAGGGTAAACCACAGAAAAAAGACCTGCAGTGCACCTTTAATGAGCTAGACTTGCAAGGCGTACTATAAAAAATAAATAAGGGTCTCTCCTTCTAAACAAACCACAAAAAACATGGCTTGAAAAGTCTGGACTTAATATCTGATAACCTCAAGGAAATAAAAATGGAGGGGCTCTGAGTAGAGCATAAGTTTCCAATCTCCAAAGTATATCAGTTAGTGATGGGCACGAGCCAAAATTTTGAATTCGAGTTGAGCCGAGCCAACAGCAAAAAAACAGCGAGTCGAGCCAAGCCAACAGCAAAACACAGCGAGCCGGGTTGAGCTGAACAACTTCAAGTCGAGCTTTTTACTTAAAAAAATATACCTTTAAAACCCCAGTTGGCCAGTTTTAATGATAAGTAAAAAAGGGCAAATAAAGAACACAGACACATATATATACTATAGATTTTGGTATCTGTTGACAATTAGAATTTAGAAATTTCTTCAAAATTACTTATTTATTATCATAGATTTCTAATATATTTGTTAAAAAATCCAAAGAAATCTATGAATAAAAGAATAAAAAAATATTGCCATTTTTTTGCCAGCTCTCGAGTTTAGGCGAGCTGGAGGGCTTGTTTCGAGTCGAGCTGGAAAAAATCTCCCGAGCTCGAGCCAGCTCGCGCCCATCACTAATATCAGTGTGATGTGCTCTGAAACTATCAAGAGTGGTGATGAGTGGATGGAGTAAATAACCATGGTATGACCCTGTCAATGCTGACAATGTCCATTAGTGTAACCCAAGCTCTTTTAAAGTACTAGATATAGGTAAAAACGGTAGAAATAGAAGGAAGCATCAAAGTGTAAGCGATCCTAAGTTGCAGTCTTGAGGAGCGTGTCTTGTTATTAAACGAGAAGGATGAGGGGCTCTGAGTGGAGCATAAGTTGTCAATCTCTAAAGCGTATGAGTGTGATGTGCTCTTAGATGAGCAAGAGTGGTGGTGGATGGGTGGAGTAAATAACCGTGGTATGACCCTGCCAATACTGAAACTGCCTATTAGTGTAACGTAAGCTATTAAAATACAAGGTACAGATAAAAATGGTAGAAATTAAAGGAAGCATCAAAGTGTAAGCGATCTTTAGTTGCAGTCTTGTGGTACGTGTCTTGTTCTTTACAGGAAGTTGTTTAAGTGTTGAAATGAAAGATAACTTGATATACTTATGACAATTTGATTTTGATGTGAATGTGAAGTAAAAACTGAACAATTTCAATCAAGAAATGTGAAAGCCTAAACTATACCTGTTGTCTAGTTGGATGATTATTTTCTTTGAACCATTTTTGAAGTTTAGGCAGCTCTGATTCAGGATCAAAGCAGATTCTCATGCGTGGCTTCATAGAATTGGAAAATAAATCAACTCCTATGCAAATGAAGATTTAATGAAACTCTTTTATAGACTCAAACAATAAGAGTGAGGGTGGCTTGAAAGACTTCTTTGCAATCTATATATATAAAAGAGACTGTTTGTACCTATGTCCCCTTTTTACGCGCGAACTGCCGGACCAATCTCCACCAAATTTTGCACAGACCTCCCCACCGACTCAGGGAAGGTTCTTAACACAAGCATGATACTGCCAACCCAACCTCTGGACCCCGGGGTACCCCAACCCAACCGGGGCCCGGTTAGCTAGTCTATTTATAAAAGAGACTGTACCTATATTCCTCTTTCTCGCGCGAACCACCGGACCAATCTCCACCAAATTTAGCACAGACCTCCCCACCAACTCAGGGAAGGTCTTTAACACAAGTATGACCCCGTCAACCCAACCCCCTGGACCCCTGGGTACCCCAAACTCCAAAACCTTTTAAGGTCACGGGAGAAAATACTTTGTGTAATGTAAAATGTTCAGATGGGTACCCTTCAAAATTTTTTGTTCCCAGGCAGCGGTTGGCTAATTCAGGATAAAAAAATTGCTTCCATGTTTGGAAATTAGATCCCTGAACCTCATATATAATTATTCAAAAGACAATATACCTGCTCCACTGATGCTTTGAATATGATCTGAACCTGTTGCACCCATTCTGTTTGGATCAAAAGCATCAAAAAAGCCATCTCGATTGGGATGCTAGAAAAACAGCCCCACATTTTCATCTGGGTTTGAACATTGTTTGCACAGATATTAAAAAATCATCTCACAAAATTTTGTGAAGAAAGTTGTTGCATTCCAGACAACTTTGATTCCAAAAGTGAGGTTGTGATCCTAGATGGATTAGCACCAGGCCCAAAAGATCCTGAAGTTGGGAATGACCTTGGATACCAATTTCCAAACCGATTTTCATCTAATTTAGGAATCCTACCATCAAAACCAGTGCAAAATGGCTATGAAAAAAAACTTTTTTTTCTGAAAAAAATTGGTATTTTGAGACTTTTTTTCCACATACCAAATCTGAATGAAATGCAGCTTTTGCCTCTCGTGTTTGCTCTTTAAAAACCAAACCCATAAATTTATCTTTCATTTCATTTACACTAAGGGGCTTTCCATAACTGTTGAATAAGTTTTTTTTTTAAATAAAACATAAATTGATAAAGGAACAAATGCAAATTTGTCATACCAAAATGAAATTTTCAGTGTTGGAACAGTAGAAAGTTGATTGAAAATATCTGAAATTGTTTTTTCAGGATCAGAACAGATTGTTTCTAATGGGATAGAGTTCCAATTGGTGAGCAAAAGTTCTCCTATGAAAATTTGAACATTAATAATGATGATGATGAATCAGGTGATGAAAAATTGTCTACCTTTAGCTTGATGAATGTCATCTTCATTGAAACCCATTTGGTTGAGTAAGACTTTGATGATGTCAGAGAAAAACCAATTTCCTTCAGCCTCTACCAGGACATCCACTGGACCTTTGAACTCATTAGGAGAGGTTTTGATTGAACAAGACACAAAAATTGGAACTGAAAAAAATGTGTCTTCATTGATACTGAAAAAGAGGTAATTTTTTTAAAAAGTTACAATACCTTTTTTCAAATTTAAATGCATGTCTGAATTATGATCAGAGTATTTTTCTGATGAACCCATTGAAGAAGTTTTTTCATGCCTTTCTATTATTCCATTTGTCTATGGATTTATGAAAAATTGAATTTGAATCATTTTTTTTTATTATTAAAAAAGGCATATACTTCATTCTCATTGGTTGAATTTCCATCCTTTTTTTCACCTTTTTTAGCATTCAAACCCTAAAAATGTTTCACTTTGAAAACTTTGTCAACTCTTTATGAAAAAAAGAAGTATACCTCAGCATTAGCTTCAACATCTGGACCATTTTTAACTTCCATTTTTGTAACTTTTGAAGTTTTCAGTGATGCTTGAGACAAATTAGTGGCATTTGCTGACATCCAAGCTTGGGCAAATGTTTGAATGGCACTTTCAAAGTCCATCTGATATTTCCTCAAAAAATCAACAGATAATTTTTCCATCATTATATTTTCTTGAGTGACTTTGGATGGAATCAGAGTACAAGAGGAAAATCAAATGATGAAATATAGGGAAGAATGAGAAATTTTTGAAGTAAATAGCAACATTATGGCCGAATTGCCCCAAAAATATTGCAAAATTTGGCATTATTTCATGCTGGTTTTACACAAAATAGATTTGCCAAATGTGCAATATATCTTAAAGTACAAAATTAATTTTTTGAAATGTTATTTCTTTTAGAAAGAATAGAAATAGACATACTTCTGGCACTTTTTTTCATCATCTAGACATGAAATTTTAGTTACAAAAGTTGGAGTAGGTGCACCTTACCCCTATGCTATGGGATAGTTGTGCTTTTTTTCAACTGTATGAAAAGCTTATGAAGTTTTAAAGTAAATGTGGTCATTTTTTCTTTGAAAAGAATAAAAAATGAAAGGAAAAGTCTTTTCTTTGTTTCTTTTTCATTAGAACATTATTTTAAGTATAAAATTTTCAACAGATTCTGGATATTGTAATAGACATTTGAGACACCATTGAATGTGTACTCTAAAAATAGACATATTAAATATGTTTTTTAATGCACATGTTATGAATTTATTTTGTTTAATTCCTCAAATACCAAAATGGTGTAATTTTAGGGCAAACATTTTTTTTGAACCATCAAACAGCAAGGAGATTTAAGGCAATTGAAAAAGATTTTGATAATAGAAAAATTTAATTTCTCCTCTTTAAAAGTAAGAAATCACTAAAATTCATAGTTTTCTACTTTAGCCTCAATGATTTGAAACTAATGAATGAAATTTTTGTAAAATCTTACTTTAATTTGAATTGATGTCTTTCTATGATGACCACTTTTGATCTTCTGAAAGTTCCACTACAATTCTTTTCCAATAATAAATCCAAGATCGGTGCCATAGAAGTAAATTTGGAAAGCAGTTTGGAGGCGTGGCTGCCACGTTTGGAATGTCGTCAATGGCGAAAGTTTGTCGAACGGCAATTTCCCTTTCGAAAGCCCGACCATAAAAAAAGACTCGTGCACATAAACGTCAAAAATTTTTTTTTTAATTTTATTAAAAAAATAAGGTAATTTTTATCCAGGGGATTATCTCGATCCTTTTTTTGGGTACTGCTTTCGAATCTCATCGATCCCCAACCCATGAGGGTGTTTCGACACGTGGAAGATCTTTCCTTGCATAATCTTCTCATAATTAGTTTCAAACTGAAAAAAAAATAATCCTCAAATGATGATTTCTTTATGAAATATATATTTTGAAATGAGAAAAAAATGGGAATTTTTTTTCACCATTTCATTTTTTTTCCCTATCATGTGTCTTAATACGATCTTGGATCTTTTTGTGTTGGCCCAAAGTGGTGAAAAAAAAATCCGTGGAATTGTGAAATCTTAAGACTTTTTTTCACATAGAATTCGGGGTTTTTTACACGATTTTTAACATGAAAATTGTTCCAAAAACCATATAGATATATCAATACTTCATTATCTTTAAATATTGAAGAAATGTTTGAATGGATTTGATTGTCTCATCTTTCCATGTTCTGTTTTTAAAAGCCGTTTTCACAGATGACAATAGATAAAGTCTTCTTCATAGCTAAATGAAATGAACAAAGCTGGAAAACCGATTTCACATTTCCCACAAGACACAAAAGACTTCGTTTTAGCATTGAACATGTTAAAGACAGCCTGGTTGCTTATCAATGCTAAGATTTTTCTCCATTCTGCCTGCCTTTATACTTCAATAATCAGAAAAATTGCCAACTGGAACGAAAATAAGTAAATAAGTGTGTAGAGTTGGAGGGGAAAAAAAGGTGTAAGAAATTACATACTGACACATTTTTTTTATTGGCATAAATTAGTAAAAATGAAAACTTTTATCACAATTAAAAAATATTTATTGCACAACAATTGTAATAATAATTTTTTTTGGCGATTATTGCACAACTGGAAGATATTTTACTTTATTTTTATTTTTTTTTGAAATATTCAATTGAATTAAATCAAAGTTCAAATAATCCCTTCTTTCTACATGATTTTCCCTTATACTTGTGGACAACTAGCCGAGCAAATCCTCCATGATCTCATCCAGATTTTGAATTGGCATAAGAAAAGAAAAAGATGGATGGATGGGGATTGAAAAATCATCAAAATGTTTTATTTTTATGAAATAGAGTGTTGCAAACAAACACGGTTATGCATCAAAATGGATAAGTGGAAGTGGTTGGATTTAAGGATTGCTATAAATGGAAATGATCTTTAAAGCTTTCTAGGGTATAATTGAATCATTCTTGGCTTGGAATATGAATTCCATGTGAAATTTTCACTTCTGCAGGAATATGATAACGTTTGAAAGTTTGAACTGTTTCGATGGTTGCTTTTTTTTCCTCATTTGGTTGAGACGTTGTTGTTGTTGTTGTTGTTGTTGTTGTTGTTGTTGATGAAGTTGTGATTGTTGTTGTTTCTGGTGCAGTAAAAATGGAAGGAATATCACGTTGCTCTTGGTGCTGTTTGACCATTTGGGCAAGCTTGGATGTTGAGGGTTCAAGAAGGTCCTCAGGTAAGATGGGCAAGTCTTCCTCATCTGAACTGATTCGTCCTCGTTTCCTTGGGGCATTCAAATCCTATCATAAATAAGAAAAATCATGGTAAATCAAGATGAGGAGATTAGAACATCGAGAAATAAGACCGATGAGATACTAACTGTTTATTTGAGGAAGAAAAGGGTTTAATATACATGGAACGTGGATCAATGATTTTTGGCGGTCAAGCCTGTACCAATATTAACTGTTTGAAAGGAAAGGAATGTGGCAAGTATCCAAAGGATATTGTTGGCAATATTATTGAAGGATAATACCAGATTTAAGTTGTTGACTAACGAAAGGAGTCAGGGTGGCAAAGTGGTAGGGAGCTGGATTTCTATCCCAGCAACCCGGGTTCGACACCCGCCCGGG
>Ga0194133_10009075_pt1 | contig 11476 bp, 2 predicted proteins | sample TA2KigOf40mmetaG_FD_155448 | JGI IMG/M metagenome (GOLD analysis project Ga0194133, IMG submission 155448) | Freshwater microbial communities from Lake Tanganyika, Tanzania - TA2015055 Kigoma Offshore 40m | ecosystem: Environmental > Aquatic > Freshwater > Lake | place: Tanzania: Lake Tanganyika...
GGCAAAGAGATGAGGGACTCCATGTATGTAAATGACAGAAAATCTCACAGCACCTCAAAGAACAAGATTGGAAGAGAAACTTTATCTAGATCAGATATGACACTCTCAATGAACTGAGCTTTGACTGATTTCGAAATTATATGGGTGACAACACGATACAAATAAATCTGAAAAAACATATTGGATTGGATCTTTGATAAACTTGTAATGTGATTCTAGTCTTTTATGTTACAAATCTGACCTAACACAAATTAACAGCTGTACTTTTTGATATTTTTGACCAATTGATATACAAACCTGAAATACTGTTAATTTGTGATATCATGACTTTTAAAAAGTGTACAAAATTGTAAGATGAAGCCTTTTGATAAATACAAATACAAATTATGTACATAAGGCAATAAATATCTCATTTGTGCTATTATTGGATGCTTCATGTGACCTGAGATGATATAAGCCCTTGATCCCCTCACATGAAATATTCCAAAGCAATTTGTGCCATCATAAAATATTAATTTGCATGCAATTTCATGATATTATGGCTGTAGTTGAACTTTTAGAAAATTCTCAACATGTTTTTAAGATAGTTATTTTGTCAATTTTTTCATATCCATAGAAAAAAATGTTGAACAACATCCCTACCGGAAAATATGGCCTCAATTGGGCAATATTTATATTTAAAAACCTTATTGATAATTTGTAAGATAATTTTGCACAAATGGCGAAAAACAGGTTGACGATTGTCAAATTTCAATAAACCATTTTACCATTAATGTAGATAGCACACACAGATTACTACACTTAGGCTTCAGTTACAGTATTTTACCTTAGCTCACACAACCTTTTTATCCATTCCTGATTCCCAAGCGCCCCAGAGAAGGGTGCTCCTGTGTCACATGTCAATAAAAAGGCCTGCTTAATTAATTGCCTGTACAATGTCACCTTGTTATTTCTCTATATGCTTAGACTTAAGTCATACTGTGTAGGTAAAATTAAGTAAGATTATATTTTGATAAAAGATATACAAAGTGATCGATACTAACACTAAGCCTTCAGAAATAACGTACTATGAGCATCTTTTACACCGGCCTTTTATTTTCATAGACATGGGTTAGTTCAAAGATACGATAGACCAGCATTGTTTTCTCATCTTTGTGACATTATACGAGCCTTTTGTATATGCTCAGAGAGATAGTCTGCATTAATAAATTTGACAATTGTCATTTTTTTCCCTCGCTAAGACAATTGTTTAATATTTGGGAAAATTGCGGGCCATTTTTTCGGTAGGGATTTAACTTATTGTTAACATAAATACTTCTCAAAAACCAGCATCAACATTGCTATAGAGGAAGAAATAAACCCTTTTAGTTTAAAATTCTGACTTGTAAATACCTAACTCTTTTGTATGCTCTTCCTCTCACCATATTCAAACTTTGAATTATCATCTTGTCATTTCATTTTCTCATTTCCTCAATGATCTTTCCTCGATTTTTCAGCTTAAGCCAAACAAATTGAAGTGGCTTTTCTGTTTACAAAACAGAAAGTTGAACTTTTTTCAGCTTATATTCAACTAGGCCAGAAGTTTTACAAAGCAGAAGACCTTGTTGAAAAAAAGTTTTAATGCTCAACCAAGAAAAACTTTTTCTGAAAATTGGGCAGAGTTGACTTATTTTAAAATTAAGTAAATGAGTAATTTTTCTGAGGGAAAAAATACCTAACCGTCCCGAGCAACCTGGTTACTTAAAAAATTTTAAAGCTAGAGAAAAGTTTATAAAACAACATTTTAAACAAAAATTTTAATCTATAAGCTTTTCTATAGCTTTAAAATTATGCTATTAAATACGTAAGCATAAAACTTTGAACTTAAATATCATAGCTTCTAGGCAAAATATCATATATCTGGTAAGGAGCTTTGGAGCCCTCCATCTGGGGAATATGGATGCCAATTTTCAGGCCTCTAGCTCAATTGGTGAAGGAGGAGGAGGAGGCAACAGACGGTATGACGGAAAGATGGATGTGTTGCCATTTTTGGAGGGAACAGTAATGAAATTTCTAAACTACCCCCTTCATTTCGGGAGGGAAAACATTTAGTCAGTTCTTTGGAACCCTTAACTATGGTTGTCAAGTTTGGCTGGGATACAAAACTAGGATGTCATTAATACAAAAACTTAACTCCATTCACTGCAAAGTGCTCAAAGTAGTAGAAAATGATTGGAAGAAGAAAAAAGAACAGATATTGGACCGAATTGAAAGAGGTAAACTGACTAAAGGGATGTGCTTTGTTACTGGAACCCTTGTCTCAAAAATAATCTGAGATAATTTCCCTATTTGTTTGTTCAATAGATTATCTTAAAGACTCTATCATGAAGGGAGCTGGGGCCCAAATAAACTTTTATTTTTTGACCGCTCCAACAACAAATACGGATTCCAGGGAATCAAGAACTGCATGAAAGACATTTTTGAAAAGTTCAACTGTGATATCTGACAATCAACAATCAAGTGTTCTGATTTCCTACCAGTTTTTCATCCTCGACAAGACTTTCATCCTCCGTCTTAAATATATCCCACAATTTTAAAGCTAAAGAGCTGAAATTTTGTTTGGAGACAGGTTAATACCAATGCTTAAATATTATTTGCAGTACATTGTACTCTAAAATGAAGCAGCACAAAGCCAGCATGGAGGTTTTTCTACATTCCAAGATGACAAAAAAGAAAACAAAGTTGGCTTCTTTGTTTGTTTGTTTGTATGGACATCAGCTGACATGTTTTTTTGTTGGGCTCTAGAAAAACCCTCATATTTCAGCTCTTAGACAAAATTTAAAAATTCTGGTCTGTAACTTTTTTGGCAAGGGTTTAAGCTCTCTTCATGCAGTATTTCAGCCTTCTAGCTTTGAAATTGAGGGAGCCTTTTGGGGTGCAAGCGACAAACAAACAGACATGGCAAAAAATAGCCTAGGCTATCTCAGCCAATAGTGAAAAAAATTATGAAACTTTACTGAGTCCAATACCTAAATGGTATTTTTAATACACTTTACTCTAAAAGGAAGCACAAAGCCACAAGTTACAATTTTACAAAGCCTATGAAATTATTCTTTCCGCACCTGTAATGATGTTTCTAGCTCACTTGCTTTACGCTCGCTCATGGATAAATATATCAATCAGGTTATTTACAAGTGATTTTCAATAAACTTATTGTCCAGTCAGCCATAAAAATTTTTGCCAAAATTTGCAACATAAAACATTTTTTATTTTTACTAATTAGCCTTGCATGACTAGCTATACCACATGGGGTGTGGCAAGAAAAGTCTTTATGAAAGGGTTGGTGTGTGATAAATCTATTTCAAAACTAATAAGCAAAAAGTTTAATTAAAAAATATTTGCAGTTTAGAGCCAGCTGCATCCTTGTGATAAAAACTGAACCAAAGGGACTCAAATCTGTTGAAAAAGACTAAATAAAGAGAAGTAAATTCTGCTAGGCCCAATAATACTGTATTGAAGGGGCTGTGAATTTTTTAAAATCTTTTTCAGTACACCTTGAGAATTTTCTTCATTGAAATCACACTGGCTGGGAATTATTTGCTATTATTTTTTTATTGGCAACCTGGGTTAGAGGGTAGCTTAAATTGGAGGTGCAATTTTCCACATCAACCGATAATAATTAAGAAGACGGGTATTTTTTGTCAGGGGAAAAATGCTTTACCCTCCTAATCGACCTGCCTACTTAAAAAATTCTATGCTCTGTCAATTTTAATAAGCTAGAGAAAAGTTTAAAAAACAACATTTTTAAGCTAAGTGTTTGAATAAAAATGTTATTTTATGAACTTTTCTCTAGGTTTAAAATCATCGGAGCTATTAAAGCTGTAAATATAAAACTTTGAACTCAAATATCTCGGCTTCTAGGCAAAATATCAAAAAACTGGACAATAACTTTTGAGCCATCCATGTGGGGAATATGCATGCCAAATTTCAGGCCCCTAGCTTCACTAGTGTGGAAGGTGGATGAGATGACAGACGGACGGACACAGAACGTCAAACATTCTTAAACAGATCCCTAAACAAAATTTCTAAACTCCTCCCTAGCTTTGCTCGGGATGGATAAAGAAGAAAAATGGAACTTTTTCAATCCCTAATCTATCTTATTTGCCAAAATGACCATCAAAATCAGTGTTACTTCCAAATATACCCCTTTTTCTCAATCTTTGAGTGCCAAAAGGTGTTTTCATTACCACATAAAAGGCACTCTAATTGGTTGTAGAATTGGTTGATTGACAGATCTTTTATGGAGGAGCTGATTAATTGTGCTCACACAATTGTAAAAGAGTTTTCCAGTTATATCCTGTAATCCTATGATTGATTAAGCAAACCATTTGGTAAGATAAAATGGGATCATCGTAATGATCTAAAGGTTTTTACAACAATCTTAGAATTTGAGATTAGGTTCAGTTATCTGGTCTTAACAAACATCTTGTAGTTGTGCTAAACTTTCACTAATCAATGCAAACAATGGTCAGTTTCAAGTAAGATTATTGGCTTGAAAAATGTGTGTTAAAGTGGTGTTTCTGGTATGCCAGCTGCTTCATCTTACAAGAAATCTGTGATGGCGTTCCTTTCCAAATAAAAGGCTGAGAGAGACTGGACTAGTTATTTTTAACAACCCGTCTCTTTTATATGTTTTTGTCGATAAGCCAATTCATAGAAATAATAAAAACACAGGTGATTATATCATGAAAAGAATGTATGCAACGCGCATTATAAAGTATTGTATTGAAAACAGTGAAATGTAGATGATTCTACAAGGAAGTGAATCCAACTAAGACATAAAATGAATGAGAAATATGCAACCTCAGAATTGACTAAACTACAAAATGACTATAATTTTACATCTATTTTAGGGAAATTTTCCAAACCCAAACCAAAGATGTCTGACCCAACTCGACCCAACACAAGCCACAAAAAATTGACCTGACCCAACCCGGGTCAAAAATTTTTGACCTGGTCCCATCACCTGTTGCTACAATTATGTATTGAAAGGTTCCTGGAGTAATCTGTCTTGCAGTGACAAAATAAAATATCCAACCTTTTTTCTAGAAGATTAACAATCAAGTTTTCTTTTAACCCAAGCGGGAGTCAAACCAGTGTTGCTTGGATTGCATTTTGGCATTTAGCGCACAAGACCACCCTGACCACCAACTGTAGAAATTTTTTCATCCATTTTCTCCCATGATCTGCTAAGATTTTGGAGTTTGGGGTCAGGAGGTTGGGTTGGTGGGGTCATACTTGTGTTAAAAACCTTCCCCGAGTTGGTGTAGAGGTCTGTGCAACATTTGGTTGAGATTGGTACAGCGGTTTGTGTGCGAAAGAGGGACACAGGTACATATATATAACGTACTAGCCATCCGGGGCTCAGAGCTGCCAGGTACAAAAAACTTTTACGGGTACTCACCCTAACATTTAACTTTACCCAAAGTTTTTTTTGCCCGTGATCTGCTAAGGTTTTGGAGTTTGGGAAACCACAGTTTAGGAGGGTCGGGTTGGTGGGGTCATACTTTTGTTAAGAACCTTCCCTGAGTCAGTGTGGAGGTCTGTATAAAATTTGGTGGAGAATGGCCCGGCGCTTTGCGCAAGAAAGAGGGACATAGGTACATAGGTAGGTAAAAATAGTCTCTTTAATATATAGAAGAGATAGAAATTAAAAAGTAATTTTTTGTAGCGCGTTTGTTGCTGCGTCGTCGTAATGGATACGATATCAGAGCAGAAACGGGAGGAGACGTGATCGTTGAGCTAAAATCCCAGTTTAGATCTTCCCAATCAAGAAAAGACTCAATACTGAACTGTTTATTGAAGTGGAAGAGATGCTTTATATACAGAAATAAAGGAGGAATCGGATCAAGGTGATCGGATCAAGAAATATCGGACCTCTTGGAAGAGGGTAGAATATTGGCGGGAGTGAAAACAACGGCAGCCTGTTTAGGTGAACTTACTACTGAAAGGAAAAAGGGAAGCTAAACTACGGCAACCTGTTTGAAACGACTTTGAGCTTGAAAAGTGAAAAATATCATTGCACGAAAAAGAGGCTAAATGAGTGTGTAATACAATATTTGTAAGAAGCTAGGAAGAAGGAAGAATGTTAGGAAACTACATGAAAAAATTTGCATTCAAATAAGGAAGAATGTCTCTATATTGATAGCTGGATGTTAGAACAACCTCTAATCCTGAATTTCCACAAAAATAAGATTACTGTCTAGATTATTTAGGATCTCTTTCAAAAAAGCTTTGTGCTTGAATGGTTTCCATAAACTTTGATTTAGTTTGCTTTTTATATTCACTGTCAGTTTTTATTGATTTATCAAATGGAAAATCTTGTGTTAAGAAAAAAGTCACCTTTTGAAGTTTTCTTTCGTGCTACATCGAGGTAAAAATAAATCACTTTTCCCAAATCATTGGTTTTACTAATGAGATGACGTAAAAAGGTTCCCTATATAAATCAAAAAAAAGCTTTTTTCCCCCCAGGCAGAAGACTATTATAAAAAATAATTTGGAGTGTGAGAAGCTTCTAAAAAACTTTTGAAACTTATCTGTGGTGAAGAAAAGCTCATTGAAATGCTCTTTCATTCAGAGGATACTTGAAAACTTTTCACCTTTTATCTCTGCTTAAAGTAAATTTTCTGCTTGACAATTTTGATTTTATGATGTGCTACTTTTTCTCAATAGAGTCAGGTTTGTATACATTCAACGCAAATCTGTGACTTTGACGGTCCAGAAGTTCTGGTGGTCAGAATTAGCAGTCAATATTTATCATACAGATTGAAAGGAATGTGGCCAGTACCAGAAGGGAACAGTAGATGATATTATTAAAGGGTACCCTACCAAAAATAAGACACACTTTATACCAAATTTCAGGTGTATCCACACTGCTTTTAGGTGTATTGTCCCTGTTTACACTTGGCACACCTTAATACATGCACTAATGGTGCAAATTTAATTGTAAACTGCCATAAAACTCGTGTAAACATCTTGAAATCATAACACTCCATTCAAACGTGTTAACACAGCCTTATTTTTGGCCGGGTTATAACCAGATTAAAGTTTCCGGTCATTGAAATGGTGCGTCGGTTTCTTTTGAAAATCATTGACAATGAAAATCATTACCAATAAGTGAACTCCAACTGTCTGCACGATAGATTGCTTGTAAATTCATTTGCAGAGAGAAGGTAACTGAACTGTTTTAAGTTCTTCGGCAAGACTAATCTTCCTATAGGATGCCAAGCTTTCAGCAACAGAACTGCAGCCTTACTCGCAATGACCCAGACTTTGACTGTCAGATGATATAATATGCTATACAAGAGACTAAAAGTGCATTTAAGAATGGCAAAGCAAGTTGGGTTTTCCCTTGGGTTGGAGCACCGAATTGCAAGTATTTAAATAATAATATAACCCGACCAAAAATAAGACACATGAATGCCAATTTTTGTGCTGTGTTTTTCCTGTACACAGGAGCCTGCACGTGCTTTCCATTGATTACATGTGCTAACACTGTCTTTTATGCCATAAACCGCCATAATACATGCAAAAACACCTTTGATTTTTATTAATAAAATTATACGTGCTGCCTTATTTTCAGTCAGGAATAATAATAATCTTGTGCAGTATAAACTCATCCAGTGTTATCGTGCAATCAACACCGTTATAAGAGTCTCACCATAGAAGTCTATTCACACTGCAGATTATTATTACTCTGACTGAGAGTGTGTTGTTGAATTTTTTGCAATCCGGGGTTGAAAAATTGCTGGCATGGGCTGCAGCCAGGGATTGAACCCACAACTTTAGATATTTGTTCTCAGTCAGGTGGCTATGACCTCTCAGCCACCCTAAAAAGCCCAGCGTTTCCACCTTCGATACTCGCTTGCTTTTGAGGTCACATGCCAAGCACCCAACAAACCGCTCTTGCAAAGTAAATCTAGTACATTTGATTACAAATGAGTCAAATTAATCAATTACCTATTAAAAGATCATTAAGATGGTAAATTGTGTTGATCAAAAAAATTTAAGTAAAATTTAGGTTAAATTAAAAATTTATGGTAAAAGATGATAAATTAATTTTATTATATTAATATTAATTTTGGCACCAAGTTTAATTTGTTTCTATTTCAGGCCACAATTAAATAAAATCTCATCAATAATTTAAGATTTTTGCCTTAATTTAGATTTATTTTGGCAATTGCTAAGCAATATTTATTAACTCTTAGCAACACTTTCTGAAGTTTCCTCATTTCTAGATTGCTTTTTTGAAGAGGAAATTAAAATTTTACCTTTTTCGTTTGTTTACTTTAGTTTTTTGAAGAGCCTGATGAAGAGCTCAAACAGAAGCTTTTTTATATAGACTCATTCCATTTGAACATTTTCAGAATATTTTTCCTATTTTTCACCATGTTTGTTTATGTAAAAAAAGTCAATTGTAAAGATACTACTAACTGTAACATAACTGTGAATGGAATGGATATCAAACCTGGTGAACATCTCCAAGTAATGGGAGTTCTGTTTTCCACAGACTTGTCTTGGAACAAACAAGTCGTTAAGGTTGCCAACAAAGCAAAGATTGTACTGTCAAAACTAAAATTTCTATCTCGTTACTTATCCCCAATGGACATGGCCAAGGTCGTGACATCTCATCTTTTAGGGCTCCTTTATTATGGATCACAAACTTGGCCGAATGAACTAACAACATCCTCACAGTGGGAAAAACTTTAATGCCAGAGAAAAAATTCAAATTCAAAAATTCAAAATTCTAGGAAAAAGAATCAGACTTTACGGCAAAACCGAACAAATTTACAAAATTTCAGTTCGTTTTGAGCTACTTATTCCCAGTTTTGAATATTTCAGAGTCCTTTTTGATTTTCCAGCCTCCGAATCTTTTCTTGACTCATAAATTGTAAAAAATACATCCCTTTTAATCAATGCACCTTTGAAAAGGTCACAATTGTCTATTCTTATTTATACTTTGTTATTTTTTTTATTTCAAGGCACCACAATTGAGAGCTTTTTAAATCTTACATTTGAGCAGTCTTCAGTGCTGGGCCCAATTGCTTAATACCTTGCTTTTTCAATGTGGCAATTGTGCAATATATGTCAAAACGGACAAAATAAATACAGTTTTTTAGCATACAACAAATGTGCCGTTTTTTGCAAAAATTGCAGTGTGGCACTTTTCCGGCTGGGTTTTTAAATCAACTAGAATTGTTGATAATTTGATGAAATAGGAAAAAAGAATCAGACTTACCGGCAAAACCAAACAAATTTGCAAAATTTCAGGTCGTTTTGACCTACTTCTTCTCAGTTTTGATTATTTCAGAGTCCTTTTTGATTTTCCAGCCTCCGAATCTTTTCTCAACTCATGAATTGTAAATGTGTATGACCAGCAGAAGTTTAGTTTACAACTTGATCACACTCTGATTTCTTTTCTTTCATATATCCTTCCATATCAACATTCTATTACGTTATAAAGGGGCAAAACTATACAACTTCAACGGCAACTTGATTGTGAGTTTGAGACAGAGCTTGAGAGACATACACAAAAACAGTGGGAGAATGTTATACAGCCATGGAGGGCAAGAACAATAGTGCAGCATATATGAAAGATGCATTTTTCACTCAAATTCCAAAAAACAACTTATGTGAAAGCCAATCATGACTTGAATATAGGATATGAATGTATCAAAATCTACTTTTCCAAACTTTTTTTTCCACATACATCTATGTGTTGAAAGTACCTGCTTGAAATGAAGTCAGTAGGGCGACTTTCTCTCTTACACATCAAGTTTGCCTGAAAGCATGAGAAAGGTTTTTCTTCTTTCTGTCTCTATATAGTTGCTTTGCTTTTTTTGGAAAATAAACTTTGCTAAGCATCAAACACATCCTGTATATGATGTATATATACCCATGCATTCAGTTTCATGCACAGCCACCACCAATAAGGATTCTTGACTTGATGCTTCTTTATATTTCCAAAAAATATTTTTTGTGATGTCTAATTATATACCAATAACTGTTATTACTTTGTTGGAAAAATTTGAGCTTATAAATACATATTGTGTTCTAAAAGACAATGGAAATATTGAAAAAAGGAGAAATTTATGAATCATCTTCATCAAAGATATCCTTGATGTTGTCACAATTCAACTAAAAATGAAAAAGACTTATAAATTTTAAATCTAGCAGATTAAAAAGTTTTTGTCACCTCAAAACCAAGACTTGATCCATTCTTCCCTTTCTTTTCACTTTGATTCTTCCACATTTCTTTTCTGAAATTAGAGCTTGAATATTACAATTATAAGCAATATCTAATTTCCCTAAAAGCTATAACTTTTTTAAGGAATTCATGTCCAGGAATATTCTCAATATTTAAAATTCACAAACCAATAACTTGAAAATTGATAGAACAAAAAGCTAGAGATGGGCCCTGACCCAAGCATACTTTTGACCCGCAGTAAATAAGAGGCTGACTTTCAGACCCAACCCAAATATATTTTTTTTGACCCGAGGGGAAAAAATTGAAAAATTTGGGATTCTTAGGGGAAATTTTCCAAACCCAGACCCTGCCCAACACGACCAGAGCAACAAAAAATTAGAGATGGGCCCTGACCCGACCCAAGCATACTTTTGACCCGCAGTAAAAAAGAGGCTGACCCACCTTTGACCCAACCCGAAGAGATTTTTTTTGACCCGAAGTTTAAAATATTAAAAAATTGATGTTTTTAGGGGAAATTTTCCAAACCCAAACCTTAAATGACTGACCCAACCTGACCTGACCCGAGCCACAAAAAATTGACCCAACCCAGGTCAAAAACTTTTGACCCGGACCCATCACTAAAAAATTGACCAAATCCCATCAAAAAAGCAACCCTCAGTCAGGATGAAAGTATTCTGCAGTGACCATATTCGTATTCATTTATTTGGCTTCACCATGCATCAATATATACATAATACTATGTTTATGAAAAGGTACTGATCATGAACTAAAAACATCAGTAGAGTCTATACTGCAAACAAGATTATAATATATCCCTCCAGAGCAAAGTGAGGTCGGAGTTTAGAATTTTTGAATAAGGATTGGGCCAAAAACCGGTGACGTCCGTCCTTTCGTATTTCACATTATTCTCCTCCCACTCCAGTAAACTTAGATATCTTGGTACTTATCCCAGGCAATATAAAAAGAAAGATACTATGATCTTTCGCCTAATGCAAGTTTGCCAACTACAAGTTCACCTAATGCAAGTTCGCCAACAGACAAGTTTGCCTAATATTGCTAACATAACATAACTAGAGATGGGCCCTGACCCGACCCGACCCGAGCTTACTTTTGACCCGCAGTAAATAAGAGGCAGACCCGGCTTTGACCCAGGTACTTTCTGACCTGACCCGAAGAGATTTTTTTAACCCGAAGTGAAAAAAATTGAAAAATTTGAAAATTTTTAGGGGA
>Ga0194133_10009076_pt1 | contig 11472 bp, 7 predicted proteins | sample TA2KigOf40mmetaG_FD_155448 | JGI IMG/M metagenome (GOLD analysis project Ga0194133, IMG submission 155448) | Freshwater microbial communities from Lake Tanganyika, Tanzania - TA2015055 Kigoma Offshore 40m | ecosystem: Environmental > Aquatic > Freshwater > Lake | place: Tanzania: Lake Tanganyika...
TGCTGGTGATCCGCCCCGGCGATGGCAACGAAACCAGCGGTGCTTACAAGGTGGCCGTGGCCAACCGTCACCGCCCCACCGTGCTGTTCCTGAGCCGTCAGGCCATGGCTAACCAGGCCAACTCCGCCGCCGACAAGGTGGCCAAGGGCGGTTACATCCTCGAGGACAGCAACGGCACCCCCGAGCTGATCCTGATCGGCACCGGCTCCGAGCTGGAGCTCTGCACCAAGGCCGCGGCCCAACTGCGTGCCGAAGGCAAAAACGTGCGTGTGGTCTCCATGCCCTGCGTGGAACTGTTCGAAGAGCAGGACGCCGCTTACCGCGACAGCGTGCTGCCCGCCGCCTGCCGCAAGCGCCTGGTGGTGGAAGCCTCCAGCAGCTTCGGCTGGCACAAGTACACCGGCTTTGAAGGAGACACCATCTCTATTGATTGCTTTGGCTCCTCGGCGCCTGGGCAACTTCTCATGAAAAACTTTGGCTTTACAGTGGAGAAGGTGGTCGAGAAAGCAAGATTTATACTGGAAAGTAAATAGGTTAAAATAGAATATCGAGCAATGTAAACAAATTGCTTGCGCAACAGAGAACGCAAGATATATACGCGTAACGAGGGATTAAGTCATGGATAAGTCAAGCGTCTGAATTGGGGCAGCATGTGGACCAATTAGAGGGCGGACAAAGACAAAACCAAAAGAATCAAAACCTTATAACATCGTGTTGAAGCAAAGTGCTCCATAAGAATAGATTATAGATGTATAGAGTATTTACATTTTTATGTGAATGCAAATAATAAAATATTATATTGCAATTTGGTGCGATAGAAAGGTGTGGAGCCAAATGGCAAACTAATAAAAGTTCGTCGGGAGTGAATGAGGAGAGATTGGCTTCGAAACATATGTGGGGCAGATAAAGCCGAAACTACAAGCTTGAGATCTTATTTATACCATTGCAAATAGCATCGAACCACTGGCGCTGGTAGATAGTGCCAAGTTCTAAACAGGCATCACGATGCTTGAACAACACAGGTTCGGGTAGGGGTTTTGAAGTTAACAATTTAGCTATGTTAATAAATTCCTGGACAGAAGATACGTCCCAGTGCTTCAGACCCATATCGCTAAGATAGTAAGATGAAACTGTTGTAGATGAAAGCGATGAATTGATAATATATGGGCGTAAACAAAGAATTGCATCGGTAAAACTTACACCACCTTGTTCCGGCGTTGATCCAAATATTAAATGCATAAGCGATAAGTTCTTAAGATATTGGGTTGTATTAGTATCATTGATAAAGGCAATTCTATCATCAGAAATGCCGAAGCGATTAAAAAAGAGTCTTAGGTAATGATGAGAGATGGACTTAGATGCAATGTAAGAAAATACGAGTATAGATTGTGGAATCGCTTGCAAAGTAGCAGCCCACATAGAAAGAGTTTGCCAATCAAGTTTTTGAAGCCTACAAAATGCCCCCAGAAGAATAGGACCTAAATGTCGGGATTCTGAAGAATTTAGGGTTGATGGATAGCTGCGAATCTCTGAAGGAGCTGGTGGAAAGATTGTGCATGGAACATTATCAAGTATTTGAACACCACTATGGTAGATATCGAGTTGAGATGTGGTGCAAGAAGAAAGGCGAAAATCTAGAGCACGAACTCCATACAATGAATCCCATGGAAATATTGAAAACAGTGGTACGTCGGAAAGATGAGCCTCCAGTATAGGATGATGTGCTAGGGGAATCAGAGCGCAAGGAGATTGAGAGCGGATAACGCTTAATGAAGACAGAATAGAATCATTAGAAGTTGAATCAAAGGGAATGCAGGTTGCAAGTTCTTTATAGTACTGATCCGGTTCTTGATTTTTTTCATGGATAAAGATGACATCAAACTTCTGCACTAATGATGCTATAATAGGCTGGAGACATTCCTGACTAGACCTGAATCCAGTGCCAAACTTATTAGAGTAGATTAGGATGGTTGAGTCTGATGATTTATTGCGTAGAACAGGGGAAGCCTTAGAACCGAAAAATAATGTCCTGAGTGCAATACTGGAAGCGACATATTCATTGACTAAACCAGGCCTGACGAACTGAACCTGTCTGAGGATAATAGAAGTTAGTTGAAAAGATTCAACCCGGGAAACAAGAAGATCGCAATATTTGTAAGCAAGTGGAGGGAAAGAAACAATCATGTGATTCCACCACATGATAGTTTGATTAATATTATTCTCGTCGAGAGATCTGAAAAGATAATCCTCTGCCTCGCTGAGGGTTGAAAAATAAAAGGCCATAATATAGACAATGCCCTATGATGCTAACATATCGCGGGTATACGAAATAACTTACCTTAGACGAAGGGATAAAATGATGGGACTTTTAATATGTCTTTATTAAAGGTTTATAGAGAATCATAATTGTAACATTTACGAATATGACTACAGATAGGTAGATTAAGGGGATAAGATAAAGAAGACTTTGCAAGCAGGCAAGAAACTGCGGCCATGGAAAGCAAAAGTAACATATCAAAAAAAGAGGAACACTATCAAAATGAGACAGCAAGAACTGTTGTTTATTGTTCACCGCATGGAAGGGTAAGGCTTGAGAGTTTTGCTGAGATAAACAGCAGCAGACTTGAGGGATCAATTCATTTAGGTAAACTAACAGCAATAAATAACAGTACTATAGGTCGCTTTTTCTGTATAGGCTCATTTTCATTTGTCTCTAAGGCTTCTATAGGTCACTATACCAGTGTAGGCTCAAGAGTATGCATAGGACCACTTAATCATCCGATGGACAGGCCAGTTTCAAATGAATTATCATATACTGACTTTTCAGAATTTTTTGGGGAGACTCTTAGAGAAGATCAAAGAATTCCTTTTGAGTCCAAGTATCGTGAAAATCGTGTAATAGTGGGGTCAGATGTATGGATTGGGGATAATTCTGTAATATTAAGCGGAGCAAATATTGCAAATGGGACAGTGATTGGAGCCGGGGCAATAGTTACAAAACAAACAGAAGCATATGGTATATACGTAGGAAATCCGGCAAGACTAATTAGGAAAAGATTTTCAGAAGATAAAATAGAGGAACTAGAGCAGATTAGATGGTGGGACCATTCCTTGACAGAATTTCCTGAACCACCACTTTTTGAATCTGTTGATCAGTTTATAGAGGCGTTTAGGAAAAAGTTTCCGAATTAGTTTAAATAGTAACTATAGCAAATGGAGGTTGAGTCGCCCAGATGCGTAGAGAGCCGCGTAACCTATCATCTACGTTATCGAGTAGAATATTCATGAAAGAAGGAGAAATACAGGCATGCAACAATCAAAAGAAGGGGGATGTTATTCTAATTGTAAACAGTATGCCAAATGAAACAGTAACGGGAAAACCACAAACTTGTCTGATTTGGGGATAGGATTTTGCAGATAGTAGATCGTAGTTAGAGTCAAACATATTCATTTGGACTAATGAGTGAGGCATACTAACAAGATAGCATTAGAAATGCCTATTATGGCTTTTGAATTAAAAGATCCGTTATTAGTTCTGCTGTACAGACATTGTATATATAGATGTCACTTTGCTGGCAAGGATCAATAAGCCAATCATGTACGAAGTTTGTGTTTTGGTGACACGTAGTGATATATGGAACTTGCAGATAAATCGACTAAGAGAACAGAAAAGCATAAGCTTGCTGATGGCTTGTAAGGTTGCAGGTATCAAAATAGAATATGAATAAAAAGAAGTCAGACGGTGATTTATCACTTAGGTTTAAAAGAAAGTGAGATACAACCAGGTAGCTATAAATGGCAGACATCTAGTGCTAAGATTAGATAAAACCATAATGAGATAAATGAAAGCTTGGAGAGAAAGAAGTAAAACCGACTCTTGATCAAGTTGGCATATGACGACTAGACTGGGAGCCACTACATAAAAGATCGTGAAAGCATAGTAGCTGGAAATAGGGTTGAACTATATTCGAAAACTAGTAGGCATTGGAGACATAAAAAAGCCCGCCGAGGCGGGCTTGTAAGGTTGTTGGAAGGTGATAACAGAAGCTAAAATTAATTAGCTACGAAGACCTTCATCTGTGCTGAACTGGAATAACCGAGTGTGATGCCACCAGAGATGCCAGTGATGCCCACTCCTACAAGGAGGTCGTCAGCGGTACCGCTGGTACCACCTTGTACAAAGAGGAAACGTGCACCATTGGCATCGGTGAAGCTGGCAGCTTGGCCCATTCCCGCAAGCTGTGTATCGAGGACACCCACTCGACTTGCGAGAGTAGTTAAAGAAGCAGCGTCATTGCCAAAGGCCCACTGGCCACTAGCATTAAGAGTTGCACCATTGCTGTAGTTACCGGAGATAACACTAGCAAAACTGAAACCGTTTACTAGAGCATTGAGCGTAAAGACGGAACCAGAGACGGCCATAGTGCCGTTGATGGTATCCATGGTGCCAACACCTTGATTGCTGCCAAGGGTTGACTCAGAGAAGGCAGAGTAGGAAATAAATTGACCAGATGCAGCGTTGATTGCATTGGTTCCTACGACAATGGCAGCATCAGCTGCGGCACCACCGCTCAAACGGATGGTGTCGGCACCAGCGCCACCAAAAAGAAGACCGCCATCAGAATTGGCGACACCATCGAGATCAATGGTGTCTGTGCCACCGCCACCTTGGATTGTGCCGAAGTTTTGGGATGGGAGAGCTGTCAAATTAATGATGTCGTTCCCAGCTCCGCCACCAATAGAAATATTGGTAGCATTATTAACGGCAGCAGTGATAGTATCATCGCCTGCACCACCACCAATGGTGACATTGGTAAGAACTGCAGATACGTTAAGGAAATCGTCGCCTCCGCCCAATTCAAAAGTTGAGCTGAGGAAGGAGTTACCCCTAACGGTGCTAGCAGAGAAGGTAGCGTTGTCAGCGCCTGCACCAGCTTGGATACGCGTATTTTGGACAGTCAGGCTGTCGCCGGCAAATGTGTCAATAGAACCACCAGCACCAATCGTAGAATTGGTAAGGCTAATGTTTGTAAGGGTGATGGTGTCAACATCAGTTCCAGCTTGAAGAACAAGGCCTACCGCTGCGCCACCAGAAATGGTGAAAGTGTCGGTGCCTGCACCACCCTGGACAGTTGTCGCAGAGAAGTTGCTACCGGCGTTGAGGTTGAAAGTGTCGGCGCCATCGCCGCCCGTTAGCAAGCTGCCATTGAACGTGGGATTGAGGCCGGCTGTGATGACGTCGTCGCCACCAAGACCATTGACGGTGATGGAAGCGGCGGTGTTAATTAGAAAAGCATCAGCGAGATCAGTCCCCGAATAGAGGGTGCTCGCTGAATTGACGGTAAAATTCGCCATGTTCAGGGGATCAGGTGGTCGGAGGAAAAAGTCCACCAAGAGGATGGTAACACAGTGCGAACAAGTCGCGCTAGCTTTCGTCAGGAGCAGCAGACGAGAGCACGCTATGGGTGGACGGTCTAGATACTGACACACACAAACGAGGAGGATATCAGCGTTTTTGTGGTATAATTATAAAAATAGTATAGTATAAGAGTATTTGCTCATTAAATGTATCTACAAGAGGCAATTAATCACCATAAAAACGGCGACATAAATCAAGCATTCAAGAATTACGAGGAAGCTTACAAAGCGGGTGAAAGTAATCCTGTCTTGTTTCAAAATTTTGGCGCACTATTAAGGAAAAAGGGTAATATTCAATGTGCTTTAGATGTTTTAAATAAAGGCGCAGATTTGCATCCGGATTACCCAGCTATATTTAGTAACAGGGCCTGCGCTTTATGGGATACCAAGCCATGTTCGGCGGTCTCAGATAACCTGTATGCAATAAGCATTTATTTAGCTACAAACCAATTGGAAGAAAAAATAGTCGTTTTGTCCCTTATAAAACTAACAGTAACTCAGTTATTAGAGCTTGGGGCAGTGAATACCGCTTATTCTGTGAGCTTAGTTGCATTAAAGCTCTTTGGTCCTATTAATAATGTACTTACATGCCTTATCTTAACGCTTAACAGACTTACCTCTTCGACAAATAATTTGCTAGCAGTTAGGGCGTTCGAAAAATGCAAGACAAAACTTCTTGAAGAAATAAAGGACATAGATATTTATGATCGTACTATGATTTTATTCACACTTGGAAGTCATCTCACTAAGTTAGCAAATTTCCACGATGCGCTTCCGTTCTTTGAAGAAGGGATGGAATACGCATTAAATCCTGGGACGATCGAACCAGAAAAGACTGAGGCTTGGAAAGACATCGTCAATACAAATGCATGGAACTTCAGTATATTACTGCTAAAAAATGAAGAACTTGCAAAGGGTTGGTCGTTCTTTGATTATGGGCTTGTGACAGCTGCATTAGGGCCGCAAAAGTGGCAACGAGCACTTGTGAAGCCATTTACTAGTTCAGAGATTAAATTGTGGAAAGGAGAAGATTTGTCTGACAAACATATATTATTACTGGAAGAACAGGCTGTAGGTGACATCATGATGTTTACTACGTTAATACCTCAATTGGCTCTCGAAGCCAAAGAGATTACTATGTTAGTTAACTGCAGACTTGAGGTTTTATATAAGCGCACATTTCAACATGCAGATAATATTAATATCAAAACATTTATCGACTTAGGCAAAAGAGATTTCGTTCTTTCTGAATACGACTACCAGTCGCCAATAGGTACAATCTGCAGGTATAGATTTACGGACTTGAAGCTCTACGCATCCCATAAGAGACTGTACAGAACAGACTCTTCATTGAAAAAAACACTAAAGGAAGAATACTTAGATAATCAAGACAAGTTGTTAGTTGGTGTCAGCTGGAGAGGTGGTGGCACAAAAGAGAGGCTGTTGCAAAAGTCATTACCACTTAACTTATTGGTTAGGGCAATGAAAGGTTACAATAAAATAAGATACGTTAGCTTACAGTACGGCGATCATTCTAATGATATTGAGTACTTGCGTAAGAATGGAATAGATATAATTGTTGACAGTAGAATAAATGCTCTGGTTGACATGGACAAATGGATGTCACAAGTCGACGCATGCGATGCTGTAATAAGTATTGCAAATACCACAATACATGGTTCAGGTGGACTAGGTATACCCACTATGTGTCTCTTGAGTATTCACAGCGATTGGAGGTGGTTTAATGCGGCAAATGTAGACAAAAGCTACTGGTACGATTCGGTTGGTATCGCAAGGCAGTCCCAAGATATGGATTGGACAAATGCCATAGCGCTCGTCAGAAATTGGATTGCTGCGCGCTGCCCGTATCCCTCTGGTAAGATATGTTCGGAGTAATCAAGGAAAATGAAAAAGGCGAAAAAGACAAGTCATGATTTAATTAGTCATGTTACAGAATTATATAGCAGCGAGTCATGGGATGACTTAATAAAGTACTTTGAGAAATATAAGTTAAGCCCAGAGTCAAATCCTTATGCATCCCAGTACCATGCGCTGGCACTTTTTAAGCTTAACGATTTCGAAGCTGCTTTAAGTATTTTAGAAAGAATAGCCCCATTCTTTGAAGATGATGCCAATATACAATCACTTTATGGAGCAGCATTAAGAAGAGTTGGAAAAACCTCAGAAGCCGAAGAAAGATTTAGGCTAGCATTAAATATTGAACCAGAATCTACCCAAATCAAAAATAATTACGTTAATTTGCTAATTGATGTTGGCAAATACTCAGAAGCCGACATTCTTATAAAGGAAATTCTTAGAGCTGATCCAAATATGGCGGAAGCCAAGGAAAACCAGCGTAGATTGTCTTTTCTTTCTTCATCAAATTCGAACACTCACCCTGACACAGAACTAGGAGGTCATAAGTGGAGTCCAGAAGATCCACTTGAAAGTGCTTTTGCTGATAAAGAAGTATTCACCAATCCATTAAATCATAGGCTTCTCGATACGCCAAAGGAGATATTCTTATCTGAGCTTCCAGTCTCAGGCCAACAAGAAATAGCATTTGAGCTCATTCAGTTGGCGAAGCAAGCACTAAAAGAAAAAAACTACAAACTAACTCTCAAACTTTGCAGTCAAGCCAAGGAATTTCTGGGTTGCAACCACACACTATATTCGCTAGCTGCTGATTCTTATATTGCTTTGCAACAGTTCAGCAACGCTGAGACTGCATATCTTCATTGTCTTACTTTACAAGGGCCGACCCTTAGCCACTATATTAATTTGGCCTCTTTGGCGTCTATGCGTTCAGACTTTGATCTAGCAAAGAAATATCTTGAATTGGCAAGCGTAATCGACCCCAATTCGGAGATTCTTTCACAGCTTTCAGATTCTATCTCGACAAACATTATGCAATCATCCAATAAATTTGTATTCTCGAAATGGGGTGCATAATATAGTGCTTGATAATACAGGGATAAAGAAGATAATGGTGTAATTTAAACATAAGTCTATGGTTGTCGTAAAATTTTCCTTTTCAGGAGTTCATACTGATTATCTCTATAATAGGTTGTGCTTCCTGACAATGCTTGGTTAAGGAAAGGGGGTTTTTCTCTAGTACGGCAGGGAATATCAAGGAACTTTTCTAAATCACTCCAGCCGCTGCCTGTTTCCCAGCAAACCTCAAGTAAATCGTCTTTGCGATGATTAAAGTATTCACGTACTTTTTCATTGTGTGCTGTATAAAATGTTTTGTGTGCATCAATATTGAGATGTGGGTATGACCAACCGTACGCCATAAGACGTGTCGTTATTCCCTCTACAGGATGCGTTCGCATGCTGTGTGAAAGAAGGCTATTCAACCAAGACTCAGTATCTTTCCTGAGAGTAAGAATGAACTTACTGTTGGGAAACATATAGTCAAGCTGTTCGTAGATAAGTGGGTAGGGCCAGTCTTCAAAGGAATCATATTGAGCGATTATGGTATATATATACGACCATTGCTGTTTTTTTACTGCTTTTAATAATTCCAGGTCAAAGCTTTTATGCCTAAAACCAAATTGCTTTAAGCATTCACCAAGTGATGTTGTTCCAGTTTTATTAAGACCGATACCAAATATCTTCATTGTGTAGAGTGTAAAACAGTATTTTTTGATTGTCTTTTTAGGATATTGTACATATCTTGATATTTTTTCGGCGGCTTTGCGTCCAAAGCCCTATTTCTGTAATAAAGCGGGTTAATATTATTACCTCTTACCTGCAGTCCTGTATACTTTTCTAATATTAGGTGAGCTTTATTGTGAATAATATCATAATAATCAATAAAGATCCAGTTAGAACTTTCCTTGTGAATCCGCAGGATATTGTCATATTGGGAGTACCATGCTTCTAATAGTTCCTCATCGTCAAGATTAAGACCATTTAAATAGGGTGCCTCCTTGATCTCCTTGCGGACACTCATCAGAAACTCTAAGGGATTCCTGAATACTACGATACAAAAAACACCTGAATGCTCTTCGGGATGTATTTCTTCAAGCCAATTCTGAATTGTATAGCTGAACCTAGGGTCTTTCAGGCAACACTCACCACGAGCCATAAGAATACGTATTTCTCGCCGTATCTTTGGTGTGACTGATAAATGTGAATCAGTATTTAAGACTGCAAGCCACCTCTGGCCGTCGCAATATTTATCTTGAACATAAGGACGAAGAATATCCTCATTTATAGTATTGATGTTACTATCTTCATAGAATCCATCAGGATTTGACCCACGTTTAAGATAGCTATTTTGTCCCATATATAAACCACAATCGGTGAAAAGGCTTGTGACGAGGCTAGTACCGCTTCTGCCACTTCCAAGAATAAATATTCGCTTAGGTACACCGCTGGAGTATGGAAGGATGCTGGAGTTCTGTTTTGTATTAAATTCTGAACTACATCTAAATCTGTACGGAGTTTTATTTAGGTAATCTATGAGTTCAGAGTGATTAATTCCGTCAGTTCGACCATGAAGTATTTTAACCTTCATGCCTTCGCCTACAAGCCATGGCTTGGGTGTTCTGAGATTGTATTCCGGTGGAGCTACCCATACCTTAAGGCCTTTTGAGAGGCCCCACCATAGTGCACATCTTAATGAAGGCTGGTCGGGCAAGATATTCAGTTGATCATATTTCAGAAGCCAGGAGTATACCAGCTTCTTTTGCATCCAGGACCTTCTTAAGCCAATTACACCACTATTTATCTCAGAAAAAACATCTGGAATCCGATTATCATTATACAAAAATGATCTAACAGGCGCATGTATACCCAGAAAGTCAACAACTTTAAGCATATCAAATGCATCATCAATAGGTTCGACTAGATAGGCATCCGTATCCAAAAATAGTGTCCTTTTAAAGGGTAACTTTAAAAGTGGGCTTATCTTGTCTCTATAAGTAAAAGTTGGCTCTGGGTGAAGTAGTATTTTATCAAAAATACTACTGCCAGAAAAAACGTACGAATTTGTGCATATAAATATTGGGCGATCACCAGCAAACTGCTTGGTCTTAGCGGCAGACCTTACAGCTTCATCAACGTACTGTTGCCCAGTGGCAACATAAAGGAATCCTTCTTTGCTCATTTTGATTTGCTATTTTTCTACTTTAGCATGATTGTCAGATCAAAAGATAAAATTAGGTATATTCTTAATAAATCACATGAAAGAGAGGCCGTCTTTTGAGATTTACGGGATCAACGCCAAATCACTACCTTTATATTTGTCCCTTTTCGTGCTAAACTATCTATATGAAATTCATTTATGTATGCTTTGAGCTTCAACAGAACAATGAAACTATCCCATTTCTTCTAATCTATATTTTGATTTCTAATGCAAATAGTACTTCATAAATATTGGCTGAATGCAGACACTAATTTTAGACTGTCGGGCTTTATGAAGTCAAATTGAAGCTATGGCAATTACTGCGCTTTGCATTCAAGGTAAGCTTGAAATATTTCTTTATATATAACTAATATTTTCTTGTACTTCCTTGATTTAATAGAAATATACTGCCGGATGCTTTTTTAGAAATACGCGGATTAGATAAAATAAGCATTCTGTAATGATTAGTTGTCAGAATGTGTTCCAAAGACTGCTTTATTTCGCTGGTTCTATCGGTTTAAATCTGTTTCAGAAAGCTCTGCCACCTCTCCTCATTGCTAAAATTCGAGAAAAAGCCATGATCAACCTGTTATTTTCAGACCCTAACACCCGCAAGCTGCGGCGATATCAACCTATCCTCTCTGACATCAATCTTCTGGAAGAGGAGGTGGAAAGCCTCTCCGACAACCAACTACGCGGTCTCTCAGTCGAGCTCCGTGGTAAGGTCCATAATCTCCAAGAGGATTGCCAGAGCCGCCGCCTAAGCCTGGAGGCGACCCTCGAGCGAGAACGCACGCTGTTATTTGAGCTGCTCCCCCAGGCGTTCGCCGTGGTGCGCGAGGCCGGCAAGCGGGTGCTGGGCATGCGCCACTTCGATGTGCAGCTGATCGGCGGCATGGTGCTGCACGACGGCCAGATCG
>Ga0194133_10009080_pt1 | contig 11466 bp, 9 predicted proteins | sample TA2KigOf40mmetaG_FD_155448 | JGI IMG/M metagenome (GOLD analysis project Ga0194133, IMG submission 155448) | Freshwater microbial communities from Lake Tanganyika, Tanzania - TA2015055 Kigoma Offshore 40m | ecosystem: Environmental > Aquatic > Freshwater > Lake | place: Tanzania: Lake Tanganyika...
GACTCGTATGTGTTCTGTCGACAGGTCGAGGACGACGAGACGTGGGGGGAGGCACTCGACAAGGCGGCCGGTATCGGCGTGATGAACTTCGGCGTCGGTAACTACGGCGCCGACCAGGGCCTGCTTCGATACGAGGCGACCGCGTTGCCGACCTCGGTGCGGGTTGCGATCCTGGGCTTCGTCCCCGAGACCGTGTGTCGCATCCAGTCGTACTGGAAGCACTATCTCGAGTTCGGGAACACCTTCGCATTCAAGCCGCGGTTCCGGCGCACGGAAGGCGATGGTCTGGCGCTCTGCGAGAGTGCGATGCAGTCCGAGGCTGATTTCGCGGCGCTGCGGGAAAAACTTCCCGGAATCCAGACGGTCGACGGCTTCTACGCCCGGAAGTTCCGCTCCGTGCAGTTTCGGATCCCGTACCTGCTGAGTTTCTCGCGCCATCCGTCACGACACGCAACGCTGATAACTGCTCTCCTGCTGCGGCGGTTGGCGCGTGCGCTCGGGCGGCCGGTCGCCCGGCTGGAAGGGCTTCCCTTTGCGCTGATCATGCGTTGGAACATCGCCGATGCACATCGGCTGTATGACGACCGGGATGCGACCGACTTGCTGCGCCGCATCCTGCTCCGCTTCCATGCAAGCGCCGTGGAGCGCGGTCACCAGCCGCTGGTGCTCGTCTTGCCGCAACTGATCGACCTGCGCGCGGGAACGCAGGCCATCAAGCCGTATCAGCCGTTTTTTCGCGAGCTCGCCGATTCCATTCCCGTTCTCGACATGACGCCAATCCTACAGCAACACCCGCAGAGCGACTTGTACGTGGAAGACCAGTACGGCGGGCACCTCTCGGCACGCGGCAACGCGATCGTCGCCGAACACCTCGCGAGCTGGCTGACGGCGCACTCAGCCGCGACCCCCGCACCGACACACGCGCGATGAGAATCACCTACCGCGGCGCCGAGAACAAGAACTACTGGACCAAGCGCTGGGCGGACATCCCGTCCGATAAGCCGATGGAGAACCACAACGTCTATCCGCTCAAGTATGCCGAGCTGGCCGTGACCGCCAAGGATGGACCGATCCTCGAGGCCGGTTGCGGGGCCGGAAGAATCCTCCGCTACTACCACGACCACGGCTACGACATCCTCGGCTTCGATTTCATTGACGTTGCCATAGAGAAGCTGAAGGCGATCGATCCCACGCTGAAGGCGGAAGTCGGGGACATCACGCAACTCCGATTCGCCGACGGTTCGTTCAAGTACGTCCTGGCCTTCGGGCTCTATCACAACCTCGAGCACGGGCTGGAGAAGGCGATCAGCGAAACGAAGCGTGTGCTGGCCCGTGACGGCGTGGTCTGCGCGTCATTCCGCGCCGACAATATCCAGACGCGTCTCACCGACTGGCTCACTGATCGGCGGGCGGGCCGTTCAAGCGGCCCCGGCGAAGGCAAGTCGTTTCACAAGATGAACCTCACGAAGCGTGAGTACACCTCACTGTTCACGCGGGCGGGATTCGAGGTGCACGCGGTGTATCCGGTTGAGAACATGCCGATTCTCTACAAGTTCGCGTTCTTTCGCGCGGCCGGTCACAAGACGTTTGACGAGAACAAGGCGAGGAAGGACGGGTACCGGCTTTCCATGTTCGGCCAGCTCCTGCAGAACTTCATGATGCGGTTCCTTCCGGATCAGTTCTGCAATATCTACGTCCTCATCGCGCGCAGGGCCGCCTGACGCGCGCTGTCCTGATTGGAGTCACGCAGCGGGTGGTCGACCTGCCGTCGCGCAATGAGCGGCGCGATGTGCTGGATCAGGCATGGGCGCCGTTCCTTGCCGATTGCGGAATCGAGATGGTCGCCGTGCCGAACCGGCATCCTGATCCGGCGGCCTATCTCAAGCGGCTCGGAGCCTCCGGCGTGATCCTCACCGGTGGCGGCAACATTTCGCCTTCGCTCGGCACACGTGATGGGCGGCCGGCGCAGCTTCCGGCGAGCGCCACCGATCTTGCACCCGAGCGGGATGTTACGGAAACGGCGCTCCTCCGCGCCAGCATTGCCGAGGGATGGCCCGTGCTCGGCGTCTGTCGTGGAATGCAGGCCATGAATCTCTTCCACGGCGGGAGCGTTGCGCCGCTGGCGGGGCATTCGGGGAGCCGCCATTCAATCACCTCGCGGCAGCCCGGTGGGGTGCCAACGTTCGACCTCGACCTGTCAGTCAACTCGTACCACGATTTTGGCGTACCCCCGGACGGCGTGGGCGAGGGGCTGGTTGTCCTGGCCGATGCGGAGGGTTGGCCGGAAATGTTCGTGCATACCGGCCTGCGTCACCTCGGGATCATGTGGCACCCGGAACGCAATCGTCCTGCCGCCGCCAGCGACATCGCGCTCTTCAATCGTTTTTTCACCACCGGCTCGAACTGACGCCATCGCATGAGCGCACTCGCGACACCAAAAGCCATCATTCTCGCAGCGGGAGAGGGTACGCGCCTCCGGCCGTACACCCTCGACCGCCCGAAGTGCATGGTGGAAGTCGACGGGCGTAGCTTGCTCGATCGCCATCTCGCCGTGCTTCGCGCCGAGGGAGTGAATGAGCTCGTGCTGGTTGGCGGCTACCGGTCGGAGATGCTGCGCCGCCCAAACGTCGGAATGCATATCAATCCGCGGTACGCCGAGACCAACATGGTCTGGAGTCTCTTCGCCGCCGAATCGGAGATGACGGGCCCGACGATTATCGCCTACGGTGACATCGTGTATTCCCGTCGCATCCTTCGGTCGGTCCTCGACTCCTCCGCGGATATTGCCGTGGCGATTGACCTCGATTGGGAGGCGTACTGGCGCGCGCGGAATGAAGATCCACTCGCGGACGCCGAGACACTCAAGCTGTCGGCCGATGGTGCGATTCTCGAGATCGGGCAGAAGCCCAAGTCGCTCACGGAGATCGAGGGGCAGTATATGGGCCTCATGAAATTCTCTGCGGCTGGCATTGAGACGCTGAAGGAGGAATTTCACGCCGCGCGCACCGGCGGCGGTATTCGCGGGAAATCGGCCGAGAAGGCGTACATGACCGACGTGCTCCAGTCGCTCATTGACGACGGGCAGCGGTTGCAATCGGTCCCCATCCACGGCGGCTGGGTCGAAGTGGACACGGTAGATGACCTGCATGCGCCGATCACCGCTGGGCGGCTGGCCGGCATCGCGAGCGAGCTGTAGTTGTCCATTTCCCCTGATTCGTCCGACGGGACTGCATGAACGACGACGAATACAAGGCGTTTTACGATGAGCGCCGAAGCGAGACATACGCACACGACTACAACACCATCGTGGCGAGCGAGCATTCGTTCTTCCCCGAGTTGTCGGCCTTCGTCAAGCAACACGACCTCACCGGGAAGCGCTGCCTCGAAATCGGCTCGTCCGGCGGCTTCTTCCAGGATCTGGTTGAGGACTATTGGGGCACTGACATCGCCGACAGCCTCGCGCAGTACTACCACAAGCCCTATCGCGTCTGTGCGGGTGGGAAGTACCCGTTTGATGACGCGATGTTTGATGCGATCTGGACGATCACGGTCTATGAGCACATCCCTGAACTTCAGCTGGCCCTGACCGAGATCTCGCGCATGCTGAAGCCGGGCGGTGTGGTGTTCTTTGCGTCGGCCTGGCAGTGCCGGACTTGGGCTGCCGACGGTTACGCGGTGCGACCGTACTCGGACTTCGGACTGCGGGGCAAGCTCATCAAGGCTTCGATCCCGATTCGCGACAGCGTGCTCTGGCGGTCGCTCTTCATCTTTCCCAAGCGTTTCGTTCGCCACGCGCTCTTCCTGCTGGGGCATCGGGACTCCAGCATCCGCTACCGGAAGATCACGGCGAATTATGAGACCTACTGGACGAGCGATTCGGATGCCTGCAACCACATCGACCCGCACGATGCGATCCTCTGGTTCCTGAGTTCTGGTTACGAGTGCCTGTCGCACCCGACCGCCCTGTCGGCGTTTTTCGTCCGCAATGGAGTCCTGGTGTTTCGGAAGAAGGTTGGGAACGAGGACGGAGCAGCGTGACGACAACCGGTAATCCCAGCGTTCATGTCATCATCCTGCACTGGCGGACCTACGAGACGACGCGGGCCTGCCTGCTCTCGCTTGGCAAAGCGACCTATCCGAACCTTTACACGATTGTCGTCGACAACAATTCGGGTGATGGCTCCGCTGAGCGGCTCCAGTCTGAGTTTCCGCACGCCACCTACCTGTTCAATGAAGCGAACCTTGGCTTCAGCCGTGGCTGCAATGCCGGACTACGCGAGGCGTACGGCCGTGGCGCCGACTATTTGCTCTTGCTCAACAGCGACATGCAGGTTGAGCCGGGGTTTCTTGAGCCGGCGGTTTTTGAAGCGGAGCGCAGGGCGGACGTGGGCTCCGTCACCGGGAAGATCATGGCTACGGAGACGCCGAACATCTTCTGGCACGCCGGCGGGCACGTCGATTCCCTGCGCGCGCAGGGAATCGCACGCGGCAAAGGAGAGGTCGACTCGGGCCAGTACGACCGGATCGAGGAAACCGGCTGGTCGTCGGGTGCGATGTCGTTGGTCAGGCGATCGACGCTCGACCGCGTGGGCTTTCTTCCCGAGGAGTATTTCTTCGGCCAGGAGGAATGGGACTTCTCCACGGCGATTCTCCGGGCGGGGCTGAAGATCCTTTATGTGCCGGCGTTCAAGGGATATCACCACTTTGGATCCAGCTACCGGCCCAATCATCCGGTCCTGAATACCTATGGTGGCTATCTCAACAAGATGATCTACGCCGAGAAGTACATGCCGGCGTGGAAGTGGAAGCTCTGGCGCCAGGCCTTTCGGCTGCACCTCAAGTTCAAGTGGCCCAAGCTGGCGCGGGAAGGATGCCAGACGGAAGACGACTACCGTGTGAGCTTGCGCGCCGGCTACATGGCCTTCGAGGACCACGCGCGCATAAAGCGGGTTGGACTCGCCGAGCTGCAGGACGCGGCCCGGCGACTGAGAACGACGCCCACCTGGGGCGATTCATGGCAGCCGAAGTGACCACCCGATGACGGTGGAGCTGACGCTGCCGTCGCACGCGACGAGTCGCTCGGCGCCGCGGGATGGAGGGCTGTTCCTCTTCCTGATGGTCACGCTGCTCGGATTCGCGGTGCCGGGACTCTTTCTGTCCAGTGTGGATGCGCCGGTCTCGTTCAATACGGTTCTCACGTTCGGCATCATCCTCTGGTCAGTCTGGCGGCTGGCCCACACGGCAGCAGCGGGCGAGCGTCGGCTGTCGGTGCTCTGTTTCTATGTCTTCGTCTATACGTTCCTCGGCGTACAGCCGATGATGTCTGTGTTGACAGAAACGTATCCGTACGAGCCGTTCCTTACGTCGGATGAAGCAGCGTTTACCATAGCGCTCGTGGCCATCGGGATAGCGGCTTTCGAGGTCGGGTACTCCATGCTCAGGACTTCGCGAGCCCGGCAACTGGCGCTCCGCTCAGCGCTCGAGGTTGCGGCGCGGCCACGTCCGGTCAACATCTCGAAGCTCTGGGTAGCCGTCGGCGCGTCCCTGGGCCTGCTTGCCATCGCCTTGTTTCGCTACGGCCCCAACATCTTCATTGGCGTGCGGGGCGGGGGATTCGTTTTCAGCGACCGCATAGGGCCCGCGATGGAGCAGACTGAGTGGCTCCTGGTGATCTATGGCCTGCGTGCGTTGCTCGCGAGTCTCTTGTTCGTTTCCCTGTACCTCTGGAAATCGAGACAAGCCTACGATTGGTCAAAACGCTCGGTGGCGCGGCTTCGCGCAATGCTGGTCCTGCTGTCGGTGGTCAATATCATCGTGTCAAACCCGTTCAGCGCCGCCCGGCTCTGGTCCGGCAGCATCCTGCTCACGGTGATCATTATTGCAGTCCGGTGGAAGGGAACGCGCTCGTTGCTGGCATGGTCTACCATCTCGGCCATTGGGCTCCTGACGCTGTTCGCGGGGGTCGATCCGCGGCGTATCATTGCCGGGCCGCTCCTGCGCGGTGAGGAGATTGGCCTCGCAAGCTCCGCCAAGGTGATCAGCGAGTCGGTGAGCCGAGTACAGACCGATGGCAACTTCGACGCGTTCCAGCTTATTGGTCTGACTGCCAAGTATGCGGATGCCAAGGGCTACAGCATGGGGAAGCAAATCTTGCTTCCGATTTTCTTCTGGGTGCCTCGGTCGGTCTGGTCAGGGAAACCGATCGGAACTCCGGATGTCGTTGCCGACTACCACCGCCTGATCTTCAGCAACGTCGCGTCGCCGCTCTGGGCCGAGGGCTACGTAAACGGCGGTGTGATTGGCTTGGTGTTGGTGCTCGGCCTGTTCGGCGCGTTCTCGCGAATCTGCGATGACTATTTGACCCGCACCGTCGATACCGGTGGTTCGCTCTTTCCCACGATCATTAGCGCATACTTTGCGTCCAACATGCTGATCTTGCTGCGCGGCGACCTGACGACCGGAACGATGCACCTGCAAATGGTGATCGGGTTCACTCTCGCGATCCTGCTCTTTGCACGCCGCCGGCTGCGAAGAGAGCTCCCTTCCCCCGCAGCGCCATGAGGGTGCCGGAACGCATCAGGGAGTTGAGGGCGATCTGCCAGCTCTCGCCCCAATGGCAGGTGGAGCAACCGTGGGCATTTCTGCAGATTCGAAAGGTTTCCATTTACCTGACCTGGATCCTCCTGCACACGCCATTGTATCCCAACGGCGTGAGCATCCTTGGAATCCTCTCGGGGATAGCCGCCAGCGTGCTCCTCGGAATGGGCCATCCCCTGCCCGGGCTCGTGCTCCTTCAGCTGGCCATTGTGCTTGATTTCTCGGACGGAGAAGTGAGCCGTTACCGAAAGCTGCAGAGCAAGCAGGGGTCGTATCTCGACAAGGTGTACCACTTTACGGTGCACCCGGCGGTGTTCGCGGGGTTGACGCTCGGTGCGTACCGGGCCCGCCCGGAGTTCTGGATTCTCGTCGCGGGATTCGTGTGCGCGATTGGCGTAACGGCATACAGCATGGTGATGGTTCACGCGAACGATCTTGCGGCGTGGAAACACGGCAAGAAGCTGCTGGACCGCCTGAATGCGGCGTTGGATGCCGAACCCCGGGACCGCACCGCACTGCAAAGCCGCCTGACGACGCCGATGCCGCCCGCCCCGCAGGGCGCGAACGAGGGGATCAGGCAATCAGCCGCCGCTCGCCTGGTTTCATACCTCTCAGGCACCTGGGACTTTCCCTACATCATGTTCGTGATCACGGGCGCGTTCCTCATTCAGCAACTGGTGCCGTCGCTCGCGTTCGGAACTCGAACGGTGACGCCCACGGAGCTAGTGGTGCTGTTCTACGCGCTGACCTATCCGCCGTGGACGGGCTTTTTTCTCAGCTACATCCTGGCGACGCGTGCCACGGACCGGGCGTACGAGGCCTTCGCGGGTGACCTCTCGCGACTGCTCTCCCGGGTATCGGAACCGGAATCCAAAGGAGGGACGCTGGCGTGAATCGGTACATTTTTTTTACCGACATGCCCACACCGTACCGAATCGATTTCTACAACGAGTTATACAAGTCAGGGCTCGAGTTCGAGGTGTACTATATGCGGACGACCATCGACCAGCGCAACTGGGCGTTTGACGCAAAGGCGATGACCCATCCGCACTATATTGATCGCGGATTCTACCGGATGATCGGGCGCTTTCATGTCCACTTCAATCCGCGGCTCATTGCCAAGCTCGTCCGCGCCCGGGGCGCGGATATCATCATGGGGGCCAGCTGGAACGACCTCGACGTCCTGGTCCTGGTGATGTTGAGGCGACTCGGGTTGGCCAAGGCGCGCTTTCACTGGTGGAGCGAAGCGAACTATCTCACCATTGGCGCGGCGAAGGACAACCTGTTCAAGCGCCTGCTGCGAAAGTTCGTCTATGCGTCGGCGCCAGGTACACAGATCAGTTCGGGGAAGATGACGGAGATCACCCTGGAGAAATGGGGCGTGCCCTCCACGGCATTCATTCCCCTCCCCAATACGATCGAAGAGGGAAAGTTTGTCATTTCGCGCGACGAAGTGGCCGCGCGCTATCCGGTGACAGTGCCGGTATTCCTCATGCCGGTGCGGCTGCTGGAGAACGTGAAGGGGATAGTCAACTTCCTGCGCGCAATTGGCGACGACAACATTCGCCGCGGGACCTTCCTCATTGCTGGCGACGGTCCCGACAAGGGAATGATTGAGGAGTATATCCGCTCGCGAGGGCTGGAGGCACACGTTCAGTTGCTCGGATTCCGCCACACGAACGAGATGGTTGGGTTCTACAAGCAGGCGAACGTCTTCGTGCTCCCCTCCTTCTCTGATCCCAGCCCGCTGTCGCTCATCGAGGCGCTCAAGATGGAGCTCCCGGTCCTCGTCTCGGAGCGATGCGGGAATCATTTCGAGGCCGTGGTGAACGGAGAAAACGGGTACCTGTTCAACCCCCTCGATGCGCAGAGCGTTCGCGCGGCGTTTGAGGCGCTTATGGGGCGTGGCCGCGATTGGCGCACCATGGGCGAGCGCAGTCGCGCCCTGTACTCCCAGCTGTTCGACCGTCAGCTCGTGATAGAGAACTTTTCGCGGGCCCTTCACGATTTCACGCGTGAGCCGGTATGACGACTGACCCGGTTCGTGGTCAGTGTCGGTCGGCGGCCCGGCGTAGCTAGAGTCGACATCGATGTGCGGCATTCTGGGACACGCAGCCACCCGCCCGATCAAGGACCGGGACGCACTCTCGCGAGGCATGACCTGCCTCTGGCATCGCGGGCCCGATGACAGTGGGGTGTGGTGGTCGGCCGACCAACGCGTCGGCCTGGCGTTCCGACGCCTCGCGATCATCGACCTGACGGCGGCCGGTCACCAGCCAATGGCGGGCGCCGGCGGCGAGAACGTGATCGTTTTCAACGGCGAGATCTACAACTACCGCGATCTTCGCGCGGAGCTCGGAACAAAAGGGCACGTCCTCAAGAGCGCCTCGGATACGGAAGTTGTCCTCGCGGCATACCGCGAGTGGGGCGTGGACTGTCTCGGCCGCCTGAACGGAATGTTCGCGTTTGCCCTGTACGACGCGACGCGCCAACGGTTGTTCATGGCCCGCGACCGTGCGGGCGAAAAGCCCCTGTTTTACCGGATCGACGAGCACGGGCTTCGGTTCGCGTCGGAGCTGAAGGCGTTGCTCTCGAACCCGGTTTTTCCCCGCGTAGTCGACCACGACGCCCTCGACTGCTATCTCGCGATGGGATTCGTTCCGGGCGACCGGTGCATGCTTCGGGGCGTCAACAAGCTGGCGCCGGCGCACGCGCTGACCTTCGAGCTGCAGGCGCAGTCCGCGGTGGTTTGGCGCTACTGGCAGCCGCCGCCATTCGTCGACGCGGGACCGGACCGATCGGGCACGGAAGCGTTGCTCGCCGACCTGGAACCGCTGCTCGAAGACGCCGTGCGCCGGGAACTGGTCGCCGACGTCCCGGTTGGCGTGCTCCTCAGTGGCGGGGTGGATTCCAGCCTGATCACTGCTATGGCGGTTCGCGCGACGCCGAGGGTCAAGACGTTCACGATCCGGTTTCCCGGATTCGGCAGCTATGATGAGACGACGCATGCCCGCCTGATCGCCGGCCACTTCGGAACGGAGCATCTGGAGCTCGACGCCGGCGAAGCGTCCGTGGACCTGCTCCCGAAGCTGGCGCGGCAGTTCGACGAGCCGATGGTCGATTCTTCGATGATCCCAACGCACCTGGTCAGCCAGCTGGTTCGCCAGCATTGCACCGTGGCGCTGGGCGGCGATGGCGGGGACGAACTGTTTGGCGGGTATGATCACTACCGGCGCTTGCTCTGGTTGCAAGGCAAGGCGAACGCACTGCCGCTCCCCGTTCGCCGCGTGTTCGCCAACATCGCAGCCCGTGCGTTGCCAATCGGCGCGCGTGGGCGGAACTGGCTGCAGGCGTTCGGATCGGACTTTGACCGTGGAGTCCCGCCGGTCACCGGCGTCTTTGATCCGGCCGCGAGACGCCGGCTCATGGCGCCGAGCCCGTGGGCCACGACGGCCGAGGGCGTATGGGACGCGCGCGCGTCGCGCGAGGGCGACCTCATGCAGCGCGCGACACGTATGGATTTCGAGAACTACCTGGCCGAGGACATCCTGGTCAAGGTGGATCGCGCCAGCATGCTGAACTCGCTGGAGGTCCGTGCGCCCTTTCTCGATTATCGAATCATCGAGTTTGCGTTTGGACGGGTTCCATCCGACCAAAAGGCGACTGCCACCTCACGCAAGACGCTGCTCAAGGCCCTGTGCGACCGGATTCTGCCTCCGGCGTTCGATCACAACCGGAAGCAGGGATTCAGCATTCCACTCGAATACTGGCTCCAGCGCGGACCGTGGGCCGAGCAGTTTCGGGACATCCTGCTTGACTCGCGTGACGCGCTGTTCAATCCAGCGGCGGTGCGCGGCTTGCTCGATGGACAGCGGCGGGGCCGGAACAACGGCGAGCGCCTCTTCTCCCTCGTGCTGTTCGAGCTGTGGCGTCGCGAGTATCGGGCAACGCTGTGACGCCGGCGGGAATCACGATAGGCATCGACGCTTCTCGCAACCGCTCAGGCGGCGCCAAGGTACACCTCGTCGGAATTCTTGGCGCCGCTGATCCGCGGGAACATGGGATCGATCGCGTGCACGTGTGGTCGTTCGATGAACTGCTGAATACCCTCCCCGATGCCCCGTGGCTGGTCAAGCACCGGCCCGAGGCGCTGCGCGGATCGCTCCTGAAGCAGGCGTGGTGGCAGCGGCGGCACTTGCCGGGCGAAGCGCGGCGCCAGGGCGTGGACATCTTGCTGAATACCGACGCCGGCACGGTCTGCCGGTTCAGCCCAGCGGTCGTGATGTGTCGCGACATGCTGTCGTACGAGCCGGGAGAGATGGACCGCTACTGGTTTTCGAAGATGTGGCTACGGCTCTTCGCGCTGAAGTACGTTCAGGCATGGTCCATGCGGAGTGCGCAGGGCGTGATCTTCCTCACCGAGTACGCGGCCCGCGTGATTCAGCAGATGACTGGGCCGCTGCCGAGAGTCGCCTTTATCGCGCATGGCGTGAGCCCGGCCTTCCGCACTGTCGGACAGCGGCATTGGCCCGACGATGGCTCCCGTCCGGTTCGCGCGCTCTACGTCTCGCAGGCGGACCTGTACAAGCATCAGTGGGTGGTGGTCCGCGCTGTGGCGGAGCTCCGAAAGCGCGGATGCAACATCACGCTACAACTGGCCGGTGGTGGGGACGGGCGCGCCCAGGAGCTGCTTGAGGCCGAGCTCACACGGAGTGACCCGACCCGCGAGTTCGTCACGGTCACCGGGTTCGTGTCACGGGAACGCCTTCCCGCACTGCTTGGCGAAGCCGATCTTTTCGTCTTTGCCTCGAGCTGCGAGAACATGCCAAATACGCTGGTCGAAGGAATGGCGGGCGGATTCCCGATTGC
>Ga0194133_10009085_pt1 | contig 11461 bp, 12 predicted proteins | sample TA2KigOf40mmetaG_FD_155448 | JGI IMG/M metagenome (GOLD analysis project Ga0194133, IMG submission 155448) | Freshwater microbial communities from Lake Tanganyika, Tanzania - TA2015055 Kigoma Offshore 40m | ecosystem: Environmental > Aquatic > Freshwater > Lake | place: Tanzania: Lake...
TATCTTTTTTTGTAGAATTTTTTTTTATAGCAACTTTTATTGTTTTCGCTCTATCGTAAGCGGATATACCTGTGGTGACTCCTTTTCTTGCCTCAATAGAGACAGTAAAAGCAGTATCAAATCGAGAGGCGTTTGCTTTAGGCATTAATGATAAATTTAAATCTTTTGTTTTTTTTTCATCTAAAGCTAAGCAAATTAATCCTCTAGCATACTTAGACATAAAGTTTATTTTTTTGGGTGTAATTTTTTTGGCCGGAACTACAAGATCACCCTCATTTTCTCTATTTTTATCGTCAACGAGAATAAACAATTTTCCTTTTCTAGCGTCACGAATAACTTTTTTTATGGATGCAAACATTAATTTTTTAAAGTTTTTACAATCAAATCAAATTCAATATTAACTAAATCATTAGTTTTTAAATTGATTAGATTAGTGTTTATTAATGTATGGGGAATAATCATAACGCTAAAATAATTTTTATAAATTTTAACTATTGTTAGAGATACACCGTTAATACAGATTGAACCTTTGTTAACTAAATATTTCTTAAAGCTCTTGTTAAAACTGATATAAATAAACCAGTTTTTTTTGCTTTTAATCTCAATTTTTTTTACTCTTGACCTTGTATCGACGTGTCCTTGAACAAAATGCCCATCAAATCTTGATCCATATTTTAATGATCTTTCTATATTAATTTTGTCTCCAATCTTAGAATAAAAAAAATTAGATAAACGATAAGTGTGATACGATACAAAAAAAAATAATAATATTTTATTTTTTATTTTCTTGTAGGAGACTAATGTAAGGCAGACTCCAGAGCAAGAAAATGACGTTCCTATATCCTTTTTTATAATTTTTATATCTGTTTTTAAAGAGATTAAGAAACCTCTATATTGTTTTTGCTTAGAATATAATGTTCCTAAATTAGTTATAATTCCTGAAAACATAATTATTTAATTTTTATAAAAAAATAAATTATCATTTGAAAGATTTATAGGTTTATTTATTTTTTTCATCGAGATTAATTTTTTAGAATCAAATTTAAAAAAATTATTTTTATATCTATTTTCATTAGATTTAAAAAAAAAAAAATTATTAAATAAATTATTTTTAAAGAATTGATTTAATAAATTATTTCCACCTTCAACCAGTAAATTTTTATAACCCAAAAAACCAATAATTTTTACTAAAATTTTAATATCAAAAAAATTTTTTTTTATCGTTGGCAGTTTTATTACTTTAATTTTTTTTTTGTTTAGTTGGTTTATTTTAAATTTATTTTTTTTAGTATAAATTATGAAAACCTTTACAGAAGATTTTAATATATTTGAATTTGTTTTTATTCTTAACTTTGGATCTATAATAAATACTGTGGGAGAAAGTTCCTTAAGTCCTCTGATTCTACAGTTAAGATATGGATTATCATCATTAATAGTATTTACTCCTACCAACAAAGCCTGATGATTGGCTCTTAGTAAATGAGTAAGTTTTCTAGAATAAATATTGGATATATATTTATGATCAATATTTTTAGTAAAATTTTTTTTTGTTACTGCAACCTTTCCTGTAACTACTAGATTTTTTCTTTGATAATATTGATTATGAAATTTTGAAATCAAATCAAATTTTTTATTTTTAAAATATTTTACCTTAATTTTATTTTGTTTTAAAAAAATTAAACCTTTTTGATTTACTAATGGATTTAAATCTTTAGAATAATAAAAAACTTTTTTTACATTTGATTTACTAATTATAGCAGTGCATGGTGGATTTTTACCTGTATGATGACACGGCTCCAAACTTACATATAAATTTTTTCTTATCTTTAATTGTTTAACTTTCTCTAATGCATCTTTTTCAGCATGTGGACTTCCATTTATCCCTGTAATACCATAAGAAATAATTTTTTTATTTGAGGTTACAATGCACCCAACAGAAGGATTTAAACCTGTCAGTCCTGCATGAAGTCTAGATAAATTTAGAACTAGTTTAACAATATAATCTTTATTTTTTTGGATCATTGAGCTGATTTACAAACTGTCCAAAATCCTTAACCTCTTTAAAATTGGTATAAACCGAAGCAAAACGAACGTAAGCAACAGGATCTATTTCCTTTAAACCATCCATTACAAGTCTACCAATTATACTTGAAGTTACTTCAGCTTGTCCAAGATCTTCGAGATTTCTATGAATTTTTGAAACAAATTTTTCAATTGTATCACTGTCTATAGGTCGTTTTCTAAGAGCGATACTTATAGACTTCGACAATTTTTCTCTATCAAAAGGGGATTTTCTTCCATTTTTTTTTATTACCATCAATTCTCTTAATTGAACTCTTTCAAATGTTGTAAATCGTTGTTTGCCACATCCACACTCTCGTCTTCTCCTTATAACGGTACCATCCTCGGTGGGTCTAGAGTCTATAACAGATGTCTCTTTTTCCTTACAAAACGGACAAATCATTTTAAAAACCTAATAAATTGGAAACTTTGAACAAAGATCAGTAGCTTTACCTTTAACTAATTTTTCTACGAACATATCGTTTTTTTGCAATCCACTTAGTACTTCATCTATAAGTTCACCTACAATTTTAAATTCATTTAAAGAAAAACCTCTTGTTGTGCAAGCAGGAGTCCCTAATCTTATTCCAGATGTTATCCATGGTTTTTGTTCATCGAATGGTATTCCGTTTTTATTGCAAGTAATATTAGCTCTTTCCAATGATGCAGATGCATCCTTTCCAGTTAGTTTGTTAGGTCTTAAATCAACCAACATTAAATGGGTATCTGTTCCACCTGTAAAAATTGAATATCCTTTATTTTTAAGGGTCTCACATAAGATTTTTGCATTTGCAACAACTGCTTTTGTATAGGATTTAAAATCCTCTGATAATGCCTCTTTAAAACAGACTGCTTTCGCTGCTATCACGTGCATTAAGGGCCCTCCCTGAGTACCTGGAAATACAGCTGAATTAATTTTTTTTGAAATATCCTCGTTATTTGTCAGAATAATACCCCCTCTTGGTCCTCTTAATACTTTGTGTGTTGTTGACGTAACTACATCTGCATAATCAACAGGATTAGGGTAAACTCCGCCTGCAACCAAACCAGAAAAATGTGCCATATCAACCAAGAGCAAAGAACCAACTTCGTTAGCAATTTCCCTGAAAATTTTAAAGTCTATTATTCTTGAATATGAACTTCCGCCCGCAATAATTAATTTTGGCGAATGTTTTTTAGCCAAACTTTTTACTTGGTCATAATCTATAAGACCATTATCTTTTCTTACGCCGTAAGAGATTGCGTTAAACCATTTTCCTGACATCGACGGAGCTGCACCATGGGTTAGATGACCACCTTGATCAATTCCCATACCAAGGATGGTATCTCCAGGTTTTATTAATGCTAAAAAAACTGCTGCATTTGCCTGAGCACCAGAGTGAGGTTGAACGTTTGCAAACTTACATTTAAATAATTTCTTAGCTCTTTCGATTGCTAAATTTTCAGCTACATCCACATGCTCACATCCTCCATAATAGCGTTTACCACTATAACCCTCTGCATACTTGTTAGTGAGAATTGAACCCTGCGCCTCAATAACTGCTTTAGATGCAATATTCTCAGACGCGATTAATTCAATATGATGTTGCTGTCGGTTTGACTCATCGCTTAACGACTTGAAAATTTCACTATCTACAGTCTGTAAATCATCACTAAAGAACCTCGCAAGGTTTTCTGAAGTTTTTTTATTTAACATTTTTATCCATTTTTTTAATTCTTGTTAAATGTCTTCCACCCTCAAATTGAGTCGAAAAGAAAAATTTAACTATTTTTTTAGATGTATCAAAATTAATTAATCTTGCACCAAGACATAATATATTAGCATTATTATGTTTTCGCGCTAAAATTGCCATTTCTACGTTATTGCATAGTGCTGCTCTTACTTTTTTAAATCTATTAGCAGAAATTGACATGCCTATTCCGGAACCACAAATTACTAAGCCCATTCCTAAATTTTTATTTACTCTATAAGCAACTTTTTTGGCATAATCAGGATAATCAACGCTATTTTTATTAAAACAACCAAGATCAAAATTCTTAATCTTAATTTTTTTAAAAAATTTTTTTATTTTTTCTTTTAAGTCAAAGCCAGCGTGATCAGAAGCTAAGTAAATTTTTTTAATAATTAACTGAGTCACAGATGCCTATTACCAAGAATTAAATTATATGTATATTTAAATGCTTTTAAGCAGCTCTAGACAACTTTAAACTCATCCAAATCTTATCAAGCGAATTAACTAAGTACTCCATTTTTTCATCATCATGAAGTGGTGTGGGTGTAAATCGTAATCTTTCTAGACCTTTAGGAACTGTTGGGTAATTTATTGGTTGCACGTATATGGAATAATCATTTAACAAAATATCAGAAATTTCTTTACATAACTTCGGATCTTTTACCAATAATGGAACTATATGACTTTTATTTTCAATAATTGGTAAATTCTTATTATTCATCATTTGTTTTAATTTTTGCGATCTCTCATACAAGGACTCTCGTAAGTTGTTATTATTTCTCACAAATCGAATGCTTGCTATTGCTGCAGCAGCTAAACTTGGAGGTAACGAAGTAGTAAATATAAAACCTGGAGCATATGATCGGATGACATCTATTATGTTACTTTTAGCTGTAATATATCCACCCATTAAACCAAAACCTTTTGCTAAGGTACCTTCTAAAATATCAATATCTTCTTGAACTCCTAATTTTTGAGATAGTCCACCACCAAATAAACCATAAAGACCAACACCATGAACTTCATCTAGATAAGTTAAGGCGTTATATTTTTTTGAAATATTTATTATTTCTTCAATTGGAGCAAAATCTCCGTCCATAGAATAAACTGACTCGAAAGCAACAATTTTTGAAGAATTCTTGTCTGTATTTTTTAATAAATATTCCAAATGATTAATATCATTATGCTTCCAAATTTTTTTATTTGAATTACCTTTTTTAATTCCCTCAATCATTGACGCGTGATTATTTTCGTCAGAAAAAATAGTGCTATTTGGTAAAAACCTTGCAAGTGTGCTTAAAGCGCATTCATTCGCTATATAACCTGATGTAAAAATAAGAGATGAATCTTTCTTGTGAAATCTTGATAGTTCATTTTCAAGTTCGACATGGTAGTTTGAAGTACCAGAAATATTTCTTGTTCCTCCTGCACCAGCACCAACAAGATTTACAGCATTTATAAAAGCTTCAACGACATTTGGGTTTTGACCCATGCCTAAATAATCGTTGCTACACCAAACTGTAACATCGGATTTAACTCCAAAATGATTATTATATATTGCTTTTGGAAATTCTCCTTTTTTTCTAGTTATATTATTAAATACTCTATACCTCCCCTCATGGCGGAGGTTCTTTAGTGCATCATCAAAAATTTTATCGTAGTCAATCGACATAAATGAATTATGACATCTAAAAAAAATTTTTTCAAATATTTACTTTTGATGTATTGTCGCGTTTAATTTTATAATGAAATTTCCTTTTACAAGATTAAGAAGAAGTCGAGCTTATCAATGGTCAAGAAGACTAATTAACGATGTTTATATAGATAGTTCAGATTTTATTTTACCTGTTTTTGTTCAAACAGGTTCCAAAAAAAAAGACCAAATTGAAACAATGCCAGGTATTTATAGATATAGCATTGATTTACTAGATGGGGTTATTGAAAGAGCTTTAAAAAATAAAATTCCTGCAATTGCCATTTTTCCACTTGTAGAAAATTCCAAAAAAAACAAACTTGGTAGTGAAGCTATAAATAAAAATAATCTAGCATGTAAGGCAATCCAAAAAATTAAAAAAATTAGTGATGATATTGGAGTAATGGCTGATGTTGCTTTAGATCCGTATACTTCACATGGACACGATGGAATTATTATAAATAACAAAATTGATAATGATGAAACTAATAAATTTTTAATTAAACAATCTTTAAATCTTGCATCAGCTGGATGTGATATTATTGCTCCTTCAGACATGATGGATGGTAGAATTGGCTTAATACGAAAGGCTTTAGAAAATAAAAAATATAAAGATATTCAAATTCTTTCTTACGCGGTCAAGTATGCCTCAAATTTTTATTCCCCATTTAGAGATGCTATTAAAACCAAAAAACTTCTTAAAACAGATAAAAAAACTTATCAAATGGATTTCAAAAATTTAAACGAATGCATGCTAGAAGTAAAAATGGACATTGATGAGGGAGCTGATGCTGTAATGGTAAAACCAGCTTTATCTTATTTAGATATTATTTACAAAATTAAGAATAAATTTCATGTGCCAGTGTATGCCTATAATGTTTCTGGTGAATACAGTTTAATAAAGTACGGAATTAAAAATGGTATAATTCCTGATGAGGCTATTTTAGAAGTTGTGTATTCTATAAAAAGAGCTGGAGCTAATGCAATAGTATCTTATTTTGCAAATGAAATAGTTGAAAAATATTTAAAAAATTAATTTTTATATTTACTATCAAAATAAATTAGAGGTAATTTTTTTTTCGTCTTAGTAAAGTTTATCACCTTGCAAATAAACAGATCATGATCCCCTAAAGAAAATTTTTTATATAATTTACAATAAATCGATGCTAAATTATTTTTAAATAAGTCCCTTACTTGGTTAATATTTTTATTTACTAAACCATTTTTTGAAAAAAAAACTGAAGTTTTTTTTTGATTAGAATTTAAAAAAAAAATTAAAAATTTTTTTTTATTAATAAATTTTTTGTATGATTTAGAATTTTTATCTAATGACCATGAAATTAGTTTTGGTTTTATTGAAATAGAACAAAAAGAATTAATGGTTAAAGCTGCATACTCATTCATTGAAGTTTTGTTTAATACTACAGCAACTCCAGTTGCAAATTTTGAAAGTATTTTTTTATAATTACCTGATGACATTTAGTAAGTTCGATAATTATTCTCAAAGTTTCTATGTTGTAAAAAATCAGTTTTTGATTTTAATATAGTACCCGACTGACCTCTTTGTCCTAAATTGGAGTTTATATAGTCTTTATCAAAATAGGTTTTGCCGGACAAACTAGAAAATTTCTTATCTTTACTAATACATGTAAGGTATTTTAAAAAAATATCCTTTCCTCTACATAGTATTACCCCTTTGCCTTTGTCTAACGTTGGTACCTGGTCTAAAGGAAAAAAATTAATTTTAAGCTTATTTAAACTTTCAAAAGCAACTAAAGTTAAGTCATGGTCTGGTGAAACTTTTTCAACACCTCTTACTACATCATCTTTAACATTGGCTATTTTTTTTCCTGATTTTTTGTTTGATAAAATATTTTTTTGATCAACTAAAAAACCAAAACCTTTATTGGTATAAACAAATAATTTAGAACTTTCCTCATATTTAAATATATCTAGTATTTTCTCACCATCGCTTAGTGTTAGATAACTTGATACGGGTCTACCACTAGAACCTGATATTATTATGTCTGACTCTAGAGAATAAAATTTTCCAAAGTTTGATACAAAAATAAGATAATCTTTAGACTTTATATGAAGTATATTTTGAATAGTTTTATCTTTGTCTAATATTTCATCTATATTTTTAAGAAAACTTTTTTGCGCTTTTATCACTCCGCTTGAAAATAATGTTATTGTAAGAGGATCATTAGTTTTAATTTCTGATTTTATTATGTCCTCGTCAAATTGACCGAAAGTATCAAGTTGTGTCTTTCTATTTCCTAATGGAACATTTTTAAAATTCTGAGATATGAAATCTATTTCCTTATTAATTTCAATTGTTTGAATTTTTTTTGAACTTATTAATTTCGATAAGAATTTTTTTTCTTTTGTAAGTTTTACAAATTCAATCTTAATCTCTTTTTCATCTAATTTTCTTAAAGATCTTAAACGCATATCTAGAACAGCATTGACTTGCACTAAAGAAAAATTAAATTTTTTAATTAAAATAGTTTTAGGATCGTCATTATTTCTAATAATTTTAATTATATAGTTTAAATTTTCATAAACTTTTATAAAACCCAACAAAATCTCCAACCTAAGTTTAATATTCTCCAATCTAAACTGTGATTTCCTAATTAATACTTCATACCTGTGAGATAAAAATTCCTCTAAAACTTCTTTTAAAGACATAACTTTGGGTTCCAACTTTTTATTCAAAACATTCATATTTATTGAAACAGTTGTATGAAGATCAGTTTGTTGAAATAGGCTTTCCATTAGGATTTCTGGTTTAACATTCCTATTTTTTGGATGAATAACTATTCTTATATTCTGGTCTGACTCATCAACGATATTATCTAAAAGCTTATTTTTTTTTGAAATAATTAAATCAGCTATTTTTTCAATAAGTAAAGACTTGTTAACTTGAAATGGTATTTCATAAATACAAATTTGATATTGACCTTTTGCTAATTTTTCAATTTTGTATTTTGCTCTTAAATCAAATGAACCCTTTCCTGTGGAGTAAGCTTTTAATATTTCCTTTTTATTTACATTTAAACAACCGCCTGTTGGAAAATCAGGACCTGGTATTATTTTTATTAAATCTTTAACTGTTGTATTTTTATTATTGTTAAGGACTTTAAGTGCTTGGCAAATCTCTAGAATATTGTGTGGTGGAATACTGGTTGCCATGCCAACAGCAATACCCGAAGAACCATTTGCAAGAAGATTTGGAAAGCATGCTGGAAAAACTAAAGGCTCTTGTAATTCTCCATCATAGGTAGATTTAAAATCAACTGTATCTTCATCAATGTTTTCTAAAAGAAGTTCAGAAATCGTCGATAATTTTGCTTCCGTATATCGCATTGCAGCTGCATTATCTCCATCAATATTTCCAAAATTTCCCTGTCCAATAATCAAAGGATATCTTAGAGAAAACTCTTGAGCTAACCTAACCAAGGCATCGTAAACTGACTGATCTCCATGAGGATGAAACTTTCCAATAACATCCCCAACTACTCTTGCTGACTTTTTTGAAGAGTCTTTTGAACCTAAGTTTAATAAATACATCGCATACAATAATCTTCTTTGAACTGGTTTAAGTCCGTCCCTAACATCAGGTAAGGCTCTGTGTGTTATGGTTGATAAAGCGTATGCTAGATATTTAGATGAAAATTCGGAGGCTAGACTTGAGTTTTTTATGACTTCCTTGTTCATTATGAGAAAAATTTTTCCAATCTTAATCTGTGATAAGGCATTTTAAGCTTATTCGGGTCAAAAATAAAATTAAGAAACTTCGATTTGTTAATTAATAAACCATTATAAATATCAAGATCATTAAAACTAGAATCAGTTTTAAAGAAAAAATGTGGATAAAATATCTTTTGATTTAAAATTTTAAATTCATCGTCAACGGATATATTTTTATCAAAACCTAGATCATTAAGTAGTTTATGTTCCCATAAAACATATTCTTTAAAAAAATTATCATTTGGAAGGTAACTAATCATTAGATCAAAATCATTGAATATTTTTGTATAAATATTTCTCTCAGGTAATATTTGATAACAAAGGCTTGTAGATGAGAAAATTGAAGTAAGTTTTTTTTCATTTTCAAAATATATTGGACTAACTGGCTTTATTAATTCAACATTAAAGTAACCTAATTTATCTTCAGACTTAGATTTCCACATAACTTTGATTTTATTTCCAATTTGAAGAATTTTTTTAAGCTTCGATGATGTACCTCCATAAACAACCCCTTTATGATGCCCATGATTTTTTGATAGGATACTAATTATTGAAGAATTTTCCGCGTACTGAAATAAATTTAAAATATAACCTTCATCAGTCCAATTCATTTACTTTGTTCCACATTGATAAATAAAGATATTTTTTTTTTAAAAAGTTTAGAGATTTGATTTTTGGAATACATTGAAATTTGCTTTATTTTTTTTGCTTCTTTACCAATAATTATTTTTTTATGATTTTCACTATTCACTAGTATTGTTTGCTTAATTATTAAATGATTTGAAAAATTTTTAACAATATTAGTTTTAATTTTTGTTTTGTATGGAATTTCTTTATTTGTGTACTTAAAAATAGCTTCTCTTGTTAATTCTGAAATAAATAAATCTTTAGAAATATTTGTTTTATTTTGAACAAATTGAAAATTTTTCTTTATTTTTTTTAAATTGTTAAAATTTTTTATAATCGCATCAAAAAAATATGATACTCCAATATCTTTGATTGCAGATATATAAAAAATGTCATCGAAAATTGATTTAAATTTAAGTTCTAAAACTTTTTTATATACAATAGTTTTGTCAACTTTATCAATTTTGTTAATTACTAAAATTTTTTTTTGTTTTTTTTTAAATATTAATTTTTTAATTATCTCCTCATAATAATTTGGTATAGAAATATCGATAATAACTATAATTAAGTCGGATAAATCAATTGCTTCTTTTATATTATCTAAAATATTGGGATTTTTATTTTTGTAATATAGGCCTGGTGTGTCAATAATTTTTATATCTTTACCGTTGTAATGTTTTAAAGCTGATAAATTAAAATTTGTTGTTTGAACTTTATTAGAAACAATGGAAATTTTTTTTTTAAAAATTTTATTTAATAAGGTTGATTTTCCTGCATTAGTTGGGCCTATAAATGTCAAAACAGGAAACTTATCTGTAATATTATTCACTATTCAATTCTTTTAATAATAATTGCGCAGCCTGTTGCTGGGCTTCCTGCTTAGAAGTTCCTTCAGCAATAAACTCTTTAGAATAAGGAATGCTTACAGCAACAGTAAAAATTGGACTATGAGCAGGACCTTTTTTAAATAAATCATTATATTTGGGAAGTTCCTTAAATTTTTTAAGACAATATTCTTGAAGCTGTGTTTTAGAGTCGATTTTAATAGATTTTGAATTAATTAACTCATTTTTCCACAATTTTAGTACAAATTTTTCAGACTCCTTAAAATTACTATCAAGATAAATAGCTCCGATTAATGACTCGCATAAATCTCCTAATATTTTAGTTTCTCCTGTTCTTATTTTTTTTTGTGCAGAACTAATTTTTACAAAATTTTTTAAATTAAGATTTTTAATTACTTTGGCACAAGTTTTAAAATTTATTAAAGAAGCCAAGCGTTTATCTAATTTTCCCTCGCTATCTTGGGGATAAATTTCATATATTTTTTTAGCTAAAATTAAACTTAAAACTCTATCACCCAAAAACTCTAAACGTTCATAATTTGAATCTGAACTAATTGAATAACTTTTATGAACAAAAATTTGATCTAAAAATTTTTTATTTGAAAAATTGTAATTGATAATTTTTTCTATTTTATCATAATCTAATTTATTCATTCAATAATCTTTAAAATTCTATTAAAACGAATTGAATTATGCCATTTCCATGGAGTAAAAAAACTTCCTATTTCTTCATTATTTGAAAAAAACAA
>Ga0194133_10009086_pt1 | contig 11460 bp, 10 predicted proteins | sample TA2KigOf40mmetaG_FD_155448 | JGI IMG/M metagenome (GOLD analysis project Ga0194133, IMG submission 155448) | Freshwater microbial communities from Lake Tanganyika, Tanzania - TA2015055 Kigoma Offshore 40m | ecosystem: Environmental > Aquatic > Freshwater > Lake | place: Tanzania: Lake...
TTTTGAATTACCTAAAAATTCATGAAGGCGGCTTTCATGCAGATTTTATCGACTCTATAATCAATCGAATCGAAAAATCAGAAATAATTGATCAAAATGAAATACTAGAGATTATAAAGATTGCATTGAGAATTAGGTCGGAAGATTTTTTATTAAATATCCCGTGAAGAAATGTAGTATTAAAAATAGGGTAACTATATTTAAATAAATTAAAATCAAGAGCTAAGGTTTACTACCTTAAAAGATTTAAAAATAAATTACATCTAAAACGGGGGGATCAATAAATGAAAGCGATGAAAAGTTAAAACCTAATTGAAGAATAATTTTAAAAACCATTATATATGAAAAATAAAAATTTCACAGCTATTTATTTTTTATTTAATTCAAGTACTTGTAATTTAAAATTTTAACAACTTCAAATGACATATAAATATACTGACGTACTGGCTCTTAGTACTACAATTTTAAGATCGAATGTAATTAGGATAAAAAATTCTAAAAAAAACATCTCCAAAAAATTTAAATTAAAAATTGGCGAAGAATTAAAGGTAAAACTTAGATATAAAAAAAATAAAACTTATGATACTCGGCTTAAGCGTGTTAAAAATGGCAAAAATCCATCACCAGTTTATAATCTCTATATACCCACTGAAATACAAAAATCAATAAAATATGATTTTTATTACAGTAATGCAATAGCAAAAAATATAGCGACGACAGATGGGAGGTCTATAAAAACAGACGAGTTTGTAAGAATAAAATTTCCCTCAAATAAAAAAGACCCTTTTCTTTTAGAGATATATAAACAAAATAATGCATTTCAAGAAATAAAGGATTTGTTGATTGCAGATCAAAGTTTTAGTAAGTTTAGTATTAGAGGAAAACTAGTAAAACATCATAGTGGTTGGAGAAAACGAGCAGATTTGACTAAGATTAAAGCAATAGTTTCAATGCCTATAATTTATTATCTCGCAGATAAAAATTACGAAAAATTTTATATTGGCCAGTCTAAAATTGGTTTAAGCCGATTAACTGACAAAGGAGAACATATTGGAACATACATGAAGAACTGGGAATATTTCAGATACACGGAATATAATCTTGATAAAACTTCAAAAAAGCATTGTGATCTTCTTACTGAAATTGAAAAGGATCATATTAAATCCTTTTCACGTCAAGTAGTTACTCCAAAAGTTAAAACTGCTAAGAATTATAGTATTAAAGTTTTTTATTGCAAATCCGTAGCAGGTAACTACAAGTTAATCAAATTGCATAATATAGAAGGGGTAAATGACAAATGATAATTGAATTTACTCTCTTTTGAGAAGAGTTAGTTTGTAATCTAATTACCTGAAACTTTATTGAGTATAATTCCGAGCAAGAGAAATAAATAAATTTAAATCTTAATGAAGTGTAAATGCAATTTATCTCGAAAATACTTCTATTAATCACCTTGACCACTTAATTCTAAAAACTCAAGATTTTTTCATTATGGGAATGATTGAACCTAAAAAAAATGAGATGGTTTTTAATCCAAAAAGATTAGTTACTTTCCAGTCTAGACTAATAAATCTTCTTGAAAAAGAATTAATTAAAGCTAAGTCCAAAAGTGAATCAGATTACTATGCGTGGGTCGAAAATAAATTAAATAAAGAAAAACATCTAAGAGACAAGCGTATAAGTAAAATTAATTTTAAAAATTAGAGTAGGCTTTTCCTCATTACTTTTATAAAAAATTTACAGATTCACTAAAATGTCTTAATACCGAAAACATCAATAGAATTTATTTACGTATTACAATTGTTATCAATAAAAGTTTCTATAAGACTGAAAATAACAGAATTCATAGCCTTAATGATTATGACCTAAAAATGACACATTCTAAGTCTGTTGTAAAAGCAGGCAGCATACAATTTCAGGTATCAATACCAAGTAAAGGTGTAATTGTACCATATTTAATACATTTATAAATAATGCTTCATTTATAATATGTTTAGCACTTTGCTTTTAAATTCATTACAGTAAAAAAGTAGGTATATAAAAATATTAATTATCAACACTTCTTTTATTTTATTCAGATAGCATAGAAATCTGATTAATTTATTTCTTATTTTTTGAAACTTAATAGTCGGAATTTACAATACAAACATTCCTTTTTAGGTGGTGGAGGGGTTTTTGACTTTATACACTTTTGCAGGCCTTGTAAAACGCCATCAACCCAGCTATCATCTCCTTTATAGGGTATCAATTCAATGTGAAAAGATAAGTTAGCATTAAACTCTTTGGCATGAACATTACCCGTGCAGTATAAAAAATATGCGGTATCCGATACTTTTAGGCCATTTTTTCTAAGTAGCCACTGGTAAATTTCAGCCTGTCTCCGATAGCCATCAGCCCACTCTGGTAATTCTCTAACCACTTCTTTTTTAGCTGTCGCTTTGTAATCTACCACATGAAAAATTCCGCTTTTCTTGTTCTGCCATAGATCATCAATTCCTCCTCTGTAAATACACTTATGTTTAGGGTGATGATATTCTACTCCCTTATGTAATGCATCTCTCCAATTATCCAAAGACGGGTGATTTGAAGGGACCAACCCATGCGGCTGCAGAAGTGGGTGCATTTTTTTTGACCCCCTGTAACCATCAAATTCCCTTTTAAGAAGGGTATCAACAGCGCTATTCAGTGAATAGGGGAAGGGAGGTGGTCTTTTTACCCCCTTCACAACGTCTAAGTAGAAGCAGCAAGGGCATTCTATAAAGAGGTCAATTTTACTTCTTGAAAATTTTGGGATTTTTATTTTATTCATATTTAAACTGGTATTGCATCAATAATTTCTGCGTACTTTCTAAATCGTCCTAGTAGAAAAGCTAAGTCAAACTGTCTCTCCTCTATTTCCTTTCTCTGCTCTGTTTTTTTTCGCAGACTAAGCCTAAGGCTTATGGTAATAGACTTTTCATCCTTACTCTCAGAAATTATTTTTTGAGAAGGGTGAAATCGTAATCTCTTTACATATGTGGCCGCAAAATCATAAAATTTTATATGGATATCATATAGCTGATCTTCATCAGAATCAGGCCACACCCCAAGTGAGTGCTTAAACCTTGACCTTATCTTAGTAATACGCTCGATTTCCTCTAGATCGAAAGTTACAGCTTCATCATTTTCATTTAGCATCAAATCAACTTTTTGTCGATGAATTTGATCTACCCGATAGGTAGCCAGGTACTTACTATTTACTTCATACCCGATTAGGTAATAATAGTTTTCGTAAAAGCGAATCTGAAGTGGCGCAATTGATTTTAGATTGAGGGCTATATTAGTATTTTCGTAGTTCTTTGTTGGCGTGTAATTAAATTCAATGCATTGGCCGTGATGGATGCAAGACAATAACTGTATCACGCAATCAATAACTTTTTGTTGAAAATTTAGATCTGTGTCATCATAAAACTCAGGGCCAGTGTGAAATACTGCTTTTTTGCTAGCCATTTCGGCTTCGGATATATTAAATATTTGGGGCAGCTGAATTAAAATTTTTTGTACGGCTGGAATAGATTCATACTGCTTTAAGATACCTGCTAAAAAGGGTAATGTAAATCTCTCATTTTCCTCTAGGTCACCAAATTTTGGCATCACAGACGACTCCTCCCATTTATATTTATTTCCCGCTACAACTTTTATTTTAAATGGCTCTGCACCGGTTCTTTTGGATTTCTCTTTATCACTATGCTCAAATCGACCCTTTCGTAGATCTTCAATGCAATATTGAATGGTCCTCGACCCAACAGGGCTTTCCCCGGCCTCCACTAACTTATGGTTTACCCATTCATGCATTTCTTTTAAAGTCCCACCGCCAGCCGTCAGAAACTGGCAGATGAACCTGATTCGTTTCGTTTTGATATCATCAAATATCATATTGTGAATTTACAACATTATCACGCAATTATTTTGCGTAGCTAAGCACTAAGTTTGAATAAAAAGCGTATGGAAAATCTTAAGTCGCTAAACGAAAAGTTGAAAAAAATAACACCTGAAAATAATGATTTTCAGGATGTTAAAAGAAATATCAACATACTTATAGAGGAGTTATTTCCACTTAGAGTCAAGCAAATACACCGAGCGGCTGATGTGGTTTCACAAAAATGCAACCCACTAGCTACCGAAAATTACTGGACGTTCATGATGATGGTCTCTAACGAGGAGGAGCTGGTAACCCTTCAGAACGAAATGGGGATGGAGTTAGAAGAATCGCAACTGAAAAGCGCAGTTTTTCAACTCTTTTTTCAAATACACATATTCCAAAAGCGACGGTTTTACGACGAAATTCTAGTCATATCGTACTTGGACGAGGTGCAACCCCTTTTGGATATGCAAAACCTATAAATTACTAATCAACTAGTTATGATCGGTAACGCAAATAGTTTGCGTATCTCCATACTAGATTTGTCAAAACTCAAGAATGATAAACTGGCTTTCAAAATTACCGTCACTCAAGCGAAATGGCAATAAAGATGAATTCCCCTCATCGGAACTTCTTAAGCCATTCGAAGATGCCTTAGGGCTACCTAATGTTGCCTTCCTGGTAGTTTATTGGATCTGTGCTAACTATAAAAAAAGGAGTTCAACCTCATTGAATGTATTTTTTGAAAAGTTGAGCCCACTAATTGGGGGTTATGAGTTAAAAGAAGCCTTCTCTGAGTTAATAGCCTCTGGATTCATACAAGTTGAGCAAGAAGATGACGACGCTTATTCAATAACGCTAACGCACAACTTCGAGGTCGCCCTTCGCTCGGGTGAAGACTTATCACAAAAAACTTTCATAAGTACAAATAATAGCGAAGACAGGATGCTGCTGTGCATTTATGCTCATGCCGTGCTATTCAAAGCAAAAATAACTGCACTAGACTCTTGGCAGGCCTCAAGTTGTGGATTCATCTCCAGTTCGACACACAGTCTGGCAAAAATAGTCCGCAAAGTAAAACTAGACAGACTAACACAGAGCGTTGTCTTATTCATTTATCTGATGCATGCTGTAGAATCAAGCTCTACAGAATGGAGGCCGCTTTGCTTTCTGTTTTCAACCAATCGGATCCAGGCCCGTAGAAATCTCTTACAATGGAATAACCCGGAGTGGGAGCCAATAAAGCTGGGACTATTAACCACTAGGCAATTTTCAATGGGCCCCTTATTAGTGGCACCATCAGAGCGAGTCCAACCCGTCATTTACGGCATAAGTGAGACTCCAAGAAAATTAATAAGCCAAATGCCGCCCTCGCTGATAAAAATTGCTGCGGATGGCATTCCTCCCAAACAACTTTTCTATAACCCGTCAGAGGAGGCGACAATAAAAACACTTTTCAAAATAATAAAGAGGTCGGCTTTTAAGAAATTTACACGGCAGGCGAAAAAAATTGGAGACCAGTCCGGCTTAACCATTTTAGTTTCGGGTGGGCCCGGTACTGGAAAAACTGAGCTGGGTAAACAACTAGCTAAGCAGTCAGGACGAGACCTATTACTCTTTAATGTATCCGAGCAGCGCGATAAATACTATGGCGAGAGCGAGAAAAAGATTAAACAGGTATTCGATTACTATAACAGCCTAGTTAACGAAAAAAGTCTTGAGCCAATTCTATTTTTTAACGAGGCCGATAGTATTTTCCAGGCTCGCCATAGCAATGACTCTAGTATTAGCAATTCTGAAAATGTAGTTCAAACCATTTTGTTGAATGAGTTGGAAAAGTTCAGCGGCATACTTATTTGTACTACAAACCGACCAGATAGTTTCGACGTTGCATTCAGCCGTCGCTTTTTGATTCAAACTATAATAACTCCCCCCGAAGAGTCAACGCGAGAGAAGTTACTAAATCACTTTTTTAGTGATTTGCCGCCAAGCATTTTACAAGAGATGGCCGCTCAGTTCAATTTTAACGGAGCTGAAATTGAAAGCTTCAATAAACTATACCTAATGCAAGTAATGCTTGAAAAAAAGGCTCCAGCTAAACTTGATGCACTGAGAGAATATCTGGCTTCAAAAAAATCAAGAACAAGCATTGGTTTTAAACTATAGCTCCTCAGTAAGACGTAATTGAATACCACTAAAGCAAGTTTTATGAAATGGAGACCAATTGATGACAGCCAGCAAGAGCCAGAAAACAACGAGATGATCTGGACCGAGCTGGCCAGTAAAGCAGAAGAGAACGAGGGGCAAACCCTTTTTCACTGCCGATACATATCTAAATCTGGATATAAAATGGGTGGATGGCTAAATATCGATGCGGATACCTACCTGGAAAATGCCGACACCTTTGAGCAGCTAGAGATGCTCACTGCCATCGGGGTACCCTTCTCCCCTTTCAGACACTATTTTAATAAGTCGGGAGAGCTAAAGCAGTTTGTGCTGCTGTTTCCAAGAATCCCGAGGTACTGGAAATCGTTTCACCTGGTAGAGCGGGCAGGCTCCGGCAGCTTTCGGGTGCGAGACATTTCCCGCAACAACCAAGGAATATATCATATTGAATTAACGTAACTAATACCCCTTTATATGAAAAGCACGTTTGAATTACGGTCTGCATTTGACCGCCTGCTTCAGGAGCTCCCTGAGCAAACCCGACAGGAACTATCCATCGAGTACGGCTTTGCCAGCCCCTTGCATGGACTAATTGATGTGGTAATTAGAAAAGAAGGCCAGTGCATGGCCCTAGGTCGGTTTAGACCGGTGTCGGAAGAGCTGCCCAGTGATTTTGCTGAGCGTTTTCGGCTGGCCATGGGCTACCCCGATGACACCTGGTACCTCTTTGACTTTAATGGAGAGAATATGGTTATCAACGACCTTAGTCTTAGTGACCCTACAGACGACTTTGCCAGCTGCCCCGAACATGGACTGAGACGACTGATGATGATACCTGATGAGTGGCACGCCGAACAAAAGAAGTTCCGCGAGATGAAGCAGTTCTTAGAGGATGTACGCGACCTAATCGACAAAGAATCATTAAACAACCCTGTAAATTAATAATTATGAATACGCTTAAACAGCTCCTCAGCGAAGTGAACTCCATCGGCTTCTGGGGACGTATTTTCGGATGGGGACGAGTAAAGAACCTTATCGCTACTGCTACAGCGGAGCTAGAAGTACTATTGGACCGGGCCACGCGCTACGACGTAACGCTAGGTGAACTACAAGAAGAACTCTCCGTATCGAAGGCTGAGACCCGCGGTAAGACAGAACAGTTGATGACGCTTGAGAAAACAAAAGCTACTGCCGATGCCGAGCTCACAAAGCTTCGAGAAGAAGTCTCTGCGCTTAAACAAGAAAATGCCGTCTTGAAAAACGAGGAGGAAAAGCGCATCAGAGAGCGCGACCAGGCCGTGGGCAATTTGACCAAGATTCAAGAGAAGATCCAACGAGACCAAGATGCTTTTGTAGCGGAGCAAAATCAAAAAGAGATTGCACGACTCGAGAACATGAAAGCCACCTGGGCAAAGCATCAAGTCAGTACTACTGAACAAATCAAATCCATTTGTCAAAAACATACGATACCATTTGTGAAAGAGGTGCCGTTTAAAGGAGAGCCAGACAATACTATTCTAATCTGCAATGAGTTTGTGGTGTTTGATTCAAAGAGTCCCGCAGGAGATGACCTGAGTAATTTTCCCAATTACCTGAAGACGCAAGCAGACAAGGCAATAAAGTATGCCAAGCAGGAGGATGTAAAAAAGGATATCTTCTTTGTTGTACCGTCCAATACCATTGAGCATTTGTCACAGTTTGTGTACCCGCATGCCGACCATGATGTATATATTATATCGGTAGACTCACTTGAGCCTATTATACTGAGCCTTCAGAAGATTGAGCAATATGAGTTTATTAGTGAGCTGACTCCTGACCAGCGTGCGAACATTTGCAGGGTGATTGGGCGCTTTGCGCATCTTGCCAAGCGAAGGGTACAGGTAGACAACTACTTTGCTACTCAGACCATTGAACTAGCCTACGCGTGCGAAAAAAACCTTCCGGAGGACATTATGAGTAAGGTAAAAGAGTACGAGAAAGCAGAGAAGCTAAATCCACCCCTCGAGAAGAGGATTAAGTCTATCCCCGTAGGCGAGATCGAGAAGGATACCCAGAAAGTAAAACGCGAAGCAGAGGGAAGAGGCGTTAATATCGACCCCGAGTCAGTTTCCAAAAATTTGGACTACACGCCGCTGCACAAGGAGTGATACACAAATTATCTAAGCGACAGCGCAACAGACTCACAGCTCTTCGGGTATCTGAAAAAAAAAGAAGTCGTGGCTATATTTTTTTCTTATACGGAGGTGCCATAATAGCCAATTGCTTATTTGCAATTGGCATATTTTATTTAGCAAGCGGCTTGACCAAATCAAATCTAAAAAAATTATGAGTAATATTAATAGATACTGCGACGCATTCACCAACCTAAATCAAAATCAGAGGCGAGCTGTCATTCAAACAGAAGGACCGCTTATGGTGCTTGCCGGACCAGGAACTGGTAAAACTGAAGTGCTTACACTCCGTATTGTACACATCCTCAAAGAACGCGGGATGGATGCGAACAATATTCTTTGTCTCACCTACTCCAATACAGGAGTTAACGCAATGAGAAATCGACTAAAAGAATTAATTGGCAGTTTTGCTGAAAAGGTCAACATATGTACCTACCATAGTTTTAGCAATGGACTCCTATCCTCGCATGCCCCAAGTATACTACAAGGTAAAACACTGGTTACCGATGCCCAACGCTACATGATTATTGAAAACCTCATAGTTAAACATTTGTCTCCAAGTAATCCCTCAAAGATTAAACCGGCGTCTGGGAAGGAGATTATCAACTTGCAAAGGATTTTCTCTTTTTTCAAGCAAGAGGGAGTTACTAAAGATGAATTAAACGAATACACGGAAAGTTGCCTCAATAACCTGCTGCCTTTTGAAAAAGAGTATAATTTGAAAAGTGGCAAGGGTCTGAATAAAGACGGCCGAGATCTTAAAGAAGAAATCTTAAATTTTTCTGATAAGACTTTTCCGATGTATTTAGACTACTGCGAGGAACTTGAGAAAAGAAACCTTATTGAGTATGAAGACCTGCTTATTGAGGCAATTCTAATGTTGCAGTCCAATACAGATTTATTAAAAGGGCTACAAGAGAAATATCAATATATCTTGGTCGATGAATTTCAAGATACGAATAAAAAACAAATTGCACTGCTTGACCTGCTTGTCTCATCCGTAATGGTGCCCAACTTATTTATTGTGGGAGACGATGACCAATGTATCTATCGTTTCCAAGGTGCGTCCACTTTCAACTTCAATTGGATGAGAAATAAGTTTGCTAAGCATATCGAAATCATTCATCTTGATACGAATTACCGAAGTACTCAAGTACTCTTGCAAGAAGCTTTTAGGTTGATTAGCCCCAATTCGGGCCGTCAGCCTGAAAAACAACAACCCCTGATTGCGGGAAACCAAGACTACCTTTTGATAGCGGCAGACCGTCCTACATTACGCTCTTATGCAAATGCTGAACAGGAGGCTTGTGCTGTTGCTAGATCAATCGTAGCAGAGTTAAATTTTGGAAAAAGTGCAAAAGATATTGCCGTGCTTGTACGAAGACGTTACGACCTTGAGCCGGTGAAAAAATGGCTACGGCGATTTAATATTCCATGGCAGATGAACCAGTCTTGGTATGATCTTTTGGAGACGCACTACGGAAAAACAATGTTCCACCTGCTGATGTTTTTACGTATCTACCCCATCTCTACAAGCGATGCTGCTGGCTTCTTTTTACAATTCATGCAAACCAAGGAAAACATAAACGAACTAGTAAAAGCCTACCTGAAATCAAGAAAAGATAAACAATACGATCTATATAGCTGGCTTAAAAAGAATGAACATAGAATTACCTGGTTTGATGAGATAAAAGATATAATAGAGGTGCTTTTAAAATGTCAAAATTCCGCACTCTCTGATGAGTTGATAACAAAAATTGAGCGAGCGATCTACTGCGGAAGCGGAATGACGCCTGATGAAAAGGAAAGAAAGGTATTTGGCGAGTTTGTAAAGTCATTTGAAAAGACTTACAATCAGAAAACTTTATTCTCACTAGCAGAACTTTTGTGGTATCATAACCTATATGGTATTCCAATCAAAGTAGATAATCAAGAGTATGAATATAAAAATAATACAGTAACCCTGTCTACGATTCATGGAACAAAAGGCCTGCAGTACGATTCGGTTTACCTAATGGCTTGTCATAATAAAAATTGGGAAGACAAAAGTCACCAAGGAGAAATACACATTCCAGATTTACTGAATAGGTATATTTCACCTGAAGCGGATTCTCTAGACGACTTGCGAAAGCTAATTTATGTAGCATGTACGAGAGCAAAAACAAGACTTCAAGTTAGTCTAAATAGATTATCACCAGCCGAAAAACCGCACACTGTGACTAAATTATTGGAGTCCTTTGGCAACCTAAGCAATTTTGAGTTAGAAGAGATTCCTGATTTTGAATTACCCGAGCTGGCGCAAGATACCTATGTTGTACAAGGCGATCTTGAATTAATGGAATTGATACGTGAGAAAGTCGATAGCTTTGAGATGTCACCTACAAGTGTAAATACTTGGGAGCAATGTCAAAATCAATTTTTCTTTACCCAAGTACTGAAGTTAAGCACAATCGGCACTGAAGCAACCAGTTTTGGAACAGTCGTTCATAATGTTATGCAGAAATATGTAGAGGAATTTAAAGGTCAGGAGGACGCAGAACTCATCAAGCGATTAGTAGATGAGGAAATAAATCAAAAACGACATTTGTTCCATAGCACACATATAGAAAAATATAGGAATTATGGAAAATGGCTTTTGTCGCGATACATACAGCTGTGTAGAATTGAAAAACGACCAGAATATATTGAGGATGTATTTCAAACTGTTTTTGATAACGGCGTTAAAATCAAGGGGAAACTTGACAGGGTAGAAATCGGATCTAATTGTGTGAAAGTAATTGATTATAAAACAGGTCGATTCAAAGAAACTCTTCAGCCATTTAAAAGTATAATGAAACCAGGTTCAAAGTACTGGAGACAGGCAATGATGTATTCAATCCTGATTAAAGAGAATTTTAAAGATACAGGGGATGTGAAGTTTGAATTCCATTACCCTGAGATTAATAAGATAGTCTTCCCCTTTGAAGCTGAAAATAATTTACCTTTTAAAGAATGGCTAAAAATTATCTGGCATCAAACTGAAAGGATGGAATTCAAAAAGACATGTAAAGATCCTGAATGTGTATACTGTAAAATAAAACTTAGTGAAAATTGAAATAATATCGTGACTGCAGTTGTGGTCAATCCATTGTATGTCCATTTTGTACCCAACGTAGATGATGGGTCTCCAATCTACCCCCCATACCAACACTCCGCCAGGATACTCACCATCTCGGCTCTGCC
>Ga0194133_10009088_pt1 | contig 11459 bp, 8 predicted proteins | sample TA2KigOf40mmetaG_FD_155448 | JGI IMG/M metagenome (GOLD analysis project Ga0194133, IMG submission 155448) | Freshwater microbial communities from Lake Tanganyika, Tanzania - TA2015055 Kigoma Offshore 40m | ecosystem: Environmental > Aquatic > Freshwater > Lake | place: Tanzania: Lake Tanganyika...
TGCGCCTTGAGTAACTATATCTTGCTGTCTTAAGGCAGCCTTATCTACTTCACTCACCTTCGGCTCTTCCTTGTCAATCTTAATTCCAAATAGGTCAGCATTATCATCGAGCCAGTTAGAAACTGAATCTTCGTTAATGTCATCTAAGTCTTTAAGAACAAGTCTTGCAGCCTTTGCGTTAACTCCTTTTTTCTCTAGGACTTCTTTGACAACTCGCTCACGCTGCGCCTTGGATAATCCCTCAAGTTGCTCAGTGAGTTCCTTGATACGTTTTTCATCTGCACGTTTGGCTTTTCGTAACTTTTTAAGTAAGTCATTTCCATCCAACTGTGTATCTGTTTCTGTATCTAGGTCGTCGTCTTCGTCTTCCCAGTAATTGTTGCTCATAGCAACCACCCTTTCTTTTCGTTGTTAGTCGCAAGCCACAGATTCAATCGGGGAATTGGTCTGGCTCTTGCTACCAGTCTTATACGCCTCACGGGGCTGGTGGGTCCGTGTAGGGAATCTATTTTAGAACTGTCCTCCTGAAGAACCTTTGCGTAAATATTGAGTTGATAAACCGCCTTGACCCAATCCAGTTCCAGTTGAACCCTGGAATTGTGCGGTTTCTCTCGCAGTTAATTTTTGCCTTTTACGTCTTGCAGAAGCAAGTTCTTCAAATATTTCTTGCTGTGCCTCTTGCATTCCATATCCTTCTAAACCATCTTTATAAATGTCTGTAAGTTTTTGGGCTTGAGGTAATACATCAGCAATTGCAGAAAATCCTTTAACTGCTTGTTGTTGGTCCACTCCCAAACTTGCAAGATACTCGGCATTAGATTTATTAAATTGTGTTTGGAATCCTTGCCTTGCTGCTGCCGCACCAATTTCTGCTGTTGTAATTTGTTTTTGAATTTGGGGAAGTTGTCCTGCAGGGTCCAATGTGTAAGCAATTAAATCTACATCATTAAGCCCGTAGTAGTTAATTAAAGTATTTTTAACCTGGGGCGCTGCATTTACTATTCTTTCAGCAGCCAACTGAATTCTACTATTTAATTCGGTTGGGGAAACATCATTTTCAATAAATTTACTTACATAAGCATCGTTATCAAATTGAGTTAAACCATAAGCCCGCAAAGACTGACGGTACCCATCTTCTACAGAAAGGTACTCATCGGGTTCAAGAACCCTTAAACCTTTGGCTAATCTAGCAGTGTTTGCCTTAAATCTTTCTTTATATTCTGCACTTTCCTGTAAAGCAAACGTAATTGTAGCCTCGCTTGCGCCTTCAATGACTAATTTTTTTATAACTTCAGCCAATGACTCAAGACCGTATTGTTTGTATCTTGATTTTAAAATACCAAAAGCGTCTAAACGTTCTTGTGCTAATTTTTTGGTTTCTTCTTGTCTGGCAATTTCTTCTTCAGTTAGTTTTGGTTCTGTGTATGTTGGTGCACCAGTACCGTATTCGCTAATATTTCCAGATACAGAAGTAGTATCATCAATGTCTGGAGGCTGGGGTGGCTGCGAAGGGGTTTGTGTTGGTGTAGTTGGTGGAGTAACGGGTGGGGTAACAGAAACTCTATCTTTTTCTTCACCCATACGAAATCTACCCACATCAAATCTGCTACCTGGTCCGATACCAGTACCTTTTTTGCCTTTGGGTGCAGGTGGTGGTGTGCTGGGATTTACAAGTTTTGTTCCTTTTGCTCCTGGGCCTCCGCCTTTAGGTAACTGTCCTTTGGGTCTTTTAACTGCCATACATAACTCCAAAATCGGAAAGAGGTCTCATGCCTACTGTATCAAATGCTGCAAGTGCATTTTTAGTATATGGCCAATCTGAAGTACTTTTGACGGTTCGTTCAACTAACCATTGAGGCATTTGAGCAAATTTATTAGTTGTAGGGTCTTTATATCCCATAATTTGTTTAAAAACGGGGTGTCGCATAGCCACATCTTCGTCTATTTCCAAAAATTCTGATATGGTTCTAATAACATTAGTTGTTTGAGATTCCACACTTTGTCCCAATGAAATCCCTTCCGCATAAGCAGGATACGCACTAGATGCAAGTTTTTTAATTTCTTCTTGAACATCGTTTATAGTTGTTGTACCAGAAAACAAATCTTTACTTTTTTGATTCCAATAAGTATCGTTGTAAAGATTAGATACACCCATAGAGAAGGCATAATTTTTTAATTCGTTAACTTCCCCTAGTACATTTCCACCGTATCCAGTAATTTTATTAGAGTTAACAATTGCTAGGTCTAGTTGGTCATCACTTAAATTTCTAGCATAAGCATCTTCGGCTAACTTATCAAATGTATTGTTATCTATTCTTATGCCTGCATTTACCAATCTTTTGCGAGCATTAATCTTATATTTTACAACATTCTCAGCGTATACTTTAGGTTGTTCTAATTTTTGTTTTTCTCTTAATTTTACTGTACCGCTTGTATTTTTATACCAATTTGTTGCATATAAAGCCTCTATTGCCGCACCAATATTGTCTTGTTTGAATAATTCGTATACTTTTCGGAGTTCTGGATGAGTAGCAAAAAGGGCTTCGGTTATACCATAAGCCATTGCCAATTCTAAGCCTTGTTGTTCAGCCACTATGCTTCTCCATACACACGTTGATTTAGAAAATTACTAAATTCAATTCTTTTTGCCGTATCAAAATCTTTAGGATTTTCTTTTCGAAATTTTTCCTCCAGGCCCGCTTCAAATTTACCTTGAGAAAATGCAGATTTAACTGTTGTAACATTTTCCATTTTACCAGTTTTAGGATTTTTAACCTTTTTAGTAGTTGTTAATGTTCCTTCTGCAATATCTTTTTTTATCTCTTCGAAAATTTTTTGTTTTTCTTCAGGAGTTGCTCTGCGCATTCCTTCTTTTAAATATATTTTATCTATTATGCTTTTTATGACGTTAGGGTCTTGCTCGGTAATTGTTCTTGTAGGCAAAACTTCTTTTTCCTCATCATCAAAAACAAGTCTATCTTTTTGTATATTTTCTATTAATTTTGAATAACTGTTATTGGACGTCTTAAGAATTTCTTGTAATTCGGGTGCAGTAGCAAATAAATATTTTATACCTTCTTTGTTGGCCCTAACGGTATAGCCCATTTCTTTTAACAGTTTACCCAATTTTGACATTTGAGGCTTTGTAAGACTTTCAAGAAATAAAATAGGTTTACTTGGGATATATTGTTTATTGTTAATATTCGATATTTGGTCAAATGAATTAGCAGTTAATCCAGTATCAGAATATTGATTTGGACCAATTCTTGTACTAGAACCTTTACCATTACTCAAAATGCACTCCTTTACTAATCAACAACATATTTAAAATCATCATCTTCAAAATATCTGTCATAAAATTTTCCAAAATTAACATCATCTTCCCTTAAATCATATACAAAATCATTAACTTCTTCACGTATATCAATTGCATTGTTTGAATTAATTGAAATATTACCGCGTTGTTTTAATTTTTCATTTATATAATATCTAAAATTCATATACTCAACAATTGTATGCCACCTGGCTTGTTTTGACAAGTCGGACCATAATTTATTATCGTTGGCTGCTATTGTTATGTTGTAAATTATTTTCGTTAATTTAGAGTTTCGGTCTGGGTCCATTTTTTGACTATACCAAATTTTATTTTTGGTTTTCATGTCTTCAATAAATTGTTCTTTATAAGAATCTAATACTGCTTTTCCATAACCTCGATTTGGATTATAAGGTGGGTTATTTTGCATAAGCACCCTAGATACACTTTCCTTTAATAAATTCCATTCACGCCAACCCTCATTAACAATTGCTGAACGGGCAACCTCTAATGCACTTTGGGCATCAGTAAATTTTTTTCTGGTTCCAGGTATAGAATTAGTTTGTAACCAAGCCTGGGCAGAACTTGAAAATGCATAATTTTCGTCATTAAAAACTGCGCCCAAAGTTACTAAATCAGCATCATCTTTCATGTTAGCAACCATTCGTTGTACAATTTCTGGATTAGATTTAACTAAAACTGCAGAAGTTTTATCAGGAACAATTCCAGAAACTGAATCAGTAATTTTTTCTACCAATAAAAAATATTCTGGATAATCTTCTAAAAACTTTTCAGTGCCATCTTCAGCAAACTCATCTTGGTATTTTCTTAACAAATCTGAATACGCTTGAATAGGAGATACATATCTAGGCTGCAAAGGTAAAGTTAGCGAACCCAAAAATCTAATAACTGTTAACCATTTTGCGTGTTTTTTAGCCGTATCTGTTATTTCACTTAACTCATCCGCTGAAGGTTTACGACCATTTTCTTCTTGAAAATCAAATAGTTCTTTTTCCATAATTAAAGAAACGTCTCTATTTAATTGGTCTGAATTATTTTTTGTAAATGCAACCAGCAATTGACCCGCTCTTCTTACTGTTGTTGGTAAAAGAATATTGGGAGAATTTGCTTGTACACCAAATGGAGTAACAATATCTTCAAACATTGTTGGCAATTCTTTATTAGCCTCTTTTAAAATTGCATTTGTAATTCCAGTTGCAGCAGGGCCTAAAGAAAGAATGTGTCCGCCAGTTGGGTTGTAAGGATTAAACCAACTGGTGCTAAGTCTACCCTTTACATTTAATAAAGGTAAATCGACTTCCACATACTCATCACCATTTGCATCTATTTTAACATCTGCAATTCTATCTGGTATTGAACGCATTTGGGCAGTTTTTAAAATAAATTCAGGATTATCTACAAATATTCTTCCATATGCACGATATTGTTCTACAATTGCAGGGAAAAAGGCAAATGTATAATTAAAAATTTTAGGATAATTCATATCTCTGGAAAACGCAACAATTTTACTTTTTAATTCTCTCATTGCGTATGCTCTTGCGTTTGCTTCATAAATTTCTTGATTCATTTTAGTCAATTTTACGCCTTGAGCATTTGCCACAGCAACCATGCTTTGTAATTTTAATTCATAAGCATTTCTAAAATAAGGATTATATGATAGTTTACTAGTCGGCTGTGTGGCTGCCCAAGCCACAACATCTCTAGTATATTTATTAATGTTTTTTATAAAATTACTTTGCCCCAACAAATCAATTGCAAAATCAGAGTTAACGCCTGGGCGCTTTAATGGGTCTGGATACATTTTTTTTAACTCAACAATATTAATTTTTCCCGATACTATTAATTTTTGTAGTTTAATATCTGGAGCAAATTGATTTACGGTTTTTAAAACCCTATCATAAATATATTCTGCATCTGACCTTCGCAAAGAACGTTTTTTGGCAGAGTCAAATCCAAATCTATCAATGTAGGTTCCAATTTTTTCGCTCTTAATAAATTTTAGAATTTCTTTTTTAGAAATACCTTGCATAATTTTCATGGCTATGATGTCACTGGGTAAAACATTCACAAGAATATTTTCCCAAGATTTTAAATGCAAACTTTCATTTTCCAATGTTGGTTGAATCCATCTTCCACCAACTCTGTCACGACGTATTTCTGCTAATTGCAATTCTCTATTAGACTCGAGCAAACCACGTATATCATCTTTACCTCTAATTTTATCCATGGTTATTCGTCCATATACACCATCACGATAACTGTTAAAAGCATAATTAGATATAACAGTAGGTTTTCTTCCGACTATTGGGGTAGGAATTTTATTTATTAACTCTGCCTCTTTAAGTTGTAAGGCCTTGACATTTTTGCTAACTTTATTATAGTCATCTATGGTTCTTTGGAGTTCTGGTTTAATCTTTTTGGGAAGTTTATCAGGTATATCTTTTTTTAAAGCAGCCAAAGTTTTTACACGGTCATCAAGTTCTTTTCTTACTTCTTTAAGATTAAAATCTTTATTTATTACGCCTTTTGACCAGCGTTTAATTTTTCCTACTGTATTGCCAGAATTAGTAAAATCTTCCATAGTTTCTTTAGAAAACATTTTTACAACATTAAAAAATTGTCCATCTGCAGCAATACGAAGTGTATTATCACGAACAATATTCATAGGATAACCAGCACGTGCTAAAGTAAAATTTCTCCATATAGAATTATATTCATCTAAAAAAAATTTTGCTGTTAATGCTGCACTTGAAAGTTTGCCAAAATCTTTATTTTCCATTTTTTTATATTGTTTATAGGCTTTATCCAATAAAATAATGTCGGGCACATAACTTCCGTTAGCAAGTTGAGATATTAAAACAGGGTCTTGTATAACTTCGCCATTATCAATCATATAAGCCCTATTTTGGGTTTGAGCATCATTTGCTAATTTTTTATTTTTTTTCATTCTATAAAGATATTCTTTTAAAACCATGTCTTTTAAAGACTCTGAAATACCATATTTAATTGCTAATCTTTCAAAAATAAGTTTAGTGTAATCCTCAACATATTTTAATTTTTCTGCTTCGGTTTTTAAAGATGTAAATTTATTAAAAAGATTTACTACTTCATCCTTTTTTAACAAATTTGTTTGAACGCCTGAACGTATTGAAGAACGCATTCTTGTGCTAGATTGAATTACATCATTAAAATTAATTGTTGAATGGGGCGCATCATCTGTAAATCTTTCAATTTGTCTAATTACGGCACCAAAAGTATTATCTTGAAAAATTTTTTGATTAATTTTTCCAAAAGTAGTTTCTGCTCGACCTAAATCAGATTTATTAATTCCCAATTTATTTGCTGCTCTTTGAGCGGCAATGTCATTTCTTGCTCTTTCAATAAATGGAAAAACAGAAACGGTTCTTTCTTGTAAAGCACTATTAAGGGTAAGTGATTTGTCAAGGTTAATGTATTTTTCCCTTAATTCACTTAATTCATCTTCAAGAATTTTGTTTTTATTTTGATATGCCTTTTTAAGTAATTTATTATTTGTTTTAAAACCAATATTTTGCATTTCAAAATTAGTTAATTTACTTTCTGCTCTAACTAATTGAGCAAAAGTAGCCTTATGTTTAATTGATAATTGTTCTACAGCGGCTGCATCGCCAATACCAACCCTAAGTAATAAACCAATTTCAGAACGTGATTTTCCAGCCATTAATTGTGCTGCTATATGTGATTTTTCATCACCCAAATAAAAATTTGTTCGTAATTGAGCAGTGCTGGCATCCGTTTTTTCTAAAAAATCAATTAAGGGAGTGTACCTTGTTTTTTCACCAATTACTGCTTTATTTATTAAATCTATATTTTTATTTAATCTAAGTTGTATTTTTTCTGGAGTATCAAATATGTTTTGTAATTTACCGCCAACTATTTGTTGCTTTGGACTTACAATACCGCCAGTAGTTGCAACTCTAGTAGTTTTACTAGCAATTTGTACGGCTTTAATTGCAGGGTCTGTTGGTAACTCAAATCCTAAATTTATTAATCCAGACACTATAGCACCAAACCCAGTGTCTGTATTTTCTAATGTTTTAAAACCAGGTATTTTTCCCGCTGCTTTTGTTACGTCTCTACCATAATTATATTTTTCTTGTCCCTGAGCAGATTGAGCAAATACTGCTGCTTTTTGCAATTCTGAACCTAATGCTCCAGTTTCTGAAATTGCTCTTGCCGCTTTTCCGCCACCATAAAATCCAAGCACGGCACCTGCCGCTGCAAGTCCACCAGCAATTGTTCCTACTCCAGGAAATACAGAACCCGCTGCTGCACCTGCTGCAATTCCAGCAGCAGCACCACCAATTTGAGATAAACCCGCAAGTAAGCCTAAAGAAGCATTTGCATTTGCTGCTGCCCTATTAAAAGCATAGTTAGAGCGAACACCTTTATAACTAGATGATAAAGCGTTATGCACTCTACCATTGGTTACTTTATCTAAAGCACCAATTCCATATATGCTTGCACCTAAAACAGCACCGCCAGTAGCGCCTATTGGTCCCCCTATAACGCCACCCGCAGCGGCTGGAATACCAATTGCAGCGGTTGGGTTTTGAGAAGCAGCACCCAGGGCATTTAACGTTGTTAATCTTGCACTTTCGGCTGCATCATGAAAATAAGTATTTTGACCAGCATTGTTCATTAATTCTTTTCCCTCTTCAGTTGCTGCTAAAAAGGATGCAGGTCTACTCGGAAGATTAATTGCAATATCTTTAGCGACTCCATATTTAACATAACCATGTTTATTATAAACTGGAACTTCACTATTTATATTTTCTGATTTCCAAAATAAATCTTGTAGATTTGCTATTTTGTCCCAAATACTCATTATATAATTTCCCCTAAGTATTTTACAAATCTTGCTGTTTCTCGTGATGTTCCAGGCATACTAGCCCAAGCAAACATAATTGGATACTGGTCTCGAATAATATCTATATCTGGGTCATCTGAAGGATTTCTAGGTAAATTTTTAAGAGATTTTGCTCCGCCACCAATTCTTGCACCATCCATAATAGTTTGGTCTTTATATTGAGTTTCGTCTAAAATTGACGGAATTGCAGGCAAGTCCATATTTTCTGTTAAACTTGGTGAAGTCATTTTAGAGAGTGCAGCATTTCCTGCTTCTCTAGTTTCATTAATTAATTGATTTTGCCCGTATCGAAAACCTGTATAATCGCCACTGGTTCCAGCACCACCCGTTGCCGAAATATTAGCAGGATTATATTGTGGTCCGCCATTTGGACCTCCACGATTTTCAGACATAATTTCTCCTATTTAGTAAATTGTGTTTTAAAATTTATTGGTCCACCGCACCAAACGTTATACTGAATTGCAATGTTAATTGCTTTTTTGGCCGCACCCACAGCCTTGCCGTGAGTTTTTGTTTCGCTGCTCATTAATGCCAAAGCACCAAGTGCTAACCCACCACCAGCCCCTATTGCGTATAAACCTCTGTCATCTCTCATATATCCATAATCGTCACTAATTTGATATAATTTTCCATTAAAAGAAATTAATGCATCCCACCCAGAATCATCATCATTTTTATTTTTAGATGTTGGGTCATAACCTGCTTCAGTTAATGTTTGTTTTATAGATGGCAATACTCTAATCATCATAAAACGGTCTGGGTCTTGTGTTTTAATTACTTTAGGTGGTTGCCAAAGATTATTTAATATATCTCCCGCTATAGCGTCACCAGCAACTGCAATTAAGTATTCATCAATTTTAACTATTTTTTCGCAACCTTTTGCAATATAAGGTTTATCAGTGTATGTAGTCATTGAGTCTGCTGCTATTACAGCCCAACTTTTGCCTTGGATACCAACTATTGCGGTCATTGTCCCCTACTTAGTTATCTACGTCTTATACTTCTTACGCTTGCGGTTCCTTTTCCAGTACCAGTTATACCAGATATTAAACTCATTACATCTTGTTGCTCAGGTTCAGAAACCATTGGAGAAGGACCTCCTACTGGGGCGCCCAAGGGAACGGGGGACGGTTGCTCAACCATAGGGCTAGATGCGCCAGCAGGAGGAATCTGTTGTTGAGTAGTAAAGATTTGCTCAATTGCATCCTCTAGTGCTTGTCCCTTTTGGCGAGCCTTTATTACTGCAGCAATTTTATTTACTAATCCAGATGCGTCTTGTCCACCTGCAACCATTTGTGGTATTGCCTGTCCCAATGAAGTTAATGAATTAAGTAATGCTGTACGCATATCTTCAATTTCAATTTTTTCAAGTTCTTGAGTTACATTAACTGTAAATGGCAACTCACGCATAGCCATATCTTTAGATATTAATTTGCCCCCAAGTGCCTGTAACATAAAGATAAGACCTTGGGCTGGGTTAAGACCAGCAAGCATGCCATAGCGAACATCAGCAGAATAATCTTGTTTAATATCTTTGGTTGGTTTGTATGTAATTTCGTAAGGTGAACCAGAATCTACACCACGAATTGTTTTTTCTTCTGGAAAAACAGTTTCATCAATTTCAAAACATATACTAATAACATCACGCAACGTAGCAGCAAATATTGCTTGAGCAGACTTAACTTGAGTATCAAAGGCTCCCATAAGGGCCTGCACACCTTGACCAGTAACAATACTTGCATTTATATTACCAGTACGTCCCTCTGGATAACGAGATGCAACTCTTAATTCTTGATTTAATAATGTTTGTTCAGTAAATGCACCTTGTGGTAAGGTAAGTTCTACACGGCGTACACCAGCAGGGTTGGCTGTGCGAATAACCGAATCTCCACCTAATTGCAACTCTTGTACATCTTGCGGAAGGACAATAGGAGATTGCACAGATTTTTCTGCTGCTTCCATTGCAAGCATAGCAAAACGATTACGTAATAATTGAATTCCTAGTACATCGTCAAACTGACCACGCATTTCATTATCAATAGATGGTTTGCGTGCCACCACCACCAACATTTTACTAATAGGATTTTTAACTTGAGATAAAACTAAATTTTGACGTGTTGGTAAATAAATAACCGATTGTTCTTTGTCATAATAACGAATCATTTCAATCTGTTGATTTAAGTCCTGTTTATATCCAATAGGACCTAGTATTACGCTATCAAACTCTGGAAATTGAGATATTAATTCGCCTAAAGTTAATGTGTACCTTTTTGCAAATGCTACACATTTACCATATCTATCAAACTCGGGATAAGAACTAATAGGATTTTCTATTCTAATTCTTGGTAATTTTGCTTCAATATCTAACTCAATTATAAATGGAACAAATCCATACGTTACGTACCAATCCGCTCCCGAATACATTTGTACCGATAGGTCAGAATGCGAAAAATAATTACTAGCAATACGAGTGCGCTTATCGGCAAAAGTACGAGCACGGTCACTAACCTGGTTAGCCGCCGAGCAGTTAACCGCTGGAAGCGGTGCCATAACTTCGGATAAATCTCTAGCAACAATATCAATAAAATTTGCCACGACATTAGCATCTACTCCTGATGGAAAAAAATCTGGATATACTTCTGATATTTTACCCCTGCGTACAGCAAGTACGTCAAGATTTCGAGCATCTCTGTCGGCACTACGGTAACGAAGAGATTGAACTCTTGCTGCTATTTGTTCAATTGATAATGCCATTATTTACCTTTTTTAATTCTACTTTTCATTAAAGAAATTTTTTCCTTGCTTGAACGAGATGCAAGTTCTTGAGCAGTTGGTTTAGGTGGTAAACCCAAAGCGACTCTAGCATTTGCCACACCTTCTGCATTAATTTGAGCCTGCGATTTTACAACTTTAACATTTGGACCTTTTGGAGTAGTTACTACAGGCTTAACTTTACTAAGAGCCTCTTTGGTTTGAGAAACGCCTCTAGGGCCTGCTGGTTTAACTTTAACATTTGAGACGACTGGTCTATTGTAAAGTGGATTTACGTTCTTACCACCTTTACCCAAAATTCCACCCGCTACTCTTGCTACTGCTCCTAATCCTACTATAAATCCTGGTACTGGCATATTAACTCCTTAGTTGTAAATTTCAGCCCATTGCTCCGCAAAGGCTTCGTCTAAATTTAAAGATGCTCTTTGAGCAATCTGTGCTCTG
>Ga0194133_10009090_pt1 | contig 11458 bp, 5 predicted proteins | sample TA2KigOf40mmetaG_FD_155448 | JGI IMG/M metagenome (GOLD analysis project Ga0194133, IMG submission 155448) | Freshwater microbial communities from Lake Tanganyika, Tanzania - TA2015055 Kigoma Offshore 40m | ecosystem: Environmental > Aquatic > Freshwater > Lake | place: Tanzania: Lake Tanganyika...
ATTTGTGCAAGATAAGTTCCGTGACAAAAAAGAATGGAGATTTGTATAAAACAAAATTAGTATAGGTAGGTTTCTCTAAGTTTAACATCCTATATTTTGATCGCCCCCAAACGATATACAATCCCACATACATTAGCAGACAATAGGCCAAAACTAAAATTTTCAAGCAGTAATTGAACCGCACATCCTTATGTCGAGATGTAATGGTCGGAAAAAAGATTCAGAGTCGGTAGCTTTTTCACTATCCCCGATGCTGTCGAAATCGAGATTTTGTCCAAAACCACTTTCCTCAATCTTGTAGTATTCTATAGAATAAAGTTTCAATAATCTTCTCCATTTTACTTACTTTCCTCCAACTCTAAATGATGTCCGTGGATAGTCGACAAATTTTGCTTACCAAACAATCTCGTGACCTGGGACAATTACTTTTTCTGGATTAATTTATTTTTAGCATTTGGTAACATTCCCCTTACTATCATAATTGGAAACAAGTAAATCTGGCGAATGTTTTTGATCCAATTTAAGCTAGAATAAAGAATAATATAATAGGTCATTTGGCTCCAGCTGGCCCAAGATATTAATGAGATTCAGGAAGAAAAGAAAATATTTTTATTCGACGTCAATGTCTGTTCCTTTGTCTCTTTAATTTTTTTCATCTTTTCCCGACTTTTGTTAATATATTTAATGAAAGAGTGGTGAAAAAGACTTTCGATATAGAGGAAAGATTGTTTTTCTCTCTAGTCTTACTCTCGCAGGATACCTTCCCTTCACTCAATCGCGTGGGTGCAACATTGGCAAATAATTAGGGCAATTAATGAGATGAAAGGGTATCAGAGTAAAAGAGGTGATATTTTCTTCTTATGTGTCCCTTATATATTTCAGCCACTAGCCGAGGAGTAATATTCTCAACCCTACTCTTGTGTTGTTTTCATAATTCTTGGTAAGAAATGGAATCACCCATAAACTTTGTTTTTATAAATTATCGACACTTAGTCGACATTCCTCAAGGCAATAGAACCAAAAGAAGGGTGGACTCCATTCTTTCATTTCAGCATTGCAAAAATATGACAAAAATGAAACCAGACAGGCAGGAGAGGTTATTTGATGCCATCTTTTGTAATAATGTCGAAAAGGTTTTGATTCAATCGACAAAACTTTTCGATGCAAACGCAAATAAGGCTTGCATTATTAGCTGATACTTTAAATGATACTTTGTAAAAAATAGTTAAAAGTTTTATAATTACTTTTTCATTCTGCTCATTTTAAGTCTGGCAACGCAATTACAGTCCTTTAAATCAGTTTTAATTAGTTGTGTATCAAATTATTGAATAGAAAATCAAATGAAAAGTGACCCAAACCAATATACAAAAGGGGTGACTATTGGGCAATTACCTTTCTTTTGTAGAATTGCAGCTTCAGCCGAGTTAAGGTATTAGTAATTTCAACTTTAGAATCTCTTGTTTTGACAGATGAACTTCGTAAGGTTTTGAAGCAACCAGACATTTTATTCTCTTCGACTTTGTTGATTTGTCTGGTCGAAGAGTTTGTATGAAACTTGCGACAAAATTTAATTGAAAAAAAAACTCGTTTAGGCTCTCGGAAATAAGCTCGACGAATTAAGCTTGTCGTATAATTGTTATCCAGAGCTCACTGTTTTGGGGTCTTAATTAACAATATGAAAATATCTAATCGCCTTTTGATAGTGATTGATCACGTATTAACTGGATTTAAAAGAAAAAGAACTCAAAGCAAGAAGTCATAAAAGCGAGTCATGGCATAGTTTTCTTTTTTATTCTAAAGTGTTGGGTTTTAGAACTTGCTTTATCTAATCAAATCACAATGATTTAGTACGAACGTCAATTACTACTTCTGCTACTGTAGCAAAATTCAAACCATTGCAGTCCTCGTCTAATCTTTTACTGAATAGTTATAGTAGGTATACTCAATTTCAAGCCAACTTCATTGTGTTTTAAGCCTTCTTTTTCAGTTTCCTTTGCATAATAACTTGGTAAAAATATTGGCCTATGTGGTTTCTGTGTAAATCACCGCATCAAAGAGAACTAAACAGCCCGAAGCAGATTTACTTTTACTTGGAATTTCGTTGAATTCTTCTTTTATCAAAATGAACCGAACAAGTTTGTTTCGCCATGATTGGCTGTCAAAAATTAGTCGTTTCAAAACTGACATTGCTTGTTCCTTCATTACAGTCAATTCTGACAGCTATGTAGGCTCATTCACGTTTTCAAAAAAATCAATCTCGAATTTAAAAATAATGTTCATGTTTTTCACCTCATTAATTTCCACTGTTTTCGATATTTGTTAAAGGTATTTAAGACTTCCTAAAAATGAAATAAAATGCTTTGATTTATCGCTCTGTTTAATTTACCGTAAAAGGTTTCAATAAGTAAGAGTGGTTGTTTTCCATATACTCGAATTGGGGAAACTTCTTCGTCAAAGCCTGCGTGTAAGTGATGGTTCATTGTGAAGATAAAGTTGGTAAAAGAGTGCCCATTAACCTTCATCACTCAGTCTATAGATATCGCACTTTGGGCTCACAATTAATCAGCAAATGTTTTTCCTCGGACACCGATTGAGTAAATCCGTAGAAATACAACAGAGACAAAATAGCTGATGAATTGTGGTTCAATTTTCAATAAAGTCTGTATTAAAACTTGATTTAAAGTCTTTTCACTTTAATTATTTGGTGGATTCATTCTGCAGGTAAAAAACTAATAATATGTTTTCCCCTTCTTGAATCGACCGACAATTTTGACAGACTTTGTTTTCCTACATCTCTGTGGATTTTCTTTTCTCCGTGGAATGTTTGTTCTGTCTTTACATCCCCAACTAGGTTTTCACTTAATCTTTATCTCTAGTCACATTCGTCTACTAAACTACAATGATTTGTCTTGCACACTTTGGACGAGAGAACGGAAAAGAATTCGATTTAAGAACTTTCGTAGAATTATTCATCAAGAAAATCTTTGAAAATGGTTGATAACAAGAGCATATTTTGAAAAAAAAATTACACTGCTTGTTGAAAGAAAATTAACATGAAAGTTTATTTCAGTTTCCTTTTCAGCATGGAAAAAAGTTAATAGAGTAAAAATCTAATAAGGCGAAACACCATGCGAAAGAAACAATTGAATCTTGTTATCGAAGCGTTTATAAAATCGTCTACTAAAACTTTGAATGATTTTTGGACTTTTCAGCTGATCTTTTCAGAAAGAATTTAGTTCGTTGGGAAACGATAAATTCTTTATACAATCGTGAACATTACTAACTGAACACCTCGAGAAAAAAAGGCACAAAAGCAAACGTCTCCAATCAATTTTACGTCTTTTCATAAATACATCGTTTCAAACACATTAGGGCAACCTTAACAAACGGTGTAAAAAACAAATAGGAAAATGAAAAGAACGTAGATACCTTGCTAAGTAATAAAATTCTCACTTCTTAAAGGATCCAGGATGTCAAAGAATCCTTGTTGAACCCATTGAAGAAGGAGTTGACTTGGAAGTAGCATCTGTGACTTGACATAGTGAGAGATTTAATACGTTTCTAATTTTTCCTGTATCGTGCCTCCTTATGTGTAATACCCAGAAAAACCATTTCGGAATGGATGCATAGAGTATGTAGCCTTCAGTTGCCCATTGTGCTGAAGAGATTGAGCAGGATTCATTAGACTGATTACTAATAAGAAGAAAGACGTGGTTGGTATTCATTCATTAATGTTTGTGAGTGCATCAGTGCGTCCAAATGGATCAATCAGATCTGGACAGGGGGCGTGTACTAACATAACAAACCAGGAAAGCGAGCAATACTATAAAGGGAGAAACCCAAGAACATAGTAATTGCAGAGTTAAAGTCTATAGGATAAAAATAAGATTTGTGGCTAGTTAATTAGGACAGACTAGAGATTTCCTTGGGGCTAGTCTTAACATGTGCCTGCTTTACAATACCACAATCCAAAAATGTATATCAGCTTTTGGATCGAAAGGTTTGAGATTGCGCTTTCATCCTTCACTTGTGCTATATTTCATGTCCTCCCATTGTTTTTCGATATTGGGGCCGAATCTGTGCAAACAGAGAGATAAAAGCAAGTAATCTAATTATAAATACAGCAAGAATCATCGCCGCCCTCTAATGTCAATCAAACATCCCTGACGTTCACCAAGAATTCATTAATTTTCTAATTACTTTAATACAATTAGCTTTTCAAAGTCTGGATAAATCTAAATAGTCAAATGATTGGTGCGTCAAACATCTAAGGACGTCTTAAGTAGCAAACTTATTAATATGAAAAAAAACTTTTTAATTAATAATAAGATGAAGAATTGCTTCCACAGAATCCTGTAATAATTTTTTAACGATTGACAGCTTTTATTTCGAATTGATTATTCTTTCTCCTTGGAGAAAAACTTTACACTTTGCAACCTCTTTGACAAATAAAAGAATTTGTTTTTCTGATTTGAAATTTCTTTATGCATCGTACCAAAATTCTCAAAATTTGCACTATCAATAATATAAAGAGTTATCACGTCAAAATAATTTGAATGATTTTTGCGTGAAGTCTAACATCTCAAAAATCTAATCTAATTATATTTAATCTTCAGATTCATTTTCGAAATACCAGATCGCTCAAATAACGATCTGGTCAAACTCAAAACTTCCCTTAAAAAAGTTAATCTTTTGTTTCTGAAAGTTTTTGCTCCAAATTTTTTTTCTAGTATATTAAAATTTCATCTAACGAGTGAGACAAGTTTGTTGAAAAAACTCCAAAGTTCTTGAATCGTCTATCTACCGTTTCTCTGGATTACAAATACAACAATAGTGGATTATTATTACCTGTTTTTGCGGCACTGTTCTCGACGAAAGACTGTAAGAGCGAGACGTTTGTAGGCTTCAAATCGTAAAACAACCTTTTATCAAGTCACCTCGAGGCCATGGATGAAAGAAACAAGAAAAAGTTTCGGAAACGAATGCACAAAAAATGCTAGTTGGTCAGGATAGTCGACTAGCCCTCTCCTGAGGTGCTCTTGTAAACATATACTTGGACAACAGAAGCAAATCTTTTTTTGAGCAATTTTCTGTCAACAGGAATGTTAACAGAACTGTAATTAATATAATATAGGATAAAAAGATCTAGCTTTGAATCACTTTTTTTCCCGTTTAGCCAAAGTGTTTTCAAATCTATTTTCAATGTTGCCCTTATGGCTTTGTCCGTTGAATCATAAATGATAATTAGTCTTCAAAGTGGCAGCCAGATTTTTTGCTCTTGAAACAAAATCTGAATACATTAATGCTAGACCTTTTCTAGGCAGAAGTTTTAGAAAAAAGCTGACTCTTTGTGATGGTTAAATTGTTTGTTTTGAAAGCGAAAAAGAGGCAAACTTTATTTTGAAACACCATCAATATGAAAAGTTTTAACTCTTCGAAACAACCAACGCTATTCTACCTCTAAGCTTTGTATGGAGCCAGTAATTGTCTCTTTTGCCAGGCTTCGTAGTCTAAGAAGATAGACACATATAACAATAGGAGATAAAACAAAGTCGTTTTTAGAGCTTGATTAACCGTGACTTCAATTGACAGTTAAATTGTTTTGACTTGGAGAGAAGAATCAGATTAAATGTCTCTAATTTTCTCAGAGGTTGGTGAAACGTTGGTATAGAAATGGGCATCTACGTATCTGGTCTTTGAAAGTGAAGTTTTCATTTTATGAGTTTTATGTGGAGTATCGAAATTTCTTTTGAGTATTCCTGATAAGATACACTGGTTTTCTTTGAAATTATCGTGCTGTTGTAGAGTTGTGACAAAAATAAGACCTTGGACTAATAAATTAGAAAAAAAGTTTTAATCCTCCTAATTGCCTGGAACGCAGTTGATCATTAAAATCCGATTAATAAAGGCATAGGGTAGATAGTACTTGGAAGAGAACATTTATTTCTATGAAAAGAAAGACTTTGAATCTCACAAAAAATCATGATTCAATTTTTGATAACGGGTTTGGATAGGTGAAGTTGGCCGAGTTGACGAGACGCAACATTGATGGATAATTAGCATCGCAACTCTTAATGGAGCCTTAGGCAATACCCTTAGGCTACGGCCCTTTTCTCACACCTGCACCAGTCGCTTTAATTCGTTTCAGCAACTCATAAATCAATCAATGAGAGGGAAAAGCAGGCTTCTGCTTGTCCAATAAACAAGTTCAAAAACTTTAAATTTTTGTAAAATTGAATTGATAAAAGGAAGAAATATAAGAAGCTATCAAAATTATTCGAACAAAAACATAGTGTAAGTTTTTATTATTTGAGAGAATATGAGTTAGTTGAAATTTAAAATGTTGTACAAATACGGAACGATGGTAGAAAAGGGAAACGTTTTAATTGTTTGAGTAAACTACAAAGAGTTGATGAACAACAAAAAACCACATCAATAACACGTCGGGAAAGAAGCCGAATCTCAGGGAAAAAAGTCTGTCGCATGAAACTTAGAACATTTTTTTGGCAATCAGTTTTGACAGTTTTCATTTTTAAGGTACGTAGACAAAAAGGGCTGTGAATCTTCTCTGCCCATCAGATGAAATTGAATCATTTGTTTGTTCATGGTTAGGGTAAAGTAATTTGATGTGACCAATTAGGAGCCCTGACTTACCTGTCTAAAGCTTAACTAATTGTATTTTGATGTTGAAACAGCCTGTTTCCTCATAAGAACAGCCATGGATAATGACTGTTTGGTAAGACGGAGGGGTACACGCTAGATGGATGTTGTGAGGTGGGCTTTTTGGCTGAACAATGAAGACCATGTAACTTGAAGCGGCGTAGTTGCTTCAATGGTATACACAGAAGGCGGTAATTAACCCTATTAACGAGAAATGAGGTTCTAAGGATATCAAACGATACTTAATAAATGAATTATGATACATGGTAAAGGAAAACTACCACTACGTGATAATTTTCCAACGGGTCTTCTTGTTACCAAGGCATGACATGAGCATTCCCAAAAAAGCTACAAAAACTTTTGCAACTTTAAATCTAAGACAGAAAACTTGCAATCTAGCAGTTTAACTGATAATGTCTTCATACGTTGAAAAATGTAGGAGTTCGGAGAGAAGCAAATCTGAGTTGTAATTAGTAGCAATTTCGACATGTATGAATTTGAGGCAGAGTTCGTTTTTTGTTAGGCCTTTAATTATTACGAATTAAAGGAGTTTTTGCTGTAGAAGTCTACGTTCTGATGAAGGTTGTTATTAAATATAGATTGTCGCAGAGTTTCCGGTTAATCCACGCTGACAAAAGTCATAAAAAGTGTCATGATTAATTGAGTATCATTAAATTGGAATTTTATCTGTGTATGCATGGCACAGTCTCTAACAGTGGAAGATTTATTCTCAATTACTAAACTGCTTAAATTTTATCCCTGATAATTCACACTCAGATAAGTCAAAATTTAAGAACTTGATTTTTGGTCTCCATTCTGCTTTAATAGTTGACTTATTCCGTTAAAACAAAGTTGTTTGAAATAATTATAGATCCAACGCTCACTGCATTATGTGTGAGCATTAATAAAATGGTAACAAATTAGACAGGCCACCCAACTCATTAAATAATTTCAGACAATTCAAGGCGATATGTTGTCTAGCAAAGCAAGCAAGCAAGCCTACAATTACTTTGAGCCCTGCATTATTGTGGAGGTGGAACTAAACAAAACCAGAACTAAACTCTCCTAAGTATTACAAAACTAGAGAATGAAAAGGATCCTCTCCCGGTCTGTTTAAGATTTTAACATACATACCGGAATGAATTGACTTGTCCGTCTAATTACATGCTTGACAAATGACGAAATGGAAAAATTTTGTTTTCAGTCCAATCAATATTAATAATGTGAACATAATTGGCAGGAATGCTTTTGCCATTAAGCTTTGATTGTAGGGTTTTAACATATAAGAAAGTCGTCACAAAAAACAATTGGTGGGTCTGTGTCAAACACATGTCAAATTCAACATTTCATTTTGATAAAATAGTATTAAAATTTATTCCAAAAATTAGTTTGAGTAAAAGTAGTCCTCATGTTGACATTTGATAAATGATAAAATCTGTACCCTGATGGCAATTAGTCTGAAAATTACTTGACGTGCTTTGTTTTGAAATTAAAAAAAAGTTATTGCAGATCTTTTTTCCGAAAAAGACAGAGTCAGCAATTGAAATATTTGAAAAAATATCTTTCATAGAAACGGGTGATGATGACCATGAAGTTTAACATAAAAAAGGCCTATACTGACGAGATCACGATTTTACACAAAAACTAACCTCTTTTGGTGGCATTGGCAAAAACAGGGAATGATTTCTTCAAGTTTTCGAAAATCGTTTGTTTCTTTCTTTTAAGTTTCCTTTTTTGCGAAAACGTACTCGACTTCTGGGGATTAAAAGTTGTTGTCAGGTTTATCTAGCAAAATCAATGATATGGGATACATCGTTCCTTTTTCTGACAGTTTATAATACTTGTAAAAGAAGTTCTTTAAGCAATACATCAGGCAAAACTTAAGTTTTTGAAATTCAAAACAAACTTTGTTATTTGAGAGTAACATTTCATATATTTGTGGGAATGTGTATTACCTATCTGTGATTTCCATAAAAAGATTTTGCATTTTCTTTTTTGTTTCCTTTCATCTTCGCTGGAGGAAAACTAAAACATCTCATTTTCGTTCTCTCATTAATTCTCTAAATGGGAAAGGACAGCAGCAACTTACGCATATCTAAGCACAAAAGGAGAAGTTGTAATTTTTGAAAGTCGCATTCGAAACTGGTAAGAACCCCCTCCCTCTTACCCCTACCCTAACATTAGCAAAGATGGCTACTACGATGAATACCAGTTCTTTGAAAAACTTTCCTGTCTATCCGAGGTAAGGGGGGAACTTCTTTCATCTCATTTTCGGTCTTTTTTTAATTCCTTTAATTTTCATTTCTTTAGATTGTAGTCTTGAACTCAATTAAAGTTGTGCATTTAAGAGAAAGCTTTTAAAGTAAGGAGGAGGCGGTGTTGAGAAGGGTAGATGTTGGAAGGAGGACTAGAGAGGTGAATATAAATACATAACATGGAAGAGTTGCGAATTAGCGAGAGGGGATTAATTACATTCGAACTGAGCTTCGCGTCTGACTGACTGTAAGAAAGCGAATTTAACAAGACGGGAGTGAGAGGGTGAGTGTGGATGGGTAATTTTGAGTGAGAGAAAAATTTAAATGAACGTGAATAGGATGACTACTTCCATCAACTGCAAATATGGACCAATAAAGAAGTTGAATCAAACTTTGTCAGCCAGCATGCCAGCCACCCCTATCCTTTTTACCACTTTCATTTAAACTTAAAATGGTTCAAGAGGCAAGAGAATAAGGGAGGGGAGAGGGGGCTCGAAAACTTCTAAGGGTTGGTAAGTTTCTAATTAAATCGAAAAATATTTCGAATTCTGATGATTCATATTGTCCAGGGAGTTGTTTGGCTGATGAACAAATGGAATAAATAAGAAAAAAATATTCCTATTCCTATCTTAAAAACCTCCCATAGTCGGTACAATGGAGTTTAAAGAGTCATTTTTTTGAGAAAGCAAGCCGATAATCAATTACTCACAGATCAATGATTCAGCCGTCCGTCACCAAAAAACCTTGTGGCTTAATTATACAACATATAAGTCATGAAAAAAGAGAAGGGATACAGGAGCTCATCGGTTGTTTTCGTGTTCCTAGTTTCTCATTAAGATTTCATTCTCTTCTCTTTTCTCATTGGCCAAGTGGCAGTTTTTAATGAATCCAAAGAAGACATTTAGCCAAACCCACATGACTGACTGTGAGTGTGTCTGACTAACGAAGGAAGAGACCTGGTCGTAATGAGTGAACATTATCTTGTCGATCGTGTGCTCTTCCGCCAGTTTCTTTCAGCCTCGCCTTCTAACAATTAATTAGCGCCGTGCCAGTTCTTCTTGGTCTGACTCTCTCATCGTGCCGGTCGGTCGTTTGTTTCGTTTGCATGAAGCAGCTCCCTCACTCATTAACAAAGAAACACCAACAACAAATGAACGAACGAACAAACTTCTCACTCGTTTTGTCTTTCTTTAGAAACTCATTTGCATAGCTTAAAACACAAGATCCTTGCTTGGGAGGAGCTATTTCGCTGCTTACAGTCCAATAAGGCGAGATAAGAATTTTAATAGATATTACTGAAAAAGTGAACTTGAGTCTCTCTAAAATTAAACATAAAGGTCGCCTAGATTATTTCATAATTAAGTGTTATGAAAAAAATTCCTGACTTTGAATATAAAAGTTTGAAAAAAGTTAAGAGTAAGTATTCTTGATCAAATTCTTTATCTTTTGTATTCTTAATAAGATTTTGGTTGACTGATTGCTGTTTCCTTTTCTTATGCTCTGTCATCTAAGTAAATCACTCATCGGAGTAAGTTCCTTACCCATTGACAAAATAAATAAGTACTGTGATTTACTTTACTTAAATACCTAAAATATTTTATTAATGAATGTATTTGACTAGTGGTCAACTTTTTTTAGTCCTGGGTTCGAATCCAGTTTAAAGACACCCCCCACATCTTACTGATAACCACAATGGGTTCCTTTCTGTTTCATCTTGTCATTCTTCCATGAGTAAAATGGAAAAACAAATTGAGTAATCTCTTTAATTGTTTTTAAAATTACAGCTCTTGTAAATCGAAAACATGATAATTATTGTAATCTGATATTTGAATGAGCTTGATAAAAAGCAAAGCAATTAATTAGGACAGTCAAAGCCTTCGAGAGTTTGACTTGAATCACATAAAGTTTTCTTTGCAAATTTACAATCTTGTTGTTTGTGTTGAATATTTAATCTACAACAGACAAATTTGTCTTCTCTTTTCTTTGTTCAGAAAATGATTTCCCCATGTCGTTTTCTTGTTTCTTCAAACATTGTCTGGCACCTTCATCAAGAATTTAATGCGCTGAGAGTCGTCTCTTGATTTAAATGAGAGACTTTTAAATGAATGGAGGAAAGTAATTGCGAGGCTCAAGCTTAGATATAAAATACAGAATGAAAGACAAGGGCAGCCAACAGGGGGAATAAAAAATAGAAAAAATTAGGTTTCGTGATAAAGATGTAAAAAATACTTTTATTTAGGTGTGCTTTTTTGGAATTGCGAGACGACATTTGTTGTGCTTGTCTGGATATGCTTCATCGTTCTTCTTCACAAAAGATAACTTTGTGAAATGAATGTAAAAAAATTAAAAAAGGTAACTCTGACTTCATCAAAGGGCTGTGTTTGGAAATAATTGAGTTGCTCAAGAAACCTAGATCGATATTATAAAGTAAATATGTTTTACTTTTATGTATTTTATGCTGATTTATTTGTTTGCTATTTTTATAAGGATCCTTGATGGAATCATGAACCTTTACTTATTAATGGAATGTCTAAAACCCTTTC
>Ga0194133_10009091_pt1 | contig 11457 bp, 9 predicted proteins | sample TA2KigOf40mmetaG_FD_155448 | JGI IMG/M metagenome (GOLD analysis project Ga0194133, IMG submission 155448) | Freshwater microbial communities from Lake Tanganyika, Tanzania - TA2015055 Kigoma Offshore 40m | ecosystem: Environmental > Aquatic > Freshwater > Lake | place: Tanzania: Lake Tanganyika...
TAATTAAAAAAAAACTTTCCCTCGTGGCAGTTTCACGCGTTCAAATTTTTAGACCTATCCCGGCTGCGTTGCCCAAGAAATGACAAAAATTTCTTCAATGTATGACCAGATAGAAAAGTTGGTGACGGAACTGATTGAGAAGATGTCGGGGCAGAAAAAGGTCACCTACCAAGTGAGATCTTTAACACAGATATCTTTGACTCTTGTTTGCTCAACTTTGACTTCGTACAGTATCAACGCGAGGAATTTCCGCTCCTCTCCTCTCCCGTCAAGGACCACATTCACGTGTACACCAAGACACCTTCCAAGGAAAAGAGCAAATACCTTGTGCCGTTCCACATAGACAATGGAATTTTTCTCATTTTAACGCCCTTTTTGAACCCGAGCTTACACGTAAAGCTCAGCGATGGACAGGTAACTGGTCCTTTTTCTCATTTTTAAAGCAACTCTGTTATCGCAATTTGAAGGTCATCTCTACTTCCGGACTGTCGTCTGACACCGTGCTGGTTCTTATCGGACGGGGACTGACGGATTGGCTTTTTCGACCCGAAAGTAATCCATTTTATCCTGTGGCTCACGCAGTTCCGGCCTTGACGACCGTGGACAATCGTGTGGTTCTTGCTCGCATGAAAGTTGCTCCCGATGACGCACTAAAAGACGGCATTAAGTTTTCAAACATTTTCTTCCAAGAAAATATAAAGACAGATCAGTCAGACAAACAGTAAGAAACGGGAATATCTTTGTAAAATAAAATAAAAATTTCGTGACTTTTCAGAACCCTTTGCGTGGGAGGTCAACCTGACAATACAACTCTAGACCTTACAGATGGGGCCCAGACATTGCTGAAAGCAAATAAAGAGTTATGCGAGAACAATACAGCTTATTGTTGGATGGCATGTCTGTGAGAAATTTATTTCACTTCCTTAAACGTCTTACACGATGAAAAAGATAATGCTTGATTTTTCAAGGGCCCTGCCCACAGGCTGTAATGAAGAAGACTCAGAATGCTACAATATAAACGATGTACCTTGTAGCGGTGATTCCCACGATGCCACTTGCTCTTGGCATTGCAAAAATCCACAACCTACAGATGAATTTTGCCAAGGAGGTATGGACATGTTGATGGACGGTTTCAATACCTCTGGAGATAAAAATGGGTATTTAAAAATAATTATGTTATTTTCACAGACTTTTAAATTTTTTCTTTCACTTTATTATTTCAGGACCAAAATTTGTGTTATTCTCTTCTTTAAAAGCTGGAGATTGAATAGCCCTGGAAAGTTTGCAGCAGGGTGCATTGGAGTATTTTTTCTAGGATTAATGATCGAAGTAATAATTGCTGTCCGGAGAAAAGTTGTCTCTAAGAAGCGTATGTTCATCAACTTGCCTATTTATGCAAGAAAATTGATTGTGATTTCTTTATTTGGAATTAATTTGGTAGGACCAAAAATTTGTATTTAAAAATACTGGAGAAATGTAAAATGTATTTTTCAGACTCTTGGCTATTTAGCTATGTTAGTCGCAATGACTTATTCTGTGGAACTTTTTATTTGTGTCATCGCTGGCCTTGTGGTTGGTCATGGCCTCTTCAACAGTCATGTTAGTTTCAATTTATTCTTTTAACACATCCGATTTTTCAACTCAGAGCATTGGATTGATTTTTTGCGATCGTGTCAATGAATAATTTATTGCTATTTGATTGAAAAGAATTTGCTTGGAAACCTTTTTTTCCTTTAGATGCCCGTCGGTGAGACAATAGATCCTTGTTGCGCATCTCAAAATCGAAATGGATCATTTGGAGAAAGGAATCCTATAACAAGGCAAGTAGCACTCAAAAATTTAATATCCAGAAATTCACCAAAAATGTAGTAACTTTCAAATTGATTAGGATGCCTTGTGATCACGATGATGATTACCAAGAGATGGCAAGAAACGGTGAGGCCAGGCACAATATTGCGGGTGCTGAGGGAGATGGCATTTCAAACTGCCACTGTGAGGATGCCACTTCAAATACTAATATTAGACTTTAGATTAGCCAAAGTCATCGGGATCGAAAAGACTTAATATTTTGATGCACAAAATGAACAAGTGCTCAAAAATTACTGACTTGGGAAACGAAACACTTTTTTCGAAAAAAATAATTACATCTTTCCTGGAGGTGAGTCTCAACTGACAAGTTAAGTGCTTATTCTACTATTGAAATAATAAACTGTGATAATTTGAGCCTGACATCAAACAAGTGTAAAAGTTTTGTCATAATGGCATTATGTTTGAAAAACACAGATCAATGCGAAAATAGCATGATCTCAGTATTTTTAATTAGACATGATTTAGAAGCAAGAAAATAAAGACATATGTAACGTTGACCAATCCAATATTTCTATGATTTTATTCTGTTTTATCTCGTGCATCTACTCAGATCGTTAGGCAGGGGGGAATTTAAATAAATCAAAGCTGTTAAAATCTCTCCTTGCCTGAATCTATAAAAAACATTATTTCAAAAATAAAGTTTTTGTATTCCTTTACAACGATAACAATTCAGCATACAGAATACTTGTCTTGGTCCTAATAAATAAGTTGTAAATTAGTTTTGATTTCAGTTTCAAATAAAAGGTTCATGGACTTTTTTAAAGTAGGAAACAGAAAATTATCCTACAATTACTTGGAGATTTTAGCTTCAGCGAACTTTTTACTCAACATGCTCATTGCATCCTTGTGTGAACTTCCAGGAGTTCTATAGTTTTTATAATTCTCTTTCACAAATGTTGCGAAAGCATTTGGTGCCTTTGGAGTTTTGAGTGTGTCCGTGCTGGACTGATATTGGCCATTAAGCTTTGAGGCAACCTGAAAATGAAATCTTGCTGACAACAATCTTAATGGAGCCGAAGTTGAAAAGATCAGATTACCATTAATTGGAATTTTCCTTTGCATTTTCCGCAGCACATTTTACTTGTGTCAATTGACTTTGAGTGTCTCCCAATTTTATAGTCACACTTCATGCATTGGTAAATGTACTTGGATCGTATTTCATATGTGTGACATCTCGCAATGAGTGGTAGTTCTGGGAATCGTGTCATTGCTTTTCGAGCCCATCCCCGCCAAACTGGACCATGACGATCATCGTTCTCTTCGGATATAATCCAAACTGCGGCGTGACAAAGTTCGTGAATCATAGTGTCCCGAAGTCTATCACAGCTGTCTAAAATTTTGGTGGAGAGCTCTACTTTGCACCAACGCTCTTGATTCATAAGGCGGCGCTTACAGTGGCACCTGCCAGCCGTATGGGTTAATCGAGTAGACCTGAATGTCAAAATAGGATAGTTCAATATAAATATCCAATTTACTTAGAAGACAAATATAATCACCAAAATATCTCCATGTCTTCTGGAAAAATCTTCCCGAATACTTCTCGATTGAATAACGCAAACAAGTGTAGCGCAAGTTCCTGCAAGCAAGAAAAACCAATCAAGAATTTTGGTTTAAAGGTTTTGTGAATCAAAAACTTTTAACAAGTTTTCTAAAATTAAAACGAGTTTTTGAAGGGTTTGAGTTGACTGCATCGATTTAATTATATCATCTATCATATAGTTAACGATATGAACTTATTTATAAGAGTAATATTCGTAGACAAGGAAGCAAAATCAATGGTAAGACCCAATTAAATAAAATCAAGTATCCCCTTTTGAACTTCAATAGTCAAATTACAAGTCTTTACCTGTTTGTGCTTGTTGAAATTTGATATATATTTTAGAGCCATGGGATGGAGACTAAAAGGCAGAAAAAAAATTAGAAGGAAAACTTTTTATAAAACTTTGGGGTCGTCTTACTTTTTACAATCAGTTGTTTCGGAGAGGGATTGTAAAAATGTACGTTGTCTCATAGCTGTAACACTTTTTACAACAGATGAAGGCACTGTTCTTTCAACAGTCTCAACGACACTCTTAGATCTTGTGTCTAAATTTTCCCTGTTTTTGTTGTGTGATTTTTTTGGAGGTGAGTTGCTGGATTTTTCCAAACTACTGTCTTCTTTTTCAGAATCAGTAACAGGAGGGCGAAGTCTTAAATTATCAACTTCTTCTGATTCAGAGCCCGTCGAAATATCAGCTTTAATGAAAACACTATCCGAAACTAGCCAGGAATCATCATTCGGGACAGAATCATCGTTGCTAATCCTACTTGATTCTTCACTCTCGCCTATAGGTTTAAAATAAAATTAAACGTAGGTAGTTGGTTTAATTGTGGAATAAATGTCTAGATAATTACTTTCTTCATCTGAAACCGAAAAGTCAGACTCTTCAGTTATACTCTCAGAAGAGTCGACCTCATCATCTGGCACAACGAAAGAATCATCCTGCAGGTTTTCAAGCATTAATTTTCAGCATCTTGTCCAACAATTTTTCCACCAAATATGAATAAAATTTTCAGCACTTCTTATAACCTTACGCCAGGTAAGCATCATATTCTAGTTGATGAAAAAATAAATAAAAAAGTAAACCTGCAAACTGTCTTCACTTTCGTTTTCTAAAACCTCTTGCAATCCAAGCGATCGATATCTCTTTTTAAGGGCGTTTAAACTTATCTCCAGATCACTTAGAGAGTCATTAGCTCCTGAGAAAAGTTTGTAACGTAAAAAATGTTGCAAAAATGCTCAATATTGAGCTTTTATCCGTAATTTAGAGAAACATGATTTTACACTAACCAGTTGCTTCACTCAGGTCGTTTTTATCTTCATTGCTTTCATCCGAATCTTGAATCATTTTAATGCGAGACCTGCCCGGAAGTTTTTGGAGTTTTTTTGAGCTTTTGGTTTGATTGGTTCTCTTTTTTGGAAATTTACATCTGTCTAAAGAAATATTATAATAGGACGAAAATTAGAACTTAGACAACAAACTATTTGTTACTTGTTTCTTCCCTGGTCTCATCTGAATCTGAGTCTGACACAAGGTACACAACATTTTTTCCCAAAATTGATTTTCTCCGGCCATCTTTTGTCAAACTAATATTTGATTCATTTACCTTACCTTTCAGATAAGAGGGGCACCTTTATCAGATAATGGTTCAAAGGTCTAAATTATGGGAATAATCTTTTGGTTTTAATTTTCTCAAACCTCAAGCTTATATCAATCTCTGAAAGTTCTGGCAAACAGCTTTCTGTTGGACTAGCAGTTGATGAGACTCTCGAAAAGTGCAAAATCTTCCTGGCTGTAAGAAGGATTTGTGAAAATGAAACATTTTGTAAGTATGTTGCTAAGTTTAAAAAGTTACCTTCAATTTGACCATTCGGAGAGCACGGTGACAAACCTATGCTCGATGCACTAGTTTCAGACCTTTGAAATGACGCTTTAAGACCTTTAGGAAGTGTTTTTGAGGGAATTTCAACACTATAATTCCTATAAAATAAGGATTTGGGCGATAATGTGGAGATTTGGAAAAGATGTATTCGATTTGAACATACCCAGGTTTTTCATCCTCTGAACTACTTTCATCCACCAGAACAGTGTGGTTACTCAATCCAGAATGTCCACGCCCAAAACCAAAAAGTTTCATAGGGTCAACTTTTCTATAATATTTTGGCAAAATTAATTGAAGATAATTATATTAATTTTCATTGTAATAAATGCTACATTATAAAAGATACATACCTTGAGAGAGTTTTATCTAGATGTAATTCTAGATCATTTTGAGAGAAATCAGACATTTTTAACACTCTTTAGGCTTATCATGAACTTTTTGTTTAACAGAATTAATTGTTGTTTTCCTGAAGATCTGAAGAAAACTAGAGACTGATTTCAAATTTTCGTAATCAAATCTAACAACCCACAGGATAAAATGGGAAAATATAGCCCTAATATTTTGTCTCGCGCTCTGCCATCACCCCTTATTTTATACAAGTCTTTTTTGCACAAATCTTTCAAAAGGTGGGAAAAACCTGATGCTCTGAAAAATAAAATTAAAGATAAAAAATAAAAACATAATTAGATGGATCCCATATTTTTTCAAATGTCTTGTTTGATTTTGCATAGCTGTCTGACAAAGTGCAGTAAACCCATAGAGCGGATCAGATTCATACAGGGAGAAAGAGTCATAAAAATCAATTTTGGGCTAATGTATAGGTTTACCAACAACTGATCCACCTAGGCCTCACGGATTCAGCTGTTACTAAACCCAAATTTACTACAGTGCAAATTTTTCCGGCAGCTTGGGCAGGGAGGCGCAGTCTATATGTACATAATGTCTGTGAGTAAACCCTGATTTTCACTGCAAGTAAGAAAGCTAAAGAGCTGAAATATTGAATATTGATAGATTGATGCATAGTCTATCTTTTTAATTTCATAATGTTTGTTGAGAAATAGATATTGTGTGTGTATGAAGTGGCTGAGAGGTTTCAGGCACCTGACTGAGAACTAAGATCTAAGGTTGTGGATTTAATCCCGCTGAACTGCATGCCATATTAATTTTAAACGCTGGGTTGCAAAAAAATGAACAAGCCACCCTCAGTCAGGGTAATAGTAATCTGCTCAAAGACAGTAGACTACTTATAAAGGTGTTAATTGTGCATTAGCATTGGATGGGTATTTACTGCACTAGATTATTATCCAATATAGACACATTGTTTATGTCCCTCCCTGGACCTACTCAATGGACCCCAAAATGAGAATGAAATAAATACAGTGGTTAAATTTTATTACCTAATGAGAAAATTTGTTAAATCTAGAAATCTAATTCGACTATGTTGAATATTTTTTATCATGCGCTTTGTGAGCAAGATAATCTTCACAGTCATTCTCCATTATCTGGGACCAGGGTCGTACCCGTGGATTCCGTCGTGTTTAAATCTGGACCTTCCAGACTCCCGATGTTTCCTCTAGCTTTAACATCATCATCATCAATTGGCCCTTGATTGTCGCAAAAAAGTCTTGAGGCTGTTCTTGTAATGTTCCTTGGTACAATGATTGATGTGCAAATTTCTTTGGGAATTTCAATACACTTTTCTATTGGCACCAAAGAAGGGACAAGAACGGAAACATCTTTGCACTCCCGTTTAGGTGTCAGTGTGCAGGTTTCAACTGGAACCTTGGAAGAGGTCTAACAAAAAAAAAGAAAGCTTACTAGGGGGGTTGCCAGGGGTCAGGCTCTGGTTCACACAGTGGGTCTAAATTGCAGAATGCTGCAAATACTACAAAATTTTTGGGGATATACCTTTTTTGTTTCATTTCTGCACAGTTCGGGCAAAACACGGACAGGACAATCCTCCGGACCACAAATGGTTTTAGCAATTTTTCGGCACTAAAAGAGCAATGTTTAAGAAATATACAATCACCAATACAACAACAATAAAATTGCAGTACCTTAGACTCTGGTATTTCTTTTGTAACATTTTGAGTGACAATCTTACAAGTTGTCTGAGGAACTTGGGGGCATTTTCCAGTTCTCTCGCACAGTTCAAGACTTTTGACCTTACAATCAGCATAATCATCAGCCACAACCCTGGTGGTTTTGTAAGACTCACACACTAATAATAAATTTTTCCAATATTAATGAATTAACTTATTGGAATTGACTGTTAGTTTTATACTTGCCTGTTTCAAACACATGCAGGCAAGTTTCATTGACAGAAGTATATTCACTGAAACCTAATTGCCTTTTTCTATTGTCACAAACTCTTCTGGTTTCAGAATAACAGATTTCAACAGGAACAACACTGCTTTCCTCTTCAAAAGAAATGTGGCAATTTTTGGAATAAGTTTCATCACAAACCTCTGTCTATAAAATTAAAAAAATCCTTTTTTTGAAATGTTTAGCCAATATATGCTTGTGCAGAAATTACTGAGTAGGTTTCAAAAAAAGTCTCCTGAGATGAAAAACATTTTTTGTCATTGATTTTTTGACATTGGATGACCTCATCATCCACCACATCAAAGCTGGTGTCCTCCTTCCAAGTACAATTATTATGTTTTGCCAAATTAATTTTTCCAAAGGGGAACTAAAGAATGGAGATCTATTAAAGAAAGGATATACTAAATAGAGTGATTAGATATAGCTTTACAAATTTATTTGGTAATAAAGGAAGCCAGGATGAAGGAACTGAGTCATTGGCAGATGAGAGTGCACCTAGGGCTATAGAGATAGACAAATCTTAATAAACTGGTTATCTTGAGTAGTTAATAGTTTCTTACTATCCACATCATTCTGTCCGCTTTCTCTTGCATTGGCAAATAAACCCTCATTTTCTGCAGAGGTTTCAGATGGTTGATCATCAATTTTTTGTTGTAGATGGACCTCTACAGGATGGTTTTTCTCAACCACAACTGGTTTGACAACATCTTCATCCTGTGACTTAACAACCCTCTTGAAATTTACAATGAAATATGCTAACTTTAAGCTGTTCAAATTTTTTCTTACATGATCAATTTGGGCATTCAGTTTTGAAATCTTCTCAATAATGTCATTCTTTTTCTGCCGATCATTTTCTACAACACATAATTTTATATAAAAAAAAATTTCATGTTAAAGAAAGAATGTCATCCTTACGAATTTGATGTGTTGAATATTCTTGTTTGTCCTTGCCTCTCCTGTTCAAAAATAAGAAATTAGAATGCTAATAAATTTTCTCACATTTGCAAAAAAGATTACCTTGATCGAGAATCCACCAAATCATCTCCAGATGCTTGAATCACAATTAAAGTGAGAGCAAAAATCAGTACCTGAAACATCAAAACTCTGCATTTTAAGAGCAATTTTTTATTGTTTCATGAGAATCCTTTACCTTTTTATTGAGCATCCTTATTATTTGCATCAATAAAATCCTCTCTTTGACTTGACTGTTTTTTAACTGACATCTTTGAGCTTCATCCTGGACCTTTTTATAGTGGTCAAAAAAAAATAAGAAAACCAGATTTTTAGGGATTTCTCCTTTTGCAAATATTGTGATATTCAAAAGCAAGCTTTCATCTTGTTATCTTGATTATTTCATGCCAATCATTTATATAGTAAAATTTTCCTCTTTTGTTTTTTCTAAGTCCATTTAGTATCTTGTCAAAGACTTAATTGAACTTTTTAATCAATTGATTTCGATGCTCTTTTAGGTTACGTCTTAATTTATCTTTCACACGAATTTTTATCTTTTCAAACATGGCTTTAAAATTTCTTCCAATTCTTACCAGCATCGAATACAAATTAATCCATTGGCAACAAATCCAATTAGTTTCAATGCCAACGCTCAGGTGAGAGAAATTCATAATATTATTTGTGGGCTTCATAATTCTTCTTTACATATCTCTCAAAAATTTCACTTTCCAGTATTCATATTATCAAGATGAAAAATTCTATGCTTAAAATAATAGTAATAATCTGATGCAATATTGACTCAACCAATAATCACTACCTTTTTTGGTGTCACAGCAAATTACCATAACCCTGACTAAGAGTGCCTTATTGATTTTTTTTGCAATCTTGGATGAAAAATTGCAGGCATGGCTGGAAATTGAACCCACAATTTCAGATCTTAATTCCCAATCGTGTGTCTTTGACCACTCCGCCACGTAGGCTTTTATCTTTTTATCTCTAAGGACTAATTAAACAGAACTTTGCCCGTCAGAAAGTTTTAAAAATATTGATGGATCCTACAAGCTTAAGCATTAATCAATTGATAATGTGTTTGATTTTTCAATTCAAACACGTTGAATAAAAAAATTGTATTGAAAACTTTTTCTAACAAAGAGTATAACGCGGGCAAAAATTTGGATCTGATCTTTGTTGAGGAAAAAATATCCCTTTATTTTCAACACTTTCTCTGATTTCCAACAAAGTACTATTCACTGTGAAAAAAATCCCAGTTTCTTACCAACAATTACCAACAAATCTTCAAGGGTACTCCTTGCTGCCTCAGTTGAATATGAATCTATATAAATGCATCAGGAAAAGTGAAATATAATAATTATATCTATGCATTCCTCCCCTGACCTAAACATCATTTACCCTATTCCCCACATTTCCACCCAAAATATCAATTCACACCTAGGTCTAAACCCCCTATTAGTCCCAACACCCCCACTGCACTCTTCACATAATCTAATGAACGCCCCCACACTACTTTTGAGTGTTTTTCCTTTTCTCTTATGTATATTACATCCTATCCTTTCTACCCTATCTCTTTTATTGTTAACTTCCTATGTATTTCATAAAATTTCCAAAATGTAACAGTAGTGTAAAAACTTCACCCGCGACACCCCACCCCGCTTCGCAAGCCAGGGTGGCACGGGCGTGTCATGTTGTTATAAATAAAATATTTAAAAAAAACTCCCCCTCACTACTTTAGACTCTCTTAAATCAACTTACACAATTCTTCTCCCATATGACCCTGTACTCAGCTACACTTTCCTACACTACCCTGAACTCTATCTCATCCCCACTCCCCAACTTTTTCCCCTCATACCCCACACTACCATTCTTCACTTTCAATTACCCCAAAACTCTCTTACACTCCCCCAGACTCTACCATTCTCCTCAATTTATCCTCCCAGTTTTGCCCATTTTTAATGTGTTTTTTAAAAGTAATAAAAATGCTAGATAATGTAAAATTGGTTATGGATGGATTTTTGAATGCAACCAAAAGTCCTAATTGAGTTAGAACCTTTCCATTCATTATTTGCATCACCAAAAGACGTAGGATTTTAAAACCTTTGAGAATTTTTTTTCCAGTGCTTGGCCTTAGAGAAAACTATATTATTTGATCAGAAGAACGAACCAATTTGCAAACTACCTTTGGTCAGAAAATCTTTCGTGACTTGAATGTCACCAATTAAAATCTTTGGCCTTTTCCTTTTATGGAGCTTGAACACCTCATAAAAAAATTTCTGATCAAAATTCCTTTTTGGGAAAATTTTTCCTTGTTCTACATCATATTTTATGTTTAACAAGATTTAAATTTATTTTCCATTAGTTTAATTAGGTGACTGAATTTCTATTTTGTTTTATGAAACCAGTGCAAAAAAATAGAAGGTGGATGTGAAGGAGTAAGAATTCTTAAGTGAAAGTAGTTCATCTGTCACTTTGATCAAGTTATTAGAACATCAACTGAGTTAATTTGGCACATGAAAATAATGTTTCAAGGGATAAAAGCTAAGTTTTTTGATTATTTTAAAATTAAAAAAAGGGGGTAATAATGTACGTCATAGTTCATAGCTGCCCAAAGAATTTTATTTAAACAAAAATTTAATGAATCATCTAATTCTATAAAGGTGGATGTGAAGGAGTAAGAATTCTTAAGTGAAAGTAGTTCATCTGTCACTTTGATCAAGTTATTAGAACATCAACTGAGTTAATTTGGCCATGAAAATAATGTTTCAAGGGATAAAAGCTAAGTTTTTTGATTATTTTAAAATTAAAAAAAGGGGGTAATAATGTACGTCATAGTTCATAGCTGCCCAAAGAATTTTATTTAAACAAAAATTTAAT
>Ga0194133_10009092_pt1 | contig 11457 bp, 9 predicted proteins | sample TA2KigOf40mmetaG_FD_155448 | JGI IMG/M metagenome (GOLD analysis project Ga0194133, IMG submission 155448) | Freshwater microbial communities from Lake Tanganyika, Tanzania - TA2015055 Kigoma Offshore 40m | ecosystem: Environmental > Aquatic > Freshwater > Lake | place: Tanzania: Lake Tanganyika...
TTAAAATACACCAAACTTAAATCTAAGTACCGAAGTCTGCGTGTGCTATCTACATTTATAATGTTTCCACTCAATAATTCCCAATATCGTATAAGCTGTTTTTGGAGTCAAAGCATCTCTTCACTGTTTAAGGAATTTTGAATGGATTCAGATCAAACTTAAATGATTCAGTGACTCTTATAAAGATGATTTCCTTGAGTAATTCATCTCTCTATAGTCAATACTGCACCAAATTATTATCATCAGCACATTCTTGTTTGGTTTTACTTTACAAGTTACAATGTAGACTAAATTTCCTTCTGGCCTTTGATATGTAACTTACAATCATCTGGATTGTTAACATTATCTGTATTGCACAGGAAGTCATCAGCACAAAGGTAAATGGTTCCTGATTATACCCTGTAGATGTTAGGTAAATGGTTCCTGATTACCCTGTAGATGTTTTCAGGTTCAAGTTACTTTTAAAGGATCATCTTTTCATCTGTCCCCTAATGCATTCCTGAACCTTTTAGTAAGTTATATGCATTTCAGGGAATGAACTTTATGCATCTACATCAGCTTGGCTTTTTCAAACTGCCTCTCTTAACTCGTAGAAATTAAAAAAAGTTAAATCTACCTTTGTTCATATCCTCTCTCTTGGATGTTTCTATCCAACATCTAAATGATAATTTTCAAAGTTATAAGATTATAAGTTCACCAAATATCAGTTCCATATAATTACTTGTCCATTCGTTAAACGGGATCTCCCTGGATCTGTAGCACCTGAGTGGCTGAAAAAAAGTTTTGACAATCAAGATAAACATGACTTTAAAAGCAAAATATCAGTTGATTTACCCAAAAATGAAAAAGATGGCTATGGTGAATCTCAATTGCATTTTCATTGTTGTTTGAGCAACGCTTTAAAAAGGAGCATTGATTAAATATCTCTTGAAGTCAAAAGATGTTGTCCTGAATTAATTTATTTGACTGATGAGAGACAAAATCTAATTCACATAAATGATGTAATCGTAGATGGAAATTATCAAGGTCTTTTTACTAAAGGTAATGAGAGTTCAGTAGGAACAGATTTTCACTGTACTTACATTACAGTGTTACTTAATTATGATTTTTTTTTAATTTATGCTGCCAGTCAATAAACCTGTGAATAGATCATCAGCCCACCAAAGTAGATGTCTTGGAAGCAGAAGAAAACAGCCAGTTTCTCCCCCAAAAAAGTTTTTTCAAAGCACCTTATCCTATACAACAACTCAATAGCTCAAAAATGAAAGTACATTTGGCCAAAATTTTAATTTCACTCAATAATCTTTTAATTTTAAAATAAAAATTGTGCCTTACAAATCCTATTAATCCATGTGAAAAAGTCAGATTTCATCAAAAATATTCAGAAGAGGATCAAAGCAAAAAATCCAATAATATATCATTTTGGTTAAAAATATTTTTCAGTTTGATTTATCCAAACAGCAAAGAATGATGGATATTTTTTCCATTGGTTTCATAATTGGATTCCTAATCTCACTGGGACTTGTGACTTTATGTTGCCATTGCATCCGAGGCTACATTGCATCTTAACCACCCGGAAGTCTGCCATTATTTACAACAGTAGCCAAAGAAGTGAATTTCTTTGCGCAAATCCAAGGATCACTCCACTGTTTGGTAGCTATAAGCAGTTGCTTTGACTTTGTGGTAAACTTCACCCGTTTCAATCTTCACCCAACCATCATAGTTTGTATCATTTATGAAGTAGCAGCCACTTGCACTTGTACTAATTTATCCATTTTTTGCCTTGTAAGAGTCTTGGGAGTAACAAATTCTTCCCTGCTGGAAGAGAATGTCAGTGAAAAGATGCTCTTTTATGCAGTGGTCATACTTGACACTGCCAGCACTTCTTTGGTTTTGGGATCAATTTTTATTGCTGGAGAGCTACCAAAAGGTAGTATTTATAGCCTTGCCACACACCAAGTCATTCCAGGAGGTGAGTTATTTATGCAGACTATCTCTGATAGCACATACATAAGTCTCATATGGAGCTGCTAAGGCAAGAAAGAGACATCCGTTATAAATTCTAACTATCCCATGTCTGTGTCGAACCATCCTCCTCTTATAAAAATAAAAGACTGATGTAAAAAATGCTCATAGTACATTATTGGGTTAGTAAAACACTTTTATCTTTCACTTATTTATAATATCAAAAGTAATCTTAAGGCTAAGGTCTAATTATCTGCCCTAAGTAACTTGCGTCTAAGCACATAGAGAAATAACTATGTAGTATTGTAAAGGCACGCAATGCTTTTTATGGACATGATGTGAGACAGGAGTGCGCTGATCAGGAATCAAACATGGATAGAAGGGTTGCGTGATCAATAATCTTATAAACTCTAAGTACCAGAATTTGTGTTGGCTATCTACATTAATCTCAGCTAAAATCCATGTGATTGTGGGCCTTCTGAAAGAAGCATCCTTTGTTTAATCCTTTACAAGATTTACACATTTTTTGTTTCTTTAGGTCCAGTACGAAAAATTGTGCATCCATGTACCTACGCTCTAGTTGCGATGTCCTACCTTGCAATGGAGGCTTTTTTGAGCATGAGGAGCAAATCTGGAAATGAGGCATCCTATGAAATCAACAAGTCCAGAAAGATTTCAGTTTTTATTGTAACAGCTTTTTTATTTCACATGAGTCTGGATTTAACTGTAGGAAAGTTTGTGTCTGGCCCTAAAGCTGTTCAGTTGAAAATCTTTTTGAGTAATCTAATTTTCTTTATCACCTTACCAGGATTGGTTATCTACAATAATCCCAAATTGTTAGAACATTCCCTAAAAGTAGTGAACCCTTTGTTTGAAATCAGGATTTTAAAATGGATTCCTAGATTTTGTTTTGAAAATAAAGTTATGCCACAGTCAATAATAGACAGGTCAGTTGTTTCTATTGCTAATGTAGCAATGAACAAAAGTGAAGCAACTAGGATTTCAACAGACTGAACTATTTTTCTTATGCACTCAACCCTAATTCTAAAGAAACTTTCACCTGTAGGGTTTTATAAGTTTCATATTTTATTGTAATATTCTACCAGTTTATTGATGTGCCAGGAAGTGAATAAAAGAGGATATACCAATTAAAACCTTGTGAAAATATAATGAGTCAAAGAGGACTCTAAATGGTAGTCATGGGACAACTTGAGTGACTCACAAGTTAATGAATGTAGTGTCTTGGTCGCAATGATCAATTTTGTAGATTGGTAAAAGTGTGACAAGGAAAAAGGGAACAAAAATAAGATCTAGATGAAATATAATGTCAACTGAAGTTAGCATTTTCTAGCCAATATTTTTGATACCTCAAAAGTATTAATTATAGGTGATTAAGCAATAAGAAAATGCTTTTAAGATGCATTTGATGAATTGATCCTTTTAGATAAAACAGTAATTTTGACAATGCCAAGTAAATTCATATTTTAACCTGGAAAATAATGAATGGGTCAAAAATAATTTAGAAATGGAGATGAAGACCTGGAGAATCAAAACCATAAAAGTGTTGGACGCAGCTGCTAATTTCAACAGTTTTTTAAGCACACCTGCTTGCAAATTTTTTCACTAAAAAGCACACTGTGGTGCCTGGCATGGAATTTTTGTATTAATGCTGGGTCAAATGTTGACCGGAGGTAACAGGGTTTGAACCCACGACCCTCAGATCCTCAGCCAGATGCCAGAAGCCCTAAAAAAATTCGGGGAAATGTCAGCCCTTCAGATAAAAAAAAGGTCATATTACTGGATTTCAAATACCTCTTATAACCAAAAGCATTATATAAGTCTTCATTTGATTTAAAAAATAGAAAAAGTTTATTTTTGCTAGAAAAAATATTAAAACATTGTTCCTTAGCATTTGAAATTTTATTTTATTCCTTTAACTCATTCCTATGGCCCTGTAACTCTTTCTTTTTCAAGTTAAATTTGGGCAAAAAGATGGCTTCATAAACAAGAAAAGAAGGTTACTGGACGGCAACATAGGCCAGCCAGGTGTTTGTGCATGAAAGAAAGTCATTGACAAAGTAGTAGTTATTGGTGGACAAAGAAGCCATGAGGGAACAAGACAAGAGCTGGAATTTAAAAATATAGTGTGATATATTTAACTTTGTTAGTGTTACTTATTGAATAAATAAAGACTTCCGAAAAAATTAATCCAAGTAAGTATTTGGCATTTTTGAAGAAAAATAAAACCAAACTGTTGAGAAAGTTTCAATCTACTTTCAAGTCTCACTTAACTGTTATTATTAAGACATTGCTTAATATAAATGTTCAAGTCATGTCTGTTTTCAAATATCTATTAAGGCTGTTACAAGACATTTCACTCCCAAATATTTAAAGCATTAAAAGTTATCTTTAAAATCTTATTTTGCGTGGTTACCTTTTAATGTCTTCTGGCACCTTTATAAAAAGGTCTTGAGATTAAATATTAAGTATTTCTGTTGGGTTTCTTTTCTTAAATGGGAATGGTCAATACAGAGATACCTAGCATGCTCAATTCACATTCTAGTGACCTAACCAACTGAGTGTGCCTTGCATGAACATTATTAGCCTTCAACAAGATCAAACTTTATACTAAAGTTTTCAAAGGAACTTTATGAGATGGTGTAAAAGCCTTTAAACCAATTGAGTAAAAATCTGGAAAGTATATTCAAGTCAAAAGTTGATTCAATTTTAATCTAAGAATGCACAAAAAAGTGTTGTGAAACAATTTTCAAAAGAAATTTGCTATATTCAAACTTTGCAAAGTTTTGTTTTTCAAAACAATTTGATCTCCTTTAAACACCAAAACCCACTCTTGTTGTAAGGGCCTAATCCTCTTCAGAACAAATTGTGATCTTCCAATATTTGAAAATCGATTTTCCTTAGCATGGATTTGACTTTGACAGAGAACCCCCACGCATTTTTTTTGTTTGAATATTTCCAATAAAGCAGAGAGGGTTAATTTACAAATATTTTTATAGAAAAACATGTTTAAAAATCAATTTATTGTTTTGGTTTAAGAATTGTATTGAAAGCAAAACCAGTAAAAATTTTTGTTCTAGGCTTTCAAAGCTTCTGTTTTTAAAAATGTTTCACCACCTAAATGGTTTATTGATTTTCGGCCTTTTCAGTTTGATCTGTCTGTTTCGATTGAAAATCAATATTAAAAAAGATTTTCTGACTAATAAAAACTTTTGCTTGAATTTCATTGTAAAATTTTATTGGCAAAAACTTATGTTTTTCATCCAGAAACACGAAAATAAATAGTAAATGGCCATTAGAATGTCCAAATGTTTTAAGTTTTGTTGATTCGCATGGGTCGAGGGTTCAAACCTGTGTCCAGACATTCTCATTCTTTGTTCCATAAGGGGCGGTTTGAAATTTTGCATTTTTACAGTACATTTCATCCATCATCCTCTATCTCCTCCCTCAGTTTTAAAGCTAGAGGAGTGAAATTTTGTAAACAGACTCCTCATATTAATGCCAAAAAAGTTCCTAATTTTTTTTTAATTTTTTTCTCGAAGCTTAAGTATAGTTGAAAAATTGTCAAAATTTTATTAATGATCACGGATTTTCGTCCTCATTCTTTAGTATCTCCCACAATATTAAAGCTAGAGAGCTTATATTTTGCATGGATATGTACAGCTTGAAACAATATCTAAATATTACATTTGATATATTTTACTTTAAAATTAAGCATAAAGCTATCATGGTGTTTTTCCTAGACCCCAAGCTGAAAAAAATGAAAAATGTTTTTTTGACTGTTGTTTTATTTTGTTCAAGTAATGTGCACAACCATCAATCCTGACTGAGGTGAGGTAACCATCATGTTAGATGATTGGCAAATCCAGGGGTCAAAGATCTGTAATGATTTAAGATGAATTTTGTGATGTTGAATGGGGCTTAATTTTGTCAAAGTAAGCCTGGTTTTGAGTGGGATTTGAGGATGTTTAGATATTTCTAGCAGAAATCAGGAATTGAATTGAAGTCAAATAGGTAAACTATTTTGACAAAATTATGCAGGTGGATTTTGTGCACCACAAAAAATAGTTCAGATTTTATCCTGTAGTTTTTGAAGACTATAGTTTTTTGAAATCTTGTCAGATCAAGTTTCCAAGTATGAAATTAAAGTTGTTTGTGGTTTCAATATCATTTATTGACTAAGCGTCCTAGCACGTTTCATCATTTTTATACTCAAGGAATGAGGGAGAGGTCATAAGAACACACATGAAATAACAAGGTCAGCATAGGGCTGAGAAACTAAATTTATGACTATGATTACTACTTTGAGACTAAGCACGATAATCTTTATTCATGTAGAGAGTGTTTTTATGGGACCAATCTCACACCCTGAGAATCAGTCAGCCTGACTGTAACTCTGAGTTTTCTATCCATTAGCCATTATTTTGGCAAAATATTTTAAATTCTATAGATTCTAATTGAGTAACATTTTGTTTTAGTATCGTTTTGATCAGACCAGACCAGAAAATCATGAGAAGATTGTAAGAGGAAGCAAAGCATAAAGAAGGATGTAAAAAGCCGCAAACACTAGGAACAGCAAGAATAATCTCTCTAAATTTTTAGCCCACCTTTTTTCTACACCAGAGAGAGTGAAAAAAAATTCTCCCAAGATGCATTTGATTAGTTGTTGGTGTGTGGAACACACAGGCATTGTCCCAAAATGGGCTGTTGTGGACAAATTGACGACCAAGGGGTCGAAGAATGTGTGGAAGAAGTCTATTGCTGTTGCTGCAAATGTCCAAAAGATTATGGGTAAGTTAAAAATAATTAAGTTTAAAAAATATCTAAAATTAAGTAGACGGGCATTTTTTGCTAAGGGAAAAATGCCAAACCAACGAGCAAGCAAGGTTTCGTGATTGACAGTACAAGCAAACAAATGCACATTTAAAAAAATGTTTCTTTATTGTCATCAACCATCCGAGCAAACAAAAAAAATGTGCATTAAAAAAAGTTTTGTTTTTTTGTCATCCATGCATCTTTGACATCAAATATCACAGGTTCTAGACAAAATATCAAAAATCTGGTTGGCAACTTATTAGGCAAGGGTTAAAGCTATCCTCATGCAAAAAATTTGCTCTCTAGCTTTAAATTTGAGGGAGCCTTTCAGGTGACTGATAGACAGACAACATTGAAAAATAATTTGACTTTGGTCTTACATCTTTAATATCTCACACAATTTTAAAGTTCATAGAGGGAACATTTTTGGTCGAATTATCTGAAAATTACTTTTCGTAACACTATTTTAGTATTTTCATATGGATAAAGTTTATTTTAAAAAATAAAATATATTCTCTCTACTTTTGATTTTAGGAGTGTAAGTTGTTTCAAAAGAATGTTCAAACGACAGTTCAAGAGACTTGGTCTCTGGTTTCTGGAGATTGAGATGGGATTTGTGTGGGGCATGGCTGGGCTGTCCATCATTGTGTTTGTGTTTGCTGCCATCTGGTACATAGACCCAGCACTTTTAACACTTGTGCTTCAGTTTCGCCAAGCTTCATGCCATACAGTCGATGCAGCATTTCTAATTGGAATATCAAATTGCTCATGGACCTCGTGTAAACTAGGATGTACAAGAGAGGTTTATCAGTGTTGGCAAATACAAGTATCTTATGAATTTGTGTCTGGCTCAGAGCCTTTCATGCCGCCACGGTCATCTTTGTCTAGCTCAGAGGATGAAGGAAAAGACTATAGCTTAAATTCTAAATCATCCAATATTGCAAGACTCTATCCAAATGTTCGTGGCTGTGGATATCCGCCTGAGTTAAATTGTGAAGAGTTTTATGAGCAGTATGGAATTGGATCTCTGGGGATACCAAGTGAACCTTTCACATGCTGGGTTTCTACCTTGGATAGCACAATTGCTATGACAGAACTAAACTTGGTAATATTTTATCAGATAATAGAAATTTGATTTTTGATCAATTTGATGAGCAATTCAGTATGTGAAACATTTTCAAAATAATAATTTGTTTATATGTTTTTTTTTGTTTCAGGAGCGTGCCAAAGAAGAAGTGATCCTCAGTCTTATCCCACTTTTTGTATTCATTGTCTTTGTTCTCTATGCATTTTGTCGGCTTGGAGTTTTTGCAGTTTGCAACCCTCTGAAAATGTGTCCAAAGTCACCAGGTAAAAGAATGAAATATTTTTGCATCCTGAAAAGATTAGAGACAGAATTATAAAGAAGAGTATCATTGGTTAACAGAAGAAATAAATATGGTGACTGCCAGGTTCTACATTAAGCAAAAGATTGCTTTTTCCACATTTAATTATACTTCTTTTTTTGGAGGGATCAAATCTCAATCAATAAAAGAGATAGAGTAATAAGAGGCTTTAGCTTTAGTTTTTGCATTATTTCTATAGTTCAATGATTTAGGTATTTTTGTTTATGTGTTGAGAAAAAATCTTTTGGCTAGATTGTCTTCTTACATTTATCTGTCAGAGATTTTTATATGAATGTAAATAGTAAGCCAATGAAGCCTGAAAATACATGACCATAACTGTGTGGGAGGTGGGAATAGAAGCACAAACCAAAAAATTGTAACAAGTAAACAAATATTCTTATTCATCTTTTGCTTTAGATAATTCTGTCAGTATTCCCTCCCTGACACCCAAAAAGTTGATGGCCTACAAGAGGGGCATGGCATTCAAAAAAGCAATGGCTTTAGCAGCATTTCAGCAAGTACCAACTGAGGAGGATGAACATTTTGTTCAATCTTCTTTACCACAAACAATTGAGGAGGAAGAAATGGAGCAGTTGCCTCCTGGTAAGTTGTTGCAATCACTGCAGATTTTTGCAGTTTTAAATTTTACTTTTGGCTTCAGACACTCCTTACCATATGGATTCTAGTGGACAAGGTGCAGCATCAAATTATATGGAAACTCATGCTGAAGTGCTTCCAATTAGACATTCTGCTGACAGTGTCAGATCAAGGTATCATCAGATATACAGTTTTAGGTTATTAGCTGGCACTCACCCCCAAAGTAAAAAATATAGTAAAATCTATTTAGGGAGGGTTGTGGTTGCCTAAAGTTATAAAGTTAGCTGCCCTTGAGGTAAAAGATGGCCCATGGGCATGTCAAGAGAATGTGCATTGTACTTTTGGGGGATTGAGGCATACTGGCTAAAGGTCATCAGGGGGCCAAAATAGTAGCAAACTATTTAGGCATCATGTAACTTAAGCATAAAAATAGGAATAATTTGCCAAGAAAGAAAGGGGTAAGGGGCATAGCTTATGCTAAATCAGCGAATTCAATTATTGTACAACTTGTAGGTTTTTGAGCGGCAATCCCCCCTTCAGCTATTTTTTGCCATTTTTTAATCACCACGCCCCTCCCCGCTTGCGTGAGGGGACAGACATTAAGGTTTTATTTACATGAAATTGTATATAGAAAACAAACACGGTCAAGAGAGGCTAAGCAGCCCCCCTCCTGCCATGCCCACCTCTCTCCCCACTTGTATGATGTGATAGATGTTAGGGTTTTTTATATATTAATGGAAAGTCACACACAGGGACTGCAGCACAAATCATCCAAATATATGAATTGAAATCCATTGAAAATTCATTTATGTTTGAAAATTATTTCCTAAAGCTTAAAAGATGTTTTGTTTATTATAGACTGAGAGATAATGGACAGTTGAGCCCCTCTATGGGATCCTCAGAGAACTTAGAGCGCTTCCATAAGTTAAGAAAGCCTTTTGTTGCTTTTGGCGAGTCAGGTCCAGACCCTTTTGGTGATGACTTTGACACAAAAACAGTCATTAATGATCTCTTTGGAGAAGAGATTGAATTGATGGATAAAGAGCGGCTAGAAGCCAGATATGATGTCCTAGATCTTGAAAACATTGGAATTGATTATGGTGACAATGAAGATGACCTTCAAGGTGGAGACAGTGCCAAACCTAGAACAAGATTGACCACTCCTCTTGAGGCCACTACATCATTTAATGTTTCATCATTGAGAAAGAAGTCTGTCACGAGCAATTTCACAAATTGGGATGAGTTTGATATCAGTATGAGTAATTCTGCAAACTTTCTTGCTGAAAGGAACTCAACTAAGACAAATGAAAGAGACAAGAGAAACTTCCACTAAAATTTTAAAAAGCATTAACAAAGATATGAGCTTGAAGGCAGAGCTAATACAAGAACAAGAGAAAAAAAACTCTTTTCCTTTGGTCACAGCTTCAATCACTATGGAAAATTCATAACTTTGGTTGAAGATATGCATGTTACTGGAAAACTGGGAAAGAATTGTTTTGAAAAAACTCAGCAGAAACAACATAACATGAAAATGACAAACATTTTTAAAAAGGCTAGAAAACCAATTAATTAATGTCATCCCTAAACAAACTTTTGTCAAAGAAAATGACTGAAAAATTAAGTGTCTATTTTTTAAATATGGAAGAAAATTTTTACTTTTAAGATGAATATTGGACATTGACTTGGCAAAATAGAAATAGTGCCATATATCTATTCATCTTACCTCAAAAGAACACAAATCATTCATTCTTTTGTTTCAAGGCTATTTGTGATAAAAAGTTGACTTGAAAATATGTTAAATTTATTTTAGTTTTAATCCAATATGTTGTAAGAATTGATGAATGGAAGACAATTAAATAAATGAAATAGAGGAAGTGAACTTTTTTATTTCATTCAAATAGTGCAAGTACTCACTTTTTCAGGGACTGGAAGCTATAAAACAGGGACTGTTGCATTAAAAAATTCATAGCTAACCTCAAGTCATAAAAAGAGCTTCAAAAATGTTTCAAATATGATTTCATAATGGTGAAATGGAATTCCTATTAAGTTTCCAATTTTAGGAGTGTCCAGAATATAATTGAAAAGCTTTATTATATAGCTAAGGGATATACTGTTTTTAAGGTCCAGAGAAACCAGGGTCAAACCTTTATTACTGTGGCTCATATTTTGTTTGTTGAGTTACAATTTTTGAGACCCAAAAAAAAGTTATTCAAAAAGTTTTTCTTCGATTTTTGATAGTGTAGAACGATTGTTTGCTCGTCAGAATAAATGATTGCAATTTGGCGTAATCAATAGTAGAAATATCATTAATAATAAATTATGGGTTGTTGAAGCAACGACCAGAACTTACCTTGAACTACATAAAGGCAAAAAAAAGTGTGTGAGTTAATCAAATGAAGACCATTTTTTAATCTATTTTTTTACATTTCTACATGTCATTATTTCAAAAAAAAGTCTCAAAATTGCTGATAATTTTGATATATTTTGCAGATCCTAATAAACACAAAGAATGCTTCAAATTATTCTTGCATTTTTATCATAAAGCATGACCCTTATTCTTAGACAGGTTTAGACCAATCCCCATGTCTAATTGGTCTATGCTTAAATGTCTGCATGGCTCCAATTTCATTTGTTAATATCACATGAAAAAATTGGGAGCAGGAAAATTTGGTGTTTT
>Ga0194133_10009095_pt1 | contig 11454 bp, 7 predicted proteins | sample TA2KigOf40mmetaG_FD_155448 | JGI IMG/M metagenome (GOLD analysis project Ga0194133, IMG submission 155448) | Freshwater microbial communities from Lake Tanganyika, Tanzania - TA2015055 Kigoma Offshore 40m | ecosystem: Environmental > Aquatic > Freshwater > Lake | place: Tanzania: Lake Tanganyika...
TCAATTTTGGGTTTATGTATAGGTTTACCAACAGCTGACCCCACCTGAGCCACACGGATTTGGCTGTTCGTAAGCCCAAAATCACTACGGTGCAAATCTTTCCCGCAGCGTAGGGAGGAAGGCGCAGTCAATGTATATAATGGCTATGATGTGCCACCGTCTGCAAACTCTACCCATTTGATTCCTCCATATGCAACCTGTTTCTCCCAGATAGGTGATAAATATGGAAAGAGCGTCGTCAGCTGTTTATTAAGCATCTATGTCATTTTTGGTTGTGTACACTTAACAAACGGCTGACACTGTGCTCTCTATATTTATCACTTCTCTGGTTTCTCCCCCAATTGAAATACACCCTTAACCCAACCCACCCCTCACCTCTGAACTTACAGACAGTCAATTGAAGATTATTACATATATAGAAAACCCTCAGCAGTGATCTTGCCACTAAAAACCCTAAAATCTTCAAAATTATCTGTTTTATTAGATTGCATTAATTATGATCACTAACAAAAATTAACGAATGCTGTGCTGTGGCCTGAAGAGAGTTTGTAAGTTAAATCTGAGAGCATGTGTGAAAACCAAGTGATGCCATTCCCAATGTAGAAAAGTATCAATATTGAACTATTTATTGTTACAATATGGCAACAGATCAGAGCTGTGACCATGTAAGGGTGATCAGCAAATTGGCACTAGCTGATTGGTGGAATGTGTATTCCTTGGGCAGTGATGCTGCCTTGATCCTAAAAGGCGTGGGAATGAAAGACCAGGTGTCAACCAACCTGTCTTAAAATGAGTTTAACCGGAATGTGATAACAATAGAACATTGTCATTAAAAAATTGTGAGAAGCGAAAGTAGAAAATAACTTGAATTGAGCATACTATACAATAATATGTCACTCCTATTCTTTGGCCCAGCATCCATTGATCCAGAGTGGTAAAAGATCCATACAAAAAATGGTAAGTAAGGCAAGCTTTCATTTCTCATCGCTTGTCAGGAATTGCCCAAAGGCCTCTTGAAGAGTCACTCTCTACCAAATCAACATTCATTTTCCCTTAAAATAACTATCCACAAAAGTTTTTTCTTTTATTATCCTTTTACCCATTCAGGACTCTTGAAGACCATTCATAGAGGTAGTTACATTTAGTGGAATAGCAATTGATTGATAAAAATATCTTTTGATGTACGTAAAGGATTTTAAAAAACCATATTTTGGAATATTTTCAACATTTACTTACTTGTTCTCATGAACATTTACAGCCAGAGGCATGACAGGATTTCCTTCATAACATGAATTGGAATAGGTGAGAAGTGTGACAAAGTATTTTCCAATGGGAAAAGTCCAATCATAGAACAACCTTATGCCTAAGTCACCATCACTACTTTGTTGTTTGCTGCTCAACACCTAAAAAATTTATTTCAAGTGTACAGGTATTGTAAAAAAATTATTTTTCATGTTATTTTTGCATTCAATGTTTTTTATTATTTACACAAAGTTTCTAAGACTTAGTGGTGGCGGTTTATAGTGTCTGAAGAGAAAAGAGAAAGGCTCCCAAGAGAAAAAGAATGAAAACCTTGACCAACCAACATGTTTGCCATTACAAAGTCTACCAAATCCTTAGGGAAAATAAATTATGTCTTTACTATCATCACTTTAAAGAAGGTTGACAGAACAAAAAAAATGTTCCATGAGGAAATAATTGTCCACAGGTGAAGCTTTTGAGATGAAGAAGAAAGTCAAGCCCCGCACATAACTTACTTGACAAGCATATTCAAAGTCACGTGTTGTTTCAGGATGAACCAATGTGGCTTGAAGGTTTGGATAAGTTGAGATGTTCTTCACCAAATTCCCTCCTCCTAGCTCTTTACAGACACCCATCAAATCGATGAACCATTCATTTGGAGTTGGAATGGGTTCCAATCTCAATTTGGTCAAAACTCTTCTATCTGGACTAGAGAATCTTCGTCTTCTCTCATGCGACCTACAATGCGAAAGAATGAAAAGAATTCAATTTTCATTTAGCATTCAACATAACCTTAAGTGGTTCAAGTTGTTTCCTTTTTTATCAGGAACAAAAAAACCCACAAACCCTTTGATGGAAAATTAAATCATCAGACTGTACTTTTTATAGACATAAGAGGAAATGACAGGAAACGAAGGCGAAAAAAATGTCTTTCTTGGATCACTGTCAAGGTTATCAAAATCCTGATTGATTGTCTTGGATATGAGGTGCAGTATTTGGCAAATAATATTGGGTGAAAACTTGATTTTTTTCTTTATTGGCTGGCAAAATGGAGAGCATGAAAACTTCTCTGCAGTCATTTTTTGCGTTTTAAATCATAACAACTTTCTTTTCAATGAAAGCCAGGACTTTCACATCTTATTAAATGCTTTAGAAGCCTTTTTAAAAGATAAAAGCATTTTCATAATTTTTGCAACCAGCAGCGTCCAAATGTTGCCTGCACCTGGGATCAAACACTGATTTAATCAGATAGATCTTTTCTCTAGCCAAATACTGCTTCTCTGATGAAATTTTGATGTTACTAACGAATCAAAGTTTGATTGTGTGAAATCGGGGGCATTCAATTGTTCAGCCAGCTTAGATTCAATACATAACTTTGAAGTTAATTTTCTCAGCTTCTAGACAAAATTTCAAAAATCTGGTCCACAAATTTTGAGTCATACATGTGAGGAATCTTCCTGCCAAATTTCATCCCTCTAGTTTAAAACTGTGGGTGGAGATAGAGGTGACGGCAGTTGGATGCCTGATGTCACGCCATTTTCCCGCATAGTATATACAAATTTCTAACTCCTCCCTCACTTCGCAAGGGAGGGATAATCTTAGGCAGTATACACTAATCTGATATTAATGTGCGATCAACATCTTTAAAAGTGCCCCCAACATAGAAGTCTATTGTCACTGCAGATTACTATTACCCTGACTGAGGGTGCCTAGTTGATTTATTGAGGTTGAAAAATGCTGGCAAGGGCCGGGATTGAACCCACAACATTAGATCGTTGTTCTTAGTCAGGTGCTCATAAACTCTCAGCCATACTTTGAATACCTCAAGACTTAAGAAAGGAAAACACTTTATCTCTTTTCTTATAACTCTTGCACATTCTAATTATTATTTTTTGTTACAATCGAGTGCAGAGTGAATGACATATTTTTTCAGAGTGAATATTCTTCACTTGTGGTCATCTTTCATTGGTGGATGTTGATGTTGACATCGACTCAGGTGGGAGTCGAACCCGGGCCTCCCTGAGACCCTGACAGATGGTCGGTACATATACCACTTTGCAACAGTAAACTCTACTATGCATCAGCCCAAAAATATTTTTGAACACTTTTTATGTACAGTTATTGAAGAAATTGATCTCATTTTTACTATTAATAAGAATGTTAGATGTTTTTAAATTGTTTTTTGTTGATATGTTGAGTCTTATATGAGATCTGGTATAACAATCATTTATGTGTACTTTCTATTGGTACCTTATTCGTGAAAGTAAAGAGAATCTGTAATTGAGTTAAAAAAATATTCAAATGTAGTAATGTTACTTCTCCTTTTGGTCAAGGTCTGACATTATGGTAACCTTTGTTGTTAAGAAAGTTCTCAAATTTTTGTTTCATGCAGAAATATAGATAAAGTAATGAATGATCATGCCTTGAGATTTAATGCCAAAATATAATCTCAATTAGACATGAAGAGCTAAAAATTTCAGCAGGGAACACATCAGATTAGACTTTTTTCAAATTAATTGATTTCAGTTTTAATAGATTTCTATCTGAACTTTTGCTATGCTTAAAAGAATGATCTAAAATATTTGTTTATATGGGGCTTTCACTCTAAAAAATATGAATGATTTATCAGTTAATGATGGAGCAAGTCATTATACAAATATAGAGGTGCTATGATTTTTCGCCCAATGCAAGTTCGCCAATACCAGTTTGTCCAAAGTTCGCCAACCTAACCTAACATAAGTTAGCTTAGGTTGGCAAATTTGATTGGGCGTACTGTTATTTGTGAACTTGCATTGAGCGAAAGATCATAGACCCAAATACATAAATATTATTATTTAGTATGTCATTACTTACATAATACTTCTTTGTGAATCGAACCAGTCAAGTTTGCGACGTTCCAGAGATCTTGAACAGCGTTTTCGAATTTTATTTTTTTGCCTGTAAAATATTGATATGAAATGAAGAATTTATGCATTTTTGAATGTGAGAGTCACCACAGCCTGTCCAAATAAATCTGATTTGTTGAGCAGTTGGGGGGCATGGCAATGTGATATTTATTTATTTACAATTATTTTTTTATATGCTGTTAAATATTCGAATCGATGTTAAAAGGACAATCAATTGGCCATTAATGGCAATTGATTGTCCCAGCAGGTTTTTTAAAAAATGTACTAATTAATTTTGATGCAGGGTGATAAGCCCTTTTAAAGAATACAAATGTTATAATGCGATCAATTCAAGACATTTTCTCATTTTATATCTCATAATATTTTATTATTTTATCCCACACCTGTTAAACTCATTTCAAGAAAGGTTAACAACAACTGTTTCATTCCCACACCTTTTTAGACCAAAAGAGCTTGGTATACTCATTTCTCCAATCAGCGCCAGTCAATTCTCATTGGTATTTTCTCTGACCCGAGTATCTCCAATATAAAGGCCTGCTGTTCAATCAATTTTTAGCTCAGTATTGATTATTTTCCTGATTAGGAATGTCATCAATGGGTTTTCACACACACTGTCATCCAACTCACACCACACTCTCTTCAGATTTCAGTACCGTGCTTGCTAATATGGTTTAAATCTTTGAGACAATAGATCTTTTCATTAAGCCCTAAGAATGACCCACCTGGAGCTAGTTGATCAGGATCCCTTTTGAAACAAATCAGTTTAAGACAATGGAAATATGAGGCTAATGAGTAGAGATGGGCCCTGACCTGACCCTAGAATAATTTTGACCCGCAGTAAATAAGAGGCCAACGCACCATTTACCCGATTACTTTTTGACCTTACCTGAAAATATTTTTTTGACCCAACGAGAGAAAAATTAAAAAATTAGACATTTTTAGGAGAAATTTTCCAAACCCAAATCCAATAACCATAGATAGCTAACCCGAACCACAAAAAATTGACCTGACACAGGTCAAAAATTTTGACCCAGACCCATCCCTACTTACAAGTGGTGAAATTTATGGATATTGAGAGACTTTCTCACAAGTAAAAGTTGCTTTTCTTAAACTCAAGCATCCCAAAACATCAAAAATTTTAAGGACTCTCTCATAAAAGGTTGCAGGAAATAAACAATCAATTGCCATAAATAGTTTGATACCGAGTTAAGCAATGCTTTATATCTCTTTTTGGCCAAAAAATGTCTCAGTCAGTAAAGTCTTATTGCTATTACCAATGTAACAGTAAGCAAAAGCAGTGTCCATTTCAAAAAATAGACAGTAAGAAAAAGGTATTGTCAGGCTGACAAAAGTAATTAAAAGTTAATCTGCGGGTATTTATCTGTCGTGTAACAATCCCTTGTAAATGCAGCAAATTTTCCTGTTCTGGGTCAAACCATTTTGTATTCTAAAGTTGAAAAAGGAATAAGGATCCCTCACGTTTAATCCCCTTTTCAATAACAGTACATCTTGAAGTCAAAAACTTTCCATTCAGGAAAGGCTTTTTGAACTCTTACAGAAAAGAGAGTTAGAAAATTTGCAAAAATGTAGCTTTTTTTACCTTGGCCAAGAGTTTGAAAAACATGTTTGAATGAAATCTCTGTCAGTGATTACTTCAAACTCGAGAGCTTTCTTTTCATCTCCTATCACAGCCACCAAAGTTATATCACCAGCTGAAAAAGTCTCCTTTTGAAACCTGGAATTAGAAAGAAGAAAAGTGAAACAAGAGAAAGTAAAAAATTAAAATAATAGGAAATTCGTGTAGTTTTGACAAACATTTAAGTGGCAAACTCATGAGTATTGATATTGATTTACTAAACTCTTTCATAGGACATTAATAACCCCTACCAAAAACCAAATACACTTTATGCCAACTTTCAGGAGCATCCACCCGCTTTCAGGTGTATCACCCCTGTTTACATGTGGCACACCGGAATACACATGTTAAGGGTGCCAATTTGGTCGTAAACTGCCATAAAACATGCGTAAACACCTTAAAATCATAGTACTCCATTCAAACGTGCTTACACAGACTTATTTTTGACACATAATTAATAGTTGCTTTTACAATTACAATTGAAATCTTTTTTTTACAGACAATTAATTTCTCATTCATCTTTTTCATTTCTTCAAATATTTTTTCCAAGAATAAATGCCTTGAATAGTAAAGAATGAATTTAGTAGTCATCTTTTTCATTGATGGAGTTGGGGGGTGGGGGTCATCTTTTTTCCATTTTTCTTTTTCTGGGACAGTGATTTGAACCCAGACCACCAGGATGACAGCCTGGCACAGTGACCATTACTCAATTGCAACCCCCTGAGACTACGTTTTCGTGCAAAAATGCCAGTGCAGGATAACACCAATGATGTGATTTGTCAAGACAGACACTCAAAATTTCCTGACAAAAGAAGTAAATTTCACAATAAAGTCAAGAGAGTTTTTCAGTCCTTCAGATCTTACCCCTTGTGCCTGCAAACCGTCCATTGCTATGTGCAGTGCCCCGCTCTTGCTCAGCACTCTCAGTTCTGTTGTCTCTTTTTATTTTGTATTTGATTTACTCATTAGGAAATAAAGCAGTACTTCATTATTACATTATACATATTATGAATCACATGAAGAGCATTTGAAATAGCAGATTTTGTTCATGTGTTCATGTTTCTTGAAAGGAGGATCTCACATAAACTTAGTGTTTGCTTACTTATGAGCCTCATATATTCTATATAACAGCCACATGAGTTATTGAAGGAGATATTTTCTTAAATCAGCTAATATCAATTTATCCATTTTTTCCAACTTGCACAGCATTTCTGATATTCATAGCAAGCTGGGGATTGAACAACTTTTGGAGGTTCTTAGATATGATTTACCACTTCAGATCTTTTGATCTTTGCCACTTTCAAAAACTGCTTCTCTGGCATTAATATTTTATACAAAAAGTTGATAAATGGTTTTGAGTAAATATTTGATTTGAAAGTAATATGTGGCTTTTTTTCAAGAAGAAAAAAATTTAAACTCTATCTCACCTTGAGGACATTTTTAATCCACTTAAAGAAGTGATGTAAAATTGTCGATAATCCATTGCAAAACCCTTTGCAGTAGGAATGGAGGTCTAAAGGTTAAATTTCGGATGACATTTCATGTTAGATACTTTCACAAAAAAACCTTTTTTTTCAACAATTTTGCATGAACAAAAATTTACCTGACAAGCTACTTCTGTCCAGTTATAGCCATCTGCATTCATAACGTTTCTATTTGCTCTTCGCAACAAATACATTATGCATCCTAAGTGTTATGAATAATGAAGTTGTTTATTTCATTCAACTCTAAATTACTTTGTGATTCTCATATACCTACCTTTAGGCCTAAAGACTGGAAGCTCACGAATTCTGACAAACCCATCTTGTGACAAAATAGCTTTTTCAAGAATATCTTCAGCATCATCCAAAGTTAATGGTGACCTCAATCTCATAATGTCTCTCGAAATTAGTTCCCACTTTGTGCTAAAAAAAATTAGGAATTTTTATATTTTGTAAAAATTGATTTTAAAATCATTCATATATGTCAGCCTTGGCACAAGGTTTTGAAGTTTTTGATCTTCCATCATAATGAGGTGGTGGTAAAATCTAGGCTTGAAACCTACCCAGGTTTTGGGTTGAAATCTTTGCAAAGTGTCATACTTATTGCATGGATTTATGATTCAAACATGACAAGAGGAATTATGACTTAATTTCATAAATGTAGAGAGATTAAACGAGGTAAGTGGAACTCTATCCTTCAAAAAAAAGTAAGCGTCACTTTCTATAGGTCCCAATAAATACTTTTATTACCCTCAAGATGTAAGAATCAAATGCAAAAAGGGACAACAGAAAATTCTAAGTCAGTACAAGGTAGAAAAAATTTCAAGAATCTTTTTGCAAGTGATAGAGTGAAATCTTTGTAGGGTCCAGACCTACCCTTGACTTAATGGTAAAAGAGGTCCTTTCACATAGTGACCCCGGTGCTGTGCATTATGTAAAAAGGGTTGCTTAATAAATAAAACCTGTTTCTATGGAATGCCAAGAATATCTTTTTCTAATGGGAAATGCTGTTGCTGTTTCTAAGGAAAGATGTCAAAATTAGGCTGAAAACCTGGCTATAAGTTGGGGTTCATGTTTTTTCTGGCAATTAATTATTGGGGGCTAATATTAATGCATTGACCCATCAAGCCAATTAAACTATACAGCCATTTTTAACCATCTTTATATGATTTCTTGCTTTTTAACTAAACTTAAGGTATTTTTTGTTAACCACATCTATAAACCATCAACTAATGACAACTAACCACGTTGCAATATTGGCATGTAAAAAGAACTTTCACCAAGTCTTTTCTTGGTTTCCAATCTATATTTCAAGTTCATAAATCTAAATTCATAATTTTTTCTTTGAAAAAATAAACATCACCTTTCTATTCCTGGGTGACCTCCAAACTTTAATTGATTTGTAAGTTGAAAAGTCTGAGGTATAATTTGTCTTTGCAAATGTCTCATGGGCTCAGTTGAAGGATAAAATTGGTCCAACATTTCAAGATTGTGGCAAAAGTTATGCTTTAAAGTCTTGCTATCAATTCCATTGGGCTCAAACCTAGAAAAAACATTGCTTTCACTTTATCTGTTTGATTTCTTACTTCTCAATTAAAATACACTTATTCTTTAAGATAAAAGAAGTTCAATATTATATTGAGGGAATCATTTGCAGTATTTCATAAATGTAAGGGTGTCACAGAGTACCGTCCATGAGGATCAAAAGTTCCACATAGAATTATGAAGTCAACAAGGATGTTTATGTTAAAATCTTAGTGGCTGGAACCTTTAAAAAAGTGGGCTTCATCAAAAGAAATAAATTGAAAACAATTACAAAATAAAGAGAGAGTGACAGGAAAGATTCAATCTTTTTCCTATTGTCAATATCAAGCTAAAGCAAGCTATGAAAAAGATTCAGGCAACACATGGAAGCCAATCAATATAGCAAACTTCAAATTGTCTTTTGGTAAAATAAATCCCTTTTAAATGAAACATACTGCCTATAGTGGTATCTGTTTGGGTTTGGAGGGTAATGGATTTCAAAACCCAGACCATCCTGCCAACCTTTGATCCGCAGGGTTGCAAAAAAACTTTAAAAATGATTCTTAGCCAGGACAAAAAAAGTGTATCTTTTATTTCTCATCAAGTAATGGCGTACAATAAAAAAGTGCATTTCAAACAGTAACTTTTGTGTTCACTTTGTAAAAAGTTTTAACCTCAACCGATTGCATTCTAGAGCGAAAGAGTTATGGAAAAGCTTAGAAAGTAAAAAAAGAATAACTTGCAACTTACCTTTGACCATGAGGGTTTCCATTGAATTGGTGCAAATAGTAATTACTGCATGGTAACTCAGGTTTCTGGAGATCTGAAGCACCAAATACTGAAAAGAAGGGGTCTTCTGCAAAAATACCTTCTCTCTGAAAGTGGTTCTGTTGTAGAGAATAAACAGTATCTCTTATTGGCCTCTGGTACAAATCTGTAAAGTTAAAAATAGTTCCAATGTTTTTTTTTATCTTGGTGATGTAGGACTTAAAGTTCATTTATAGCCATGGGTGGTTTTGCAAACCTTGGGCTAGTTATTACACAAAACATTTTGGCTGCCTAAACTGTAAGTTGAAACTTTTAACTTACAATCCAATTACCTGGCTGTCTTTGGTCCAAACAAAGAGATCTTCTGTAGTGAGGATTAGGTCTTCTTGGTTGAATCACAGGGGGGTTTTGATGATTAAATTGGCTGTTGTTATAACTGAACTCATTATTGTAAAATTTGGCACTGTTGTTGTAGCGATAAATCACAGGTTCGGGATTGGATGGGTAACTCCTAACACCCTCATCAGGGAAGGGGATTTGTTGCTGTTGAAGTCTTGGATGTGGTGGATAGTACATCAAGTCTCCAGGATAATGATTTGATTTCATCTGATCCATGTGGTGGTAAGTGTGTTCCAAAGGATATTGGTGAGAATGAAGAGGAACTTCTTTAGCACGATGGTAATAATCCTGTTGAGGATTATACTGATCGGAGTGAAAGCTTTGCTGGTGGTAGGCATTTCGTCGATGGTACTTTGGGGGTTCTGGATAATTGCTGTATTGATGGTTCGGGTTTTGATAATTGCCATAACGTTGTTGTAGTTGTTGTTGTGGGGGTGGATGCTGACGCGGAGGGTGAGTGACTGCAGGTAACTGCTGCTGGTTCTGCTGTAAGTCACTCCAAGTGACTGTTTGGCCGCTTGTTGTGTTGTTGACATGATTGTGACCATTTTGCAATGATCTGTCCTCCGTCTGGGAATTTCTGGGCCTGAAAAATCAAGTTTTCAAAATGAAAAGGATCACAATATTATATCCAGTTAGATTAAAGATGGATTTTTAAATGGAATCATTATTTTCAAAACTAAATCAAAGATCTAGAAAAGGTGCTAAATTTACAATATTTCCAATAAGAATTGCCCAGAGGTCTTTTTTGTATCTTAAATATACTTGAGCTTTTTTGCATGCGCAACATCATCTTTTGACTTTAGCTGATTTTCCTTTCAGCTCATATTAAAGCAATATTTTAAAATTGATGCCACTATCTTTTCTTTTACTTAAACACAAATGAAAATGATCAATAGGTCTATCTCAATTAAATTTTGCACGAACAAAAAACCCTATTTGAGTGAAATACTTGTCTACATGGCAACAAAAAAGCTGATAAAAACCATAAAGGAAACATTTTAAACTATTGTTTACTAAATAATAGTTAACAAAAAGGGTTCCCACTTTTATTTACTTCTTTCAAACCCTTGACTGTGGGTAACAGTTATCGAATGTGCAGACATAATGGACCTGGCTAATAAAGTTTAATCAAGAAAACCATTTGCATATTTTTGTTAAGTTAAATCTAGAGTTTTTTTAACATAAAAAGTGCCAATCATTATAACAGTTCTACCAACCATTAGGGCTTTATTGATTGAAAAATTCCGTGCAGTTTTTCTGTAAGGCATCACCTTAATGTCAAAAAAATGAAGTAAATTATAATTGAGCGAACCCATTCACTATGTTTTCTATTGATTGATCAAATTTGACGGGATAAAATGGTCGTACCATTTCATTTTTTATTTTTAAGGTTGCACTTTATGTGTATGCTGCCCAAAAGTCTGGTAAATTAACGGCATAATAATTTTTAAGTAAATCTTAACAGAACTTATACGCTAATATATGTTTTTTTTTT
>Ga0194133_10009096_pt1 | contig 11453 bp, 7 predicted proteins | sample TA2KigOf40mmetaG_FD_155448 | JGI IMG/M metagenome (GOLD analysis project Ga0194133, IMG submission 155448) | Freshwater microbial communities from Lake Tanganyika, Tanzania - TA2015055 Kigoma Offshore 40m | ecosystem: Environmental > Aquatic > Freshwater > Lake | place: Tanzania: Lake Tanganyika...
AAATTTTAAGAAGAAAAGTGGATTTTCTAGGGTTTGTTTCTTTTAGAGGCCTGAGGAAATAAGCTTTTGGGATTCTTGAAGAAAAGGACAAGCCTTTCATTTAAAAAACTAGTGGTCACTTCTGGATTTGAGGAGTTTGATACCCTTTTCTTAAAGTTCTGAACCATTCTGCAAAATAAACAATACAAAGTGTACTGAAGAGACAACTTGTTGGAAAACAACCACATAATTGATATTTATAAAACCCTAACGTCTATCTGTAACACGAGGGCGCAGAAGAAGGGCCCCTGGAGGTGGGTGTGAAAGGGGTGATACGGCTTAGCCTCTCAAGGCAACCAATCGTCTTTGCAAGAGTTACTGCAGATTACTAATTACTCTGACTGAGAGTGCATTGATTATTTTTTACAATCTGGGGTTCAAAAATTGCTGGCATGACTGGGGATTGTACCCACAACTTTAGATATTGATTCCAAGTCAGGTGCTTTCGACCATTTGGCAATGGCAACCCCTTATGCTTTTGCCAAATTTTCTGGAATGGAAGATAAGGTTTTGATTATAATAATAAATGTTACCAAACATTCACTGCAAAATAAATATTACATCAGTCAGCATGAAAAGGTTGAAGGTTTCTTTATTTGTACTTGTATTGACAGCGCTATGAGTTTTACATGTACAAGTTTTTCCCAAAAGCAACTTTCCCACCAACATTTCCACCAAAAAAGTAATGGCAACCTAAATTAATCTTACCGAACACCTCCAATTTTTTGAGAAAAGTGCATTCAGGAAAATGTTTAACGGGAAATTTTATTTTACCGATCTAGGTCAAAACTATTTCATGAAAAACTCATGGCACCGATTGCCACCCTCCCATAAGTTCTCAGCCAGGTTTTATTTGTATAATCTTTAGTTCCATCGATCACGTTAACACATCAACAATATTAATATAATCTTTGCAAGAGTGGGCAACCCCTTCAAAAATGAAGGGGGTGCAAAGGAACAAACTAAAATTAGTTGGTCATCTGTGATGCCGTTATGTCAAGGAAAACGGTGATCACCAATGCACTTCAGTCTATTCTGCATTGAATGTCTCCCAATTTTAAGCTTTGATGTATCCACAACAGATGATTTGCCAGAACTGTCATTGTAATAAAGATTCTGGAATATTTCTTGCAAAATTGGAGGTCCATTGCCTCCCAGTAGGATGAGCTTCGTTCCGAGGTTAGCGTTTGACTATCTCATAGATTGATTTGGTTTGTCCCTTTAGAGAATTTCATCAATCATCTTTTTACTTTATTTTGCTGGTCTTAAAAATTACCATCATTTTGAATAATGAATATGACTTTAATTTTGACCAAAGAGACCTATTTTATTTTTGTATCAGCTTTAGAGGACCTACTTTACTTTAATAGCAAATTTAGTGTAAAATCCATTCTCAAAAAGAGCAGCAATCACATAAATGTGACTTTGTCATGCAATTGTTATGTACTAGCTGCAGAACTAAGTTCATTTAATTTGTTACATTTGTTAATGTTATTTTAAGAAACAAACAATAAAAAATGTTGGAAATTAATTTGAATTGAATCTCCTTTCTTGAAAATCAACCTTAAATGCTAAAAGAAACTTTTGCAAACTGTTGGAAGCAGAAAGACTTGGAAAAAGTTTGAAATATAATTGTAAAACTTTGAAACTCATATTGAGCAAATTTATCAACTTTCTAAAATTGAATTCATTTTTTAAAAATATCTTTCTTAACTCTTGCGCATTCTGATATTGTAGATATGATGTCGTTTCGCCATATGCCAATTCACCACAGTCAATTCGCCATATGAGCCAGTTCGCCATATGCCGATTCGCCAAACAACTAGCGCGCGCACACTAACATTGCTAACCTAACCTAACCTAACCTAACCTAATGCTAACCTAACCCTGCGGGGCTAACAAGACCTAACCGCGCGCGCGTACGATGAGAGCACACGCGCTCGTTGTATGGCGAATCGGCGCATATGGCAAACTGACTATGGCAAATTGGCATATGGAGAAAAGGCATATGGCGAAATGACCTATTCCCGATATTGTAAGTTCTTTTTACAATTGATTGCTTTTTAAGAGTACAGAGTGAATGCCATGTTGACAATTGACTGAATGAATATGTCATTAGTGGTCATCTTTTTCGTTGATGAAGTTGGGGGGATCTTCTTTCCTTTCCTTGACAGAGATTCAAACCCGAACTGCCGGGATGACAGTCTGGTTGATCATCAAATACAAATACAAAATTTCTCCTTATAACAATTGGATACGTACCAATGATTTTGGCAGTCCGGATGTTCTGGCAGTGCGGGAATTGGTAAACAAGCTTCATATCAAAATTTACATTGGATTGAAAGGAATGTGGATGGTATCCAAAGGGAACAGTAAGCCGTATTATTAAAGGATAATACAAGTGATTAAAGTTGTTGATCAAAGATAAGGTGTGGCGATCAAAAGATCATTCACAAGGTCATTAATGCAGACCTTCTTTTTCCTTACAACTTAAGAGATTTTGATAAAGTGCTTTTTAAAAGCCAAGTAACAATCTTGGTAAGGATGGAGTCTTTCAGGATCCTTAATCTGCGACCGATCTAAAGAAATCGATATCGGCTCATTTGCCAACTTAATAAAAGAAAAGACATAATGACGCCTGAGATATTTATTAGATGTTAAATAAATAAATACCTCAATATGTGAGATTAAAAGAAGATTTATCAATCTATACAATAGCAATAAGAAAATTACCCAAGTTATTTTAGTGAATATCAACTACTTTGAGTTGATTGTGAAACTATTTTAGAGGAAAATGTAATTTTGAAAATTTCATTAAAAAGATTATGAATAAGTCATTTCACTATATTGTTTTTATTTTATTTGAGGACACTTCATTAAGTGCATTACTGGCCATTTTTTGCTGGGATTTTGGACTCTTTTGATGTTTTTACCAGCCTGGGATCAAAGGTTGGTGCCCAATATTGAACCACTGATTGTTCAATCTCTGAGATCCGATTCCCAGTTGAGTAATGAACCGTTAGGCTGTGGCAGCCCTGGTTATTTCATTTATGAATGTGTAAACAGTACTTTAAGTACTAAATTTGATGGGTTTTGTATTTTAAACTTATGCCAAAATTATTTTCTAATAGTTCATAAAGTTATCCATTTTTGGCAAATTTAAAATTTAAAAAAAGATATACCATACAATCCAGCAACAATTTGAATTATTTCATGCCATTTTTTTAAGCTTAAAGTTTTCTTTCAACAACTTTCAAAATGGTTTATTTTATTTTTCCTTGTGTGAGTATTCAAGAGATGTGGTGTTCTTTTCAAAAAGAAATCCCAAAAGTTTGCCTTTGGCTTGTGTAAAAAGTTTTTGAAATGAGATATTTGAAGAAAGAAATTGATCTGAATTTTTTTTATACACTAATGTATCAAAAAAGCACTTTGGTATTTTTGTTCCACTTTACAAATAAAGTTTATTTTTAGGTAGGAGTTTTTTATGGACAATTTTCCGATTTTCCCAATTGTCTAATTAGGTTAGGCTTAGGACATGTTTGACAATTTTTTTTATTTCATTATCACTTTTCTAGAATTTGAATTGTAGGAAATTGTGTTCATGAAAACCTTATAATCTGTACGTGGAAAATAGAAGACCAGGACTGGGTTTCTTCTACGACAACTCTGCGAACCAACGAGGCAAACAGAGCATCCAAAACCGCCTCCTATACTTCAAATTAATCAACGAACAATGGATCGATAAAGACATTACAGACGACGCAATCTGCTGAAAAAATCATTTTTTACTTATTGTGAAGCATATGTTGATACAATATTCTTTTATTTAAATGAGTAATAAGGAGTAACTTTAAAACAGTTCTTGTAAAGTCAATGTCAATGTAATTTTGATGTTAGAATAATAAAAGCTTATTTCTTATTTGGGGAAAACTCATTTGGAAAAAACTCATGGTACCTGTTTCTTAATCTTCACTTTTACAATAAGTAGAAATATCTTTGACACCTCAATTCTTAAATCCCCAGGCAGAGATTTCTGGTCTGTAGAATCATTGCAACCTTGCTTAAGGGGTCGCTGTGGCTCAGAGGTCATATGCACCTGACTGAAAACTAAGAACTAAGATCTGAGATTGCAAGTTCAATCCCCGCCGCCCATGCCAGCAATTTTTCAACCCCGGATTGCAAAATAAAATCAACAAGGCACTCTCAGTCAGGGTAATAATAATCTGCAATGACCATAAACTTCTATGGAGGGACTCTTATTAAAGCGTTGGTCGGCACAAACATTGCCTGAGTCTATACTGCACGAGATTATTATTATTATTATTGACATCGAGTTAGTGACTGCAAAGGATTGCTTGCCAATTAAGGCAAAAATTATTAAGACATTGTTGTAAATCTTTAAGTAACACCTTGGTATCTATGTTTGTAAAACAGACAGCACTCAACTTTGTATTTCCTCTCATCGCGAATGACCTAAATTTACCATGTGCAGGCCATGCCACATACTCAAGAAAATGTTTTAAGCCCACAGTTACAGCGGCCCAATTTGTAATGGGCATAGCTGGGGCCAATTGACTAGTTGAGATTATATATTATGTTTTGATAAATATCTTGTTTCACACTAATATGCTGATCCTGACTGAATTTCAATTTTTTGAGCTTAATAAAAACATTCAACAATTTCTGATCATTAAGGATAATTGTTGGGTCCGGGTCAAAAATTTGTTTCCCAGGTTGGGTCGGGTCAGCCATCTTTGGTTCGGGTTTGGGTTTGGAAAATTTCCCCTAAAAATCCCAAATTTTGAATTTTTTTCCTTTCGAGTCAAAAAATATCATCGGGTTGGGTCTAAAGGTACCCGGGTCATAGACGGATTGGCCTCTCATCCACTGAGGGCCAAAAGTATGCTCAGGTCGGATCGGGTCAGCGCCCATCTCTATTAAGAATTGAAAGATGTTTCTCTTACCTTTTCAAAACAGTTTTTATAACCCACATGAATCCAGGTATACAATTTTCACAATCATTAAAAGCTTCAAAAGTGTCTTTTGCAAATGCAACACAGTGTAATTTAAACAGTCAGTTGTTCAACACTAACTTTTTTTTCTTCTTCTAAAAATAAGCATTCCCTCTGAAGTAACTCTCTTATTCTCTCTTAGAAAGTTGGAGAGCACAACTCTTTCAGATTTCTTTTGGCTGGGATCTCTCACACTACTTGGAGACAAACCTTATCTTTTCACTTCAGTTTAATTAGAATTGCTGAATTGGTTTCTTATGTAAATTAGGAAACTATTATATTGAGCCTCTTTCTATAGCTGAACTAAGATAAATTGACAAATTTGCTTTGAGCTTTTAAACCAATCAACATGACTTTCATTTTGACTTACAGTTAAAGATTTTCTTGCTCATTCTGTGCTTAGTTTCATTAAACTTTATTAGGATCATAAAAGGGCAATTGTCACAGATGTTTTCTGTCTTTATGCTTTCTAAATGAATGGATATTGTTGTCTAAATGAGATGACAGTAAGTTATAAATGAGGTTTATAAATGGTAGCTAGTCTATTGTAAGTATTTTTGTTTCACTCCATAGAGTGATTCACAGCAACTTTTTGAGTATAAAGTTCCAAGAAAAATATTTTGCTTTTTTCAAACCATAAGTTCAAGGGAATGACTTCTGAAAAAAAGTTTAAAACTAGAAAAAGTAAAACTTTTCAAAAGATCAAAGGATAAATTTTGCACATGATTGCATTTATTTCATGTTGTAAAATGAATGAGTTTAATAAAAATACAAAATACAAATAAAATTGCTTGACTTATTTGAAAAACTTAATTCATTTGGTGAAATTCCAATAAGAAAGACTTCTTTGAAAAAAAAATGGAGAACACAATTGGTATAATAGGGAAAACTTTTCATCGATTCGTAGGGAAACATGCCCTGCAGGGTTAGGGAGGGAGAAACATATCCCACAGGTTAAGGTTAGATTAGGTTAGCAATAACCCTATGCTGATTAGCCGAACAGTCGAAGTAGGTGAACTGATATAGTAGGCAATATGTCCGCTATACGAACTATCATTAGACGAACCTTCAATAGACAAACCTTCATTAGGCGAACTGACATAATAAGCGAAACGATCATTATACGAACCGTCATTAGACAAATAGACATGGTATCGGTATAATTTGTTCAAATCTATCTCCTGCAGATACCTCCTGTCCAAAAAAATGTTCAAATTTTGTTTGCTTTAGCATGAAAAGTGCCACAAAACACCAGTTTTTTGCCATCTTTTGGCATTTTCTGAGCGAAAACAGGCAAAATTTGATGTTTTTTGCTCAGTTAACTGGTTAGAAACATGCTTGTTAGAATAATTCAATAACAACTAAAAGAATACCGCAAGTAAAACAAAAGAACCATTTATTGGCAGGAAAGTAACACAGAGCAAAGCAACCACCAAAGTGAGAACAAAAAGGGGAGCGACCCAGAAACCCTACATGGGGCAGCGGGTCATGCCCCGCAAGCGGAAACAAATCTTTTGCCTTGTTGTTCTCACTATACCAACCTACGCGTGGAAAAAAAGACATCAAAAAGCAAAACCATTTATTGAATAATCGATTAATTGATAAATCTAATCAAGGTCAACTGAATCCTCATCAGAATCACCATCTGCGTTTGAAACAGATCCCGAAGACGAGTCCAATGATCCAGAAAACGAAGCTAACCCCAAATCTGTCAGGAGGACACACAAAGCAGCATGCTTATCCAACATGGATATCTCCTTGGCAAGAAGCAGTTGCTTGCCCTGAGCAACCTCCAATCTCAAGCTAGCTGCCTCAGTTATAAGATTGAGCGCTCCCAACAAAAGGTCACTCTCGTCGGCGTGACCGACGTCGTGAAACCTCGTAAGAATAATGGAAAGAAGCACTTTACTCGATCCCAAGCGGGGCAGTCTCGATCTCATCTTAGAACAAAAATCACAAGACATATCCATAGCACAAAGATAAATCTAGATATATACTCAAGCAAACAACTCCAGCAGCAAACTAAATAACGCAACAAAAAAAGGAAAAAATAGACGCCAAAGGTAAACGCCAAATGAAGACGCCAACAGGAGGAAGAGACGCCAAATTGAAAACGCCACAGAACACCACAACCCATGGGTGGGTGAAATAGCCACGAAAACTTGTTATTCTGGAATATCCAGTGTAACACTTTCATGATGAAGACCCTGATTGTTAAGTTTGAGTGTTTTTAATATTTCACCTTTGATAACTCTATCCTTTCTTCCCTATCTTTTATATTGTTAACTTCCTATGTTTTCCAAAATTTCCATAAAATGTAACAGTAGTGTAAAACCTTCATCCGGGCCAGCCCGTGGGGTGGCCCGGGCGTGTCATGTTGCTATAAATAAAATTTTAAAAAAATAAATAAAATATTAAAATAAATTTAGTGCAAAAAGGATAGAATATTAAAAGTTAAGAACTATTCTTCATCCAAAAATAGATTTCAAGCTATTGATCATAAAATAAAATAGTTTCAGGAATTAGGATTGAAATGACCCAACCAAAAAAATTCGAATTTAGTCACTTTTGATCTGAAAAGTGCCAAAAACTCCAGTTTTCTTGTGTCTTTTGGCACTTTCCAAGTGAAATCTCAATTTTTCAATTTTTTCCCTTCAGGTCAAAAAATACCTGGGTCAAAGACAGGTCATCCCCTTAATTACTGCGGGTCAAATGAATGCTGGGGTTGGGTTAGGTAGGATCAGGGCCCATCTCTAAATGGGACTCATTTTCCATGTTTTTCAGCAGCTGTGACTTGGTTGAAATAAAAAAGCTGAACATTTACAAAAAGTTACATTAATTTTGTTTGACTTTTGCAAGTGGGAAATTTTAATTTAATACTCAAATGAGGGAACCATAAATTTAAATTTTAATCAAAAAGTTTTTCCTGGGGAATTTTATTATTGAAGAATATGTTTTAAATTTTTGGCATGTTTGGCAAAAAAATAGTTTATGGAGGTTTTTTTTACTTCATTAATGCCATGTCTCCCATTTTGAGATGTTTATAAAACAGTAAAATAATTTTTGGCCTTTTAAAGTACTACTATGAATAATTCTTTTTTTATTACCTCTTCTTCATCTTGAAAATGTGTCTGAATAAATTGAAGCTGTCAACTAAAGAATTTCTTCTATCTTTATTCAGCCACAAGCTTATCTTAAGTTATTAAACCTTCAAATAGTTCTTTGGCAACTTAGAAATTGCAAGATATCATTCGAGGTTGCGAGATTACAAAATGAACTTTGCAATTCTTTCACTTACAAACAAAAGTAAGAAAAAGAAAATATTTTGTCAATGAAATTAGAATTTCATTACAAGAGTTTTATTTGATTAAATATCAAGTCTATTTATTTCTAAACCATGATCAAATTGCATTTCTTCACCCAATTTTTTCAGGTCTAAGATCTTTTGCCCAATACAAGTTCGCCCAATTAAGTTCGCCCAATACAAGTTCGCCTAATGTACAAGTTCGCCTATTATTATTATTATTGTCGCAGTTTGACACTCCTACATTTATAAACAGATTACAAACTTTTTAAGAGTTTTAATGTACAAGTATGCCTAATGTACAAGTTTGCCCAATGCATACCCCAGTACCTCCCCTACTTTTTTTATGCTGATTTTTATTGCGTTTTTACTACGAACTTGTTCGTAACGTAATTTGTAGGTAGACCCTCAGGGTTAGGTTCAGGGGTTGGTTGGGTCTGGTTAGGTTAGGTAAGCAATAAATATTGGGCTAACTTGTCATCAGGCGAACTTTCATTGGGCAAACTTAACATTAGGCGAGCTTGCATTGGGCAAAACAACATGGTATCCAATTTTTTATCTTTCTTAGTCATTTGAATAATTCATTTTTTTCAAAATAAAGAAAACTTTCCTGAATATAACAGAAAGATTCACAAATAAACTTACAATAAACAAAGTTCACAAAATGCAGCCCAAAAGTTGTTTGTCCTAGCCCTCAAATAAGCAAGATAAAAGTTAAACAGAAAACTTTTGACAAAAAAAGTTAACCAAAATGCTAATACAAAGACTAAAATATATTTTGATTTGAAGTTTATCCAAATCATATGCATATAAATCCTTTGTAACTTACAAATTTCTCGTGTATTTCTTACACCTAAGAATGTTGTGGTTCCCACGGTCAGGAATCTCTTATCAGGAGATTCTTTTTCTGGGAATCTCATAACATCAGATATCTTATCAGATGTCTGGTTTTCTCATTATACATCATGTTTCTTGTTTGGTGTCTGGAGAACCGCTTATGTGTACTAGCTAAGAACTCATGTATGGAATCTGAAGTTATGCTTATTAGGAAAGGGCTTCAGTATGTCAAAAATGTCTGCCAAGAGGACTCGAGGCCTTCCTTCTTTTGAAGCACGCCACCTCTTGTGTCTTGACATTGCTTACCTTTGGAGACACAGCATTTGGTCAGCTGTTGAAAATGACATCAGTTTGTGTCACTACTCAGGGATCATTTCTGCAAGTTTTTCCTTCATTGTGTCATGATTGGTTATACAAAACCCTGACTTCAATTGATTGCTTGAAAGCATGATGCGTCTTCTGAGACGAGTGGTTGCACATTGTTTGAATCGGCTTGCATGATCGTGTTGTTCGTCACAGGTTTCCTCATCTATTCTATTCTTTCAAGATAGAGTATAACTCTTCTTTTCATAAGATCCTGACTCCTTCTTGCTGCTTTCAGGGTCAGTTCTCGTATCTTTCTCCTTACTTTTTATAACATGGTCCAAAATAATAAATGTTTCTTCATTTGGAGATTTTGTGGTCATAGAAACAATCATTCCAGCAGAAAAATATTCACAACAGTTTTGTGTTTTATCCCAATTGTTACTTAGATATAACCATTTAATAACTTTCAATTCTTTAGCCTTCTCCTGAATTGAAAGGAAATAATGGGATGGCCATAGCCTAAGGGTAAGTCATCTGACAGAAAAATTGTAGATCTATGGTTTGTTGGTTTGACCACTCCTGCTGTAGGCAATCTTTCAACCAGATTGCAAAAAAAATCAATAACTTACCAAACAAAAAAAACAAGTGCTTAAAAGTGCCTAAAAAATGATGCAAGTCAGTTTACAAATGAAATTCAAACCCTTAGGCTCATTAATTCCTTCACCATATAAAGAAGCTTTTTAAATTATTTAAATGAAAATTAAGTATAGACATTTTTGCAAATTTCTGTAAAATTCTTTTGAAAAATTTCTAAATGGAAAAACTAAATGGTAATTCCAAAGTTGAAAAGCTTTTAGGAGAGATATATTGGTTAAATTAATTAGCAAATAAAGTTTTATTTTTTCACAAATCTAAAATCCAATTATTGGCTCATTAAAAAATTGGTTTCAAGGGGTATGGCTTACTTCTATGGTCAAAGTTTAGAGGGATCAAACCTGATTGTAGCCCTTTTCAGTTTGATATAATTACCTTCTCTTGGGAGTTCTAATGATGTTTAAGATCAAAAGCATTATATCATGAATATTTATGTATACCATCAGTTTCCAATAGAAAATTTTTGAAATCTTAGAATAGTTCATATTTTGCATGATCCCTTTGCAACAACTTTCTTTCCTGGTCCTTGAAACAGACTGCTTTCTCTTTTTTTAACAGTCTGCAAGTGCCTTTCTATTAGTGATGGGAGAAAAAGGCAGGTCCCCAGAAGCAGCAGCAGCATGAATTTCCTTTCTTCAAAGTCATATGAACCATACTTATCTATCTAACTAGAACTCTCAAATCAACGGGCCAGCGTTTGGGTGTTTGAGAGATTATATAGAAATACCCCTCGTGCTCTCCAATTCCAACCAACCAGGGTGTGCAATTTACTTATTTTTGGTGTGACTTGAAACTACCACTTCCTTGGTTTGGCAAGAAAACAACATGAAAGTTTTGATCTTTGGTGTTTTAACCACAAAAAAGACTGGGTTTTAGAGTCATGGTGAGATATTGTTTCAAGACTTTTTGTTGTTTGAAATTGGTGGAAATGGAAGCACTGTGGGAAGGCTAAAGGATAGTGTTTGGCTGAGAAAGTTCAGGGTGCACGTGATTCTTGTGTTGTTTTCAAAAAAAACCTGCAGTTACTTAGACTTTTATATTTGTGTTTCATCATGCTAATATTAAAATTCAAAGGAGTAAAAACAACAATTTTGTAAGTATCATAAAATAAAATTTTCTTGATTTCATATCAAAGCAAAAAAACCACATTTTTAATGTCCAGTTTTCTTTCAAATGAAGATTGAAATAAGTCATTAATTTTATTCTGATTTTTTTCTTTTTATGAAATCAAGTTCAAGTTCTAAATAAATAATAAAATATTTTTTTTATTTAGAGAGATGAAACAAGACCAGTGAAGTGAT
>Ga0194133_10009097_pt1 | contig 11453 bp, 10 predicted proteins | sample TA2KigOf40mmetaG_FD_155448 | JGI IMG/M metagenome (GOLD analysis project Ga0194133, IMG submission 155448) | Freshwater microbial communities from Lake Tanganyika, Tanzania - TA2015055 Kigoma Offshore 40m | ecosystem: Environmental > Aquatic > Freshwater > Lake | place: Tanzania: Lake...
GGACCGCCCTCTGCTTCGGCAGGCGCAAGCTTCGGATTGAGCATGATGCGGCCAAAAATATAGATCAGGAACATGCCTGACAAAATGAGACCTGGAATGACGCCCGCTATCAAAAGGCCGGAAATGGAAACGCCTGCGAGCGTTCCGATAATGATCGCCAGCACGCTGGGCGGGATGATGGGCGCAAGGCTGGCGCCGGCAAGGATTGCACCGCATGACATTCTGGCGTCATAGCCGCGCTGCTGCATGGTCGGCAGTACCGAGCGGCCCAACATGGCCGCAACGCCCATCGCTGCGCCTGACAGCGCTGCGAAAATGACGGACAGGATCACTGTGAGCACATATTGGCGGCCGCGCATGCGGCGAACGAGCGTATCCACTGATTCAAAGAGCACATCAACGGCTTTGCCGCGAAACAGCAATTCGCCGACGAGCAGGAACAGCGGAATTGTCGCCAGCTCGATTGTTGTTGCGGTGTCAAAAAGAGAATTGGCAAACAGGCCAAAACCTGCAGGCCCCATCAGCAGCATGACGCCGGCGATATTGGCCAGCAGGAAAGCAATGACGATTGGCAGGCCAAGGGCGAAAAGGCCCAGCAACACCACGATGGCGACAACAACTGCGGCAATTCCGGTCAGCATGATCGCTCCAACTCATCCGATCGACGTGGCGGCAGAGAATTGACGCGCGCCAAAACCTTGCCGGAGAAACTCAAGGGCGGAAACAGCCAGCCCGAAAGTGATGAAGGACGAGATCCACCATTTGGGAACCGCGATTGTGCTGACAGTTGAGATATCGCCAGTGAACTGGCTGATGTTGGACAGCAGGCTGATATAGGCGGCAAACAAGCAGGCGAATGCGCCGGCAAGCGCGATCAAACGTTTTGCGAAAATGGCCGGGCCTTGCGGCAGCAGATCGGTCAGCAAGGTGACCGCGACATGTCCGCCGGTCCGGGTGATTTCCGGCATCATCAGGAAGATCGCGGCGCACAGGGTGAAGGCGGTGAAGTCACTCGCCCATGATGTCGGTGCGTTCATGAAATAACGCAGAAAAATTTCGATCCAATACATCAGCAGGACGCCAACCAGCGCTGCGGTCGCAAGCCAGGAACCTGCCGTGATGATCCTGTCGAGCCCATCATGGAAAAGGCGCACTGCCCCGGTGCGTGGCGAGTCCATCAGCTCTCTCCCGGCTATTTCACCTTGTCAGGAATGGACGGATGCATGCGCATCCGCCCCTGTCGGCGCTGGTCTTTTTTTTACACGCCAGCTTATATGCCCAATCACATGCCCATGCCTGCTTTTTTGACAGCGTCAAAAGCGGCCTTGGCTTCCTGGCCATGCTTCTTCAGGGCGAGCTGCCAGATGCCCTCTTCCCACAGGCTGCGGACGCGGGCCTGGTTTTCGGGCGAGAAGCGCGTTTCGGTCATGCCGGCCTTTTTGAGATTTTCCTCTTCTTCACGGGCAAGGCCATCAAAATCCCGGTAGATCGAAAGTTCGATCTTGCGGCCGGCTTCCAGAAGCAGTTTGCGATCTTCTTCAGAAAGGCGTTTCCACCGGTTGGCGTTGATGAAAATCTGCAGTGTGCTCACACCAAAGGACGGACGTACGAAGTGCTTGGCGACTTCATGCCATTTGAGATCGAAGACGCCAATTGTCGGCCATGCCGCGCCATCAACCACGCCCTTTTCAAGTGCGGAGAACACTTCGCCGCCGGGCAGCACAACCGGTGCGCCGCCCAGTCCGCGGATCAGCGGGTGATAGGTGACGGTGCCGCGAATCTTGCGGCCCTGCAGTCCACCATCGGCGCCAACGGGCTGGCGCAGGATCAGATGATATCCACTCTCGCCTTGCGGCACGAAGGCCAGCGTCTTGAGGCCGTGCTTCTGGTAATGGGCATCAAATATATCCCACACGCCTGTCGAGCGGCGTTTTCCCGGATCAGCGGCAATCGCATCAAGCGCCATGCCCATTGTTGTCGTGCCGGAATGATAGGCGCCATGGGTGATCAGAATGTCGAAGACGCCAGCAGCAACAGGCTGCACCTGTTCGAAGGGCGGCACGGCTTCGGGTCCGCTGCGGCGAATTTTGATTCTGCCCTTTGAGTCTTCCTCCACCATCTTCATGAAGGCGACTTCAGTCATATAGGTCCCCTTGTTGGCGGGCGACCAGCTGGAGAGCATTTTCAGTTCCTGCGCCTGCAGGCCTGTCTGTGCGAAAGCGCCGAGCACGCCAGCAAATATGGCGGCGCGGAATCCTGTTTGCAGTGTTGAAAACATATCATCCTCCCTGAAACGTGTTGCCTGAAGCTTGATGCGTTGCTCGCGTCCGGCTTCCGGATATTCCATCCCAGCGCTACAGCGCCTTGTCTGTCAGGTCCGATGCTGTCAGGCCCGGTTCTGTTAGCGTTGCAGCGTTTGCCTTTTCATTCAGTACATACTGGCTGCTCCTTTGTGTCAACAATCGATTCCAGCCCACGCCGGCGTGGCGGGGATGAAGTTTCAGCGCGCCGCACCAAGCTGGCTGATCAGCGGCCCGTCTATTTTTGTGGCGGAAGACGACAGCAGCATATGTTCTTCGGGAGGCTGGGGAGGAACATCGCCAAAGACGCCGGAAATGCGCGACTTCGGAAACTCCTCTTTCAACCGGGGATAGACATGGCGGGAGAAATTGCGGATGCCCGCCACAGTCTCCTCATGTTCAAGGAAGCCCGCCTGTCCCATGATCAGCAAATGGCCGTATCCGCCTACATATTCATAATGGCGCTTGATCTGATGATAGACCTGATCAGGCGTGCCAGCGAACAGGAAGCCGCCGCGGATGGCGGCTTCTACGCTTGCGCCCTTGGCAAAGGAACTCAGGGGATGTTCCGCGCCGCGCATGATCGCAAGATTGGCGTCGACCGGCACGTAGCCTGGAGGATTTGCATATTGCGGCGCGACCTTGTTGGCGGTCACATACCAGAGCAGTTTTTCCGCGCCATCATGGGCTTCCTTCTCGCTTTGTCCCACATAGACCAGCGCTGCATAGGCAAGCCGGTGATTGGGAACATCCTGCCCGAACCCTGCCGCACGCCATCCTGCGCGATAGGATGCATAGATGCGCCTTGTGGCGTCAAAGCCGGTCAGAAACGTCGCCTGGATATAGCCGCGCTGGCCAACATCACGCGCGCCGCCGGTGCTGGTGGTGGACACCCAGATTGGCGGATGCGGTGACTGATATTGGCGCGGCCAGATATTGATGTTGCGATGATGGAAGAAGCGGCCTTCATGGCTCACCGGTCCGTCATGGGAGGTCCATGCCTTGACGATCAGATCAAGCGCCTCCCAGAATCTTTCGTTCATGCGCACGGGATTGCTGTTGGCGGGCGAGATTTCATAAGGCACGCCGCGCACGAAACCAGCCTCGACACGTCCGCGCGAGAGAATATCGACAAGCGCCATCTCCTCGGCGACGCGAACCGGCTGACGGCGATTGGCGATCGGATTGCCAAGAATCAGCAGCCGCGCCCTGGTGGTCAGCCGCGCGAGCGCCGCCAAGATGAGCGGCGCTGCGGGATCGACGCAGGTCGCTGTCTGGTGATGCTCGTTGAGCATGATTTCCAGTCCCTCTTCCTCCGCAATCTGCCATTCATGGAGATAGCGGTCCCACAATGCCGCCCCCTTCTCGGGATCGTAATTGGCGTTCGGCAGGCTGACACGGATGGAGGGAAAGGAGTCTGCGGGCGGCAGATAGGGATAGGCGGTTTCGCTGAATTGCCAGGCTTGCATGTCTGTCTCCCGGATGGCTCTCAGGCGAGGAAATCGCGCACAGCGTTTGCAAAGGCTTGCGGCTGCTCGAGGTGTGGCGCATGGCCCGCCCCGGGAATGGTCAGTGTCTTCGCACCTGAAACGAGTTTCGCGTAAGCGTCCTGATAGGCCGCGTTGACGAGGCCATCGCTCTCGCCGCGCAGGAAGAGCGCAGGCGATGCAATGCGGTGCAGGCGCTTTGGCAGTTTGGGATTGTGCATGTAGGGCTCCCAGACCAGCAGCGCGAGCGTCTCACGATTGCGCAGATGAATGCGCAGGTCCTCATCGCTCATGGCAGCAGGATTGAAGGCAAACTTCGCTGGATCGTGAAACATGAGCTTTGGCACATCAGCCGGGTTCATCACGAAGATATCGGGAATATCGAGACGGTCAGCCGGGCCGGTTTTCACGCCAACCGCACCGGCGAAAACCAGCTTGCCAAAACGTTCCGGCGTCTTGGTCGCCATTTCTGCGAGGATCCAGCCGCCTATGGAACTGCCGATGGCGTCCGTTTTCGCAAGACCCAGGCGGTCCATCAGCTCAAGATAGATATGGGCGATGTCATCGACGCTATCGATCCAGTCCGGCAGATCAGAGCGGCCGAAACCTGGATGGGAGGGGCAGATCAGACGGCGGCCCGGTGCCAGAAGATTCAGGAAAGCATCCGATGGGCGGAAGCCGCCGCCGGGATGAAGATAGAGCAATGGCGCGCCCGCACCCGTCTCATGAACCTCGACAGAACATCCCGCAATCGCGATTTCGCTGCGCTGCACAGGCATTCCTCCCGCAAGGCTAGCTCTTCTCATCCGCGTGGCAGGGGGCGGACCTGGCAGCCTGTTTGAAGCCCGCCGGGGCGGACAGAGCGCAGCCTAACCTCCGGCGGGCCGGAATTTGAAGGGCTGGCGTCTATCGGAAATAAAATTTCACATATATGGAATTGTTGCAGGGTTGGCGGTTGACGCGAGCGGGTCATGGAAACACATCTCGTCAAATCGGCGGTGCGGGTTTTCGAAATTCTCGAGCTGTTTGACCTGCGGCGCGAGCCGCTGCGGCTGAAGGATATTACAGCGGCGCTGAACCATCCGGTGTCGAGCATGGCGGCCTTGCTCAAGAGCATGGTGGCGCAGGGCTATCTGAACTTCGACAATCGATCCCGCGCCTATCTGCCAACGCCGCGCCTTGCACGCCTGGGAAGCTGGGTTCCGTTCGAGGATTTCGAGCAGGGTGTTGTGATGGACACGCTGCGGCATATCCAGAAGCAGTCGGGCGAACTGGCGGTGCTGGCTGTGGAGGATGGCATTCATCTCGTCTATGAGCAGACGCTGAACACGCGCGAAGGCATTCAGCTGACAATCGCGCCGGGAACGCGCAGATTACTCGTCCAAACCGGCACGGGCTGGCTGTTTCTCAATTTGCGCAGCCGCGTACAGGCGCTCGAAGTCTATGACCGGACGATTGCAGCTGGCGAACTCGACCCGGCAAGGTTTTCCCGTGCGATGTTTCTTGAACGGCTGGCTGATCATGCGCGGCGGAAGATTTCCTATGTGCGCGCCCGCGACCTTGTGATGCCGACGGCGCATTGGGGCGGCGGCATGGTGTCTGCCCTGATTCCTGCGCCCGCCGGTCACCGCCCGCTGGCGCTGGGTGTTGGTGGACCGGCGGACCGCCTCGAAGCGCATATGGGCATGATTGAAACACTGCTTGAGGGAGCAATCAAAACGATCGCAGACCATCTGCCGGGCGAAGCGTGAATGGCGCCGCAAAAAGGCCGCCAGCAAGCGCGCCTCAAGAAATGGCAGCGTCAAGTTGCAGCTCATTTCTTGGCGTATGTTTTCATGACAGCAGTGGACGCCTGCGCGCTATTGACTGATCCAGCTGTACTCCTGTACCCTTTCGCAAAAAGACATAATCATCTGCGGGAGAAGCGTTGTGACAACTGCAGCCGAAAGCGAAATTCTGACCCGTGTCGGCCCTCGCACGCCTATGGGACGCATGATGCGGGAGTACTGGATTCCCGCAGCACTCTCCCACGAGCTGAAAGCAGGAGGCGATCCTGTCCGCCTCATGCTGCTGGGCGAAAAGCTGATCGGATTTCGCGATGCGCAGGGCCGCGCAGCCATTCTGGATCATCGCTGCCCGCATCGCTGCGCCTCGCTGTTCTTCGGCCGCAATGAAGGCGATGGAATCCGCTGCACCTATCATGGCTGGAAATTTGACGTGGATGGCGCATGCAAGGAAATGCCGAATGTGCCGGCCCATCAATCCTTCACCAGCAAGGTTCACGCAAAAGCCTACAGGGTTGCCGAGCGCAATGGCATTGTGTGGTGTTACATGGGCGCGCGCGAAACAGCGCCGCCGCTGCCATGTTTTGAAGCGGTGATGCTGGCCGATGAAGCGGAGCGCAACCAGTTTTGTGTGCAGCGCGAATGCAACTATCTGCAAGCGCTGGAAGGCGACATCGACACATCGCATTTCAGCTTCCTGCATATGGGCGCAGTCACGCCGGAGCAGGCTGATCCTGCAAGTCTGGGCCGTTATGCGCTGATCAATCGAGCGCCTGAATATCATGTCGCCGATACGGACTGGGGCACAATGTATGCGGCCTATCGCCCGGCGGATGAGCAATCCACCTATTGGCGTGTGGCGCATTTCCTGTTTCCGTTCTGGACAATTCCGCCCGATGGCGATTTTCAGGACCATGTCATCGCGCGCGCATGGGTGCCGATGGATGATCATCACACCATGTTTTTTCATGTCTCGTGGAAAAAGAACACGCCTGGCCTGCGCAAGGACAAGAATGGCCAGCAATTGCCTGGCGCAACAATCGGCAACACCTATCTGCCGAATACAACGGACTGGTATGGCCGCTGGCGATTGGCGGCCAATGCCGGCAATGATTACATGATGGACCGCAAGTCGCCGAGCTATTCCGGCATTGATGGCATCCATCTGCAGGATCAGGCGCTGACCGAAAGCATGGGGCCGGTTGTCGATCATACATTCGAGCATCTCGCGCTCAGCGATCTGATGATCAGCCGCACCCGCCGCCGCTTGCTGCAAGCCGCGCGTGCTGCTGAAGATGGCGCCATGCCGCCTGGCGTCGATCATCCTGAAACTTTCCAGGGTGCGCGCGGTGGCGACTTCCTCAGTTCAAACCAGATTGGCTGGCTCCAGGCTTATTCCGATGAAATGCGCGCCTCAAAAAATCCGACAGGCGCGCTGAAGATCGCGGCGGAATGAACATGCAGAAAGGACAGCACCGCATGCGATACGCAGTTGTGGCGTTCTTGGTCGCCATCACCGGTTTGCTTCACCCTGCAAACGCGCAATGGCGCACGCAAGCCAGCACCCAGCAGCTTTATGAAAAAGCGCGCAAGGAAGGCAAGGTCATTTTCTGGGGGCCTGCGCGGGGCGAAGTTGAATGGGTTTCCCGCGCCTTGCCGAAAGTTTTTCCCGGCGTTGAAGTTGAATTTGTTGGCGACAATGATGTTGTCACCCGCGCGATTGCTGAAGCGCGGGGCGGCCGTCACCGCATCGATGTGATGTGGAATTCGGTTACAGCCTCTGTTCCGCTCGTCCAGCGCAATCTGATCGCCGTCCTTAACCCCGCAGAGCTTGGCGTCGCCAATCCGCAAATGGGTTTCAATGGGCAAATGCTCTATGTCAACAAGGCGCTTTATGCCGTCGCCTTTGATCCCAAACGCACAAATGAAGCTGATGTTCCGCGCAGATGGGCTGATTTTCTCGATCCAAAATTCAAGGGCCGGATGACATCGAGCCTGTTCCTGCTGCCGCGACTGACCGGCGGCCTTGGATTGGCCTGGGGCGAAGACAAGGCGCTCGCCTGGGTGCGCAATATTGTTACCGGACAAGATACGCTGCTCACACGTGCACCGCGCGAAACATTTGTTGAATCTGGCGAGCGCGCCCTGGCGCTTGGTGAAATCGAGAGTACGTACAGCCGCCATGCGCTGGAAGGAAAAATCTTTGGCGTGGTTATACCTGAACCTGTCGTCATGGTGCAGTTCGGCTTGCTGGTGATGAAGAATGCGCCGCATCCCAATGCAGCGCGTTTGCTGACAGGCTGGCTGGCGACGCCCGAAGCCAGCGCCATGCGTCAACAGCTGACAGGGGCGCGGGATTACAGTCCGGCTTCCACCGAACCTCTCGCCCAGCGTCTTCATGGCAAACAAATGGAAGCCGTTTTCGATCTGCCTGACAACATGCAGGCGCGTGATGCTGTGATCCGCAAGGCGACGCCCATTGTCGCCGGACGCGCAAAATAGTCGATAGCGAAAGGTGGCTGGCATGAAATCGCGCGGAGGCGACTGGCTACGGCTGGCCGTTCCTGCGGCTGGAATGCTGGCGGCGGTTTATCTGATCGCTGTACCGCTGGGCATGCTGATCTATGCGGCATTTCGCGGACCGGCGGATTTTCTGCCGCTGGAGCCGGGCGCGAAATGGACGCTGGATAACGTCATAGCAGTCTTTTCAGACGAGACTGTTTATGGCCGCGTTATTCCTGATACGCTGATTTTTGTTGCAGGAACTGTAACGCTGACCACTTTCATGGCGCTGATCCTGGCGTGGCTGGTCGAACGCACAGACCTGCGGCATCGGAATTTGTGGTTTGCCATCATCGTTTTTCCCACGCTTGTGCCGCTGGTTGTCAAAGCCATCGCATGGATATTGCTGATGAGTCCCAATGCGGGCTGGGCTAACCTGGGCATCCGCTGGCTGATGGGCTGGGACGGCAAAGGGCCGATCAATCTTTTCAGCATGGGTGGACTGATATTCACCCAATCGCTTGCGACGGCGCCCTTTGTGTTTCTGCAGATGTCAGCTGCATTGCGTTCCATGAATCCTGCGCTGGAAGAAGCATCGCGCGCTTCAGGCGCCTCGCCCATGACAACATTCAGGAAAGTCACGTTCCCCGTTCTGTTGCCGGGACTTCTCGCGCCAGTCATTCTCGTGACGCTGATTACATTTGAACAATTCGAACTGCCGCTGATCATCGGTCTGCCAGCAGGCGTCAATGTATTCGCATTCCGCATCTACAATGAGCTCAACCCGGCGAGCGGCTTGCCAAATTATGGTGGCGCGGCAGCTGTTTCATTGCCATTTCTGGCGCTGGGATTTCTGGCGCTGCTTGCATACAACCGGGCGATCAAGAACGCGGAACGTTTCGTGACCGTCTCAGGCAAAGCCTATGTGCAGAAGCGGATTCCCCTTGGCCGGTGGCGCTGGCCCGCCTATCTGTTCCTCATATTCTTCGCAGCATTCTCGGCAATCCTTCCGGTCCTCGTTCTTGTCTGGACAAGCTTCTTTGGATTTTCTGCGCCTGGAAATGTGCCACTGTCCCAGGCCTCCATGGCTGGCTATGCCAGCGCTATACAAAGCCCGGTGGTCTGGCGCGCAACCCTCAACAGTTTCATTGTTGCAGGCCTTTCAGCCGTGATCGTCACCATACTTGGCGCGCTGGTTGCGTGGGTGGTTGTCCGCTCGCAATTTCCAGGCCGCAAGATTCTGGATGCCTTGACATTCACATCCCTGGGCATTCCCTCAGTCATCGCCGGACTCTCCGTCATGCTCGTATATCTGTCATTGCCCATCGGCATTTACGGGACCGTCTGGATTCTGGTTCTGGCCTATTCCTACAGGCTTGCTGTCACCACCCGTATCGCGCGCGCTGCCATCATGCAGGTGCATAAAGAGCTTGAGGAAGCATCGCAGGCTTCAGGCGCTAAATGGGCGGCGACACAATTGCGAATCGTGCTTCCGCTGATCCTGCCCGGCCTGCTCTCGGCCTTTCTTTTGCTGTTCATCATCGGCATGCGCGAATTCACGATTCCCTTTGTGCTCTACAGTCAGGAGAATGTCGTTCTTTCAGTCCTGATCTGGCAGTTGTTTCAGGGAGGCCAGCCTGCACATTCAGCTGCACTTGGCATACTCATGATCGTGCTTGTTATTCCTGTTATTGTGATTGCACGGCGGCTGATCGCCCGCAGCGGCTCGGGAGACTAGTCATGCTCAGCGTAACAGGACTTCACAAGTCTTTTGCGACCGGTGCAGGCCGGATCAAAGTGATTGATGACGTATCATTCCAGATCGCCGACGGGACCTGCTATGCATTGCTCGGCCCCAGCGGTTGCGGCAAAACCACAACCTTGCGCTGCGTGGCCGGCCTGGAAGAGCCTGACGCCGGGCGTATCGAAATTGCCGGGACGGTTGTTTTTGATTCATCCGCTGGCATATCAGCGCCGACCCACATGCGGCCTATTGGCATTGTGTTTCAGTCTTACGCCATCTGGCCGCATATGAATGTGTTTGAAAATGTGGCCTATCCCCTTCGTGTAGCCAGGCCGCGCATTGCCGGATCTGAAATCCAGGAGCGCGTCATGCGCGTCCTTGCCCTGGTTGGCATGGAAGAACTGGCTCAACGCCCGGCGCCTCGCCTGTCGGGCGGACAGCAGCAACGCGTCGCGGTTGCCCGCGCTCTCGTGCGCGAACCGGCGTTGCTTTTACTCGATGAGCCATTGTCAAATCTGGATGCGCTGTTGCGCGATCACATGCGCAAAGAGTTGGCTGATATCATTGGCCGCATTGGCGTCACTGCTTTGTTCGTCACGCATGATCAGGCAGAAGCGCTAACACTCGCGCAACGCGTTGCGGTGATGAACGCCGGTCATATCATACAGGAAGGCGCGCCGCGCGATATCTACGCCAGACCCAATTCGAAATTTGTCGCAGAATTTCTTGGCGCTTCAAATATTCTTGACGGCTATATTGCCGGACATTCCAATACGCTTCGCATGGTAGATGTTGGGGGCGGGCAAAAGATTCTCGCGCGCAGCGATTTGCCGGAAGGTTCAAAAATTCAATATCTCCTGCGGCCGGAACGCACAAAGATTTTTCTTTCCAATCCCGGCGTTGAAGGCATTTTGCAGGCGCAGGTTGTCTCGGCCACATTCACCGGCAGCCATCTCGATTGTGCGGTCATGATCGGCGAAGCAAAAGCGCGCGTTTCGGCGCCAACTGATATGGCTCTTGAAAAAGGAAGCCCGGTCTGGATTCAACCATTGGACATTGACGGTGTCATTTTGAAAGCAGATCAAGACTAACGCAGCACTTCAGCATTGCGTGCCGGAAAGCGATTTTTCATTTCTGCCATGCCTGTCCTGTCTGCCATGCCTGTCCTGCAGGGCTTGTGAGCGCATGACTTCCTACAGGGCTGCAAACTTTCATCCAATGCCCGGGCTTCTGTCTTGTATGCAATTCTTGCACCTGTCATATTGATCGCAAGAAGATTTAAACAAGCCTGCCGGTTTGGAAAAGCCAGCACACGGAGGACGCCAGGCGTGAATGCGCTACACAGCATATTGCGGTGGCCTGCATGACAATCCAGGTCAAGGCTTTGCGCAAGTCATTTGGACAAGCCCCCGCTGTCGACGGTATTGACCTCGATATCAACGAAGGCGAGATGCTCGTGCTTCTGGGGCCATCGGGTTGCGGAAAAACAACCACGATGCGCTGCATTGCCGGGCTTGAAGAACTGATCGGCCCCCTACGGCTGGTCCGGTTCGAATGTTAGTGCATGGTGGGCCGTGACGCCAGCGCGGGCGGCGGTGCTGGTCGGGGTTGCAGAGCCGTCCGCGCGGTCATGGCG
>Ga0194133_10009098_pt1 | contig 11452 bp, 13 predicted proteins | sample TA2KigOf40mmetaG_FD_155448 | JGI IMG/M metagenome (GOLD analysis project Ga0194133, IMG submission 155448) | Freshwater microbial communities from Lake Tanganyika, Tanzania - TA2015055 Kigoma Offshore 40m | ecosystem: Environmental > Aquatic > Freshwater > Lake | place: Tanzania: Lake...
GGAATCGCCGCACAGTTGATCGCCACATAGGGCCGGGCCGCTCGCGGACTGTTCGCATAGATGGCACGTGCGATTAGTTCCTTGCCCGTACCGCTTTCCCCCATCAATAGAACCGTGGCATCGGACCGGGCCACCTGCCCCACCAACTTATAGATTCGTTGCATGGAGGCGGAGGTTCCGATCAGCCCGGGCACCGGACCCGCATCCTCCGGAGCTTTTTTTCCGGCCGGAGCCGCCGTGAGCTCTTCCATGGAAGCCGCCGTCTGCAGCGCCCGTCGTAACACCGCGAGCAACTCCGGCACGTCAAAAGGCTTGAGCACATAGTCGAAAGCACCGTGCTTCATGGCCTCAATCGCCGTCTGGGCCGTGCCATGGGCGGTCATCACGATCACCAGTTGGCGCGGATGCTCCTTCCGGATCTGCCGGAGAATCTCCAGCCCGTTCTCCTCCCCGATCCTCACATCGAGCAGAATCAGATCGATGGGATGTTTTTTAAGAAGTTTGAACCCCTCTTCCCCGCTGGTGGCACCGATGACCTCTACCGGCTCCTCGGCCAGGACCCGCTGAAACGAGTAGGCCACATCCTTCTCGTCATCGATCACCAGCACTCGCTGACGCCCAGGCAGGGCAGTTTTCGGCTTTGGACTCATCCCGCGCGCCCTGCGGCTTTAACAAAAGGTGTTACTTCCTCCACCAACATTTGAATCCCCTTCAAATCCAACTGCTGTTGCCCATCACTCTTGGCCTCCGCCGGATTGGGATGGACCTCCACCAACAGCCCGTCCGCCCCGACTGCCACCGCTGCCCGGCTCAAGGCGATGACCAGATCCGCACGCCCCGCCGCTTGGCTGGGATCCACAATCACCGGTAGGTGACTTTCCCTTTTCGCGAGCGCGACCGCCCCCAAATCGAGCGTGTTGCGCACCGCCGGTTCAAAAGTCCGGATGCCGCGTTCGCAAAGAATCACTTGTCCATTGCCGGCGCTCATCACGTACTCCGCTGCCAAGAGCCACTCCTCGACCTTCATGGAAAGTCCCCTCTTCAAAAGAATCGGCCGACCAGAGGCCGCCGCCGCCTTCAGTAGGGAAAAGTTCTGCGAGTTCCGGGCGCCGATCTGCAGGATGTCGGCCACCGCAGCCACTTTGTCCACATGCACCTCGGAAAGCACCTCGGTGACGATGCCCAGACCCGTCTCCTTTTTCGCCAGCGCCAAAAGCTCCAGGCCTTTTTCTCCCAGCCCCTGGAACTCATAGGGCGAAGTCCGCGGCTTGAAAGCCCCACCCCGCAAAAAGGTGGCCCCGGCTTTTTTCACCGCCCGTGCGGTGGTCAAAAGCTGCTCCTCCGACTCCACCGAGCAGGGCCCTGCCATCAGCCGAAAGGGTTCCGTGCCTCCGATCGTCACGCCGTGAGCCTTGACGACCGTGCCCGCTTTTCTTCCCTCCTGCGCCACCAGCTTGTACCGCCGTTGCACCGGCAGGACCGCCTCCACCTGGGGCCAGGTGGCCAGTGCCTCCAGGGAAGCATGGGCACGCTCATCGCCGATCGCGGCGATCACCGTTTGAATCTCCCCAAGGATGGGATGGGGCTGGTAGCCAAGTTTTTTGACCTCGGCGATTACTTGGTCGACCAGCTTCTTCTCGGTTCCCGGGCGGAGGGCGATGATCATTCGACCAAATCCTAACGGCGGGCCGTTTTTATCACAAGAATCGGCCCAAGTTCTTTCTGCCACCAGCGGGCTAACTCCCCTTGCTCCGGCCAGACGCCGCCACGATGCCAGGTCCGGACATGGGACCCGGGTGGGGCCCAGATTTTCGGATCCGTCGGCCCGAACAGCAGCCCACAGGGAACACCGCTCCAGGCCGCCAGATGACTGATTCCACTGTCGTGCCCCAGATACAAGTCGGAGGACTGCAGCAGCCGAAACACCTCCGGCAGGGGCCAATTTTCCACCGTCCGATGGGGTGACTCTCGCAGGCCTTCGGGAACCTGGCGCAAAAGATCGCCTTCCACCTCTCCCGCCAGCCAAACCAGCTCCATTGGCTGTTCCTTTTGCCAGATTTGCAGTTCCCCAATCCACTGCTCCAGCGGCCAGCATTTACGGGTGCCGCCGCTGCCGGGATGAACGACTATCCGGGGCAACCTTCCGGGCGGACTGGACCTCTCCGTCTCGGCAAAGATCTCTCCGCGGAGCAAATGAGACATGCCCGGCCGGACCTCCAGGGATTGCAGGGGGTCGGCCAGATGTTTCCAGGCTGCCACCTTCGGGCCGGTGGGATCGATCGCCAGATACTGCCCCTGCCCGCCGCCCCGCCTCCAGTTGGCCGCAAAAATTCCATCTGGGTCGAACAGGTAGGAAACCGTCAAATCGAACTCGGAGAAGTAATCGCACCAATCCGGCTCCAACACCCCGCCCTTGGCAAAAAAAACCGCCAAGCCGGGCCGATCGATGGGTCGAACCGCTTCCACCCTGCCCGGACCGGTCACCAGCTCGCCGAAACGCGCGTTGACCACCATCTCCAACTCGGCCTCCGGCCATTTTTGCCGGAGACCGGCCACGGCTGGCAGGGTCAGGAGAAAGTCGCCCAACGCACCGCCCCGGATGACGAGAATTTTCAAAACGTCAGCGCGCGACGCGTTTAGTAAACAAAAACCCCCAATCCCAGCAGCACCAAACCGGAAACCATTTCCAAAAACAAAAGGCTTTTTCCGCGGACGGGAGTCCGAAAATACCATTCGATCACATCGCGCAAAAGGTACGGGGCCCCGACCATCATCATGCCCGCCACGACCATGAAATACGCGTAGCCCACCACCACCAGGCGAAGCGCGTCTTCCCTTAAAAAACAGGAGTCCAGAAGGATGTTGGCGCCCAAAAGATAAAGGACTCCCAAGGCCCGCACGGCAATGAATTCACGGACGTACAGCCAGCTGGTAACCCCCAGCGCAACGGCGGCGAGGACAAAAATCGGGCGGAAGCGGGTGTACTCCATCAGATTCATGGTGCCGGCCAGCCAGGCCGCCCAGGCGGTGGCCAAAGCCAGGAGTGCGGCTCCCCAGCCGTCCGAACGGGGAAAGGCCCGGCACCAATTCACCGCCCGCGGGTAGTCGAAAAAACACCAGGCATGGACGGCGAAAACGCCGAAACCGAGCCAGACCGCCACCTGGGAAAGAGAAAAGGAATAAATCATCGGAGGTTAATCCAGGATGGAGGGATCTGCGTAGTCGGTAAATCCGGTCGACTCCGTGATTTTCACGTTAAGCAACTGCCCCCAATGGCGGTCGCTCCCCTCAAAAATCACCGGACGGTTCTGCCGGCTGCGCCCGGTGAGGCGGTTGGGGTTGTTCTTGCTCGGACCTTCCACGAGGACTTCCACGAGCTTTCCCACCCTCTCCTTAGCCTTGAGCCCGGCCCGCCGGTCAAGCAGCTCGAGAAGTTCTTGGTTTCTTTGCTCCTTCACCGACTCCGGAACGACACCGGTCGTTTCCCGGGTGGCACGCGTTCCCTCGCGGGGCGAGTAGCGGAAAATAAAGGCATTATCGAAGTCCACCTCGGACATGAGTTTCCGGGTCTCCTCGAAATCGGCGTCAGTTTCCCCGGGATACCCCACGATCACGTCGGTGGTAAGCCCGATGTCGGGACAGGCCTGCCGGACTTGATCGACAATCCGTTGATACTGGTCGGCCGTGTATCCCCGGCCCATCTGCTTGAGGATCCGGTCCGATCCCGACTGCACCGGCAGATGCAGGTGCTCGCAAAGCTTTTCCAGCCGGCCGTAACAACCGATGAGATCCGGCTTCATGCCCCGAGGATGCGGAGAGGTGAAACGAATCCGGTCGAGGCCGGACACATGCTCCAACTCTTCCAACAACTGCACGAAAGCCGATTTTCCGTCCCGCATCGGCATTCGGCGCCCATACAGGTTGACGATCTGCCCTAAAAGCGTGATCTCGCGGATTCCCTGCCCGACCAGTCGTCGCACCTCCTCCACGATTTCCGCGATGGGTCGGGATCGTTCCTTGCCCCGGGTCGTGGGAACAATGCAAAAGGAACAGTGCATGTCGCAACCCTGCATGACGGAAACGAAGGCCGTGACCTGGCGGGGTGCCAGCACGTGATCGCGGATGGTGTTTTCCGAACCTTCCTCCTCTGCGACGTCGGCCAGGAAGCGGGGCCTTCCGCCCAGTCGTGCTTGCCGGGCCTGCTCGACCAAATCCGGTACGCGATGAAACTTTTGGGTGCCGACCACCAAATCCACCCCCGCCATCTCCTCAGCCAAGGAAGCGCCCCGGCGTTGGGCCATGCAACCGAGAAATCCGAGCACCACGCCCGGGTTTTTTTTCCGGAGGGCGCGCAGGTTACCCATTTTTCGCAAAGCTTTCTGCTCGGCCAGATCCCGGACGCTGCAGGTGTTCAAGAGGATCACGTCCGCCTCTTTTTCGGAAGCAGCGGGACGATACCCACGGTCCCGAAGTTGGCGGAGAACCTGCTCCGAATCGCGCTCGTTCATCTGGCACCCGTAGGTCTTCAGGTACACGCTGGGCATGGGGAAACCCTATCGGCTTGGGCCGGCCAAGGCCATCCGTTCGCGGACGGGTCTCAGGCGTGCAGGTTTCGGTGGTAATGTTTTCTCAGCCAGCGATACACCACCAACGGGATCGGAAGCAGCAGAAAGAAGAGGGCCGGGACCCAAAATGCCTTCTTGGCCGGATTGTGCTCGAGAATTTCCAATCCCTGCCAAAAGAGCACGATAAATCCGACCAGGGATCCGGTGTAGGCCAACGGCATCACCACCTGGTCGAAGTGAGTTTTTTCTTTCAGTCTAGCGATTCTGGCCGGCCGACTCGCCCAATTCATGGGTAAGGTTTAAGGCCAATCCCCGGGCTATGCCAAGGCCGCTTTCTTTTCCACCCACCCCATGCCGGCCAGCCCCAATTCAAACAGCCCGTAAAGCGGAACGAACATCAGGGCGAGGTTGAAGGGGTCTGAGGTCGGCGTCACGCAGGCGGCCAAAACGAGAAGCATTACCACAGCGTGACGACGGTGCTCCACGACCGCCGCCCTTTGGAGAATTCCCAGCCGGGCGAGCAGGACCATGACGAGCGGCAACTCGAAGGACAGTCCGAATCCGACCAGCATCTGCAAAACGAAGTCCGTGTAACTGGCCATCGTCCAGCTCGTCTCCAAGCCCAGCCACCGGTTGAAAGCCTGGAAAAAAGCCAGGGCCCGCGGCAGGACCAGGAAGTAACAGAACGCCGCTCCCAACAGAAAAAGGAACGCCCCCGTGAGAAAAGTCGGCAGAAGGAGTTTCTTTTCCCGGGGCTCCAGAGCCGGAAGCAGATATTGCCCGAGAAAATACAGGACCAGGGGAAGGGAAAGCAGGATGCCGGCCCCCAGCCCGATCTGCAGGGTCACCGTCATCGGGTCGGTGACCTGCAAGGCCAACAGCGTGCCGGTTGCATTCAGGGAAGAACCCCCTTGGGCCAGAAGCAGCGGCCGCCGGAGAATCTCCATGACTGTGCCGATTCCGGACACGCCGAGAATCGCTCCCACCCCGATGGCCCCCGCGCACTTCAGAATCAGACCCCGCAAATCCTCCACATGGTCTAAGAACGGCTTTTCCGAGTCTTTCACGGCAGGCGCCTCCACCCATGCTCGGTCACAACTTGCGGCAAGACCACGTCGTGCGCCTCGCGCGGGAGATTTTCCATCTCTTGGACTCCAAAGAAAAGCCCGGCCACCCATGCACGCCGCGAACGCGCGGCCAGCGCTCGATCGTAATGACCCCCACCCCGCCCCAAACGGGTGCCTTGAGCGTCAAAGGCCCGCCCGGGAACACAGAAACCGTCGATGGCCTCTGGTTCCACCGGGGAATGTTTTTCCGGCAGGGGTTCCCAGAGAGTTTCCAGTGCGGGAAGAGGTCCCGGAACGATTTCCCACCAAGTCAGGCCGCGGCGGATATCGGTCTTCGGCAGGGCCACCCTTTTTCCCTCTTCCCACGCCCTTCGGATGAGATCCCGGGTCTCCGGTTCGTCCGGCAGCGAGAGATACAGCCCGATCGTTCCGGTATTTTTCCATTCCGTTCGGGCCGTGAGGGCCTGAATCACCGCTCCCGACGCCTCCTGGCGCCCTTCGGCGGAGACGCCGGACAACCGGCGACGGATCTCCTCCCGGGCGGAGGTTTTGGCAGAATTTCCCATGACGGATAGCCTAAGGAAAACTCCCGTCCCAATCCACCCCCGCGGGCGGTTGCCTCCCTATCCCACCGGGGACATTCTAAAGGCTCCTTGAAGACGAAAGGCTCCCCGCCCCGAAGACAACGCGCCCACCGCTTTATCACGGATGTGCTTCTGCCCGCCCTTTTTTCCCGGAAGCGCGGCCACCGCAACGGATCCGCCCCCATTTTTCCCAAGCCCAAACACGGCCAGGTCTGCCTGACCTGGATTGGGCACGCTTCCTTCCTTATCCAGGGTCCCCACGGGAATATCCTCGTCGATCCCAACTGGGCCAACTGGCTCCTCGTGGTCCGCCGCTTGCGCCACGCCGGCCTGGCCCACCATCACTTGCCCAATATCGACCTCGTCCTAATCACCCACGCTCATTTCGACCATCTTAACCGCAAAAGCCTCCGTCAAATCGCCTCCAACCAGCCCATCGTGGTGCCGGACGGGGTGGGTGACCTCGTCCACGGATTGGGTTTTGAAAAAGTCTACGAAATGAAATGGTGGGAACGGTTGCGGTTTCCCGGCGCCGCCATCACCTTCGTCCCCGCCAAACACTGGGGCGCGCGCAAGGTGACCGACCTGCACCGCGGGTATGGCGGTTACGTGATCGATCTGGGCGGGCACTCCGTGTACCACGCCGGCGACTCCGCCTATTTTGACGGCTTCCGGGAAATCGGCCGCAAACTCCGCCCGGAGATCGCCCTGTTGCCGATCGGAGCCTACCATGGCCCCAAGTTTGGTGAGAACCACATGAACCCGGAGGAGGCTTTCCGCGCCTTCCAAGACCTCCGCTCCCGGTTGATGGTGCCGATGCACTTCGGCACTTACCGGCTCAGCTACGAACCCCTTCACGAACCGCCACAGCGGTTGATGCAGGCAGCCATGAAGGCGGGCCGCCTGACCGACGTGCGTTTCCTGATCGAGGGGATGCCGACGCTATTCTAGTTTGCGGCGCTCCGCCCATCCGGGCGGTGCGATCGGGCGGGCGTAGGCCACCAGCCGCCCCCGGTGGGTGATAAAGTTGAAAAAGTTCCGCGCGTTCCCGGCGGGGGCGTTGGGATCGAAGGAGTAGATGTCCACGCCTCCGCCCCGCTCGCCGTCCAACCGCTGCGAAGATCCCGCGATCATGGCTTGGCCGTTCTTTTTCCGTCCGAGGTAGATCATCACGTGGCTGATCGGGGGATCCCGCGGCACATTGTAGGTCCATTCCCAAAAGAGCAGATCCCCGCTTCGCATGTCGGCCACAAGTTCCGCCGGATCCACCTTCCCATCTTCCCGCAGCGGGACTTCCCGTACCTTCCCCTTCTCTTTCAGAAACACGTACTGGCTGGAAGCGGTCCGCGGGAGATTCAGGCCAAAGACCTTCCAAACAATAAAACGAATCGTGTTGGAGCAGTCCATGGTGATGACATGAGGGTGTCCTGGCGGTTGCCATGACTGGCCATAGGCGAGATCCTGCTGGGAAAGCCAGCGACAGGTCTCGATCAGCTTCTGATGCTGTTCCGGAGTTGCCGCCGAGTGCCCCGGACTCGCCAGGAAACAGAGTAGAAACAACAGTCTCGCTGCTTTCATTCCGTGAACACCACGTCGTTCGGCTCATAGCCAGGCGCACAACAGCAGAGAAACACCAGCTCCTCACGACCCTGATGGCAGATTTGGTGCGGCGTTCCTGCTGGTATGGCGATGGCATCGCCCGGTCCTACCTGTCGCTCCTCTGCCCCGATTTTCATCCGCCCCTCCCCACGGAGAATGTAATAAATCTCCTCCGCCCTGGGGTGATAATGGGCTCGCGTACTCTGCCCTACCCTTAAGGTTGCCTCCGCCAGGCTCTGGTTGCGGATGGCAGAATTGCGGTAAGCCAAAAGCTCCCGGATTTCCGAGCCATCCTCGGTGGTGAACGGCGGGCAGTGGTTTCGGGTGACGACTTCCATCCCGATTTCTTCGCAAAATACCGACGCAGGGCAAGCGTTCCCCGCTGGTTTTCCTCTCCCTGTCGGGTTGGATAGCCCAGTGAAAGTTTGGGAACGGCCTTTTGTCCAGCTGTTCGCCGTCTTCCTGCTCCTCGGCCTCTTTGCTTGGTGGACGTTTCAGACCGTCTCCCTGCCGCCCGTCCTGCGGGATCTTTTCGAGGAAGACAGCGCGATTGCCACCGCTGCCACCCCCCCCACCGAGGAGGAAAGATTCCAGCAGGAACTCAGCCGCCTTCCCGCGCCGCCTGAAAATCACGCTCCCGAGGTGGTCGCCCTGCTCCAACGCCTTCGCAACCTTCCTCCCCCTCCCTATCTCCTCCAAGTCGCCCGGCAAAGGGATCTCGCCGTTCGTCAGGGGGAGAACGCCCCAGCTTGGAATCCTGCCGAGCTAGCTGCTGAGGCCGAATCCAAGGCGGCTTTTTTGGCGGCTTGGGAACCTTTTCTGAGCGGTCCACCCGTCGAATGGGAAAAGTATCCTGATTCCGCCCGGCTTTTTCGAGGCAACCTGCTTACTCTCATTGAAATTCCCGATGGCGGAAAGATTTTGGACGAACTTTTTTTGGATCCGGATTTTCAGTTAATCAAAAAGCTCCAAGGCCTGGGAACCCTCCGTTTTGGATCTCTTTCCTCGTGGAGTTTAACCGATACGGTAATGCTGTCCAAATTGCTGCTGGATAAAAACGAGTCTTTTCAGGGTTCCGACGATCTCCTGCGTAGGACCGTCACCAGTTTCCCGCTTCCGCCATCGGTCGATGACCTGCGGTCCGGACTGCGGGTCGATCGCTCCCTCTTTTTGTCCGCAGCTGAGTACTTCGAGGGTCTGCCGCCCTCCACCTCCGCACAACTCGGGTTAACCGGTTTTTTGGCGGAACCCCAGGACGCCGGTTGGTTTCTGGGCCGCCTTCCCAAGCCGGATTTGGATGTCATCGGACTGGCCGCCCATTTGCGCCAAGCCTCACAACAAATTTCATCCTTGGAACAAAAGACGTTCTTACCTTACCAGGCTTGGCGGCAATGGCTGGCTGGAAATCCCGCCCAAGGTCTTCCCGTGATTCTGGCCGACTCTTTGCGGGGCATTGAGGAGTTTGAAACGACAAGGACACGCCACCAGCTTACCCGGGCTTTCTTAAAGGCAGCCCTGGCGTTCCGGGAAGCTGGCTTGGACGCCTCTCGCCGAACTCCTGATCCCGCTAGGCCCGGGCAGTTCCTTCAAGTCGAGACCTCAGATGGCAAGACGGTGATTTCAACCTCATGGCAGCCAGATCCTTCAACGGAACCACCATCTTTCACCCTGTGGCCGGCAACGGAAAGTCCTTAACTAATCTAACAGCCGGAAAAAATTCTCCGGATGTCGAAGGTCGGTGAAAACCGCATCCGCCCCGCAGGTTTGAAGCTCCATCACGGAGAACGATCCCGTGGCCACCGCGATCGCCTTCGCCCCGATCGCCCGCGCACAGGCCACGTCGTGGGGCGTATCTCCAATAATATAGATCCGACCCGGGGGAAACTCCTCCCCATGCCGGTCGCTGGCCCGCCGCTGGGCATGGGGCCCCAGCTCATTCCGCACCGGAGAATCGTCCGCAAAGGCGCCGAATTCGAAGAAATGGTTCACTCCGTATCGGGAGAGTTTCAGCCGCGCCCCTTTCTCAATATTCCCCGTCAACAATCCTTGCACAATGTCTTCCCGACGGTGGCCTTCCTCAAGAATCCCAAGCACCCCGGGATGGAGTCCGCCTTGGCGCGTCGGTAACTCCTTGGCTAGTTGCTCAACATAAACATCGAGAAAGCGGGCAATCTCCTTTTCGCCGTGAGCCAATCCTTCCCTCGCTAGCAACTGTTCCACGATCCATTTGTCCGTACGGCCGGCAATCTCCAGCCCCTGAAGGCCCCGCGAGATTCCGTGGAGCGTGGCCATCGCATGCCCCAAAGCGGCCTCGCCCGCCTTGCCGGTGTGCAGGAGGGTTCCGTCAATATCCCAGAGCAGTAATTTCCGGGGCTTCTTTTGCCCCGACTTCACATTCCCATCACGCTGTAGCCGGAATCCACATACAGCGTCTGCCCAGTGACCCCCGCACCGCCCTCGGACGCCAGGAAAACCCCCATTGCACCCAACTCCTCTAAAGTGATGTTCCGCTTCAGCGGGGCGTGCTGCTCGTAGTGGCTAAGCATCGAGGAGAACCCGCTGATTCCGCGGGCCGCCAGCGTGTTGACCGGACCTGCGCTAATCGCATTCACCCGGATTTTTTTCGGTCCCAGGTCGTAGGCCAAATAACGAACGCTGGCCTCCAGGGCGGCCTTGGCCACGCCCATCACATTGTAATGCGGCACCACCTTCTCCGCCCCGTAGTAACTCATCGTCACCACGCTCCCACCGGCGGTCATCAAGCCGGACGCCGCCCGGGTCACCGCCACCAACGAATAAGCGCTGATGTCGTGGGCCACCCGGAATGCCTCGCGTGAGGTGTCCACAAAATTCCCCTCCAACGCTTCCTTGGGCGCAAAGGCCACGCTGTGCAGCAACAAATCCACCCGCGGGGCTTTGCCTTTCACAAAATCAAAAAATTTCACAATGTCCTCGTCCCGGCTCACGTCACACGGCGCCACCGGAGTGTCGGCGCCAAAAGTCGCCGCCAACTCCTCCACGTTCTCTTTCAACCGTTCCCCTTGGTAATTGAAGATCAGTTTGGCCCCCGCCTGGGCCCAGGCTTGGGCGATCCCCCAGGCAATGCTCCGTTTGTTGGCGACTCCGAAAACTACCCCGACTTTTCCCTCCAAAGGCTTGCTCATGGACATCCAAGGTGCCCTCTAACCACCCCAAATGTCACGCCCAGACTGCTCAACTGATAAATTCTATAAATCATTTGCCAGAAGGGCTTTAAGACGATTTAACCTTAAGCTATAATAGTGCTTAAACAATTAAACACTAACACTTTATATAATTTAAAACGCCGATTTATTACTGAGGCTACCTTGACGCGTACCTGGTATTTTTTAAACTCCTCCCATGCCACAGGTCGTCGATCTGACCCAAGCGGTGGCCAAAAAGACCTTCCACAAGAAAGCTCCTTTCCGGTTGGGTCTTTTTGGAACCTTGGTCGTTTCCAATATCCTCTGGCTGTCCCTCTTCGCGGTTGCCGTCTTTTCCCTCATCGGGGTCACCCGCTTCTCGGCCGCTCTCTCCAAAAGCTATCTCGAGGAAAAGTGGAAATCCCTCCAGGATCGCCTTGCCCAGCGTCGGGAGTTGGAAGAGCGTGATCTCC
>Ga0194133_10009101_pt1 | contig 11451 bp, 12 predicted proteins | sample TA2KigOf40mmetaG_FD_155448 | JGI IMG/M metagenome (GOLD analysis project Ga0194133, IMG submission 155448) | Freshwater microbial communities from Lake Tanganyika, Tanzania - TA2015055 Kigoma Offshore 40m | ecosystem: Environmental > Aquatic > Freshwater > Lake | place: Tanzania: Lake...
AATCTTTTCCAAGGCCCACGAACAAAGGGCAAACTGAAACAGAAAGAAGTTTGAAGTATGTCCCAACTTTGAAAAGTCCCAAGTAACCATTATTTTATAATTTTGACAATTACTATCATGCTGAGGATCACAATTCTTTTATTATTATTTAGGCCAAAATCTGTGCGTCGTTTAATTACTAAAAGATCGGTTGCTAAGCCAAGAATGCCTTACTATGATGAAATAGACAAACGTGCCTTGAAGGTACATCCTGATTTTTCTTTTTTTTGATCCTGCTTTGTCTATGGATTTCTTTCCAGCTCATGAGGAAGCTTCGTGTGGATTGGACAGATGAAGAAGATCGATTTCTTTTGCTTAGCAAAGTTGCTGGTGGTTTCCTATGCCAAAATCTTCACATTCCGATGGTAAATCATGGCTGGATCAGAGATCAGGTAACTCTGCATTTGTAATACTTTGTCTCAGTCCAAACTTACACATTTTCTCTTTTTTTTTGTAAAAGCTTCACCGTCGATTTCCACATTCCAGCTTGAACAAAACCTCAAGAGCTGTTCAAGTAAGTTTTTCTTTGCCATTTGGATCTCCAATTGTTTTGATGAAATCTTTTCTTTCTAGCGTCGTTTGTATTACATGCTGAAAAATCCATCTACGAATGCTAACGTAACTTTGTATATGGAAGACCTGAGACAGGATCCAAGGGTAACAAAACAGTCTTCAAAAACCCCTTTTGGATTCCCAAAAATTCGTTTGTTTTCCTTTTTGATGCAGGTAACAAGCATGGTTACGTTGCCATCACGAGGATCGTTGACAACAGATGAAAGCAAAGAAAAGTTGCGAGTAATTGAGAATTATTAAGACAGCTGAACATTATCCACAAAGCAATTAAACAATGCTTTTCTTTTAAATTAAGGCAGATTTTGACAAGCTTATCGAATTTGTCGTCAACAAATACAAACGTATGAGCAAAATGTCAGACCGTTTAGAGCTTCCTGATACAATCGAAGAAATACTTGAAAAGTACAACTTTGTGGAGCCTTCGGAATCTATTTTGAATAGAACAAGTAATACTTTTCTGACGAAAAAAATTTAAGAGAATGGAAAATACTCAATAATGTTTGCTTTTTCGAAATTGTTTAAGGGTTTAAAGAGCCTCAAAATGAAGAAGAAGTCACTATGTCGGTAATACATTCACTCATTTTGTCATCACTGAGCACACATTTAGATAAAACAGACTTGAATCCTAGGGTAAAAATAATATAGTTGCGAGAGAGGATAAGGAAAATTTAATTATTTCATTTTTACTTTAGATGTTTAAAATTTATCAGCAATATCCTGACCATCTTCTTAGAACAACCTATTCAAACATCAGATCTTTAAAAATGGTAAAGTAAAAGAAAATTATGTTAAGATTTAAATTTAAATTTCATGTTGTATTCTTTGAGGTCTCTCTGAAAAAAATGAGTGATCGCCTCAGGGTCAAGACTGGAAGATGTTCTGTTTTTAGCACATCAGTTTATCAGCTATCGGTAAACTTTATGCACAAACTTTTGTCTAAGTGAGTAAAAATGGTTTGAGTTAAAGAAAAATAAGTGGACCGTGATAATGAATAAAAATGATAGGTACCATCATGAAATCTACTCACAATCTTGGCAACTGTTGAAGCGACTTGCTGTGGACAAGACTCAAATTTCTGAAGATTCTGAGGGTGTCATTCAAATCACACTTAAAAGTAAACTCTACTAATCTCCTAAACGTCATTTTCAGGCCTGGATATAGTTTCAAACCACGAAGGTGGTTATGCAGCTGCTGTATGCTCTCTGATGGCACGTGGGAGGTTGTCCATGCAAACAGTTGTACCTGAGCAGATAGTTGTCTTAGATCCTAACCTTTCAAACGTGGATGAACAATTTGTATCTATTTTGCAACGAAGTCTCCTTAGAAAGCAGGACGATTTTGAACTGGAGGTAAAATTTTGCTAATTGAATGATGGAACTTGGATTGATTCTGCCCATTCTGGTTTCAAAGGACATGGATATTTGTGACAACAATAGCAAGATGAGACCCAAGAATCTTGACTCTCCAAAAGATGTCAGCATAAGAGCTTTGTTGAAAAATGATAAAAGACCTGAATTAGGAAAAAGAAAAGCAGGTGGGTCAAGTAAGAAAAATTCTTTCAATATCGACACTGCCACTTTCGAATCTTTTTGATCATTAGATGATGACCAGCGAAGGCCTGAACCGAAAAAGCCCAGACCTGATCCTTCCCCATCAAGTAAAGACACCTTTAAACATTTTGTTTTTGAATCTGAGAAAAATATTTTGTATGGATTTATTAGCAAACCCCTTTCAAGAAGGAGTCATTTTCCAAGACCAGACCCTGCTTGAAGAAAATCGTGGTGGCGTTCAGGTCAGCAAACAAAATATTAAGAAATAAGGAGAGTTTGGAAATGAGAGGAAATAAAAAAAATCACCATTACCATTAATAAAACATTTAATTCTTTCAAAATTCATTTACCTCTTTACTAAATTATTTTAGGTTGCAAAATCTGCCTCAAGGCTGGCCTTATACTTGATGCGTGAGGAAATGAGAGACGAAGAAGAAAGTTTAACTGTTCAGCACACTCATGATTACTTCGTCATTTCTGCATGTAAAATATCTGCAAAGCTCAAGGATTCAGGCAAGGAATCCATCTTCATTTCCAAAAGCCCATTTATACTTGAAGTTTACTTTAAAAACTTTCAGATAAATTTCACAAATCGTCAGAATCAACCCGCCAAGAGATAAGAGTTGAAGTCGACAATAAATTTGTTCATGTTCCGAATGATCTTCTCGTATTAGAGGAAAGCAAAATTGACTCTGTTCTTCGTCGGTATGGAGTCAAGCGTCCTCAACGAGCGGCCGACCGAAATATGAGATATCTTCCAGCAGAACCTGTTACTATTGAGGGCTACATGAACTCTAAGATGCCAGGCAATTGTAACTTGCCATTAATCGATTGGGCAAAATTTCAATTGAATTTTTTTTTCCAGATGATTCAGACGACTTGATCACAGAAATTTACAAGATCCTATCTGAGTATGGAACGCTTGGCTTGACTTGTGGCGAGTTGAAATCAAAGACAAGCCACCTTCAGTCTGTTTTGAAAACAGTACAAAAAATGATTGATAGTTTGCTCATCTATAGGTATGAAACAAAAACTAGCTCAGTCTTGAAAACTACATCAGCTTTTACTTTGAGCTTTCAGGACTGGTATAGTTTCTCCAAGGTTTATTTGTTCAATCTATGCTAAGCCTTGGGTTCTTCACTCTTTCACTGTCTCAAGAAAAGAAGCAGTAAGTAAACTCTAGATGATCAGTTTTTCTTTGTCAGACAATAAAAGAAGGCCTTAATTTTTGACAGATTCCTTTGATGAATGCCAGTTTGTCTGCTGAAATGGAAGATAAGAAAACGAAAAACGACGGTGGGACTCCCAGCACTGTGAGAATTAGTCAAATAGGGCTTTAAAAAATATCAGTACTAATAAAAACCTTCAATTGTAGGAACCTAAAGAGTCTAGCTTCTCAAAAATAGAAAACATCGATATTGTTGACTTTATCATTCGTCCATGGATCAAAATTGACGGATCTTTAAATAGACGAGTTCTTGACAGGCTTTTGGTAAAAAAAAATGACTTGAATTATAATCTTCAAGCACCTTTTGCAAATAAACATGAACCTGAAACCTTGTAGGGGTCTATCCTTGGGAATGCCATGCATCGACCAGGTCAAAGGCTTTCAAAATTAGCAGAAAGAATCTCGCCTGCAATCATGGTAACAAAATAAATTCTCGGTTTTTATGATGACCCACCATATTTTGTTTTTAGCCCTGCCACGTGCGAGAACTCGTCGAGATTCTCGAGGATCTTGGATGTGTGGAACTTTCAAAAGTTGAGGTTCCTATGAAGCCTGGACTTTTTACTAAGATACAACAACCCACCATCTCCCAGGGTACTGTTTTAGACGACAGTGATTTGCTCATAGTCGAAGTCAGTGTGGATGCTATTGTGAAACTTGGTCAGTTCATCGGGGATAAGCAGTACACAAGCAACGTTTACGATTGCCCTTGCCATCCAGTGTGATAGGATTAATTATATTTCATATTAAAAAAAACTTTGATTTGATTCGAAAACTAAAAATATTGAAAGATTTCTCACTCTCAAGAGGCTTTTTAAGCTGGAAAGACAAGAAACTCTAATATCTAATGCTAATAAATTTATTAAGCTAAGCCTTACGCTATTTCGGGTTGGCCTGCGGCCAGCCCTGGTGTCCAGATGCTTTCACCCCTCGAGGGTGAGTGCCATTATGCTGCGGGGTGAGTGCTCCTATTCTTGGAGTTTTGGTTTTATAGCCCCCCCCCCCGTAAATCCTGCCTAGGGGGAGGGGACTCGGGTCAGAGCTGCACCAAAACCTTCCTTAATTAGTTGGGAATATCATCAAGAAGGGTGTGGATTTCCATTAACCCTCCAGATACCTATTTTTATATAGAGAGATAAAATGAATGCTCGGGCTGTGGGGAGGCCCATTCATGCTTTGGACTAATCCTGAAACCTCACTTAACCAATTTTTCTCCCAGTTTACCCTGTTAGCTCTGACCCAAAAGCTGCGGGAGACTTTATCAGTTAAATGTGAGGATCAAAAATGACTAACTTTATAAGTTACTCACCCTTTCAAAAATTGACCAGGCCTAGACGGCCTATAATCTGTCCGGGCACAAGTCATTTCAAAGTCAAAAGTAGAAAGACTTTTTAACCAGGTTCATAAAACCAAGCGAAAAATTAGGGTCGTTGGCATAACCTGTCTAGCCCCCGCTTCCAAACCAAGAAATGATGGGTGCAACAGGAAAATCAATATTTTATATGTGATTTCGAATTAGAGTCCAATAGTATAAGATCTTCCATTGGGATTATGTATTGGTAAAGGAACAGGCTTTGTAATTGCCCATTCGTACCAAACGTTGAGGCTGGAGACGAGCCGCCAGAAATGGACCTCTACTTTGTCATCTTTCTTGAGAGCTACCGGATATTTGTGAGGAAAGTAAATTGGAAACCAACTTATCATACCTGAAATGAAAAAATCCCATCATGTTGTTTGTAGATATGAATTATAAATTTTCCACAATAGTACCTTTTGAATGGGTTTGAGGATTTGTGCTCAGTGTTATGTCTTTATATAAAACACATTCAAAGTAGCCACCAAATCCTGTTAGGACACAATCGCGTTTGGCTTCAAATACCAAAGACTGCGACCTAAATTGAATTAAAAGGAGAATAAATCTGAGGCATTTAGATTCTGAATACAAAGGAACCTTGTATTGTCTATCCTACTCTTCAGGGGATGTACGAAGGTAAACAGGGGCTGTGTCTCGGAGATTGGATAAAAGTTTTGCAAATGAACAACATCTGTAAAGAGTTCATTTGGCAATTAAAATGTATTTAGTTAAAAAATCCGTTGGTTTTTACATGGGGTCTCGTAGTGGGCATCCGGGTTCTTCTCTGGATCAGCCGAATCTCTCACTGCTTGGTACAACTTTGCCGACTGAACTGGACCAACCCACGAAGTGTAAGAACTGGGAATACTAATACCATCTAAAAGAGACATTGAATTGAATTGGTGCAAGGAGAAAAAAAGGTCAAAGGTGGGTGATGGTGTTGGACTTTTTAACTGCCAACTAAATTGGGCCAAACAGAGTTTATCAAAAAAATAAATCAAATCGTCCCATTTTCACGAAGACAATATGAACAAAAACATGCCTGGTTTCAGTAAATGTTGACTGGAATAAAGACATTCTGGCGACAACTCATTGTCACCAAAAGATCCTAGAAGTTCGGAAATAATTATGTCTGCCAACTGAAAAATAGACAGAAAAGTATTTTTGTTTGAAAAGGAAGTTATTTTTGAGTCGTCAAAGGTCTTATTGGCTCACCTCCGCAGGTTTCCAGCTTCTCATATCACTGGAAATGACCTCTACCTTAAAACCACAAACAATAGGGTCAATTTTGATTTTCTTTCTCTCATGAAAATGGTCTACCTTATCTTTCCAAGTTTCTTCCTTCTCTTGTCGAAGAGTAACCACAGCATAAGGATTTTTTTCGACAGCATAAACTTTCACAGTTCGACCCGTCTCTGCAGAAGCCTCGAGAGCAGCACGAACAAGAGGACCTTTAAACAGTCTCTGTGTTATTATGGATATTTAAATAACTATTTAGATTTGTGTCAAAATGCCTCTTCCTGCTCCAAGAACCATCAATATCAAAGTTCGACTATCTGCTTCCTGGTCACTGACGCGATCGAGCAGTGCTGATTTGATAGCCCTCTTGTATTCAGAGTACTTAACCTAAAACAAGCAATTAATGGATATTAGGTTTTCCGATTGACTTGACTTGAATTAATGCTGAGATTTGACAAGAGATTTAAAATGTTTATTATTACTGGATCTTTTTCGAAAACTTCGTAGGTTCCTGACTCTAGGTTGTCCATTAGAGGTTGCAAAGGACTTTGTAAATAGTCTTCATAACCTTGAACGTGAAGGCGAATCTGTAAAACATGGAATGACTTGAAATGCAAAAATCTTACTTTAGAAATTTTCCAAATCATATTTCGTTAAAGCTTTAGTTCAACTTACCGGATCTTCAACGTCGTGCGTTTTTACAAGATGGTCTAGATACTTTTGATAAGCTTTTATTCCGTCGGTTGCTATTCCTTCGACAATGAATTGTACCTTGAAGTCTATAAATGACTTTATAATTCCCTGGACAACTCGAGGTAAGACTGGAAATCCTTTCTTGTTCAAAATGAATAACCTAAATTTTTGATGCTTCATGAAATTTTCTAAAGCTTATATTTTGCCCTTAAAAAGTAAGTTACCGGGTGGGAATAATAAGAGCTTTGACGGGTTCCCCTGTCCACAGCTTTATTGTTTCGACATCTGGAAAAAGTGTCTGTAGTAGAAGTACTAGATAGCACAAAAGTAATAAATACCTATGACAGTATTGTCCAATTCAAGAGCCACAAACAGCTTTCTATCAAAGTCTGCAATAGACCTGATGTTGTTCCACCATACCCATGGATCTCCTTGAGAGGATGACATCGGTAATCGCAGCCAAACCTTAATAGAGTATTAAAAAGTTCTTAGCCATCAATACAAAATGAATCAACACCTTTTTTTACTTGCGGCCTCATGTGCTTCAGCAAGAATCCCCTGAGGAGCCTACCCAGATTTGAATTTTGTGGCTTGACAACAGGGATCACAGCAACTGCTATAGCTGTAATAAAAACACCATAGTTGACGTAATGAAGATAAGCCTTTGCATAAAAGATAATTTAATTTTTTTAGCTGGTTGCACACTCACACAAATGAATAGCAAAATTTATTTCCCATTCAAAGCGAAACTCTGCCTCACGTCTTATTTCAGGGTCTGCACTCTCAAAATTTAAGTTCCTGCAAAAGAAAGCTATGAAAAGAAAACCTTTTTGTAGCTAATTTTATGACAGTTACCTGGATATTAGTGCCACCACAGACACAGACCAGTTTTTACTTGGCAAAATAAGATCTGATCTTGTGTTGGGATAATCTCGATCAATAACCTGAAAGATGCGAATCACTTAATATTTTGGAAAAATTTTCTGCCAGTCAATTTCAAACCTTAGTCCCGTGAGAATGATTAGTTGAATCTATAGGTGGCTGTAGAATTTTGAACCTGGGATGCACCAAAGGAAAGCAGATAAAATCATACCCAGCCTTGAAAGTGAAAATTCAAAAACTTTGTTTCATTTAATCATCACACTATAATACCTCTGTTGCAACAGTTAAAACAGTCATAATCTCAGCTGGGCATTTGAAAGATATCCCACAAGAGGCAGAATTAGAATACATTTTGCTGAAAAAAATGAGGTTAGAAGGAACAAAGTTTTTCAGGTATTGTCGCTTACAGAGTTATTCCTCGGTTATTTGTGTAATAGATGTAGAGTTGAGCAATTCAGAAACAAAAGTCCACACTTGTCCCTTAAAATGTCTAGATTATCTAAGACCCTGAAATTTGAGAATTCAGGCCTTTTACCATAAAGCCCTCAAGTCTTCAAACAGTAAACACGCCGCACGACTTTATCGGAAAAAAACAAAACAAACCTTTTTGCCGGTTTTCGTGTAAACATTATCGCGAAACCTCGAATGACAAAGTCATCTGTTAGAAGAATAATACTGGAGTTTTCTAATCATAAGTTTAGCAAATAGAGAATGAAACTGACCCTGAAGTACTGAACCTATTTTACCATAAACAACATATATTTCAGTAAGTGTAATTTCATTGTTTTGGTTCCTTCCCTTTAAAAAAATTTGAATGGAATGATGTAAAGAATCTTTGTTTAGACAGAGGAGAATGGAAGATGATACAGCAACGAAGATTTAGCTTATTCAGGAGGCACCTATCCTCGAAAGATTTAAGGAAGGCTAGCTGAAGTGACATCGTTTTTACAGGATGACCGGATCATATTCTCCAGGACGCGCTGGAAGGGCGTTTTTATCCTGAAAACAGAATCAAATATTGAATCCATATACTTTCAAGATAAAATTATCTTTGTACCAAGTCTGCAAAGTAAGGATGCTGGATGGCCATCTTTGCAGATATTCTTTTTTGGGGATCGTACTCGAGCATCTTGTCCAGAAGATCATAACCTTCATTGCCTAGATTTTTTGCACTCGTCCGGAGACTTTTTGAGGTCCATGCTTAAAAAAGCCAAGGAAAGTGTGCCAAAAAACTTTCATCGGAATTCCGAAATATAAAATAATACCTGGAAACGTGGCCTTGAAATCGGGCAACTGAGTAACTCCAGGCCATATCTCTTCGGTGGGAGTTCTTAAAACTCGAAAAATCCTGAACAACTCGTCAATTTCTGAATCTCCCTAAAATTAGTTTTGCCTGATTAAACTTACATACATTCATAAATTCCAAGACCTTTTTTTTGAATAACCCAAAATGTTTGTAAAATACAATTTTTTTACCTGGAACAACGGTTTTTTGTTCGCCATCTCCGCGAAGATACAACCAATTGACCAGATATCAACTGGACACGAATATTTATTTGCACCAAGAAGAATTTCGGGTGATCTGTACCATAGGGTGACAACCTTGAAAATAAAAAATCATTTTACACGTGCAAATTTTACCTTAACTATACCGTTAAGAGTTTTCAACTGACCTCGTGCGTGTAAACTCTGACAGGAATGCCAAAAGCGCGAGCCAATCCAAAATCAGCTATTTTTATCGCACCACTCTTATCAATCAAAAGATTCTGTGGCTTGAGGTCTCTATGAAGGACTCGCCTCTGATGACAGAAGAGTATACCTTGAAGAATCTGAAAAATTAAGACTTGATGTCACTTCAAAATATATACAAATGGCCGATGAAAATAGTGCCTGAAATGTGTAGCTTTTCACTAGCTGGGGATCCATCATCTCTCCAGACGGTATTGAAGTATCTAAGTACTTTTTGAGATCCATAGTTAAAAATTCAAAGATCAAGTAAAGCCTGGAAATAACAGTTCTAAGGTTCTGCCTTTGTAAGATGTGTCAGATTAATTATTCACCTATTTTCTTGCATGATGACCTCTAAAAGCCTAACGATATTAGGGTGCTGAAGTTCTTTGAGAAGGGAAATTTCGCGGATAGCCGTTGAGGGAACTCCCTCTTCCTCAGATTCAAGACGTATTTTCTTCATGGCAACCTTCAGATGGGGTGAACACGGCCAGTAATGAATAGCTGTGAGTAGATTATGTGTGAAGAAATTACTTACAAGATCTCCGGTCAATTTATTTCTCCCTTTAAAAACAACACCGTAGGTACCTTCACCAATCTTTTCTAATTTGGCGAAGTCATCCACTTTGAGTCCAGACGAGCCCGAGGGCCCGTTGGACGTCGATCGTTGCAGACTGGACATTTTTAGAACTAAATGAATGGAAATAAAGGTGAGGATACTGACTGTTATTTTGATGTGATATAATCCTTACCTTAAATTACAAATAAAAGTGATTAAAATTTATACTCAGAAATCAGGATTTTCAGATGAGACGAGCCTTGAAATAATTTTCCCGCTGCATTGGAACTCCAAATAACATCGTTTGATTGTCGACTTATAAATGTTGCGCTGCACCCGTTTTGCAAAGAACAGCCCAGCTTGGCCTGGGCCAGCCTTGCTCAAAATTCGTGGCTCGCGCGCGCGAAAATCGACTATTTTTTGAAATTTGAATTTCTGCAGGGTTGCCAGATGACAAAAAATCACCTTTTTTTGGTCAAATAAATTATGGCGAATAAGGGTTTGTTCATAACCAAACATGCATTCAATCGGGGTTTCGTTTCTTGTTAAGGTCTCAACATCATTCATTGGAGTGATTTTTCTTCAAATTTTGAGTTTCCTGAATACTTAATAAAACCATATTTTTTTGCCTTTTTTCCTCATGAAATGTTGTTTTAACCAATTTATCTTTATTTCTTATTTTTGTCAGTAAATATCAATATTGCTTAATTTTTTCTATCTTTTCTTTAAGATTTTTCCAAACAATCAAAGAAAGAATTTTGAGCAAGTAGACTTTCAAACATCTTCAAAAAATAAAACAAAATTGATTATGGCAAAAAGTTACTTTTTCCATGCTTTTTTTGAATTTCTTAGTGTTGAAATTAAAATAACCATAATTGATCATCGAACAAAATTTCAAATAATTTTAAACTTTTTAGTTAATGGATGATTTTTCCATCTCAATCACAATTTTTCCAACCACAGAACCTTGTTGAATTTTCTCAAATGCCTCTACAGCTTCATCTATTTGGTAGACCTTGTTTATTACAGGAAGCAGCTAAAAAAAATTTGGACGCATAAGTTCTATATATTTTTAATTTTCTGGAATAGGAAAAATACCTTTTTTTGTTCAGCTAATGTACAGAGTGAATCAAGTCCCTCCCTGCTGGGAGAGTAAAACGCCCATCGGACGGTTGCTCCTTTATTTCGTAGGCTTTCGATGTTAAGATTCCCAAGTTGACAGACAGAAGACAGTGATCCAAACTTAAATGGTTTAGTTAATATTTAACAATTAAAACGACAAAATTGTGACAATTTAATACCAAAAGTCCTTTTTTGTCCATTTCCATTAGCAATGGGCTGGATGTAGAAACAATTTTGGAGCTCGATCCTGAAAAATTTAGAAACTCACACTAAATGGTCGAGATATTTCATGTAAGTTCCACTCACCCGGTCTCAAGTACCGAATGTAATCCATTTCATTTCTTTGACCAGAATAATCAAAGACCAAGTCAAAAAGACCAATCTTATTTAATTTTTCCTTTAAATCAGATTGAGTGTAGTCAATAACGACATCAGCACAAAGTCCTTTTAGGGTATCAACAGCTAATTGAGGGACAACAGCCAC
>Ga0194133_10009105_pt1 | contig 11446 bp, 11 predicted proteins | sample TA2KigOf40mmetaG_FD_155448 | JGI IMG/M metagenome (GOLD analysis project Ga0194133, IMG submission 155448) | Freshwater microbial communities from Lake Tanganyika, Tanzania - TA2015055 Kigoma Offshore 40m | ecosystem: Environmental > Aquatic > Freshwater > Lake | place: Tanzania: Lake...
GCGGCTGCCCACTTTTCAGGCCGCCGGTATGACCCTACTGAAGAGGCTGACCCTGATCGCCAAGGACGGACGAATCGTCGCTGTCCATTACCCCGTGTTTCCGAGTGATAGCGATCCTCAGTGGGTGATAGAGCGACTTCTAGACTAAACTGCTCCTTCGGATAAGGAGCCTGTCGAAAAACTTTACAACTCTGCTCCATCCTTGATCAAAAGCTCTCTTACATCGGCAGCCTTAATGTTCCGCACCTCAATGCCCTCTCGCACCGCTAAAGCGGCAGCATGCCCGACAGCATGCCCATAGCTAAAACATTGTGCAGTAACTCGGGCCGAGGCCATCGCCTCATGCTCGGCTGACAAACAGCGACCCGCAGCAAGAATTCCTTCGCCCTCTACGGGGATGAAACAGCCCAGGGGTATCTCATACACGTCCTCATAAATCCAAGATAGTCGTGGCTTAGTGCCGCTGTGAAGCTCGATCGGCCATGGTGAACGAGCGATCGCATCAGCGCACTTTGTAGCGTTTGCAACGTGATCATTCCGCAGCCGATTAACCCCACAAACTTGCCTTGTCTGACGCACCCCGACCTGCACGCCAGTGTCCGTGACATAGGCTCGCTCACAACCGATAAGGTGTGAGCGATAAAAGCGCTCATACTCTCGCACCTGCTTTCGTCCCTCAATCTCTGCCTCGGTGAGATCCTCAGCAATTAGTGGGTTTAGCTCGCGTCCATCACGCCCAACAACACGCGTTGAGTTACAAAGAAGCTGCCCTTGTCGAGGCGTTGGGAACAAGAACACCTTCGCACGGGGGAGTCTGTATTGACCGCTCGCATTGGCATCTAAGATAGATTTCATGACTTGGTCGGGGAGGATCGAGTCGTCGCCATATGTCTCAAGAAATTTCTCGACATCAACTCCTGCCAGCCTGAAAATCATCGTGGGGTTTTGCACCTTGCCATTGTCTCCAACCGTAAACGGCAACCCTGAAATCGCAAACAAGTCCGCATCACCAGAAGCATCGACGGTCAGCTTGGCACGAATCTCAATAGGCCCCTGCCTACTGTGGGCGCGAACACCGATCAGGCGTTTCCCCTCGTCCATTACTGTGGCAGTAACCAAGGTATGCAGCAAGACGTTTACCCCTGAAGCTACAAGCAACTCATCTGCACACTCACGCCAGGCAATAGGATCGTGCACGAGAGTCCATGTTTCGCCATAACGAACCGGCGTTGTAAGCCCATGCCGCTTGTTCATTGTCTCGATGAAACGATCCACAAAACCGAACACTACTTTCTCGGGGCGTCCAACGGCTCCGGGACGCGCCAAGTAGAGGCCACAAATGGTGCCTGACAATCCAGCCACTGCCGCTCCACCACAAAAACCATAGCGCTCGATCAGGGTGACTCGCAATCCATGCCCTGCGGCAGTGCACGCAGCTGCCAAACCGGCGGCCCCGCCGCCAACGACGAGCACATCTGTGTCAATCATTGCGTGCGGCCTGGCGTCGGACACCTGAAAATGTTCCACATCTACCCCGCTATTCAACTAAGGCGACTTGTCTCTGTCTTCGATTTGAGCGAATCAATTAGGAGACCCACTTCACTACTCGGGTTAGAAAGTGCCTCAAGTAGCGTGAAATGATCATGTCCGGCCAAGACTTCGGCTTGCACAGACAAAGCCTTCTCTGAAACTAGACGATCCATATAGGCATCCACTTGCTTTTGCCAGCACACGGGTTCGCGTCCACCCGTGATTGAGACAAATTGACATCGCCCTGGATACTTAAATTCAATCGGTCTCTTTACTAGGGATGTGATGGCGGTTTCATTACGATCCAGACCGATAAAACGATTAAGTTCCATCTCACATACCAAATCAGTGTCATAGATTCCGCTTGCCAAGACACATAGACCGACATAATCAGCAATATGCGCTGACTCGCCCGAATGCAGGATCGCGTTTGCCACAAGGTGCGCTCCTGCAGAGTGCCCAATCAAGGCAGTCTGCGACGACTCCAGGGCAAAACGTGACTGCAAATCCTGAACCAAACGATTGAGTCCACCAGACATCAAATCCATCAAGTCCGGTAATGCGATATGAGGACATTTCGGGTAAGTCAGAATGCCGACAGCGCTCCCCAGTTCAACATGTGCCTTCGCGATAAAGCTAAAGTCGCTCTTGTCGCGTGAAAACCAAAACCCTCCATGCACGAAAAGGAGGAGTGACTGCGGATGCGTAGTGGGCAAGAAGAGATCATATCGAGCGTTAGGATCGGGACCGTAGGAAGCATCTAATTGCGAAATGTTCCTAACCGCACTCAACCGGAATGTCTCACTCAGCCCCTTATAGCGAGACACAATTTCCTCGCTATCGAGTGTCGCCTCCCTCGGGTTAAATCGCGGGTCCACGATCTATTGCACGTCAGAGATTGCCGCTCGAATCATTGAAGATTGATCCCAAATATTGGGCACCTGGGTGTTTGAATAACCGGAGACAAAAGGCCTAACCGCGCTTGTTACAGGATCAAACACATGTCTTTTGATATTTCCTACATTCCCACCATACACATGAATGCTGATGCTGACTTGGTCATCAAACGCATTGCTAACAGTATGAATATCTCCAACGGTTGGGGATAAGTAGTCGATGTCCCCCGCGGATAGGGTCACCGGGGAACCATCAGGCACTAACTTATCACTGCTCATGCAGAAACGTTGGCATCTTTCCGCGCCTTTGTAGACCCCAACAAGCCCCCATACCGTATGGTCGTGAACGGGCGTTGACTGGCCAGGACCCCAAACAAAACTCTGCACAGAGAATCGCTCCAGCGGATCGCAGTGCAATAGATACTGCCGATAGAATTGTGAGCCCGCCTCTTGGAAGCAGGTATCGAGCCAGTTCTCTTGCGACAACAACTCCGACAGCGCTGCCTTCGCTTTGGGCACCAGTTCCGCTTCTCTTAAATCCGCGTCTACTAACGCTGTCATCGTTTTGACGAACTCTTTTAATGGAGCGGGATTCACGGTCTTTCTCCTCAATTGCGGCGCTACGCGAGAACCCTCGCCTCGCCGTCAGTAAGGTTAGGCCCGTCGAGCGTCACTCTCTCGTTTTGTACCGTGCCATCCCTAAATTTCTGAATGATGGGAACCAGTTCTGGTTTGACATGCTCCTCGCTGCGGCCGTTGAGAAGCGTGCCCAGAAGCCCTCGATTTAGATCGCTCGTTCCCATGATCCAATCGGCAATAGGAAAAGTGAGATTCATGTTCTTGTGCATCATGATTCCCAGGTTATGGTGCGCAGTATGGTGACGTCTGATCGTATTGACGAAGGGCATGTTCCTAACAAACCAATTGTCATGAACGTGACAACAGAAATGGAAGATCTCATACAGCAGATAGTGACCAATCATTGTCATGTAGAGAACATAGCCTGCATTGGGGTTGATTAGCCAGGCTGTGATCGAACCCAAGAGCGTCCCGGCGATTCCCAGAACAATGAGCACTCTCCATGGGAAAAAGACAATACGAAACTCACGCACGGAGTCAATGGTTACGTCATTGTCAGTGAAGTACTGATGGTGGTTTCGGGTGTGTCGGTCATAAATAGACCGTAGAGCGAAGACATCGATTTTCCGATGCATCACATACTTGTGCATCGCCCACTCAACGAAGTTACCGGCCAAAAATACAGGCGCAATAAGCAACCATTCCCAAGTAGGATCGTCTAGCTGACCCAGACAGTACCAAATCCCCCCGAGCCCGACGGCAAACATCACCGCAATGTGAAGGAAACCGTTGTAGAGGGGACTTACATCCGACATGTACTGCTCGCGAAACATTCTTTGGCGATCGGTCATCATATGAATTCTCCTTGGTATACTACTGATATATCATAGCGTAATTCATTCATTCACAACTGTCTAGTCCTGGCATCAATAAACAGATCATTCATCTGGGAATAGCTCAGCGCTGACTGGTCCAGTGGCGAGCCCAAGGTGCCATTGGAGAGAAACCTCTCTGCCATGTAATGAAAGCTCGAGTAGACGGATCGAACCAGCGAGGACCCCTGGGAGATCCGACGAACACCCAAAGACGTCATCCTCTCTAGATTTGGGCCAACTGGCGAAAAGAGCAGGTTTACTGGACAACCGACACTTCGGATGAGTTCAAGAATCCAGTCCTCTCGGACAAGTCCCGGTGCAAAGATACAATCTGCTCCGGCGTCACGATAGGCCTTGGCGCGAGAGAGCAAATCTTGAAAATCACCATCTGTGGCTGCTGGATTGAGCCAGAGGCTATCAACACGGGCATTGATAACCAGGTCGCCCTTTAAATGCCTAACCGCATCTCGGATTGTGAGTATTCGCTCAACCTGTCTCTCCGGCGCTATAAACCGTAGGTTCAATCCGGCAATGCTGTCTTCAACGTTTACACCCGCAACCCCGGTACGAAGTACTTCCTCGATTAGCTTCGATAGAGCGTCGCCTTCGAGGTCAAGGGCGCTCTCAAGATCTAGGTTTACCGGGACTCTTAGCAATGAAGCCAATTGATAAGCAAACTCAAGATGCGCCTCGGGGCTGACAACCCCATGGTCAGGAAGGCCCCGAGAAAAGGCAACACCAGCGCTTGTCGTTCCAACAGCTAAATACCCAAGTCTTTGCAGTATCAGGGCACTCCCGGCGTCCCATGCATTTCCGAGCAGGAGCGGGTCCCCAGATTCGTGAAGTGAGCGGAATGTGGCAGCCCGCTCACGTTGGGAACTCAGGCCTGACTCTGATCCCATCGCCATTGGTATCACATTGTCGAGACTTCTTCGTCCTGCTGAAGCGCAAAAATAGAGCTGTACCCCCCTGACCAATCGGGTGGCATTCGGCACGGGCGCGGATCGTGCACTGCCCATTGAGCTGGAGATCCTCGGATGATCATTTGATCATGCTTAGGACGAAGCGGGTTGACCGTGTATGGAAAAGCGTCCGCCGACGTCAAGGTGTACAAAAGCAACGGCCGCCCCGTGTCACTCAGATTCTTAGGAGAGGCGTGAAGCGTGCGACAGTTGTGAATGGTCAGAGAGCCCGCGGGCCCAGTCAATGTCACGGCCTTCGTCAAATCAAGTGACTTAAGGTCCTTCGCCGACACGCATCCCGTCCACTTACCACTATCGTCGTACTGATCTAGCATCGGTTCGACACTGAGGTGACTCCGAGGCAAAACTTGAAGTGGCCCATTGTCGGGGCCACAGTCATAGATATACGTACCCACCGTCAGCGGCGAATAGTTGGTGTGTGGCCAAAACCCGATGTCGTAGTGCCACTTAACCTCCTCACCCCCCTTGGCCCACTTGAAGTTAAGCTTCGAGTGATGGAACTTGACGTCACTTCCCACCAAATCAGCAACGATGTCAGGTAGCGGGGACTTTGTCACGTAGTCCCAGAAAACCGGGTGATGCTCCGCTGGATTGGAGACACGTCGCAACCGAGGGGCAGTGGCCGAGTGATCGGGCTCAATATCCCACACCTTGTCAGACTGCGTAATGGACCGAGACCGCTCAATCATCTCATTCGTCGCATCTCTTAGGCGACCAATCCAGTCTTCGCCGATAATTTTTTCTAACAGAATGTAACCCTCACTGAAGTAGAACTCACGCTGGGACTGTGTGAGAATCCGTGGAGCCTGCGAGAGAATTTTTTCTACGTTCATTGAAATCTCCTTCATCGGAAACTGAGCAACTGCTGAGGTAGCCAAGTAACTAAGATGGGAAACTTGAGCACGACAACCAACGTCACCAACTGCAAGATCACAAATGGAATCACCCCGCGATACATGTCCACGATCGTAATTTCCTTCGGTGCAACCGCACGCAAGTAGAAGATTGCGGGCGCCATCGGTGGAGTGAGATAGCTGGTCTGAATCATAATTAGGAAGAGAACGCAAAACCAGACTGGATCAAACCCCACTCCAACTGCGAGCGGCGTAAACAAAGGAACAAAGATCAGCACGATCGATATCCAATCGAGGAAGATTCCCGCCACAAAGACAATAAGCAGCATGAGAAACAACAAAATCCAAGGGCTTAGGCTCAGATCTCCGATTAGCTGATTTGCAGTATTTATTCCACCGGCACCGATGAAGACACCCGTAAACAATGTTCCTGCAAGCAAGACGGTCATAATCATTGCAGTGACCTCTAGCGTCACGACCAGGGCGTGCTTAAAGTAGCTCCAGCTGAAATTTCGATAGAGGAGGGTCAGCAAAACCGAGGCAACCGCACCAATCGCGGCAGCCTCTGTAGGAGATGCAAGGCCGAACAAAATCGACCCCAAAACCGCAACAATGAGCAGGATCGGAGGCAGCAAATTGACCGCACTAATCCTCAATTTCTCGACAAAAGTCGGATCATCTGGGCTTGGTGGGATGCGCGGTGCCATCGATGGATTAAACAAGCACAAAAAAAAGATGTAAATCATGTAAAGCAATCCCATTAGCAATCCAGGAATTGCCATTCCGTACATCACTTCGCCAACCGAGACGTTCGCAAGTGGCCCAATTACAACTGCAACGACAGAGGGCGGAATGATTGTGCCGAGAGACCCCCCCGCGCAGATCGTTCCCGAGATAAGGCCCTTGTTGTAGCCATAGCGAAGCATGATGGGGATAGTGAGCAAGCCAACAATTGACTCGGTCGCACCAATGACCCCCGAGGAGGCTGCAAAGATAATGCACATAGCAACAGTCGCAATCGCAAGACCACCCGGTAGATGCTTGGTCCAGATGTGAATTGCCTCAAACAAACGATCTGCAATTCCTGATTTTTCCAGCATTGAGCCCATGAATACGAAAAGGGGCACTGCAGCAAGAACGAAGTTGCTTGATATGTCCTCGATTTTTTCTATGAACTGAAAGACAACGCGGTCTCCGAAGACGACAAGCCCAAAGGCAACTGCTGTGAGCATCATACAAAACGCAACCGGTAGCCCGATGAACATGAGCAGGAACGCTGCAGGCAGCATTAGGAAAGGGAGAAGTTCGTTCAAGCTTGCTTCTCCGTCTTCATCATCGAACTCTCATCCTTCTCCTGCAGGAAGTGCCAACGTTTCAGCAACTCGGCGACAACCTGAATCGTGAATAGGAGAAAAGCCGTCAAGACAATCAATCGCATTGGCCAGACCGGCGCATTAAACGCGGACTGCCCGCTTCTCTCCATACTCACCCAAGCTTTCCAGAAGTGCTCACCCAGCATCCAAGACAACCAGATCAACACTGGAAGTAAGGCACAGTAGGCGGCTAGATCCACTCGCGCTCGCGTTCTTTCGCTAAAGTGCATGCTAAAGACGTCGACGCGAATGTGCTTTTTGTTGCGCAGAGTAAAAGCAATTCCGAGCAGAAAGTGGGCCCCGGTGAGGGAGTAGCCAATTTCATATGCCCAGATCGTTGGCGCTCCAAACCCGTACCTTGCAATTACCTCGTAGCAAGTCGCAAAAATTAGGGGAACCAACAGCCAAGCACCGACGTAACCGGCTCGGCCAGAGAGTTGATCAATAGAACTGACTAATAGGCTTTTCGACTCTGATTGGGCGTCTGTCATTAAACTCTAAGATGAGGGGTCAACGTGATTTGACTCATGCGGGCAAGAGAGGAACGGTAGTCTTCCCTCGCCCGCCGCGTTTCAACCAATACTATGGTCGATTACCTAGCCTTTCACGCTGCGCCACCGCTCCGCACCCTGCCACTCCTTCTCGAAGTCTCTCTGACTCGCGAGAATCCTTGCAAAGGCTGGATTACCAGCGGCGGTTTTGTCCGCCCAAGCCAGACCAATCTTCCTTGCTTCTCGCTGAACTTTCACATCCAGTTCAATGATCTGGTTTCCTGCCTTCCGGAAAAACTCAAGGGCTTTCGCGTCCTCGATGCCCACCTTGATCCAACTGTCGATAGTGACACTGCGGGCCACTTCCTCGACCAAGGTCTGATCAGCCGGCGAGAGCTTGGCCCAGGCATCCTTATTAATCACCAACTCAAAAGGCGCCGTTGGCTGATGGACACCCGGAATAATCACGTACTTGGCGACCTTATGAAATCCTGTCGAGATATTCTCGTAGAGTGTTCCCCACTCGGTAGCGTCGATCGCCCCGCGCTCGAGCATCGGATAGACATCGGCTCCCGCAGTGGTTACTGGTGCGGCTCCGAGCTCCTTCGCCATTTCAAGCCAAGCCCCGGCGGTTCGGAGTTTTAGACCCTTCAGGTCTGCCAGAGACTTGACGGGTTTTCTTGAGTGAAGAAACGCCTCGGCTGTCCGAAGAAACAGTGGGAATGAGACAACACCCTCGGTAGCGTCACGGTGATCGCGCTGGAGTTTTGTACCGCCCGCCCCGTATAACCAGTGAAGCATTCGCTCACTATCCATTGACCCAGCGTAGCCGCCAAAAAGAACGGTGGCCGGATCTTTGCCCCAGTCATACCCCATCCAGGTATGGCCGCACTCAGCAACCCCGTTCTTGACCGTTTCCGGGACCTTTAGAGCATTTCCCAACGCACCACCGGGAAATGTTTGAACCTTAATCCGACCCCCTGAGAGCACTCCGATGCGATCAGCAAATGCCTTTGCACCCAAGTCCATGAGTGGCCCACCCGGCCAACCTGTTGCCATCTTCCAGTTGTGACTCTGCCCAGTGGTTTGAGCATTGACCGCCATGGGCAAACTCGCGCCCACTGCCAAACCGGTTTTTACAAAATCGCGCTTATTCATGTTGCCCCCTTTATGGATGATCAGAACCTAGAAGAGATGCGTCCGTGCAATCTCACAATGCAACCCAGCGTGAATCTCAACAATCGGGGGAATCCCGTATATCGCTACTATGGCAGTGATATATCAGTAAACTCAAGCAACTAACGGACGTCGATTTCAATTGTGTTTCGCGTGAAATCCTCAATTACATCCAAGAGTGCGTCCGAGGCCCTCGCCGCTCCTTCCTCATCACCGTTCGCAATGGACTTGGCTATACCTGCGTGTAAAAGAGCGATTTCCGGCAGATCGGCCGCCTGTCTGTAATGCAAGTACCAAAATCGCCTAGACAGGGAGTTCATTAGGCCCATCGCAGAGGCAGCAAACTCATTCCGAGCAGCAACAAGACAAAGTTCGTTGAACTCACGATCGAGCCTCAGGAATGCCAGGTCGTCGTTTTCGGCAGATGCCTTCTCCATACCCAATGCAAGCCTGGAAAAGCGCTCTCTCTCCTCTGGTGAAGCGCGCCGAGACGCCGCCTTCGCGAGCAACCTATCGACTTCCCTTCTGAACTCCAAGAGGCGCAGTTGGGCCTTTACGTTGATATCACTGACGATAATTCCCCGCCTCGGCAATATCTGTACAAGACGCTCCCTGGCCAGACGCTGAAGAGCTTCACGGATTGGAGTCCGACCGATACCCAGTATTTCCGAGAGCATCGTCTCAGAGACCGCAACGCCAGGCTTAAGCTCAAGCCGAACAATCATCTCCTCGAGCGCGCTGTATGCCCTATCGGTCATTGTCTCAACGGAATCCAGAATCGGTAGCGCATTGGGCTCAGATAAGGTCTCAGCCCGAACGGATGTCTGTGCGCTGGCTACCTTTCTGCGAGTCTGCTTCATATCTGACGGCGCCTCTCAACCAAGTTGAGAAACTTTTCGTACTCTGCGGGATCAACCCCATAGCTGTGCTCCTCGTCAGGAAATTTTCCGGAGCGGACGTCCTCAGCGTAGGCCTTCAATCCGGTGATTGCCACCTCCGTGAGGTTTGCGTACCTCTTAGTAAACTTTGGCTTGAAGTCTGTGAATACACCGAGCAGATCGTAGGAGAGAAGTATCTGACCATCGGTGCCTGCACCGGCGCCGATGCCGATAGTGGGGATCTCGAGCTGTTCAGAGATCTTTCGGGCGATTGGCGCTGGCACGGCCTCAAACTCCAACATAAAACAGCCCGCGTCCTGAATCGCGAGCGCATCCTCTAGGATTACCATCGCCTTTTCTGCGGTTTTTCCTTGAATCTTGAAACCCCCTAAAACAGCGATAGTGTGCGGGGTCAATCCAATATGGGAAGCAGTAGGAATTCCCGCATCAACCAAAGCCCGAAGAATAGATGCCTGTGACTTCCCACCTTGTGGTTTCACCGCGTCACAACCAGCATCCTGCATAAATCGCGTGGCATTTGAGAGTGCTCGGTCGATGGTGTTGTAACTCTGATACGGCATACAGCCGAGCACAAAGGTATTGGGCGCGCCCCTTCTGACGGCCTGCGAATGCATAACCATCATGTCCATTGTGGCCGGGACCGTATTGCTATGGCCGTGAGCAACCATTGCCAAGCTGTCTCCAACCACGCAGACATCTACTCCCGCCGCCTCCGCCCAGCGGGCAGACGTGTAGTCGGGAACTGAGGTGTAAACCATCTTGCGTCCGGAGTGCTTTGACTCAAGTATCTCGGAGATGGTTACTTTCTTCTTTTGATCGGCATCTTGATCTGGCATCAAGGTCTCCCTGTGGTTGTGTTTCACCTAGTATCACGGCACCTCTCTTTCAATCGAAAGACGGGCAAACCCGACTCCCCTAGATGCTCTCCAGGGCCCGCGTCAAAATCCGCTGATAGTGCTTGTCAGGCGGTTGTAAAGGAAACGCCTTGCTGAGCCTGCCGATCGAGACGCTATCCTCAACAAGTTGCTCCACTTGGTCAAATTTGATTCCCCAAGGAGTTAGTTGCGTGGAGACCCCGAGTCCATCGAACATCTCTTGCAATCGATCGATAAAGAAGCTTGCATCGCCGGCTTCAGACCTATTCGTCTTGCTTCCGAGCATACGGCCGAGTTCAGCTAGATCACCTTGACAGGTTGTCTGCAACTCGCGCAATACTCCCGGCAGAACGACAGCCAACGTTTGCCCATGGGGCCGATGCGTAGCCGAGGCAAGCGCGTAACCCAAAGCATGCACCCCATGCAGTCCAGCAGTTGAATATGACATTGCTGCAAATAGGCTGGCCAAAGACATCCCCGCCCTTCCAGAGATATCGGTCGGCTGTCTGACTACGACCGGAAGATGCTCGAAAACCAGGGCGATTGCCTGTTTGGCGAACATTTTTGTCACTGCATTTGACCCGCTATAAACCGATGCAATCTCGGCCCGCGGGTAATCGTCGGTGGAAAGTGCCAAAAATGACTCAATTGCATGCGTTAGTGCATCCAAAGCCGAATCGAGTGTGAGGTCACGCGGGCAAGAGATTGTTAGGCTTGGATCAACAAACGCGGCTAAGGGGCGAAGCTTGTTCGACATGAGCCCCACTTTGACACCTCGAGTCCCCTGCCGAAAGATTGCTCCAGGCGTCAACTCTGATCCTGTTCCAGATGTTGTGGGGCACGCTATTAATGGAATAGGCGAGAGGGTTGGTGGAATTCCTTTGATGAGGTCGTCGAGTGCACCTTCATGTCGAA
>Ga0194133_10009107_pt1 | contig 11446 bp, 8 predicted proteins | sample TA2KigOf40mmetaG_FD_155448 | JGI IMG/M metagenome (GOLD analysis project Ga0194133, IMG submission 155448) | Freshwater microbial communities from Lake Tanganyika, Tanzania - TA2015055 Kigoma Offshore 40m | ecosystem: Environmental > Aquatic > Freshwater > Lake | place: Tanzania: Lake Tanganyika...
AGATTCCTTCAGTTTGCGCAGCCATAGTAAAGCAAGCTTTGGTTAAGGCTTATAATTCTAATACTTTCAACCATTAATCATCGGAGACGGTCTTGTTATGCATAAATTCAAGCATGAATTGTAATTCTGAAAAACTTTTTCTTGTAAATTTTTTCTAATAAGTTGACCTTAACAGCTTTCTGACCATATTATCATTGTAGGGACTAATAAAGGGGAGCGGAGGTGTCCCTAAACCTCTAAGACTTTTCTGTCAGGTTACAGCTCATAGTCGCCTGACAAGATCAAAAAGCTAAGGTTTCAATCCTGGTAATGCAGCAATTTTTAACCCTGGATTGCAAAAAAATCAGCAAGGTACTCTCAGGCAAGGTAATAGCAACCAGAAGTGACCATTAACATAAATATTGCCCACGATTATTATTATTACTTTCAGAATACAGTTTCATCTTTGTCTTCCATAAAAAGATCATTGATTTCTAAGCTTACTACATGCTTTTTATTGAAACTTAACTCAACTTACCTTGAAAATTGCTTGAAACATGTATTTTGAGTAATTTTGATCCCAATAGTTCACATTTGATCATGTAAATTTTGTCAAAACTAAAACATTCGTTTGCTATATTAGCTATAGATGAAGACCTTAGTGTGCAGTTTAGCAGTCTGACAGGCGCTTCTTTCCATTCCATCTCTCTTTCAACGTCATCCAAAACAGCTTCTCTCCTACTTTCTGATTTCCCTCACTATCAGTTCAGCTCTGCTCGGTATTGCCAGTGAACAGTTACACAACTGTACGTAAAATACCGGCCTGCCATGCACAAAGTCAGTCTTAGAGGCAACGTGTATCTTTTTTACATTCCTCTTTCAGACAAAAAATCTATTCACCTCCTCGTGTTGAGACAGACAGCAAAATTTTTAATCCCCGTTGAGTTTACACGTGAGATGGGGAGAGAGGCAAGAGGCCAGGGGTGACAGTAGGAAAGGAAAAAGTATGTTGCTGCTCCAATAACAGTTGTCATATTGTCAACAATGCCATACATTCTGAAAATGCAAGGAAAATATTTTCTGTCGACTTATTTGTCATCACACATTCTAATGTGTGATTGGGTTTTAGATGTAAAAAATATCAGATTTTGTAGTATATTTCAGAAACATAATTTTTATAATTTTTTTCTTTTTCTTTTCAAAAACGTGGCGGTTCCAACTGTTTCTCTATCTTTCCTTCAAGGGGTTTGCTGCTCTCCACGTGGATAGCAACGTGAGGGAAAAACAAATGGCCAAAGGACATGGAAAATATAAATGAAATGAATGTCAAAAAATCTTTCCTATTGTTTAGGTGCCCCCAAATCTTTTCTGATAATTTTTTTAACAAAAACATAAACATCATAAAAAGTTTAAATATATGTCATTTGAATAGATTTTCGGGAATATTCGAAACTATTTTTATCTATCAAATTTGTTTCAAAGTCATTTAATTAAAACCTGACTCTTCATAAAATAGTCTGATCATTTTTTTTCAGCACTGAAACATTTTCTATTTAATGTTCCCAAGCTCCACTCAACGTGATCTCTTCTCCACCACGTGACTTTCAACAAGAATAGCTGTAGCTTTTTTTTCTTCGAATAGATTTTCACCTTACAAAATTTGTTGCTATTTTTTTTGAAGTAAAGACTGAAATTTTATTTCGCTATTTCTGTCCATCCAATTATAGACTTTGGAAATCAAAATAATTGTTGACCTAGGAAAAAAAAGATTTCGAGTGTCTTGTTTCTTGTTCAGAATCATCTACGTCGTATTTTGTAACGCTATTGTTTGATTGTTGCTCAAAGACAAAAAGATATTTTGTTTTTAAAATGAAAACTATTTTAATTAAAGAACAATTTTTGGATAATGTGTGATGTATAATGAAGTTAAATTAAAATAGAGCTGGCAAATATTTTTGCTGAGAATTTGGAAAATAAATCATTTACTTTTGGAAAAGAAATATTAACTTTCATCTACAAAACTTACTTTATATGGCATCAATAAAAAACTTGATCAAGTACTTTTGAAATGAAATACCCCTCCAAACCTCGCCTTTGCTTTTTTTAAATATAAATATATTATTTACTATTATAAAAGTTATGAAAAACTTTCATCCATCAATAATTTAATAGCAGAAATTTGAAACTTGATCAAGTACATATGAAATAAAAAAAACCCATCAAACCTTTCTTTTGCTTTGACCTTAATCATCTCAAGTTTTAGACATAATATCATCAAACTTATAACCAATAAAATATGCACAATGAATTGAGCTTTCGAAAAATCTAAAAATATGCTTAACTACATCAAAACTAAGGGAGATCTTAATAGCTCATTCCCTATTCAACATTATGGAAAAATCAGTCAAGTTTTAGGCAATTAAATTAGCTAACCAAAAACCTAAAAATATTCCTTCTAGCATCAAAACTCAGGGAGGAGGCTTAATTCAAATTGAAAAGCCTCATCCTTTGCAAAGAAATGCCCCATTTGGATTTTTCATATTTTGTCCGGAAGCTGAGAAATGAGGGTTTTACTACGCAAAAAAATAGGTCAGATAAGACCTATTCTGTTATTTTCAATGTCCATCTTTGACCTAAAATAGCCCCCTCAGTTTTAAAGCTATAGACTTGAAAGTTTGGATCAGACAGTCTCATCCCTTGCAAATAGAGTGGTTATGTTATTTTTTGACCTCCATCTTTGACCCCAAATATCTCAGGCCCCAGACAAAATATCAAAAAACTGGTTAATAGGTTTTGTGCCATTAATATGACAATTATTCCTGCTAATTTTTAGCTTTCTAGCTTTAAAACCGTAGGAAGAGATGGAGGTGTCAGACAGACAGAGAGACAGTCATTTTTTACCGACTCAAGCCCTATTGAAAAATCTATTATCACCCTCACTCTGCTCGCTTCGCCTAGGAGGGATTATATGAAATTGTTATGAATTCTATTAGGGATTCCAAGATTCTCCTGGAATCTGAGTTGTAAAAAATCCTTTCGGTTTCCAGAAACATCAATAGAAAATTAATATATATAAACCCCTAACGTCTGTCCTGTCACACAGGTGGGGAGGGGCATAGAAAAAAAAAACAATGAGATAAAAATGGCAAAAAGGGGGGTTGGCTTAGCAGCTCTTAATTGTGCTAATACTCAATGAAAGATTAAAAGTAACTGTTCTATCTGGGCCAAAATTAAAATATTTTGAAGAAATTTTTTACAGGTTTCACAAATATTCACAAGATGAGGAGTTTAAATAAGCTTTCGATTGTTACTCAAAGAAAATATAAATCTTGAAGAGGCTAAATTTTTCTTGGTGCCTCCATCTACTTTAGTAGCTTCATTCATTTTCAAACAATTTAATCGTGATAAAGATAAAACTAAAGCAATAAATTTTTTTGAATGTATCGAATGATTTAGATTTAACAAGCTTTTTTACATTCATAGGAATATTTTCCCTCTCAAGTGAAGCGCCAGAGGGAGTTTAGCAAAAATCAGTATTAAAGTTTTTGATCCACAGAAGGGACTGTTTGAAAGATTTGCATTTTTACAGTACGTCCATCTGCCATCCTCTATCTCCTCCCTCAGTTTTAAGACTTTTCATATTAATGTTAATAAAGTTACTAACTAAATTTTTGAATTTTTGTCTTGTAGCTGAGATATGATTGAAAAATTGCCAAAATTTTATTAATGAAAGCCGACTTTTGTCCTCTTTCTTCATACAATTCCCATAATATTAAAGCTAGAGAGCTGATATTTTGCATGGACACAGCTTGAATCCATAATTAAATATTACTTTTTATGCACTTTACTCTAAAATTAAGCACAAAGTCAGCAAGGGGTTTTTCCTAGACCCCAAGCTGAAAAAAATTTAAAAGGCTTTTTTGACTTAGAAGCCTGTCAGCTTACTATCAGTTATGAAACCTCAATTGCTAAAAGAAAGATAAATGCGATTGTTTTGGCAAAATTTGTGGATCAGACATATTCTTCATTTACAAGAATATGAAATGGAGGAAAAGGTTGTTAATTCTGAAAAAAAGTAACTTTATATGAACTTTTTTCGAAATTAATAAAAAAAAAGTTCGTTCCATTAAAACTTGAAAAAGAAAAAATCATTTTTCTTGTTTTAATTATCTCATATTTCAAAACAAATCTGAACCATTTTTAGAGTTTCTAAGATTGATCAAATAATTTTGACAAGTTTTCCTCAAAAAAATATTTTTCACAAAAATGATTTCTTTTCAGTCATTTTTCTGCAAGTTGGTTTTTCCACAATAAGAGAGGAAATCATTCGTTATTAAGGGATGCAAAAAAGTTATTAGATTTGAAAAAAGATCTTTTCGTCTGATAATCTTCTTAGGTGACTTCTTTTCTAGTAATTTCAAAAAATGATAACTTTTAAACTTTTAAATTGTAAGAGTATTTAAATTGATACATTCAAATGTAAATAATTTAATTTGATTCAATCAAATTCCAAATCAGGAAAAAAACGTTTCACTTTTTTAAATTCAATAAATATAATCGTAAAATCCTCTTCCAATATCTAAGAAAGTTAGCTTGCGGGTCGAACCTACGACCCCCAGGGTTGCATCTAGATCCTTTTAAATTTAACTTTTAAAGACCCTTACATGGGATCCTGCAAAGAAGATCACGAAGAAAAAAGATTCAGCCTCATAGAAAGTTTTCAATAAAGAATCGCCAAACCTCTTAAGATTTAAGAATAAAATAAAATAAACTTTGAGTGAGGTTTGGACAGTGATTTTATTGGCCCGGGCTCGACTCCCGCCCGGGGTAACCAACCAAAAAACAATCAAAACCACCCAGTGTGCCTTATGAGTCACAAGGTTTATTCTAAAATGTTCAAAAACTCTAAAGCTGTAATCTAAGTTGCCAAATAAGAGAAAAAAAATGATGGAAAAATGACAAAAATTATGAAATACCGGGTATTCTAGCTAATATAAAAGACTGTGAAGATGGTAGGGAGGGAGAGGTTAGGCTTAGCAGCTCTTACATTGCTAGTTGATTAAAATGCAAATGAGGTAGCTCATTTTCAAGTGGAATGATAAACATTCCATCCAGACTGAGATCACTAGTTATGGCAAATCAGGGATCAGATTGGAGCAAAGTCTCTCAAAAATTGATCAGGTTCCAAAAACATGGAGTTCAAATTCGAAATTCCAAAATTCCAAAGTGCTTCCTTGTTAAGATAAGATAAAAGAGAGGATGAGTTGTTAATAAAATTCGTTCTAAATGAAACAAAACTTTTCCTCCAAACTTTGTTGCCCTACAATCTTTTAGTCCTTTCAAAATGGATTTCAATGCTTCATGTTTGTTTAGCACCTCAACAAATTCACCAATAAGTGAAACCTTCATCTACAAATTACTTCATTGTCCTGCTAAAAGAAACCGACCTTAATGGGAAAAAGGTTGACGCCTTTGCAACGTGCTTTTTGCACATTAAAAGTTGTTGAAGACTCAAAAACATAAAATTTACTTTTGTGGTGATCAGAATTTATTCACCCACTTTAATGCAAAATTGTAAAAATAAAAACAATTAAGGATTGTGACACAACTTTTTCTTTAAGTAGCATCACCTGTCTTCTTTGCATAAAGTTAATTTTCACTTTCATTTTTTGACACAGATACCCCATGGTCCATTGAAGACAAGAAATCATTTGTATATTTAAAAAAAGTTCTTTTCTCTAGCTTAGGTGACATTATTACATCACAATTAAATGATATGGAAGAAAATATAGAACATGTAGTTTAAAAAAGTAAAAGTGAAAATATTAATTGAAAATGATATTCTATTGAAATGGGAAAAATGATGAAAAAATCAAAAAAGTGTAAGAGATTACAAATTTTAGAGACATTATTAAATCAAGGATAATTAAAGCAGGTCTCACATTCTGAAAGTTTGTTTGAATTTCTTGTAAAATTTCATTAAAAGTAGGCATTTAGAATTTAATTTTCGTAATCTTTAAGTAATCTTTTTATTGATTTTCTTTTGACATGGATGGTGAGTTACGCCCTTATGAAAACTGCTTCCTCTAAGTCAGGAATTTGACGTGAAAGAGTCATGGTGAAACACTAGAACACTTGACAACTTGTGTCTGCCAAGGATTTGTCTCGCATAAAGTATGAAGACAATTCTATTTTTACATTTTGTGTTTGAATACTAGAACAAAAAGAGCCTCTTGTTTTCATAAAATTTCTTGCTCAAACTATTTGACATTGAAAATTATTTCTTTTTTTTATTTCACCATAGGTTGCATGACCTTTACCTATTCAGGTTTTAACAAACTGTGAAAAATCAAATTTTTAATGTTGAGTGGTATTTTACACATTTGCCATTGAAGAGTGTGGAAAACATTATAGTGTGTGACCAAAAACTTCAAAGTCATGAAGTGCAATTATTCTTTCAGTCTGTTCTCATATTTGTGCATCTTGATACAAATTTCAATTGTTGTGAGTGAATCTGAATCAGGTCAGCCTAACCCTGAACACCGGGGTGCAAACCCAGAACCGTTTTTCGACAAAATAGCCTCGTTTTTTGGGGTTGGACCTCCAGGAAATCGTAGACCACAAGAAGGTATTTTGTTTCTGTAATATACCAGCTTATCATGTACCCTGAAACTTTTTTTGTGCACAAGGCCTCATACATCAGGCTTCAGCCCAAAGGCCATTAGTGGCAACACCACCACGACCTTTTACCTCAAGCTATGATGCACCAAGGCCTTTAAGCCCAAGCTATAATGCCCCAAGACCCATAACTTCAAGCTATGATGCACCAAGACCTTACAACCCAGGCTACGATGCACCAAGGCCCCTAGCTCCAAATTATGATGCCCCAAAATCACCAACTTCCAGCTTTGGTCCTCCGCCACCATCAAATCCATCCTACAATGGTTCTCCTAAACCACCATTACAGCCACCTCTTCCACCGCCAAGGGGACCGACAGGATATAAACAGCCTCCAATACAGACCAAATTTCCCAATTCTGATTTATCAGGTGAGAAAATGTTTTTAAATTTAATTCATGACATCGAATGGTACTTCAGGTGCTCGGCCATTGTGACTTATGTGGAAAATCAAAATACTGGAAAGTGATGTCGAAGGGATTTATCTTTAGATTATTTCTGGGCGTTTTCTTTCAATTTTTCTCTTTCGCAATAGGAAGTAAAATATAATTTTTAATTTCTTTGTAATCACGGCATCATTCGTCTGGAAGGAAATATGAATTCTAAGAGATTTTTTTTAGTTTTTAGGGACAAATTTTTTTTTAAAAGAAAAAAGCTCGAGTTGTCCTCAAGCTTAGTATCTTTTTGAACTTTTTTAAAATCCATTTGTCAGCTTATTCGTGACTTCAAAGGTAAAAATAAATTTCACCTTCTGGTTTAATTTGGCAAATATTTTAACTTGGTAAAAATGATAAACAAATCCCATTTTTTGGGGCATGTTTCAAAGGTAAGCTATTGATTCTTGTCATGGCAATGGAATGGAAACCAAGGTGTTGAAGGCTCAAACCCACAACCTTTGACTCATGGCTGCCACAAAGTAATTAAATAATTATTATCAGTTAAGAAGATTTCCTCAAAATTTAAAGTTTTTGTGCCACCTCAAGAATCTAAAAGTTTGACCTTTAGAAAAATTACTCATTCACCTTGACAATTCGTTAAAGAAAACTTGGTGAAAGTGAAATATTTATGAGTATATTGCAATAATTTGTCATTTTCAAGGTTTTGGAGGGCCAACTGATTCTATCTCTCTTCCCTGGCAAAGTGGATCAATTCCAGCAATGGCTCAGATTCAGGATCTGCAAGTACATTGTGAAAAAAATTTGATGAGGGTAAAGATCATCTTCGACAGGCCTTTCTACGGACTGATATTCAGCAAAGGCCATTTTAGCACTCTGAGTTGCATTCATGTTCCAGCCGGTCTGGGCCAAACACAAGTATATTCTATAAAAACAATTTAGGCCAATGGATCTTGCTTTTACTACATTTTTTGCAGATTACCTTTGACATTTCTCTTCAAAGTTGTGGAACGGTGAATTCTGTAAATTTGAACAACTTGAAAGATTTATCGGGTACAAGAAATTTGTGTGAATAGAAAATTTACAAGTACAACTTTGAGATTTGTTAATACAGGGCCAACCCCACAAGGATCATTCATTGAAAACACAATCGTTGTTCAGTATGATCCACTTTTGCAAGAGGTATGGGATCTTGCAAGAAAATTGAGATGTACTTGGTAAGTTGTTTGTCAACCATCTTCTAAATCAATAAAGTTGGAACAATATTTTTCTTGTGATAGTGAATTTTTTCATGTATTTTGGAGACAAAATTTTGAAACCCATGGCATGTAAGGGAACATTCTTTGGGTAGTGATTCTTAATCTAAGCAATGTCAAAAAGTAGTTTTAATCAAACCAATCATCTGTTGATCAAGTAAGCTAATTGCCAAGAAAAATTCTCAAAAATAACAGAATTAACAAGTTTCAATACAAAAAGCATCATTGGTTATAAATACAACTTACATTATATCTAGGTGTGCCCTAACTTTTGTAAAGCATAGGTAAACTCTAGTCAGAGATCTGAAGTTCTTTCATTCCTGCCCCTGACACCCTCTAACCAATTATAAAGCAAACTAAGTGGAAGTACTCAATTTTTAATCTGACTTTACTAAATATGTTGGGCTAAACTAAAAATTTTTTTTTAAATCTTTAAAATTATTATTTGGGTGTTGGAAAATACTTTTTTTGATGTGACTTTGTCTAGGTATGACTACTATGAGAAGCCAGTCACATTCAAACCCTTTCAAGTAGATCTTCTTGATCCAGTCACAGCTAATTTCTTGGGAGACAATCTAAGATGCTGGATGCAAATTCAAGTAAACAAGTTTCCAACAAAAAAAGTTTTGAGTGAAACAAAAGTAATGTTTTTCTTTGTTCAAGGTTGGAAAGGGTCCGTATGCCAGCGAGGTGTCAGGAATCATCAAAATTGGCCAAACAATGACAATAGTTTTAGGAGTTAAAGATGATGATAAAAAATTCGATATGATGGTAAAAATATGAAAAAAATCTCAAGTGAATACTAAAGCAATAGTTGATTTTTTTGCCAGGGTTCGGAATTGTGTTGCTCATGATGGGAAAAAGTCTCCCATACAACTTGTAGATCACAGAGGCTGTGTTGTAAGACCAAAGATTATGTCTCCATTTAGGAAAGTAAAAAACTTTGATGAAACAGCCAACGTTTTGGCTTATGCCTATTTTCAGGTTTGCCATTAATAACTCCTATGAGAAAAGATTAAACCAACCATTTTATGAGTGGAGATGTTCAAAAAAAGAGCTGAGAGCTAATGATCCATTTTCAAATTGTTAGGCATTCAAGTTTCCGGATTCTATGAATGTTCACTTCCAGTGTGTGGTTCAGGTTTGCAGAGGTACTTGTCCTGATGCTCAATGTGAAGGGGGTGTCGTCAATACTGACATTTCACCACCTTTGAATGGTAATATTGTTAATGGAGCAGGAACTCCTCAACTTCCAGTAACCGATAGGCAAGAAAAGAAGTGTGTTTCAAAAATTCAGACTTGAAAATGAATATATTTTTCCATTTAGTTACGGATCACCTCTAGCTGATCCCTTGTTCAGTGTAAAAAGGGATGTGCTGAATCCACGAATTTCAATTGACAAGAGAACTTTTGAACCAAATAGTTTTGAAGACGACGAAGAAGAAGAAGATATTGAGGAACAGGAAATGGATACTCAAAAGTAACTATTAAAAATTTCTTAAAAGTAAGGTGGTCCAGACCTTGAATCTGATTTACAATAAGAGATGAAAGGTTTGGGGATTCAAAATCCAGCCTTAGATATTAATTGCTTTGTTTAATCCCTACCCATTCTCTTAAAACATCAACAAGGTACCCTCATAAAAAACATTAAAACCCTTTACTGCATCGAATTATTTTTACAAAAGAAATACCAATTTAACTTTAATCAATTTAAATTAGGGATAATAAAAGAGAGAATCTGGGAAATCGTCCCAGGTCACTGGAACTGGAAAATGTTAACACTGAAAAACCCCAAGTTGATGAAAATGAAGTCAAGTAATATTGGATATTAAGAAACAAAATTAAAATAAAAGCCTAATTAAGCTCATCTTATTTCAGAAACAACACTCTTTCAATAAGCTCTACTAAGATAAGTAACCAAAAGCAATTGATTGGAAAGCAGGATGGAAAACATCAAAAAAGATCAGCTTCAGAATCTAACAACATCCGGATTTCGAAAGTTGTCAAAAGAGACACAGCGGAAATTGCAGATGTAGAAACAACTGAGAAAGTCATCCAGGTTACAATTACTTATTCTGGCTTCAATCTTTGGGGTGGGCAAAGCCTTGACTGGCCCAGGATGGGTTTGATGACTGAAAAAGACTTCAATGCTTTCTATCAGTGTTGGATTGATAAGTTCTCAACATAAGCAATTTACTTTAGATCTTCTAATTTTATTTAGGTTCTTGCTCCAAATGATGTCCAGTTCACATTGCCAACTGATGATAATAAACAAGAAGTTGTTATTAATGCTAAAAGCTCAGCTCATTCAGTTTGCATTGATGTTTCTGCTCTTATTGGTGTAACAGTCACATTTTTAATGTTTATAATAGTTGCCATCATCATAATAGTTTTCTTATGGGTAAGGATCAAAATGTTTTACAAGGAAAAAATGTTATTGCCTTAAACCTTTAAATTATCTTTCTTAAATTCATGCCAAAAATTAATATACAGTTGATCATTGATCTTCAAACTTCTTCAAAAATTTAGATTTATAAATAGAATAAAAGCTTTTATGTAGGAGGATATGAAAAATCCACTCTATTTCACTATGACCAGCAAGTGTAGTTGCTTTTATAATCTTACTTGCTTTAAGATTGATTATTTTCTTTTTCATGAATATCACTTGGTAGAAATATTTGAAAAATAAAAGTTCCATAAACCTTTGGTGATAAATAATTTGTTCAAATAATATAAAAAGAAATTTCTAATGAGTGGATTTATTCTAGATGGAAAAAAGAGTGTAGATTTGGGTTGTAATCTGGTTTTGGGTAACTGTGGGAGTTGTAAGGTTATGTGGAGGGTCCAATGTCTGTGGAGAAGTGGGGGAGTGAAAGTGAGAATGGAAATTATGGGAAAGTGTGGTGAATGCTGGGAAGGCAAGAGAGTGCTAGAAAATTTGAGAGGATTCAGGGAAGTGTGGGGGAGCTACCACTAGGGGAAAGTTTGGGGAATGTATTATGTATAGGAGAGGTTAGATGAGGTTTAGCTTAATCATGTTTGTTTTATGTATTGTGAAGGGGAGAAAATTTGTTTGAAGTCCTGGAGTGAAGGTTGGCAGGGACTCTGAGGGACTAAAAAGAGTTGGAGAATGCATAG
>Ga0194133_10009110_pt1 | contig 11445 bp, 10 predicted proteins | sample TA2KigOf40mmetaG_FD_155448 | JGI IMG/M metagenome (GOLD analysis project Ga0194133, IMG submission 155448) | Freshwater microbial communities from Lake Tanganyika, Tanzania - TA2015055 Kigoma Offshore 40m | ecosystem: Environmental > Aquatic > Freshwater > Lake | place: Tanzania: Lake...
CGGAGCGCCGGGGGACCGATTCCCAGAAGTGGCAGCGGTACGCGGGCCGCGACGTGCTGCCGCTGTGGGTGGCGGATATGGATTTCCCGGCCCCGCCGCCGGTGATCGCGGCGTTGCACCGGCGGGTGGACCACGGCGTGTTCGGCTACGCGCGGCCGGTGGCGAGCACCACCGAGGCAGTCGTCGAGGCGCTCTGGCGGCGGCACGGGTGGCGGGTGGAGCCCGAGTGGCTCGTCTGGCTGCCGGGCCTGGTCGTGGGCCTGAACGTGACCGCGCTGGCCTGCGCGGGGGGCGGCGACGAGGTGCTCACGCTGACCCCGGTGTACCCGCCCTTCTTCTCGGCGCCGCGTCACAGCGGCCGTGTGCCGGTCGGCGTGCCGTGGGTGCGGGAGGAGGGCGGCTGGGGCATCGACTGGGACGCCCTCGAGGCGGCGGTGACCCCGCGGACGCGGCTGTTCTTGCTCTGCAACCCGCACAACCCGCTCGGCCGCGTGTGGCGGCGCGCCGAGTTGGAGCGGCTGGCGGAATTCTGCGCCCGGCACCGGCTGATCCTCTGTTCGGACGAGATCCACTGCGACCTGATCCTCGATCCGGCGTTGCCGCACGTGCCGTCGGCCAGCCTGGGGGCGGACGCGGCGGCGCGCAGCATCACCCTGATGGCCCCAAGCAAGACCTTCAACGTGCCGGGCCTGGGGACCTCCCTCGCGATCATCCCCGACGCGGCGCTGCGCCGGCGGTTCGAGCGGGCCGCCGCCGGGATCGTGGCGGAGGTGACCTGCCTCGGCTTCACCGCCTGCGAGGCCGCGTACCGCGACGGCGAGCCGTGGCGGCAGGAGTTGCTCGCCTACCTGCGCGGCAACCGCGACCGGCTGTTCGCGGGCCTCGCGCGCGACTTCCCCGGGATCACCGTGGAGGCGCCGGTCGAGGCGACCTACCTCCTGTGGATGAACGTCGCGGGCCTCGGCCTCCCCGCCCCCGCCGCGCATTTCGAGGCGCACGGCGTCGGCCTGAGCGACGGCGCCCCCTTCGGCTCGCCGCCGGGCCGCCACCTGCGGCTCAACTTCGGCTGCCCGCGCGCGACCCTCGAGGAGGCCCTGCGCCGGATGCGGGCCGCCGTGGCCGCCGCCTGACGCCCGTGCGGATCGGCCCTCACACGCTCGCCTCGAACCTCTGCCTGTCGCCGCTGGCGGGTTACACCAACCTGCCGATGCGGCAGACCATCCGCGAGCTCGGCGGCCTCGGCTGGACCACCACCGACCTCATCAACGCGCGCTCCCTCCTCGAGCGCAACCCCGCCGCCCTCCGCCTCGCGGCCTCCGCCCCCGACGACCGGCCCTTCTCCATCCAGCTCTTCGGCAGCGTGCCCGAGGAGATGCGCGACGCCGCCGTGCGCTGCCAGGAACTCGGGGCCGACGCCGTCGACATCAATATGGGCTGCCCCGTGCGGAAGGTCGTCCGCGTCGGCGGCGGTTCCGCGATGATGACCGAGCTGGACCGCACCGCGGCGCTCGTCCGCGGGATGGTCGCGGCGGTGCGCATCCCGGTGACGGCCAAGATGCGGCTGGGCTGGGACGAGGACAACCTGACCGCACCCGACTTGGCGCGCGTGCTGGAGGACGCGGGCGTGGCGGCGGTGTTCGTCCACGGGCGCACGCGGGCGCAGGGCTTCAGCGGCGGGGTGAACCTGGCCGGCATCCGGGCCGTGGTCGGGGCGGTGCGCGCGATCCCCGTGATCGGCAACGGCGACGTGACCACGCCGGAGGGCGCGCGGCATATGTTGCGGGAGACGGGCTGCGCGGGCGTGAGCGTCGGCCGCGGGGCGTTCTACGACCCGTGGATTTTCCGGCGGACGGAGCACCTGCTGCGCACGGGCGAGCGGTTGCCGGAGCCGGACCTCGCGGAGCGGCTGCGGGTGCTGCGGCGGCATTACGACCGCGTGTGCGCGTTCCACGGGGAGGCGCACGGCACGCGCCTGTTCCGGCGGATCGCGCCCTGGTACGCGAAGCGCTTCGGGCCGGCGAAGCCGCTCAAGCGGGCCCTGCTCGCGATGGAGACCCGCGCGGACTTCGAGGCGGCGCTGGCGGAGTTCCTCGCGTGGCGGCGCCAGTTCTGCGACGACGCGGGCGAACTGCTGCCCAAGTTCGCCCCGGCCCCGCTCGTGCCCTCGTTCCTGCGCGACCCGGCGGAAATCGCGGACGGCGAGCGCGACGCGATCCCGGTGCCGCGGGGGCCGGTCGACGTCTGGTAGGCGGGGGGCTTGCGCTGGCCCGCGTTCCGGATGCCTTCAAGCGCATGCAGCCTGTCAGCCACTTCTGGGAACTCATCCTCGGCACGATCATCGCGCTCCTGCCGGTGGTGAACCCCCTGGCGTCCGCGCCGACCTTCCTCGCCATCACCGAGGGAGATTCGCCGGCGCACCGCCTGGCCCAGCTGCGCCGCGCCTGCCTCTATATGGTGGCGGTCTTGGTGAGCTTCCTGATCGGCGGGACGTTCATTATGAACTTCTTCGGCATCTCGATCCCCGGCCTGCGCATCGCGGGTGGCCTGCTCGTGGCGGGCATCGGCTCGGCGATGCTGGTCGGCAAGCCGCGGGGCCGGGACCCGGAGGATCGGGCGGAGGAGGAGGCGCGGGCCAAGCGCGATGTGTCCTTCTCCCCGCTCGCGATGCCGATGTTGAGCGGGCCAGGTTCGATCGCGGTCACCGTCGGCTTCACCTCGCTCGCGCGCGGCCTGCTCGACTACGCGGCGATCATTCTCGGCATCCTCATCGTGGCCGGGATCTCGTACGCGACCCTGCGGTTGTCGGAGCGGATCACGCAGGTGATCGGCGCCAACGGGATGAACGCCCTCGCGAAGGTGATGGGTTTCCTGATCCTCTGCATCGGCATCCAGTTCGTGGTGAACGGCGTCCTCGGGATCATCACCGACCCCGCCGTGCTGCGGGCCGTGCGCGACGCGTTCGGCTCGGCCTGAGGTCGCGCGGCCGCGTTCAGTATTTCCGCACGACCGTGGCGCCGGTGGCGTCGCGGAACCGCAGGCGGCGGCCGGGCTCGAGGCCGTCAAAGCGGAGGCCCAGGCGCTCGTCGATCACCTCGCCCGCGCGCACTAGGCGCCCGTCGATCATCGCGCGGGACGGTTCGCCCTCGAACACCCCGCTGAGCCGCAGGTTGGCAACGCGGGCCCGGAAATCCGCGCTGGCGCCGGGATCCGCCCGCTCGAGGACGGCGGGGATGTTTGCCTCCGGCCCCGGAGCCGACGCGGCGGCGGCCTCGCGTGCTTCCCGCGCCTCGCGCCGGGGGCGAAGCACCTGGGTGTAGAAGAGGGCCGCGGCCAGCACGCATCCGAGGGCGCCGACCAGCGGGAGCACCGAGGAACGCTCCCCGGGTGGGGGCAAGGGGGCCGCGGACGGCGCCGCCGGGCGCTCGGCGACGCGGAGGGGGGAACGGCCGGCGGGGGCGGCCGCGACGGGCGGCGGGGGCGGCGGGAGCTTCACCGCGGGCGGCTCGGGGACGGGGAGGGCCGGCGCGCGGAAAACGCGTTCCGGGGTGGGCGGCGGCGCGGCGGGCGCGGGCGACGGGGCCGGAGCCCGCTCCGAGAGGCGCAGTTTGGGCCGGGAAGGTTCTTCCGCCATTGCGTCTCCACCGTGGCACCGGGCGCCCGCGGGGCAAAACAAAGCGCCCCCCCGCGAAAGTTTCCTCGCGGTCGGGGCGGGCGGTCCTACAGTCTCCTCCCCTGCCCAGACCATGACCCAGCACCTGCTCCTCTCCGCCGCCCTGGCCATCGTGGCCGTCGCCTCCTCGGGCTGCACCCTGTTCCGCAAGTCGCAGAAGCCCCGGGAGAGCACCGCGATCTCCAGCGAGGTCGAGGCCACCTTCCGGCAGCGCTGGATGGACAAGCGCCTCGCCGAGCTGAAGGCGCAGGGCGTGGCCGACGCGGCCGCGCAGGCGCAGGCCGCGCAGGAGTTCGAGGCCCGCTACCAGTTCGACCGCAAGCCGCAGCGGTGAACGCCCGCCGCGCACGCGCCCGGCCGTGAACGCGCCGGGGACACCCGCCGGCGCCGAGGCCCGCGCGGGCGCCATCGCCGCCTGCGGCGCCTACCTTCTCTGGGGCCTCGTCCCGCTCTATTGGACGCGGCTGCACGGCATCCCCGCGCTGGAGTTGATCGCGCACCGCTTCGTGTGGTCGCTGGTCGTGCTGCTCGCCCTCACCGCGAAGCTGGGGGAGCTCGGCACCGTCTGGGCCGCCTGCCGGACCGGCCGCGCGCTGGGGCCGCACCTGCTCTCGGCGCTGCTCCTCACCGGCAACTGGCTGATCTACGTCTGGGGCGTCAACGCGGGCCACGTCATCGAGACCAGCCTCGGTTACTTCCTGGTGCCGCTGGTGAACGTCGCGGCCGGGCGTTTCCTGCTGCACGAGCACCTGCGGCGGCTGCAATGGGTGGCGATCGCCAGCGCCGCCGCGGGCGTGGGCCTGATGATCGCGCAGGCGGGCCGGCCCCCGTGGATCGCCCTCGCGCTGGCGGCGACCTGGGGCGGTTACGGCCTGATGCGCAAGCGCTCGCCCCTCGCCGCGCTGCCCGCGCTCACCGTCGAGACCATCCTGCTCCTGCCCCTCGCGGCCGGCGCGCTCGTCTGGTACCACCTCGCCGGGCAGGGCGCGCTGGGGCGGGTGGACGGGCCGACGCACGTCCTCATCCTCAGCGCGGGTGTCATCACGACGATCCCGCTGCTGCTCTTCGGCTACGGCGCGCCCCGCATCCGCCTGACCACGCTGGGCCTCCTGCAGTACCTCGCCCCCTCGCTCCAGCTCGCGCTCGGCGTCTGGGTTTACCGCGAGCCGTTCACGCGGGAACGCGCGCTGAGCTTCGCCTTCATCTGGACCGCGCTGGCGCTCTACACGGCGGACAACGTCCTCGCCGCCCGCCGGGCGCGGGCCTGATCACCGCGCGGGCGCGGGCCGGCGGAACACCAGCAGGTGCTGGCGGGGCAGCACGCCGAGGTTCTCGACGAACTCCAGCGGGTGGACGGACATCTCCCGGCGCACCTGGGCGACGGTCATCTTGTGCAGGGGCTTGATCGGCACCTCCGGGTCCTCCCCGCGGTACTCGACCAGCACGAGCCGGCCCCCCGGCTTGAGCGCACGGGCCAGCGCCGCCGTGACCTCGAACGGGAACTCCAGCTCGTGGTAGACGTCGACCAGCAGAATCAGGTCGAGCACGCCCTCCGGCAGCTTCGGGTCGCTTGCCGTGCCGAGCACGGGCAGCACGCGCTCGGCGACGCCGCGGCGGGTGACGTTGGCCTGGAGCAACTCGAGCATCAGCGGCTGCACCTCGACCGCGTGGACGCGCCCCGTGGGCCCGACGCGTTGCGCGATCCGCCAGGTGAAGTACCCGCTGCCCGCCCCGAAGTCAGCGACCGCGTCGCCCGGCCGCAGCCGCAGCGCCTCGAGGAGCAAATCGGTGCGTTCCTCCTCCTCCCGCTCGGCGCGCTCCAGCCAGCCGGCGCCGAGGTGGCCCATCACCTGCGAGATCTCGCGGCCGAAGTAGTACTTGCCGATGCCGTCGCGCGTGCGCGGCCCCGTCTCGTACCGGGCGGCGGGGGGCGCCGCGGGAGCCGCGGCGGCGGGAGCGGGCGGCGGGGTCGCGGCGGGCAGTGCGGCGGCGAAGGCGAGGAGCGCGGGGAGAAGCCGGGGGGAGGGCATCGGGGGGAGGGGGTTCAGATGTCGATGACGCGCCCGCCGGCGCCGGCGCGGGGCGCGAGGCCCCAGGCGGAGGCCGGGTGATCGGTGCCGCAGTGCGGGCAGGGGATGACGTGGCGGGCCGTCCGGCAGTGCGGGCAGACGCCGCCGGTGGAAAACGGATCAAAGCCCTGGCCGCAGCCGGGGCAGCGCCAGAGGGGCCCGCCGGGCGGCGACATCCGGCACGCGGGGCAGGAGAACCCCGGGTGGCGCGGCAACCGCTCGAGCGCCTGCAACTGCCGCGCGTGGCGGAAGCCGCTGAGGCAATGCGAGGCGAGGAAGCCGGTGATGAGCAGGGTGAAGATCCAGCGCGAGGGCTGCAGCACGAGCAGCGTGGCGGCCAGCGCGACCACGCCGATGGCGCCGGAGATGGCCGCGATGCGGAGGCTGCGCGCGCGGCCGACAAAGAACCAGAGGATCGACCGCAGGATCTGGCCGCCGTCCAGCGGGAACACCGGCACGAGGTTGAACGCGAGCAGGCCCGAGTTGATCCAGAAGAGCGCGCTGAGGAAGCGCCGGTAATCCGGGCTGTCCAGGCCCCAGCCGAACTGGGAACGCGCCCACGAGAGCCCGAGGATCACCGGGATGAGCAGCACGTTGACCAGCGGGCCGGCCGCGATGCTCCAGAGCTCGGCCCCGGGCCGCGGCGGCGGCTGCACGAACGCCACCCCGCCCAGCGGCCAGAGGATGATCTCGTCCGCCTTGCCCCCGGTCTGCCGGCACGCGAGCGCGTGGCCGAACTCGTGCAGCAGCACGATGCCGAAGAGCGAGAGGTACTCGGCGACGTTCCACGCGAACGAGGTGTACGCCCGCGTCCGCACGCTCAGGTCCACCGCCGCGAACAGGAACCACCACCAATGGAGGTAGACGCGGACCCCCGCGAACCGGAAGAGCGGGAACGAACCCGTGCGCGAGGGCAGCATCAGGCGGAAGCCGGGGCGCACCCGGCCGCGCCGGGACGAGCGGGGGAAAGAGCGGCGGGTCTCACTTGCCCTTGAGGATGGTGAAGTGGTCGAGCCGCTCGCCCTTTTCGGTCAGGAAAGCCGCGTCCAGCCGGTTGCCGTCCACGTCGAGCACCAGCGACCCGAGGCGGTAGAGGGAGAGGAACCTCGCGGGATGGTCGAGGAAGCCCCGCGCCGCCGTCTTCTCGGTCTTGCCCGTGATCTTGCCCGAGCTGCCCGCGACGATGTACACCGCGCCCTCGTGCACGCCCCGGCCGAGGGTCGCCTTGCGGTAGGGCCCGGTGCCGTCCGGCCGGCCGTCGCCGGCGTCCACCTTCATCTTGGCCGTGAAGGTGTCCTGCTTGCCGTAGTGCCGGTCGATCAGGAACGAGCGCTCGTAGGAGTGGCTGTGGCCGGTGAGGCAGAGGTCCACGCCGCCCGCCTCGAGGATCGGCAGCGCGTTCTGCCGCATCTCGACCAGTTGTGACTCCACGTTGGAGTCGTGCGAGCCCTTGGTGTACGGCGGATGGTGGAAGTAGGCGATGATCCAGTCCTGCTTCGTCGCCGCCAGGTCGTGCCACAGCCACGTGAGCATCGCCCCCTCGGGCGAGCGGTCCGAGTCCTGCGAGTCGAGGCAAACGAAGTGGAGGTTGCCGTAGTCGAAGGAGTAGTACGCCTCGGTGCCCGTCATCAGCCCGCCCGCCTGCGCGCGCGTCGGCAGGGCGGACGACAGCGCGAGGAACGCGAAGGCGAGCAGGGAGGATTTCATCTGGGGCAAAAGGGCAAGGGGATCAGCCGAGCAGGTCGCGCGCCTGCTGGGCGAGCGGGGAACGGGCGAGCGGCGCGAGGGGCGCGTCGGCCAGGCCGAGCTGCCGGGCGCGGGCGCGCAGGGTGAGGTAAGCGAGGGCAGCGCCCTCGCTCCCGGCGGCGCGGGCGGCGGCGGCCGCGAGATCGGCGGGGACGGGCGCGAGGCAGGCGGGCGGCAGCACCGATTTCTCAGCGAGGAACAGCCCGAGCGAGGCGCCGAGGGTGTCGAGCCAGGCGCGCGGCTGCGCCGGGATCACGTAGGCGTAGGCCGCGCTCGCCGGCGACCATTCCATATAGGCCCGCACGTCCGCGTGCAGGCGGGCGAGGACCGCGTCCGCGTTGGAGGGCGTCCAACGCGCCGGGAACACCTTGCGCTCGCGCAGGCCCTTCACCTCCCAGACGCGCAACACGACCTCGTGTTCGCCCGCGGTGACCCGCAGCGAGCCGGTGACGATGTAGTCGAGTTCCTCGCCGTGGGTCTCGACCAGCTGGCGCAGGTTCTCGGGCGTCCACTCGGAGGAGAAGACCACCGGGTGGTTGCCGGCGGGGCCCTCCGCGCCAGCCTGGAAGGCCACCGCGGCCACCGCCTGGTAGAGGGCGGCGAAGGAGAACGTCTCCGCGAACCAGAGCGGCAGCGCCCGGCTGAGGCGGGCGGTCTCGTCCTCCGGGCCGCGCAACGCCTCGGCGGAAGGGGTAACGCCGGGCTGGGCCAGCTGGGTGAAGGCGATGCGGCGGAGCCGGCCCCCCTTGGGCGGCAGCAACAGCGCGGCGAGCGGCTCGAGGCCGTAGAACCACACCGGCTTGCTCACGGTGATGAGGCCGATCTTCGGCGCGCCGTCCGCGCCGGGAGCGCCCGCGGCCCCGGGAGCCGAATCGGGGGCGGCAATTAGCTCGGCGATGGCGTTCGAGAAGCCGTGGAGCCGGTCCTCCAGCTCGGGCCGGTTGAGGGCGAACAGGATGTCCAGCACGTGCTGGGCGGCATCCGCGTTGCCGAGGGCCAGGTAGGCCTGGATCAGGTTCAGGCCGGTGGCGGGACCGTGCCGGTCGGCGTCGTAACGCGGGGCGATCAGCTCGACGATGGGCGCCAGGTGGCCGGAGGCGCCGAGGTCGCCGGAAATGGTGACGAGCACGTCGGCGCGGTCGCCCGCCGGGCCGGCGAGCACCTCCTCGTACACCGCGAGGGCGCCGGGCAGGTCGCGCGCCTCGAGGCGTTCACGGGCGGCGAGCAGCCGCGCCTGCACGTTGCCCGCGGGGGCGGCGGGCGCAGACGCCGGGGCCCCGGCGGCGGCCGGGGGCGACGCGGGACCGGGAGCCGGCTTCCGGGCGGCGAAGCGGTCGAAGAAACCCATTCCGCGAGCAAAAGGGGCGCCCGCCCGCGCTGGCGAACACAAACGCCCGTCAGGGCCGCAGGGCGGCGAGCGCGGCGGCCTTGAGGGTGACGCCCTGGACTTCCGCGAAGGCCGGCGCGTCGGGGCCGAAGTAGCGGGTCGCCTGGCGCGCGGCCCAGTCGCTGGTCACCAGCCGGTAGCGGCGCCCGGCCTCGATCGGCCGGCCGGCGGCGAACACGAGGTTCTCGCCCCCGCGTTCGGCGACCGGCGTGTCGGGCCCTTGGTTGCAGCGCGCCTGCAGGCGGAGCAGCCAGTCGCCATCAACCGTGGCGGCGAAGAGGGGCCCGTCGAAACGCACGCACGCGTCGAAGGCGTGCCGCGTCACGTCGCCCGCGGGCAGGCCGGCCCCGAAGGTCGTCCCGCCGATCATCGCCGCATCCGCCCCGGCGGCCCGGCTCGCGGCCTCCACCACGAACCGCGCGGCGTCCGAGGGGGACATCGCCCGCGGGCCGCGCCCGACGACGGCGGCGTCCTCCGGCGTCAGGTGGCGGGCAAGGACTTCCGCGATCCGGCGGGCAAGTTCGGGATCGGCGGGGGCGGCGGGGACGTCCTCGAGGGCCACCCGCCAGCGCGGGCCGGCGGCGTCGCGTTCGAGGCGGGCGACGGCGGCGGCCTCGAGCCAGCTCCCGGTATGGAAGTAAGCGGTGCGGCCGGTCTCGTGCGTGAAACGCAGGTGGTCGTGCGCCCCGGCCACGAGGGAGCCGTCGGGCACGAGCGGCAGCAGCTGGCGGTCGACCGGCAGGCCGGCGTGGCTCAACAGCACCAGCGGCTCACCGGCAGGGAGGAGGCCGGGCAGGGCGGCGCGCGCCCAGACCACCGGGTCGGCGAGGTCCAGCTGCGGCCGCACCGCCACGCGGAACGTGGCCAGCCGGTCGGTGGTGACCCCGATGAACCGCACGCGCTGCCGGCCCAAGGGCACGTCGACGCTCGCCGCGACGTAGGGTTGACCGGTGGCGGGATCGCGGAGGTTGCCCGCGATCACCTCCGCCCCGGTCGCCCGCAGGCGGCGGACGGTCTCGGGCACGTCGTGGTAATCCGGCTCGTGGTTGCCGAGGTTCACGACCAGCGGGCCGCGGCGGGCCAGGGCGGCGAGGAACGCGAAATCCACCTCGCCCCCGCTGCGCCGCGCGACCCCGTTGCCGTGCTCGAAGGCGTCGCCGTTGATCGCCACCGCCACGGGCGTCCCCGGGTGGCGGGCGCGCACGGCGTCGACCAGCGCGACGAACTGCGCAAATCGTTCGTAGGCGGAATGCAGGTCGCCCGCAACGACCACTACGGCCTCAGGGGGTGGGGCGGCAGCGAGGGGGACCTGCAGGGCGATCAGCACGGGGAGCGTGAGTTCAGGGAACCTCATAAACCTCGACGAGGGCCACGCCGGTCGTGCCCCCCACGCCGCCCACCCGCACCGTGTAGGCGCCGGGCGGCAGGGTGGCGAGCAGGGCCGCGTCCCGCGAACCCGCCGGCAGGGCGAAGGCGCCGACGCGCGCGAACGCCGCGGCCAGCGCGGCCCCGCCGCCCCAGTTGTCGTTCGCCTCGATCCGCCGCTCCCCCGCGAACAGCTGCAGCTCGGGATCGGCCACCACCCCGGGCACGCCGAAGGGCGCCCCGCCGAGGGTCGGGCCCACCGCGCGGACCAGCACCGTCCGCGGCGAGGAACCGCCCACGACGAAGCCCGCGACCAGCCCGGTGCCGAGGTGCTTGAGCACGGAGACGTTCACCAGCCGCGGGGTCGCCGCGGTGAACTGCCCGTTCGCCGTCGCGTCGTAGAGCTCCGCGATCACGGTCCCGGCGCCGGTCCCCGCGATCCGCGCGGAATGGGCGCCCGCCGCGAGGGCCGGCAGGAACAGCGCGGCGTCCCGCGAGCCGGGCGACGCGTAGGCGAAGGCACCCACCTGCGCGAAGGCCGCGGCCAGCGTCGCGCCGCCCCCCCAGTTGTCGTTACCGCCGACCGCCGTCTGGCCGGTGAAGAGCTCGAGGCGCGGGTCCTGCAGGACGGACGCCGCGTCCAGGCCGAGCGGGACCAGCGAGGGGCCCGCCGCGCGCAACAGCAGCGGCTTCGCGCCGGCCGTTCCCGCGCCGCCCACCACCACGCCGAAGGTGAAGGCGTCGTCCGCGCCCGCCAGCGCGGTGAGGATGGACAGGTTGACGAGGCGGCCCGGGTCGGTCGCGGCGGCCACCGTCAACGCCGCCGCGGCGCTACGCGTGGTGCCGCTCCGCGAGACGATCGCGACGACGTAACTGCCCGCGTCCGCCGCGCGGAACGCCGCCAGCTCGAGCACCGGCGTGTTCTCGCCGGCCAGGGCCACGCCATCGCGGAACCACTGGTAGACGGCGCCCTCCGCGTTCCGGGCCGCGACGGAGAGGCGCACCGGCGCGCCCGGCACGGCCGCCTGCGCCACCGGGGCCGCGCGGATCTCCGGCGCGGGCCGCGAGTCGCGCTGCTCGAAGGTCAGCGACACCCCTTGGTCGCCCACCGCGACGATCGCGCCCGCCCCGGCGGCCAGACCCCGGAGGATGCGGTTGACCGGCAGCGCGCTCACCGACCAGTCGGCCGCGTCGGGGGAAACCAGCAG
>Ga0194133_10009111_pt1 | contig 11444 bp, 3 predicted proteins | sample TA2KigOf40mmetaG_FD_155448 | JGI IMG/M metagenome (GOLD analysis project Ga0194133, IMG submission 155448) | Freshwater microbial communities from Lake Tanganyika, Tanzania - TA2015055 Kigoma Offshore 40m | ecosystem: Environmental > Aquatic > Freshwater > Lake | place: Tanzania: Lake Tanganyika...
TTAGATTCTCAAGTTGTTTGTTGAAGAACAAATGTAGAATTTCCACATAGGAAAGTGATGAAGTGGACGAACATGGAGGAGGTGAGAGGGACAAAAAAAGGAGGGAGTAGAGTGAGTTACTATCGAGGTTTTTTTTGCTGTAATCGAGCTATTTGAGAGTTAGTCTTTGAGCTCGACTTGTGTAAATGTCTTTTCATTAACGTTCAATATTTTCGGCAGCAACAAAAGAAGACCTTTTTTTGCCACTTAGAATTTTTCCTTGGACATCTGGTTGCATTAACCCAACCCGATTTAGTGCTTCGGCATCCATTCATTTAACCCGTTGGAAGGAAAGGCTTGAAGTTGTTGGATGAAATTGCTTTTGTGCCATCACAGGTAGGATACATGTATTTTTTTTTGGAAAACAAAGATTTTCTTTTAATTTGATGAGATTTCAATGTGAAAACAAAAATACTGATTGAATAATGGAAAACTTTCAATCGTTTATATGCCGGAAATGCTGATAAAATGTCGCTTTGCATCTGGATAAATGATAAAAATGTTTCACAGTTCATCATCAGTTTTCTTGTCATTTGAATGAAACATGTAAAAGCTGTTTACCAAAACCTGGAGGGCAAATCTCATTAGATAATATGTTTTTGACCAGAACAATTGAAAATCGAATGGAAACAAATAAAACGTCTTTTGATGTTTCCAACTTCAACATTACCTCAAAGGAAAAAGAAACAAGATTTGATGTGATGATTGCTTTTGCACAAAGAAAGATGAATCCAAATCAAATTAAGTTGCTTTATTAAATAGGAAATAAAGGACGGCCAGTAGTTCGGTTTCTGCGGTATCACAAAAAATTGATTGCTTGGTTCGTTGGTTAGTTGGTTTCCCCTATGCTTTCAAAAAAAGAAACTTAATAACAATTTCAAAAATAACCAGGAGTCTTTTTTTAAATTGCCATTGATTTTCTGGAAAATGAATCTGAAAATTCATTTTGAGTACGAAAGAGATACTTTTTTGGAGCAAAGTCACAATCGAATATTGACACTAAAAAAGAAAGAGTTGTGACCGAGATGTTGATGGACAGGAAATGGTCTAATCCAAAGGCCCCAGGTGACAGCAACCTTTTATGGTTCATTAAGCTATTCCACTCTACTAAAAAGTGGCACAACTTTTCTCCAAAGCATATTTCATTAATAATAAATACTATGTTTTCCTTGAAAGGCTTGTTAATTATATTTGCCCCCTCCCCCTCCCAAATCGGTTTAGTTAGAAATGTTGTGATTCTGTTGAGCCTCACATTTGATAAAAAAAATATAAATTATTTAACTTAACAGACAAGGTAGATTTTTTAACAGGCCTTTAAATTACAACAAGTTTATGAAAAAATTTTCAAAGGCATAAATAAGTTTCCTCATTTTATTTCCTGTGCAAGACATGATTTTTTTCCCCCAACCTACTTATTTCTAGAATGAAAAACTATCATTGCCTCCCTCTAATTGCATTTTAATTGAATGCATTTCGAGGGTCATTCACGCTGGACACGATTAAAACAAAGACAAATTGACAAGGCTTTACTTTGGTTTTTTTGTTTGGACCATTTGTTACTTAAGGCTGAAAGTTTATACCAAAGTTGATATTGCTTTATGAGAGACTGTGGATCATTAACTACTTATTTGCAATTGGCAGAAATAATTGGAACTAGAAAATGCCTATTGTGAAAAGTCTTTTTTACTTTTTCTTTCCCTGACTCAAAAATCCAATTAAAGGGAAAGATTGGCCAGTTTTGCAGATCTTTCCTGTCTATTTTAATGTCAACATCTCCTTGTCAAAGAAAGAATGCAAAGTATATTTTATAAAGGCTAAAATTCTTATGTCTAGCAGCATGTCTTGAACAACAATTGCTCTATTGAGTAGAAAGTCATTTTTAAGATTACACTTTTAGCAAATCATTCTATGAAAAAATAAACTAGAAGATAATGTTTAAGCAATCAAATAGGTACAAAGGACAGGCTTTTTTACTACAGAGAAACAAGGATCAACTTGGATTACTCTCTCATAGCATTATTTAGTGTGGTTTTTTTGCTTTTGTGTGAAAACACAAAAAAATGTTTGAGTTTTCCTTACTTATTTTATACAGAAGAGAAAAAAAATGAAATCAATTTCATCCAGAAATGTGTTTTCTCAAAGCTTGTGTGTGGCACTGTATTGTGTACATATATACATATACTTGGAAAACCTACGCAGTGCAAACAAATCTTTCAAAGTGTGGAAAAGAAAACTTCTATGATTTCGATGAAATCAAAACATGATGAATATATTCTAGACGATTTTTTGAGAAAAAAAGTAAACACTTAATGTGAAGCTTGTTTCAGATTGTTTGGTTGAAAGAATAAGAAAACAATTAAGGTTTATTTGCATTATTTGCTTGAAAATTTGTTTTTAATGGCAATTGAAAAGACAGAAGAATTGATAATGGCTTTTTATCATCCATTCTTTTTTTAAACAACAAGCCCTCTGGGTCCCACCTCTGTCCATGGTAGTGCCATACTCAAACTGGGCTTAAAACAGGGATTTGGTGAATTTTTGTCCTACAGTCCTTATAGTATGTTGGGAAATGCATAGGTATATTCATATTATTTACAAAGGTACACTCAGTCTATTTTCTATGTAGGAAAAGATAGTTAAACTTGAAGTCTGAAAAGATAACAAAATATATTTTGAATAAAATAACCGGGTGTACTAAACTTTTAGAATATAAGTGAAACAAGTAGCAGCCATTCAGGAAACGCTATCATTTATATGTGTTCTTCTAAATCATAATAAGAAGCCTACTAAAGATGGGCACTTTTCTCAGGGTAGCCTGAATGTGCTGGGTCATCACTTTGTTCTGAAAAGGTCATATTGTATCACATTGGATAGCATTTCTAGCTTTTCAATGGAACAAATATTAAAATAATGAAGTTGAAATCCATTTCAAAACAGAGCTGGTGCAAAGGAAAAAATATGTTTATTGCTTCTTTCAATAGTACTTGTTTTAAATACCCATAAAGAGACCTTCCTTTATGAAAGGGAACATTTAAGTTGGAAAGAAATTTGTTTTACACATGGTAATAACATAAAAACTCAAGTTGCTACCCTTCTGGGTTTGTTCTGAAAAACAAATGTGAGAAGAGGAAGAAGCTGAATCAGAACTTCTTCGTCTTGTAACTGCCTTTCACTCAATCACATAACTCAATACTGATTGCATCCATTTAACAATGACGAAAGAATGATTTGCATTGTTTGGGTAATCATCCAATCAAGATAGAAATTTTCTTCACCCATTCCCACCTATTTTGAGCGCAACAGAAATGTTGGTTGCTTAAAGGTCTGACCAATATAGACAAGGAAGAAATGCTGCGGCTGTGTTTCCAAAAAGATATGATTGAACAGATTTTTATTCCTAGATTAGATGGTTCATTTCCAATTTCCATCAATTAGACTTTAGAATTGATCACGCAACAAACTTTCTTCTTAATTTGAACTTGAAAGCCATTTTGGGTAAGTCATCTGGTCTGACAGATCTCAAAGTTTGTCCAGACTGATCACCTACTCCAATGTTGTGTCAAAGCAACCAATCATGACATATTATTTTTTCGCAGTTTTCATTATCAAAAAAAGAGACATTGTTTACCAAGAAAATATCACCTTCATTTAGCCTCCTACATTTTTGCTCAAACTTCCTTCTAAGCATAAAATTCTGAGAAAGTGTTTGAATCTGTTCAATTCAATGTAAAAAAAATGAATGAAAGTTTAAGACTTAAAACTTTTTCCATTAACTTTTTCTGTCATCAATTACCATCAAAGTTGATCTTTTATATTATCCCAGAAAAGATGATCATAAATATCTAGCATTCGTTCAAAAAATATTTTTAATTTGGGTAGTAGAAATCAGGTTTTTCTTTACGGAAAGGTTGAGAGAAATATAACTCGTGATAATTTCCTAGTGTTAGAGCTTTTTCCACACACAGAATATGTCACAAAAATAATTAGAAAAAGTAATTAACATGCAAACTAACCTCTGTCAAAGTGATCTAATTTTTTAGGTATATTGAAACTTATAATTTGAGAAAAATTATCTTGCAAGTTAAAATACGTGATTTTTATTTTTAGCTTGACCAAGAAATAAATCATCACACAGAAACATGAGCATTAATCTCTATAAAAAAATAATGCTGTAAATTTGTCCATCGAAGACGTTCGAACCATTGATTGGTTTGCTCAAAAAAACCACATTGATTCATGAGTCAGTGAACAGAAAGAAAAACAAAATAAAGCAATGGCTTGAACGAATCAAAAATTCTATTTATGGTGAAGCACTGAGCCATTAACGCAGCATGACACCCCGGACTTTTACAACTCTTGATTGGCAAGCAACTATCTTTGCAATCGCCCCACCACTAGAAAACATCAATAAATCAATTCTAGCTTGACTCGATGTATTTTTTCACATGTAGAACAATTATAAAATGTTTTTGCATTACATTTCCTTAAGCCTCTTGATATCCATTTGAAGTACAGTTAGGCAGAGATTCAGTTGTTTTTAAGTTTGTGAATTATACTTGTAAATGCTAGAATAATTATGTGAAACAGAAACTAGTGACTGAATGAAATGGGTGTTGACCATGCTTGCTAATGATGCAACAATCCCAGAATCTAGAGGATGTGTATGCTAGAAACATTAATTTTATGAGAAATAATTTCCTTGCACCCAGCTGAAACAAGGAATCATTCATAACTAACATGAAATACTTTAATTGTCTCTGTACTATTTTGTGAAACAAATCAAGGGGCAATTTTGTTTTATAAAACCTGTTTTGTCACCAATAATTTTTGAGTCTGAAAATGAATATCAGACTATAAGAACCACCACTCTCCACTAATTGTACATTAGGAAAATTTATTTTTTTATGACAAGAATTTAGCCTTTAACAAGCTCTCGCAGGTTCATAAAACATAACATTGCAGTTAAGACCAGGAGATCTGTTCACCATGTTCAAAATTATTTCAAGTAGAGTTTGGGTAAAAAAAAGGTGAAATATAAATAATAGTAAGTTGAAAATATGATAAAAACTAATCAATAGATGACCATTTTGCCATTTGATGGGAACTTCTTTTCAAATCTGTAAACAAAATTGGGGGGGAATTGAAATTCATGTTTAAAACATAAAAAATAAGGCAAAAATATTTAATGTCTTTTTCTCCTTTGAGTTTTGCAAAGTATATATAAAGGGATTTATTTTTTGGCACTTGTTGTCAACTGAAAGATAAACTTGTCAAACACTTTTTCATCTTCAAATTTGCTTTCTTCTATTCACACATTATCAAATTCAGATTCTGATAACTAGAACCAAAAACTCAGAAAATGTTGAAATTTTAAAAATTCTCCAGCTTCAGAATCACAACTTAGTTGAAGATGAAATTTAAATATCGGGTTTCCGACTAACTTTAAGCTTTTTTTGCTTGATGGTGTAAAAAAAGTAGATTTTCCTAGAGCTATAATGACTATCATGTTTCAGTTTTGCTTACTTTTGTCCGAATTTGAAAATCAAGGCAACTCCCCAAAGCCGGATTTGAGATTTTTAGTCTTGACGTGTTCCATTACCAAAAGATTTTAGATTTTGGATCTAATATCACGAGAGTCACACTATTAAAGAAAAAAATTATGTTTCGCAAAATCTCAAAATTGTTCGTGTGAACATTTTTCATTAATCTTCTTTTCCATAGAGTTAATTTCTTCCTACAATAAATGATTGATTGACTCTCAATTGAGGAAGAAAAGATATGATATATTTTTCTTCTGCTCTCTGCTTTTTCAATTATGATTTCAAATCCAGTCTATTTTGATCTTTATCAAAATGTGCTTTCGCTGGGATGAAAAAGTATTTGAATAGCCCCAACTTTAGTCACAAAAGCTTAAAGTAAGAGAATTCTTATCTTTTAGGGATAATGGATGCTTCAGTCATTTTGTGAAAAATGAGTCGCACTACAAGGCAGTCAAAAATATTGCTCACTAAACTCAAGTCATAAAATAGAACTCAGATACTTTGCTTTTTCTCATTGATCTACCTGAAACTAAACACAATCTTTCTTTGAAAAAATAAAATATTGTTCTTTTTGGCAAAATATTATATTTCATGCAATTATGAATTCTCTTTATCTCCAAACTGGACTTCTTATTTAAAATGACAAAGTGTTGCAAAAATCATTAACTAAGTAACTTTTCAGTAAAAATCATGTCATTATTTTGAACAAGAATGTTTGAGTCTCATTGTTAGATATTATTCAAGCTTGCAACTTTGCCCTAATTGTCTCTTTGCTCAGTAAATAGAAAGCTATACGAAAGAATTAGACATTTTCTTAATTGATTTGTAAATTTTAATCTTATTATCTCTGTTAGCTACTCGATCTGCTAATGTCTGAGACAAGAGAGATAAATGACACTAATCTTGTTGTACAAAATCACTGCTTAAAGTCTGATGGGTGATTTAGTTTAGAAGACACATCTGGAAGATTGGAAGGAACAGAACTTCATTAAGAATTTTGTGAGGTCATTTTTCATGATTTTAATGACAGAGATTTTATGTTTTAAAATTGATGATGTCGCTAGATTATTTATTAAAAAGTCATTGTTTGCATTTTACTAAAGCCATGTGAAACATTCCTTGGAGTTTCAACAAGTTGAAGGTTTGTTTGATTCAAACAGGACAAAGTTGAAATTGTTCAATATTCAGATTTTTAGTTGTGTATGTCAGAAAAAAGATCATAAGATATTTTTGCGAATAACTCATGAACAACCTCAAACACTAAAGAATAGAATTTTTTCCCACTTGGAATGGGAAGAATTATTAGATTTCTTATTAAGTGAGGATTTGAAACATATTTTTCCAACACAAATAAAGACAAGGTGCCGGCGATACACTGATAATGAAATTGATATTATTCACTTTTTCAAGTCTCAAATGGTGACAAAATTGACACAAAATCGATCCGTTGAGTCTCCTTTTTATAATTTATATCTTGAGTTGTTAGTGGATCTCTAAGGCAACAAGATTCGTTAAAACCTTATCCTCTTAGTCGGTAAATTGCCTCATTAGCTTCAAAAAAAATCCAAGTAAAGTTACTTTGTCAAAAAGATTTCCATTAAAAATTGAGACTGATCAAAGCTGTTGTTGTTGCAATTAACATTGTCACTTTGCAATTAGAATCAGTTAAGGGAATGAAAGTTTTTTTCAACTTTGGAAGACAAAGTAATTAAGATTTTCAAAGGCTTTTGAAATGTGAGACCATTTTAGATCTTCATTTCAACTCTACCTTGAATTGAAATCTCATGTAGAAGTGAAATGAAAGTCAGCCGATGAAGGGAAGGAAATTATCCATCAAAATTTGACAAGAGATATGAAGAACGTGATTGTTGAACTGGAGGCTGTCTTGTCCTCTTTCAATCAAAATCTTTAGTAGAAATTACTTTTTAATTGTCTTTTGATCCACACATAGTAAGTATTTTTTGAAGAATTCAATTTAATGAGACTTTAAAAAAAAGTTTTCCCGTATGAAATTATGATCAGCTTTGTGAAGCATCTCATATTTAATTTCTAAGCTCATTTCACCTCCTCCTTTTCACTGCCTCGAGCAACTTATTTTTGCAATTCAACTACCTCAGCTTTTTTCACATTTTCTGTTTAAGATATTTTTGCCAAATCTCTTTAGAAAATGAAATAAAGTTAGAAGCCCAAAATTTGGCTTCCTTTAAAACTGATATGGTCGATAAGTCAATACTTATTTAGCCTTTGGTATCAACATTTTCCAATTGGGGGAGATCAAAAGGATCTGTTGGAAAGTTGGGAATTACCAATCGATTATCAAACTGAGAAATAGATTTTTTGTTCCCAAAAGTTTGAAAAGAGGAAGAGAAAAACTACTTTTTCAATTTATACTTTTATTGTTTAACCATGGCCAATAGAACTCTGAACAAATCTTTAAGTTTTTATTCACATTAGATCACAATTATTTGAATGCTGACCTTCATTATTCATTAAAAGTCATTTCAATTCATATAGCAATCGTAGTACGAAAGCTGTCTCTCATTTCCACCCCACAATATCACCTATTAAACAATAGCCTCCTCAAATTGCTGTCTCATTGATAGTGCTTTAAAAAGGTTTATGTTCCACAAATAAACAGTTCAGTATTTACTCTTTTCAAGATTGGAAAGTCCATCACTGGGGGTGCCAACTTAATTGCTTCTCCCAAATTTTAGGTTTCTAAGCTGATGCTCTTTTCAGAGCACATTGTAGTCTTACTTTGTTGTTTTTAAAAACCAATAGAAGCTATTTTAACTTTGGCTTATCCTCAAAATGTTCTTTAATTGGTTTCAATGTTAATTTTGAACATATCTTTAGAATAAAAAAAAATTTACACTTCTAAAAAATTGATTCAAATATCAAAGACTTTCTTTAATTTAACAATGAAAATAATCCAATCAACCCTCTTCAAATTTAAAATTTTATTCCTTCTTACATTTCCTCTGTGCCATCATAAACTTTCTCTTCAGAAATTTAGGATAATCCAGTCTTTGGCTTTTTAAAATTTATACATCTCTATATATAAGAATGTTAGTATGTCAAAATTTTTGGAATAACAGCTACAGGTATTTATGTTCACAAAGACTTTAATTTTAAAATTTTTGGTATTAATTTATCTAATAATATAAATATCTTTGTTAAAAAAAGTATGTTTTGGGAAGCCACCACATTGGATTTTCAATCATCTTAATAATCAATTCAAATTTGGATGGTATTTTTTGGCCTTTAGAGATTCGATTGTTTTCGTAAGTGGTCTTACAAAGTCTAAGCCCTTAAAAAGGAGCCTTAAAAATAATCCTTGGACAATTTAGTTAGATTTAGAAACTACTCACTTCTTTTCGCACTTCTTGGCGACTCAATCTGCAATAAACGTTTTCTCAAGTTTATCTCAAAACTCTGAAGGGCGTAACACAAAATCTTTGCTAATAATAAAACTTTCTTCAACGTTTAGCCTGAGAAATTAATTTTCTTTGATCTTAAGTCTGTTTGCTAGAGAACCAGATGGGAAAAATATCAATAAAAGTCAAGGATTTGTTGGATTTTTTAAGCCAAACTTCTCTTGGAAATATTCAGATAAATATGCTAGTTTGAAGCTTTAAGCTTTGAAGTTCTGAAGGAGCAACCAAGTGTTTTTATGAAACAAGTTTTGTTGATAAAAATCAAAGTAAACACTTGAATTGGTCCACAAACTTACACAGAATTGTGAAATTTCGCTACCTAATTTACACCAACTTTAAAGAGTTTTTAGTCTGTTGAAAAATTTATTTTTCAGCTGAATAGAAAAGCATTTTTTGTAGCTTTTTTTGCTTGAGTGAGATTTTAATCAGGAGTCTTTGTTACTGGAAAACATGTTTACCTCAAACAGTTGGTTCATTGTCAAGTTTGAAGGGTTTTTGAAAGTCAAAGTTGTGCAAATAGCATTATAAATCTAAACTTTTAGTGGAGATTTCATAGTGATAAGTCATCATGAAGCTTATCAGTTTTTTTGGTGCTGACAAGTATGTAGAATCCTAGTTTGTTTTTGGGTGAACAAGTCTTGAGGCATCACGAAATGGAAAGAAGTTTTAAGCGTGTAATAGATGGAGGTACGAAAACTGTTTGCTGGAATGTCATCTTTCATCAAACATTCTAATCAAATGCCTATAGAATTCCTTTCTGGAAGTGGATTGAATTGATCCAGTTGGATTGCCAACATAATTTTTAAGGAATTATACTTAAAAAAGATAAGAACTATTTTGAAGTTTTATCAAAAAAAATTAATCAAATGAATGGCTTAATATAGAAAGACAGTTTGATCGAATCAAAGAAACATTTCTTCAGTGGCAAGAACAAAGGAAAAGCAAATCTTTTTTTTGGCAGATATTGGCATCAATAGAGGACCCAACAATCTTCAGCTTTTCCTTTTCTGCCATCAAAGTTTAAGTAATGAAAAAAGTTTCTTTGCACAATACAGCTTCAACTTGATAAAAAAAAGCTCTAAACTATTTGGATTTCAACTTCTGAAAAGCGTTAACAGCTTTATTATGTGACTGATCAAACAACACTGATCTTTTAAAATGATATATTTTTGATCTTAATTGAAAAGAATTTTGTAAGATGTTAAATACATATATCAATTAATCTACTTTCTATTCTTTTTGTAAAATGCCTTTTAGGTGTCTCAAAAAATTTTCTCTTCTATATCTTAACCTTCTTATAATCTAAAGTAAAGGGAAAAGTAAAGGCCTTTTTGCAATTCATATTGGTGCTCATATTGACTATGATCTTAAGGAACTTAAAGGTTCTTTAAAAAGAAATAGATGGTCTGGATGAGTTGTCAAAAAACTATCCTTAAACATTTGGAAAGTTCGGGACAATTTTCTTCATATAAATCTATTGATTTTATAGAATCAACATGCAAATCCCTTTTTCCTTTTCATCTGAAATTGACCAACGAATATTGAATAAAATTCATTCTTTTCCAGATGATTCAGAAGAGCTTTTGAAACGTGCTGCGCCAAGAAATCATTTTCTACAATCCGATTCTGAAGTCAAAAAAAGTCATCCGGAATCTCCGACTATGACAAAGTTTACCAAAGAGAAGATTCGGGGCTGCTTGAAAGGAAGTGCCCTGACTTTGGCTACCCTTATTGGTGTCATAGGGGGTGTCATATTTGGCTTATGTCTCCGGCAACGAGAACGTGAGTAGTTTTTTTCTACTTTGGATGCACTTTCAAAATCATAAACTAGTTAAGATAGATTAGGTAGTAAAATGACAGCTTTAATGTTGGCTTAACGATTTTCATTTCCCTCGAATCGAGCTAGATGTTAAGAGGTAAATACAAAATGGTCTTTGATTCGCAATTTCAAAGCCATCATCTAATCTAAATGGGGAAATGAGATTTTCAAAAAAAGCTGCTCTAAAACTTTTGGTTGAACCAAATGATCAAGATCTTCCCATTGGCCATTGAATAATTATTAGTTTGACAAAATGGAAGAATTCCAATTTCTATTTGTGACTAAAAGGAACCCTCGAGAGAACTTATGACAAGGAAACCTCAAAGAAATATGGTTCCTCTATGATTTCCTTTCATTTAATTTTGGCTCTTTGCACTGAAATGATATGAAATTCACGTCTAAGGAAGTCTTGAAATTCCACAATAATAAAAAAAGGAAAATAAATCTGAAAACTGAAAATAAAATCTCCAATTTTGCACTACATTTTGTCAGAGTTTGTAAGATTGTATTTTGCCAGAAGTTAGACCTAAAAGTTACTCAATAAAAAATCCATTTTGAAGAGCCATTTTTTACAAAATAGTGCCCAGATTGGGGAAAAATTTAACTTCA
>Ga0194133_10009112_pt1 | contig 11443 bp, 10 predicted proteins | sample TA2KigOf40mmetaG_FD_155448 | JGI IMG/M metagenome (GOLD analysis project Ga0194133, IMG submission 155448) | Freshwater microbial communities from Lake Tanganyika, Tanzania - TA2015055 Kigoma Offshore 40m | ecosystem: Environmental > Aquatic > Freshwater > Lake | place: Tanzania: Lake...
TTTACATATGGCTGAGCTAAAACCTGCCCGGTATCCAAATTACTTAAGTACTTCACTAAAGGTAGTAATTGAATCTAAAAACTCCTTATCAGGAGTTACCCCTATGCCATCTCCAGTTGGCACAGTTAAATAACCATCTTCCATTACAAATGGTGTTGTTATATCCTGCTTAAAGTACCGTGCAGAGGCTGATGTATCTCCTGGCAATGTAAAACCAGGTAAAGCAGCAAGAGCCAAATTAGCAGCTCTGCCGATACCGGTTTCTAACATTCCACCACACCAAACTGGAATCTTACTTTTTACACACAAATCATGAATCTTCACCGACTCTAAGTAACCGCCAACTCTTCCTGGTTTTATATTGATAACTGTTGTAGCCTTTAGCGCTAATGCATCTTGGGCAGATTGCAAAGAGATAATTGACTCGTCAAGACAGATTGGCGTCTTAACCTCTTTAGCAAGGAGGGCATGTCCCAAAATGTCATGCTCATCCAATGGTTGTTCAAGTAACAATAAGTTAAATTCATCTAGCTTAGCTAAATGTTTACCATCATCTCTTGAATAAGCCTGGTTTGCATCTACTTGTAAAGGAATCTCTGGCCAGACCTTTCGAATAGTTTTAACCACTTCTATATCCCAACCTGGTTCAATCTTTAACTTGATTCTTCGATATCCAGCATCCACATAGGATCTAACCTCTTCAACTAACGCATCTAGATTATTTGCAATTCCAACAGATACGCCACATTCAACCTTACCTTTAGTAGCACCCAGGTATGCAGCAAGTGATCTTTTCTCACCTCTTAATTGTGCATCCAATATTGCAGTTTCAAGTGATGCCTTTGCCATCTGCCCGCCCAGGAAAGGTTTTAAAATGGTGGCAACCTCTTCTGCTTTAAAATCTCCAGCTTTTTTTAATGCAGGAAGTAAAAATCTCTTTATTAGATCAATGCAGGCGTATGTGTACTCAGGTGAGTAAAGCGGTTCAGACATTGCCACACACTCAGCCCAACCAGTTGTGCCATTCACATTTACTACCTTCACCATTAAAACCTGGCGCGATGTTTGGGCACCAAATGAGGTTCTAAATGGCCGCACTAACGGTAGTTGAATAATTCTTAACTCTGTCTCCTTTATTCTCATATCCGCACAACATATTCATTATTTGTTGAAAAACCAACTACTTTCCCATTTTTGTCAAAAGCAGCTAGGAATTGATCCCTTACCTGCCTGCGCCATTTCATACTCTCACGTTGATCCTTAGATCGAATCGCAACAATATCCTCTGGAATCTCAATCAAAATATCATCAGGTTTTGCGTGAGCAATCAAGTGCCTTGCCTTTGGTTCATCTATATCTGTGCTCCATGAAACCATCAAACGATCTGATTCATCCCTAGCATTCAACGCATCTGGCATCTCTCCATAAAAATTGGGATAGTAGGCAGAGATATCAACACCAAGCTTTGCAACATTTAATTTTGCATTTCTTCTTACCAATGGATCAAATGTCCAAGAAAGATAAGAGTAATTGTTTTTCTTTGCCCAGTTCCATTGATCAATTTTTAAAGCATAACCAACACCTTCGTCTCGAAAATCTGGTAAGACCGCAGCCATGTGTGAGTGAAGATGCAAACCATTATTTGTTGCTGGAAAGGCAAAAGCAGCCCCCACAATTATATTGTCAATATATGCACCAGATAGGTAAGAGCCACTATGAACCATTGCCTGCAAAAGGTTTGGTGTTATTTCAGTTCCAGTATTTATTGACCAAGTTATGTCAAAAATTTTACGCGCTAAATTCTGGTCGTGAAGATTATCTAACTCTCTTACTTGAATTGAATTACTCACCTGGCAATCTTATTGGTACGCCCATAAGGAATCGAACCCAGAATTTTTGGCCCAAAATAACCTGTAAATATTAGGATAAAGGAAAAAATGTCAGATTTACTGGCGTATATCCCTGTAATCTAGAGCCGACTGAAAAATTAATAGCCACCCAAACCAAGCACGAGTACAGATTCTCGATGATCTAATCGAAATACCAAAGAGGATAAGAGGATATCTTTATTTAATTTTTTTCACAAATAAGATATCTGCCTGAAGTTGTTGTCCAAAATGAGGCATTCCGAATCCATTTTCAATACGTAATGGCTGATATCCTTTGACTCTTAAGTACTTTATTAAATCCTCAATTAAAATTGAGTTCTTGTATGTGCTAACTAAATTAGCCTCTATTTCAAATGCATAAATAACTTTAAAGTTACTTTTACTGATTGATTTAAGTACTTCAAATTCGTAACCCTGGGTGTCAATTTTAACAAATATTTTCTTGTGTTTATTAGTTTCTAATATTTTGGAAAGTTTATAGATTCTTACTTTTTCTTTGCCAATGTACTTGATATCTGGTGCTGCAATCCTGTGAAAATTATCTAACTCAAGTACTGAAGAAGACTGCCCATCATTTGAAGCTATATTCATGTGGACATAACCATTTTTATTTCCAACGGCACAATTCAAGACAACCGTATTATGCAATTTGACTGATTTTAATTTGGCATAGTTTTTTTTAAGTGGCTCAATACAAATGGCATCACCGTTATATCCATGGTTTCTAACAGAACTCATCCATTGCCCATTATTTGCACCAATATCCACTATGAAATCACAATTTTGCAAAATTAATTTTCTAGCTGCTGCGAGTTTTTCGTGAGGGATTACATTTACAGTTCTTGTTAAAATAAAGTTAAGGAATCTCACAGTATAAATCAGCCTCATTTCGCTTGAATTTGTGCGCCCGTAGGGATTCGAACCCCAAACCTTCTGATCCGTAGTCAGATGCTCTATCCGTTGAGCTACGAGCGCATAGTAATGGTCTATGAGAAGTCTAGCGATTTATCAAGACCTTCCCAATCTAATTAATCGCTTCCAGTCTACTTCTTTTACTCGAGGCTTTCCTGCCATTTCACCAGAAATAACTTCAGAGGCATTAATTTTCTCCCATGCAAGTTGGTCAATTACTTCGAACCCCGATTTTAGTAATGCTGTAATGCCTTCAGATACTTTGGGTTCCTTTAGATTTGCTATAATTAAATCCACAACATCACTTGAATCACTCTTATTAGTGCCTATAACGCCGGTGGGACCACGCTTTGCCCAGCCCGTGGTGTAAATATTGTGTTCGACGTGACCGGCAATATTATTTATTCGGCCATTGTTAATTGTAATTCCTTGATACTCAACTGCGTCATAACCAATTGCGGTAATCACTAATCCAGTCTTGATTGAAAAAGTTTCTTTAGTGGAGATGATTTTTCCATCTATAACTTTATTTATTGAAAATATAACCTCTTCAACTTTTTTATTACCTACAATTTCGACAGGTGCTGCTAGGAATTTAATCTCAAGTTTTCTAGTAAATCCCTTTTTGGAGCGCTCTGAGATTAATTTCATGGCTTCTAGATTACTTTTTAAATCCTTCTCAATCTCTCCAGCCTGCTCAATACGAATACTTGCATCACTAATCTGCTTCTTATCAATATAAATATCAGTATTTTTCAACTTTGGTAAATCACGAAGCTCAGATGCTGTAAACGCAGCATGTTCTGGCCCACGCCGGCCACAGATAATTACTCTGCGAATATTGCTATTCTTTAACTTCACTAACGCGTGTTCCGCTACATCGGTTGGATCAAGTTCGGTCGGATCAATCGCCAGGATTCTTGCCACATCCATAGCTACATTTCCAGCACCAATTACCACTGCTGTTTCATTGGATAAATCAACTTTAGTTTTGACATAATCTGGGTGAGCGTTATACCAAGGAACAAAATCGGCCGCAGACAATGAGTTGGCTAACTCTTCTCCAGGAATGCCTAACTTGCGCCCTTTTGAGGCACCAGTTGATAAAACTACTGCGTCATACTGATCTCGTAAATCTCTTAATGACACATCTTTACCCAATTCAACATTAGCAAATAATCGAAAGTTTGGCTCCTTAGCAATTCTTTCAAAAACCTTTGAAATAGTTTTTATTTTTGGATGGTCAGGTGCTACACCGCTTCTTACCAACCCCCAAGGGGTTGGAAGTCGTTCGATCATGTCGATAGCAAAGGTCCGTTTATCGGTTTGCGCATTTTGTAATGCAAGTGCCGTGAAATAACCAGCAGGACCAGCGCCCACAATTGCTATTTTAAATGTATGCATCATACCTCCTATTCACAAGTATACCTTTAGTAAATTTTTTACCTGAAATTCTTCTTTTGAGACAAAAATTTTCTTAAATCCATGAAAAATCAATGAATTTGTATCTATCTAAAACGTTATATATGAAATTCACCTTTCTGTTGTATTATAAAAGCACAATTCTTAAAAATGTTTTTATTTGATAATTTGATGCGGGGGTATTTTTGCATAAAATTTAATCGCTTGTGAAACAATTCTTGGAATTTAGTTTTTATATTTGCGTCCTTAACCACAAATTAAAAATTTTTCCACAAGCGATGTAATTTTATATTAATTGACTGATTTGATTCCGGTAAGACAAAACTGTGGGGAAATTGCATTGAAATTGAATCAGGTAGATATTTGAAATTATTCTTGGAATTTTGGTAATCATTTATATCTACAATTTCACGATAGAAATCTAACACAGCAGTAATTGCTTCATCCGGTGTCACGCTACGTAATTCTAAGTTTAATGATTCGTAATGAGAATTCTTTTGCATTGCTCGCAAATCCAATTCACTAAGTTCACTAGAACTGAGTGCAAAGCCGGATTTTTTGTTAATTACCGACTTTGGTAAAAAATGATGCATATACTCTTGGGGCTGAATATCAGTAAATAAGCCGCAATTTATTACAATCCCAGGTATACCTAACAGGGAAGGCATTAAACTGATTCCTCCCGCATTTGTTACGGCCAAATTAGCTAAAGTGCAAATTAGAAAATCGTTTGCTTCATTTTTGATATTACTAAGTGAGTAATCAAAAAAGTATGGACTTGATATAGATAATTTAGGATTAGAATTTGCACCGATTCTCAAAACAAAAAAGCCATTTTCAATCATAAGTTGAATAACACGCTCAGTCCATGCTTGATCGCAATTTCTAATAGTAATTTCATGTTCTCTTGTATTTCCTAAAGATTCTGCGTAGTAAGGGGTTCTGGCTGCAAATACTACTATTGGACGATTATTTGTTTTTATTAAATTATTGAAAATATTAATTTTATTAGATTCAATTAATCTTGGCCTCAAATATCTTTGAGCTTTACATAAATTCTCAAAATAATCATTTTCATTTAAAAAATCGTTATTAAAGATTGCTATTTTAAGTTTACTTAATGCAAAGAAAAGTTTCCGAGATAGAAAAGAATTTAGTACAATGCAATATCGACCTAAAAATTCCAATAAAAACCTACTTGCAACCTTATTTTTTGTGACTAAAATTAATTTGGTTCTAGAACTTTGAGCGGAGTAAATTGCCATTAACCCATTAGTAAGCATTCCCCCAAACGAACTTGTATCTAGATGATAAAATCGCATAATGTAATTGTACAATAAAATATATGTTGTTTGGATTCCTGCCAAGTTTTCAAATATATAAATTATAAGATGCTTAATCAATACAAATATGCTACAAATTAACATTGTGAGCAATTAAATTAAGTTGAAAATTAATGCCTAAGTAATTACAATTATTTGTCTAATGGTTCTAACTTTACATTTGAATAAGCATTCATAGATTAAATTTACTTATATCGATTAAAGGCGCAATTGTTTAGCTTTTAATTCATTTCTGAATAAGAGGATACAGCTTGCCACCAAGAATTTCTGTTTGCAACTTAAATCTAACTTTCGTAAAGTATAAACCTTATCTTAAATTTTTTCTTTTATCTTTGTGTCAATACCGCTTGAGGAAGTTTCTGTTATTGGCTACTACTTAAATAACTAATTATGATTTTTGCGGAGACGAGAGGATTTGAACCTCCGAAACCCTTTAGGGGTTAACCTCATTAGCAGTGAGGCGCACTAGACCGGACTATGCGACGTCTCCAACCTGTAAAGGTTACCGCCCAATGCTGACCTAGCCAATTTAGCGCTACTCACTAGGCTTGCCAAATAAATTCTAGGTAAAATAACAATGTAAGAGTAGTTGGAGTAGAAACGCATGAGTTTTCTAACCCTGAAGCAATGACAGAGTTTATGAAGCAATGCGGGCACCCTCTCGACTTACTGGAATCACTAAATATCCATCAATTCCTTATGAAAAAACGCGTAGAACTAAGAGAATTAACTTAAAGTAAATTAAATTTAACTTAAGTTAAGAATAAACGCGCGACCAAAACCACGAAAATTATCGTAGGGTGATGCGATTATTCTGGAGCTGGAATTAAAAATTTCTTCAAATGCTCTCCTTTGACCCATTTTTGGATTTCCGCGGTAGCACCAATAATCATCAAGTAGTAAAAACGAACCATCTTGCGCATATTCCTCTACAAACCTTAACGCAACCAAAGATGAGGAATATATGTCACAATCAACATGAAAAACTAAAGGGAAGTCAGATTTTAACGAAACTTTAAACTTTTTTAGTGTTTTACGGAAATCTCCCTTCAATAAGTGTAATTTCTTAGGATTGATGTCGCTTGCCCCGAGTATAAAATCTAAAACGGATTGAAATTGGTTTGATCGATAAGCACCTTTTTTAAAACTGGGCATATTTGAAATACCGTCTAAGTCTGATTTTACCAGTTCTGGAATTCCCGTAAAAGTATCAAATCCATAAACATTAGATAGACCTCCTCTCAATAATCGAATCATCTCAACTAGTGATTCACCATTTAAGACCCCAAATTCAAAAATGCTATAAGAACTTATAGAATGAGCCCGTGCCCATTCTCTTATAAAAAGAAATAAATTGGTCCTAGATAATAAATCACCACTAATCTGGGGATTAAAGGACGGTGTATTTTTAAGGTGACGGGTAACTGCTAGACCTCATTTCTCCTGAATATAAATTTACAACAGATGATAACATATTTTAAACCACTCAATCCCTTGTGGTGGCGTAGAGTTAGGAATCTCATGGAACTTAAAATAACAGACAAAGTTGCGCTGGTAACTGGCGCTTCTAGAGGTATCGGTTTAGAAGTTTGTAAAAATTTAGCAAGGGAAGGGGTTCGTGTTGTAGCTGTTTCAAGAAGTATTGGGCTATTAGAAACTATCGATAACACAAATTTTAGATATCCGATTGAATACTTGGAAATAGATCTAGCCAATAAAAAATCTGTTTCAAAGATAGGCGAATACATCCAAACAAATAATTTATCAATAGATATTGTGGTCAATAATGTAGGCGGAAACTTGGGAATAACAGATCCATTTTGCTCATATGAAGAGTTTACAAAAGTTATGGATTTAAATTTTGGAATTGCTATGGAAGTAAACAACTTGGTAGTTCCATTTATGCGGAAAAAAGGTTGGGGAAGAATTTGTCATGTCTCTTCAATTTCTGCCGTGGAAGTACAGGGACCACCCAGCTACGGTGCTGCTAAAGCAGCAATTAATGCATATGTTAGATCTGTCTCAAGATACTTGGCTGCTGAAAATATAATTTTGACTAGCGTCATGCCAGGTGCAATATTCACGCAAGGCGGATATTGGGATGACGTATCAAATAATCAGCCTGAACATCTCGCAAAATATTTAGAGGAAAGAATGGCCGGCAAAAGGCTTGGGAATGTCTCCGAGGTCGCGGAGTTGATTACTTTCCTAGTATCAGAACATTCATCTTTTATGGTTGGGTCGAATATTTTGGCAGATGGCGGTCAAGGTAGAATTTTTAACTAAGATTTAATCTCTACGATGCAATTAGACTTAGTGAAATATAATCGAAAACTATTTTAGGTCAAATATTTGTTTTCTAACCTAGAAAACTCTAATTCTGTTGAATTTATAGACGTCTTGAAATCTAATTTTTTTAGCTGATCTAAATTTCGGACTCCCCAAATTGAGTAATTCGAATACTTAAGCGAAAAATTAATTGAAAATTCAAAAAGATTAGATCCGATCGCATGTAGTTCAATATCTAAAGCTTTTAAGCAGTCTTCAAGTTTTTTATTCGTCAAAAAATTTCCTACTTTTGTGCTTTTATTTGCTCTTTTCATTTCATCTTGAATTTGTAAACGTTTATAGTTTTCAAATGTTTGCGCCAATAATCCTTGTTTTAACACCCCATAAGATACAGAAAAAATCTGAAAATCTTGATGATTTTCTAGTAAGAGTGCCCAAAAATTAGATTTTCTTGTAGCCCAATTGAATTCGTTTTGCACATAGATTGGTATTTTATAAATTGAATTCCGTCTTAGTGAATTCAAGTATCTATTGAGTTGGGTATCGTCAACATTTGAGAATCCAATACTTTTTATAACTTTTCCTTCAAATAATTCAACCATGGAGTCCACGGTTTCCGCTTCATTAGTAGTTGGATCTGGGTTATGCAAAAACAAAACATCCAGATGGTCTGTCTGTAAGTTATCTAGAGAACGCTGTGCACTTTGAAATATATTCTCCTTTTCCCCGAATCCAGAAGGGTTTTCCCCGCTTTGCATTCCTACTTTCGTTGAGATGAACCAATTCTCTCGTTTACTGTTTAAATCTATCCACCGCCCGATAATTTTTTCGGATAACCCGTTCGAATAGCTACTTGAAGTATCTACAGAGTTGATCCCTAAAGTAGATGCAGTAGTCATAATTTCAGCAGCGGTAGTTTCATCGCACGAATATCCAAAAATATTTCCGCCCAACCAAATTCTGCATCGTTCTTCCAAATTCACAGCATAATATTAATAGAATTTCAATAATCAAACGTATAATAGTGAGAATGAACCTGGATAAATCTCAAAGTTTTGATATTGCGTGGGATCTCAAGCACGAAAGGCTTACATTAGGTGGCGCGCTCACGATTAGAACTGAAGTTGAAATGATTGCACAGTTAAACATGCAAGAAGAATTCTTTGTTTACATAAGGCCAGGAAATAACGACATTAAAAAAGTTATGAGAGTCTTCGAAATTGCTTTTAAGTCCTCCAAGTTATCATTCATTCCAAAATTTGAAGATAATCATCAACCTCAATATCCAGACTTTTTTTTTAATATTCCAAGTAGCACCGCAAATTACTCAACGCGTAGGGTTGCAGAAATATTTAAAACTTATTCCATTAAACCTCAAATGACTTGGAATCAAAGAGTTTTGGGGAAATTGGATGATGTTTTGGATTATATCAATAGCAATTCAGTCCTAGTTTCATTAAAAAATGTCGAGAGTGATTTTGTTGAGAGTAATGCAAATCCTGATATTTGGTTTACTGCTTTTAGAGAATTAAATCAGATAATGAATTTAAGTTTCATTTTAATTAATGAAGATTTTTTAACTAAAAAAGATTTATCTGACAAATACATTCTAAGCTTGAAAAATGTAGGAATTGAATTAGAAGTTCAGTTAGCATTAATTTCAAATTTACCTCTCTTTATCGGCACCGCATCTGGAATAGCAACCCCAGCAATTTTTGGACAAAACCTTTACACTATTTATAAACATCCCCTACACCATGCCGAATCAATGAAAAATGAAATGGAAGATGGCAAATTCCCGTTTTCAGTTCCAGGCCAAGATTTTAAGTTATCTGTTCCAACAGTGGATGTCATAGTTGCAGATGTAGTGAAACACTGGGATTCTAGGACTACATGAAAAAGATGTTGATAACAGGTGGTGGAAGCGGAATAGGCCTGGGTATTGCGAAATATTTTGCATCTCAAGGAATTCACACTATCGCCATAGATTCCAACATTGAGCTTGAAAAAGGTTTTCACTATGTCCTATCAGAGATTGAAAAAAAGGGAACATTTCTTGTCTCGGATACTTCTATATGGGAGAGCGCTCCCGAAATATTCACCAGACTAAAAAAAATGGATTTGGTGCCAGATATTTTGATTAATAATGTGTCACCAAGATCAGCGAAAGATTTCTTATCTGAAGATAATGATAGTTGGAATCGTACGATTAAAGGAACATTAGATTCTGCTTTTAGTTATTCCAGAAGCTTCATTAACGCAAATTCTGATACTTCTGCGCCGAGAATAGTTAATCTTAGTTCCGTTAATGCTGAATTAGTCGGTTCCCAAAGCCCTGCATACCACGTTGCAAAAGCAGGGATAGAGATACTGACAAAATATCTCGCTATAGAGGGTAAAAAATTATTACCAGCTTTAACAGTAAATGCGATACAAGCTGGAATGATTCTTCAGAGTCGACATCACAATAAATTCTACAATTTGGAGAATTCCAAATATAGAAACACTGTTGAAAATTACGCGGTGGGGGGCATAGGTAAGGAACAAGATTTTTGTAAACTAATTGAGTTTCTGATCGCATCAGACGCGTCCTTTATAAATGGTTCAATAATTAAACTTGATGGTGGAGCATCTAATCAGGAGCAATTATCTTTGTTACTTGAAACAGGAAATCCAAAATTCAAATAGTACAAGTCTTAAAAGATTGGCCCAGAAATTATCTTGTTTGGATATTTTTCAGTTAACTTTTTAATAATACGTCTATGATTTTCGTAAGAAGTTGGCACAAAAATTACATTCTCACCTATTCTTGCTTGATTGGAATGGACAATCCTTATATCAATGTTTCGGTATGATAAATTGTCTTTTGTTTCGTCATCATCAATAATGAAGTCTAAGGCTTCTACTCCTCCTTTTGTGTGGTAATTAAAAGTGGCGAGCATATTTGCGGCTCCATAACCAACCTTGATTCCCGGTGAATATTTTATAAAATCACCCAATACCTTAAAAGCGGTTGTGAATATTTCTACTTCATTTCTTAAGTCGGAGAGCTTCCTATCTATTAAAACGGGGAGGTTATTTATTGGAATATGGGCCTTTTCGTTATTTCGCTTCTTAAATGCAAATACCATTGATCCACCGTTCGAACCATCCTTATTGAATTTCATTAAAATCAATTGACAGCCGAGGTTCTCTAACAATATCTTTACTGAGGTTTCATCAAAATATTGACAATGCTGGTGAAAAATTGCATCAAACCGTAAATTTTGTCTAAGCAATTCTAAACTTGGAACTTCAAATACGAAGATTGTAGATGGATCAATGTTGTTGAGTATTTTCCTTAGTAAGGAGAGTGGGTTAAGCACATGCTCCAATACATGCCTTCCAATTACAAAATTGGCTGCAAGTCTTTTAAAGTCTTCGGTGGCATCTTCTACAAGTTTTCCGATGACTTCTATCCCGCTCTTATCAAATTTTTCATGCTGGACGAATAGTGGGTCGCAAACGGCGAAGGATTGAAATTTGTTTCTAAAATTTAGAAAATTTGCTAATTCTAAATTACTTGCACCAATTTCAATTGCACGTAAG
>Ga0194133_10009113_pt1 | contig 11442 bp, 13 predicted proteins | sample TA2KigOf40mmetaG_FD_155448 | JGI IMG/M metagenome (GOLD analysis project Ga0194133, IMG submission 155448) | Freshwater microbial communities from Lake Tanganyika, Tanzania - TA2015055 Kigoma Offshore 40m | ecosystem: Environmental > Aquatic > Freshwater > Lake | place: Tanzania: Lake...
TTGAATGTCAGCAGTTCTAATTTTCATTCTGAAGTCTATTTTATTCTGACAAAAATCTGTAATACAACCAACTGTATTTGTTTTTAAATAACGTTTTAATGTTATTTGTTCTACAAATACTATTTTCCTGAAAATCCACGCGTATATCTCATAAATTATAGGTAATTCAGTTTGAAAAGAATCCATAATCTGGTCCCAACCATTTGTTAGTATAAATATGTTATTCATCTTTTTATCACAATAACTCATAAAATTGGGATCCTTTTGATTCGTAAGAAGAATTACTAAATCGTTCTCACCTATTTTTTTTGACGCCTTCTTCCGAATTGCTTTACACTTATCGAAAATGATTTTCATCTCATCCTTGTTTTGAGGATCAAAATTTTCCCAGTGTCTTTTTGTTAAACTCAAATGTCTAGGAGTTTCATTTTCATTGTCATCAATATCAAATTTTGGGTCGATATGATGTGGGGTAAAAGTTATTAAATCAGATTTTTTTCCTGAGTAGTTTTTCAAGAGACTAAAGATTTCGTCAAATTGAAACTTACCCATGTCATCACTTCTAACGACATGAATTTTTAGAACTGGTAGAGGTTCGTGTTTTATTTTCTTTTTCATAAATCAAAGTTAGCCAACTTTTTTAGCTATCAAAAGTGACCACAAGTTGCGGTTCTCCTAACCCAAAAATTTATCTCCTGTACCTTAGCGGAAAGCTTTCGTGAAAGTTATTAACCATTTGTAAAACAGGTAGATATGACAGATAAAAAGAAAAAAGGGGAAGAGATTTCAACGAGTGAAAATGGTATGAACTATTATTCAAATTCTACTCCGTTACCAAAATTTGAAGGTGAGTCAAAATCAATTGAATCTGATCAATTTGAATATGTTTCGGATCAAACAAAATTTTATGATTTTGATCGTTCATACGACTTTATTAGAAGTGAATTGATATCCTATTTTGACGAAATTAGATCATATGATGTTCGGACATCTACTTTGGTGAATAAGTTTGAAGAGATTCAAATTCATTACTCTAAACCGGTAAAAAATGTTGATTTAAATCAATTAAAAGAAGGGATTTGGGATTTTGAAAATATACACGACAAAGAGTTGACGATTCAACAGCTCAAAGCCATTGACCCAGTATTAATTAGAGGTGACAACAATTGGATTCACTACCGGAGAATGATACATAGTGCGGAGTATTCATCTGGAGTTGGAAGATCATTGAAGTACTATATAATTGATAGGCATACCAGTAAACTTCTTGGTTTGATTGAACTGTCAAGTGACTTTGGTTCACTCGGATCACGCGATATACACGTTGGTTGGACACATGACAATAGATTTCAGGACGGAAAGCTAAACAATACGGCAATACTAAGCACATGTGTAAGTGTACAACCGTTCGGTCACAATGTGTTGGGGGGAAAGTTAATGGCAGTTTTGGCTTGCTCTGATGTGGTTCGAAAAGATTGGAAAACGAAATATGGAGATGAACTACTGGGAATTACAACAACTAGTCTATTTGGGAATAACAATCCTACAATGTATGATGGTATCAAATTAGTTTGGAAAAGGTTAAATAAAACAAATGGAAATGTAATTCCAAATTTACCAGGGGAACTTTTTAAACACATCAAGAACATCTTAAAGAAGTGTTTTCCGAAGGAAATCAAAGAAGCTGAATCAAAAACAACCCCCAAACAAAAAGTACTAAATCTGATTCTTGATAAGTACAACATTCCAAGAAAAGATTGTACCCATGGGTATGAGAGGGGGGTATATTTCAGTGAATTTTATCAGGAGACCAAACATATCTTGTGTGGTTATGATATCCCCCCCATTTTAACTCCGAGGTATAAATCAACAGTAAATGATCTCCTCCAATATTGGCTAACTATGTCGATAAAAAGATATGAAAAACTCCATAAAGGGGGTGGACTAAAAAATGACATTTTATTTTATAACAATTTAATATAACAATTATGAAAACAGTAATCTATTTATCACCTTCTGATTTGAAGTTTAACAATGTTAAACAATCCATTCTCAGTTCTACTCCAAGAAACTATGATAACATTAAATCGAACATTGAGAAACTTGGAATTATTGAACCCCTAATCGTAGACAAAGAGACGTACATTGTGATTTCTGGGAATGTCCGATTAAAAATCAGTATTGAGTTGGGGTTATCAGAAGTCCCGGTAATTTTCAGTGATACCCCTTTCGATATGGTAATATCATTATCCAGTGATATTACTAGAGAAAAAACTTTGGAGGAAAGGTATTTGATCCATCAGTTTATGGCAAATCACCTTCAAATTAAACAAGGTCAACGATCCGATTTGTATCCTGAGAAAAAAGAAAACATACAAATATTAGTGGAGAATTCACCACTAACTAAATCAGAAAGAAATAAAGTTAATCGACTTAAAAAACATTATGGTGAGGAGAAAATCAAAGAAATAATCAAAGACATTGACAATGGGTCTACCACATTTAATAAAGTTCTACAAGGAATAAATAAAACTGAGGTTAAAAAGGTAGATGTAATAACACTTAAAACAGAAAGAGTTGTCAAACTCAGTTCTCTTTTTGAAGATGACTCTAAGGATAGGGTAAATCAATTAACTAAAGATGGTTCAGTTATAGTTCTTCACGACTCAACTAGAGGTTACTTAGATTTTTACACGAGAGTACGAGAGTTGAAATTGGAGATATTTTATCGATACGTGGATCGAAATGGGGTTTTATTTTATCACCTAATATTTAAAGGGTCTGGTGTTTTACCTGATATTGAGGTGGGGGAAATACAAGAGATTGAAGATGTTATTCGTTGGTTGGATTATCCAGAAAAAATGGTCGCGTAACTTTTAAGAGGGTAGATATAAGTTAAAAGGGTATAAGGAAACCAACCTACGATCAGTTTCCAGATTAAAAATAAGATATGAAATAAATTAAAAAAAGAGTCGAGTCATTTATGGTGACGGGAAGAACACCGTTAATTACTTCCCTATTAAATAGTACTTTATAAATAATTTAAAATGAATGAAATAAATGTTTTAATACCGGAAATTTGTCGAAACTGTTCAAGAGGATTGAGAAGAAAGATGTTAAGGGTATTTGACTCTTTCGAGGAATGTGAATTCTTATTATTAAATCAAGATGTAAGTTATCTTAATGAACTTTTTTTAAGTCGAAAAGAAGAGATTTATAATCCTAATCTATTTTTTGACGTGATATTTGAAATATTTGATGAGATTATGGATCGATACTCTGATGATACATTTTTAATGATCATTAATTCGTTAAAAATGTTGTTTTCTTCGATAGCACGAAATCTTAATTTAGAGACCTATCATGAGGATTCCTGTCTTATATATGAGATTTCTGATTTCGATACTTGGTTCCAATTCTTAGGTGAATTCTACGATGTAATTGAGAAAATATACACACTCAAGATTCTCATTTTCAATGAAATTGGACAGTGTGGTTATCACTTTAATTTTATATCGGAAGAATATCAGAAATACTTTGAAATTATGATAACAGATGTCGACGATTACTGGCAAGATCAGGATGTTGATTAATAGTTTTGTGATCTAATTTAAAAAAGACCTTTGTTAGGTCTTTTTTTTGTTCCTAACAATTAATCTTATCACACAACCTTTTTACTTGCATTGGGGTGAATAATTTACCTTTTGAAGTACGAAATCCATTCTTGTTTAGACAGTTTGCTTTCTGTTGAAGAGTCCCCGAAATGGCTGTTAGATAAGCTATCGCACGTATGTTGTTTTCATTTTTTTGTGCCATAACAACCCTTGCTGAAACACCTTTTAATCGATGTTCCTTTTTAAAATTCTCAGACTTTCCTAGTTTGACACCTTGTTTTTTCTTTATTGCAAGTGCGTTTTTTGTTCTCAAACTAATTAATTTCCTCTCCTCTTGTGCAATGGCTGAATAAATATGAATTGTAAATTCGGTTGCTGTCGGCATGTCACAACAAATAAATTTAACTCCACCGTCCATTAACTCTGATATGAAATTTACGTTCCGAGATAATCTATCCAATTTGGCTATTACAAGAGTAGCTTTTTCTTGTTTACATAATTCAATTGCTTGTTTTAGGATCGGACGATCTTTTCGCTTTCCACTTTCGATTTCGGTAAATTCTTTAAAGACCTTCTCCTTATTTAATAATTTTTGAACTTCATTTCTTTGACCTTCCAAACCAAGTCCAGAATGTCCTTGTTTCTCAGTCGAAACACGGTAGTAAGCTACATACTTCATATTATAACAATTTAAATTTCGATAAATAACATTACATGAACGTTCGTTTATGTTGTGTTAAAAATGATTTGAGTTTTGTTTTAACATAGGATTCTGTCTTTAAAAATTAAAATAAGGTAACAGATTGTCCCTTCTTCTGCGGTAGAAGGATACCAAGACGTCAACATTGAATTGGGTTATGTTTAATTTAATTGCACTCAATAAGAAGCTAATTTCCTTCAAATCATAATTGTCGGGATTTTTACCACAATAAGCAATCATCACTCTAGCAATTTTGTAATCAGATGGTTTGTGCTTGTCGATTAAGAAATGCCGGTGCTGAATGAATATAAAGTTTAAAAGGTGCCTCTGATTTCTTGTTAATTTAGCCAGTGGGTCTTTAAATTCACTCATTGTACAACATTTTAATAAGTTTAACATCGATTTCCGAGTACTCCAAAACGTCATTTTGACCTTGGTAAAAACAACTCTCGGGGTATGACCAATTGTCATTATAAAACCCCAATGATTGGGTCATTTCTTCACGAATAGCGTCTCTAACGTCATTATAACTCTCCTGTCTCGGTATATTTATGAAGATCCGGGATGATTTTATTTCATCACCTTTACTTTTTGTAGTGAAAAATCCCTCACAGTTTTTTAGTTCATTATTTCGTATTAAATCTGGGTTATCCGATATAAATGTTTCGTAGTCACCAAAATACATGACCACATTTGATTCACTACGATTGTTAACAATCGAAAGGTCAATTGGATTTATTATATAGTTTAAATCACTTATGACCCTTTTAACTTCACTTATATATGGTTCGTATTGACCATATACGAAAATTTTAACGTCCTTTTTGAACTTGACTGGAGATTGTCGGATTTTTGAATTTAACTCGTTTTTGAGGGTAATTTCATTGAAGTAATCAATCTCCTCATCAGTGTACCCTTTTGATTTAAGGTTATTAGTAGTGTAGTAAGTATCTGATTCAGTCTCGTTAAAGGATACCAAACCAATTAGAAACCCAAGTGAGATAAATAATATAAAGCCTTTCATAAGTATGGAAATTATGAAAGGCTAATATCGTAGCCCTAAAATTGATGGCCAAATTTTATTGAGATTTTGTTATTTTATATATTTCGTTTTTGATTCTCAACATATAAACTCCCGGTGGTTGATTTGTTAATGTAATCGTTTCTTGCACCGAAGAAATCTGTCCCGAAACAACTAACTTACCGTTTACATCATAAACCCCATATGATTGATCTACATAATCATCATTTGATATAAATGTGACATTATCACTGGTTGGGTTGGGGTAGATTGTTGGTTTAATTTCAATTTCTTCATAGAATCCCGATGATGTATCTTTTAGACATCTGATTGAATACCCAACTCCCCTTCCGGAAGGAAATACCCTTAAGTAGTCTCCATACATATGAACAATTTTTGATCTTCTCCCAAAAACCCCATCCATATCCCAAGGAACGGTGTCTGTGGTCCAAAAAGCGGCTTGAAACCCTTCACCCCAATATTCAGTATCAAAATTTTGTAAATCACCACCTCTGTAACTAAAAATACCCCCAGGTAAACCAGACCATCCGGTTTCGTTTGTTCCACCAAGTCCTTGATCCCAGTATTGGTTCGATAAGAACTTTCTACCTGATTGATTATTCATAATACCATCGTTGATATACATTTCGTTATAATCTAGTAAAGACAATGTGTTCGAATCAACAAATGAGAATAATTGGTGGTATTCCATAAATGATGGTACCCTCCAACCGGTTGGACAAACGTTTCTATTGTCCGAAGCTACAAACCAATTATATAATCTACCATATCGATTTAATAATGATGTGTCACCGTTGTAATAACCCTGAGATGGTGTTCCATACTCTTGATTGTCGAAGTGTGCTGTCTGCCACCACTCCAACGGTGTTAAACAAGCTAGGATAGGATCTCCGTTACTAAAACGGGTGACCTTTAGGTTCTCCTTCAACCATACTTGGTCTCCAATCTGAACTGTGTTGTACTGGTTACCATCGATGTCAGTAACGATTTCCTGACCAAAAATTCCTGATGTCATCATCGAGAAAAAGATAAAAATGGGTAGTGTTTTCATAGAGGTAAATTTAATAGACAGCAGGACCAGTATCCTGTCTACCACAGAGAATCCAAATTTGATCTGGTGTAAATTTGAAAATACCATGTTTATTGATAAGGGCTTTTTCAGTAATAGGACCAAATTTTCCTGTCGCAGGAACTCCTAAACAAATCTGTACTTCTTTAATATGACCATTTACATCTGTACAACCTAATTTATATTCTCCAATACAATTGTTGTATACTGTTTTATCGTATAAGTCCCCGTCCTGTGAAGACACTTGGGTCTTTGGTTGTTCGGGTGGAGTTATTGCGTCGAATACTCTTTGAACTTTTTTATTCGGTTCCGAGTTGGTAGTATTTACAGGGTTACTTGCTTTCCAATCTTCATAAGGTAAGAAAAGTGTGAAAAATGATTTATAAATACATTCATCAAGTTCGTTTACATAAGACAAGTACACCCAATTCCAATTATCAGCAGGTGTTAAAACAAAATGATTTTTGGAAGATGATTCTGATAATATTATGGCATCCCCATTACTATTCATTCTTCCACAAGCATCGGAAAATTGTGGTGTTTTTTTAGATGATACACTTAGTTGTTTGGTTTCAATATTACTTTTATCATAGTAATACCACTTCAAGGTATAAGAGCTATTACTGTTTTTTGTTAAAACAATTTTTTGTGGTTCACCAATCTTATTGTTATCCCCTTTCCATGTTTGTGAAATTGAATTTGATAAAACAAATACAATCAATAGGACTGATAATGTAATTTTTTTCATGTGAAAATAATTTTCTTTCCAGTCCCATGGAGTTGTTAATAAAAAAAGAAGCGTGGGACAATCACCTAACTTGTCACGTGCCTGACCAAAGGCTAAAACAGAAGATAAGAAAAAGCCCACGCCATAACGTGAGCGATTGTCTTTTTCCCCCTGTTTTTAAAATCTTGGTCATTTCGGGACAGGTTCAAAGCAAACGCTTCAAGTATTTTATTCAGTATTTAACTGAATTATACAAATTTAAATAAAAAATATAATTCGCACAAATCCTTACTTTTTATAAGGTTTTTAAATCCTAAACTTATAGTTAACACTAAGAAACTCATGAGCGAAAACCAATTGTGAATTGATATGTTTTAACTGGTTTTCCTTTTCAATAATTTCAAAACCTAATTCACCCTCAAGTTCCAACTTATAGAGATAGTCGTAAAAGTCCATAGATATAAACATTAGTAATTTTTGGATGTCGTACCCATATAGATTGACAGACACCTCATCGGTTCCAATATCCACATTAAGAGCGAGTGAAATTGAGTCATCAACCATTTGTATTGAGTACTTTATAAGTTTTATTAAACCATTTATTATTCGTTCAATTTCCTTTTTTCTCCTAATCTTAAAAGAGTACGTAACAACCTCCAAAGGAAGTCTCAATTTCCTTGTAAGAAAATAATTGATTAGTTGTGTCTTCGTAAAAGTTTCCATTTTCATTTTGAATTATAAATTATTTCAACCCTTACCCCCAATGTAATCATGACCCTGACGATTAACTTTTCCACGACCTTATTTTCTATTGATTCCGGTAATGAATAGGTGAAGTGGACGTATTTCAAACTATAAAAACATCGGTGTTTTATATCCGAGAGCTGACACCAAAAGTCACGATTTGATACCCCCCCAACCTTACGCTGACTGTTCGAAATGAGTCGGTGTACTTTGGTAGTTGACCCACCGAATTTTGACTCGAAATAATAAATTGGAATTTTAAATTTTAAACTAGTCATATTTCACAGCGAAATGTTTCTTGTTTTGGATTGGTTTATTTTTCAATTGATCCCCGGTAATAACCGTAATGTCGGACATGATTTTATTTAATATTTGATTTGGAATTTTTTTTATAATTCTAGAATCGGTTATACCTAAATGGATGGGTACAAGTTCTACAATCAATTCTTCTTTACTGACCTGATTTATCCGGTATTCTCCCCATGAGTCACCTTCAATGACTCCGATTAGGATATTTCTTAATTGATATCTAGCAATATTAAACTTTCTACCACACAGTATGAATTTGTAATTGAGACTTAGATTTTCAAGATCTAACCCATTTAATTCCAAGAATTGTGTTACGAAGTATATATTAGTTCTCTTTATATATTTTGTTAACCCGTCAATAAGAACCTGTGTCATCTCTTCTATCGACTCCATAGATGTATCCATATCGATCTCCAGGTTAATTATTACGACTTCTGATTTATCATATGATTTTGACAGGTTTACAGCGTTAAAAAGATTCTGTTTTAATGAAAATCGATTGTCCATACAAATAAATATCACCCAACTCAATTTTATGAGTTGGTGAGTAATAAATTATGGTGTTCGCTTTGAGGGGGGGATAGAGTTTTTTGGTGAATTTAAACACAAGTTGCGGAACTATAATTCTTTACTAGTAATACCTGTAGATTAGATTTTAAAAAAGAAACAGATGATTTCTCACATTTTAAATACACTCATAATCCAAGGGGATGAAAATAACATCAAACTACTCTATGATGATATTATTAATGAAGATATTAAAAGTATTATTGAGATTCCTGATGATGTATTATTATTAAAATCTAAATTGTTATTATCGTTTGAAGAACAATTGAACTTGTATATCAAATACAAGGTTCAAGATTATCACGATTGGGTATTTAATAATTGGGGGACAGAATCGATTGATCATTCGTCAATTGTAAAAAAGTCAAAAACGGAAATAATTTTTCGTTTTATAACAAATCATTTATCTGCAAAGATATTGATCATTAATATTCTGAAAAAACATCCTGGGTGTCTGTTTAAATTGTCTTTCGATGAATTGGACAACAATAGGAGTCATGTATTTCAAACGTGGGAGAATAATGGTTCAATCTTTTATTGTATCAATGATGGAGAAAAACAAATATTTAAATCTGCCTTTGAGCTCAAAAAAAATGAATTATTGGAAAATAACAATGATTTACAGACAAACCTACCGAAAGCGGCATAATTCAGTTGGTAAATTATTTTAGATAATCCTCTTTGTCAAAGAGATTAAGCTTAACATATTGAAATTCTTTGATAAAGATGTTCATTTGGTTATTTTCTTGAAAAACATTGATTAAATCTCCAGTATTCCATTTTTTTTCAAAAAGTTGATTTAGTTCAATTTTTTGATTTTTGAAATAAAATGAGTCGGTGTCAAAATGTATAAAGTCAATAACTTTGATTACTCGTATTTTATTGGTTTCTCTTTTATCTATTACCACATGAGAATAATAATTTTTATAATCGGTTGAATTACTATTGCTGGTTAATCCGTCATTAAGTTTTATTTTAATTACGGAGAATCTAACATTTTGGAAAATCAATTCAATTTCTTTTATGAATAGTTTTACTATTTGTTCAATACGTTTTTTATTAATTTCAATCTTATCAATATCGTCGATAATTCTTTGATCTAAATTTTCCTGATATTCTTTTTTATCTATAAGTATTTTCTCATTTAAACTTATTATTTCAGAGTCTAATTTTTGAATTTCTTTTTTTAATTTATTTGCTGACCTTTGATACTCTTCAAAGCTTTCTTTTTCACTTAGTTCATCATGGAAAACCAATGCATTAAATCTCCGATTTTTAGAGTCAAGGTTCTGGATTAAAGTTGACTTTCGATTTTTTAAATTATTAATTTGTAATTCAAAAAGTTCATGATCTTTTTTAAGCTCAACCAAATAATCCCAAATAGATGAAATGTCTGATTTGATGTATGACCATATCGTAGAATCAATTAATCTCATAGAAATGGATTTCCAATTTCCACAAGATTTAAGAGAACGGGTATAATTACAACGATAAGAGCATTGTGATTTTCCATCTGAATTATATCTATATTGTGCTGTAAAATACCGCTTACAGGAGGAACATCTTAGTAACTTAGATAATATTGTTACGTGCTTATTTGTTTTATCACAGTTAGTGTTATTATCCCTTAATCGATCCTGAACACTGAAGTATAATTCTTTTGAAATAATTTGAGGATAAATTATCTTATTTCTTGTTGTTATGTATTGATCCTCACCATTTCCTGGGATGTAATTAGGGTTTTTTCTTTTATTATCAGTTATTTTTTCTCCTATGTAAGCTTGTTCTTTAAGTAATTTATTCATGTTACGTTTGCTTTTAGTGTACTTAGAAAAGTTCAAACTAATGCAATAATTAACCAACTTACTTATTGATGTTTCTCTCAAATTTTTGTTTATTCCCTCCGAATATAAGAGGAATATTTTTCTTATTTCCTCTGCTTCAACTTCATTAATAACATATCTATTTTTATTTCGAATAGGGTCCTTTTCCCTGTTATATCCAAAGAGTCTTTTTCCTGAAATAGAGTATCCTTCAGAATTTAACAACATCTTAGATCTTTTAAATCTTTCCTTCTTAGTTTTAATTTCACTTTCTGCGAAATAACCGAAAAGTGTAAACATAATTTCTCCTGCGGCACTAACTGATCCGTCATCATTTAATAATGAATAACCTGTATCCTTCAAATAAAGTTGAATCTTATTTTTAATGAACCAGTCCTTAATTTCATGAAGAACAGATTGCTTCCTACCTATTCTGGATAGTTCGGTTGCAAAAACAGTGTTGTATTCAGAATTTTCATTAATAAAAGATACTAATTCCTCAAATCCTTGTTTGTTTTTAATATCAGCTAAACCAGTTTCTTTGGTTTGAATCCTATGAAGTTTAGTGAATCCCTTAGATTCGGCATATCTAATTAAGTCATGAACCTGTGGTTCAAAATCTTGTATTGCAGTGCTAACGCGAACAAGAATTACCGCACATTTATTTGGTCTTGTCATATAAAACAAAGGTACAAAATATATAATGTATATTATTAACACCCATTTTAATAATATTGTGCCCCCCAGAAGCAGCAATTTCAAAGGCCCTTTTCACTTGCATTTGTCCCTTCACATCCTTAAAATCGACATCAAAAAAGGTTGATAATTGCTTAAAATTCTTGGTTTG